>Ga0334882_1003312_pt1 | contig 14897 bp, 12 predicted proteins | sample GraSluR1_MG_5_FD_207226 | JGI IMG/M metagenome (GOLD analysis project Ga0334882, IMG submission 207226) | Sludge microbial communities from methane-producing bioreactor in Wageningen University, Netherlands - Granular Sludge_15_04-R1 | ecosystem: Engineered > Bioreactor > Anaerobic >... | reverse complement strand
TAATGTCATCCCAAAGCTGTTTAACTTCTTCCTCCCCCCAACTATAGGTGCGTTGGAAAATGGGAATGGTGAATTGGGTTGCTTTTTTTAGAAAATCCAACAAATTTGACTCTTCAGCGTGCATTATTCCAAACCCTTTCCAAGAATTTCATCAAGTAATCCATCAGTCTCTTTTTCGATGGATATCAAATCAGCTCTGATCTCTTCCAAGGAGCGAAGAGGTTGCGGTTTATAGAAATAGCGGTTGAAACTGACCTCATAACCAATCTTGATGCTGTCTGGATCGTACCAAGCGTCGTTAGCGTAAGGCAAGACTTCCCTGGTTAGGAAGCCCTCAATGCCGCCTTCTTCCAACAAAGGTATTTGCTCAGTGTCACGCAAGTCAGGATCGGGGGCATATTCGACCACTGAGGTAAATAACCCGGTCTGATGTTCAAACTTGCCTGTAAGGGGGTCAGGTTCAACACCTGCTTTACATACCCTTGCTATAACCGCCGGAGCTTCTTCGTCTCTATCTGATGTTGCAAGCAGGTTCTTGATTTCCTTTGAAGAATAATCCTTATTCGGATCAATCCCCTTCAATCTCAAAGGTCGATCAACTATGACTTTCCAATAACCAAATGCTTCATTCGGGAATATTTTGGATTCCTCAGTTTCTTCGAAATCCATAAAGACCTGACAGATACGGTCGATGTCCTCTTCAGACAATTCGCAGTTCTTTTGACCCAGGTTTTTTCTGAGTGGTTTAAACCACTGCACAGCATTAATCAGCTGGACCTTGCCCTTGCGGTGTTCGGGTTTGCGGTTGGAAATGATCCAGATGTAGGTGGCAATACCAGTGTTATAAAACATGTTCAGGGGCAAGGCGATGATGGCTTCAAGCCAGTCGTTCTCGATGATCCATCTGCGAATATTTGATTCACCTTGTCCAGCATCACCGGTAAACAGAGAAGATCCGTTATGGACTTCAGCGATTCGACTGCCTAGCTCAGTGTCCTTTTTCATTTTTGACAAAAGATTTGCCAGGAACAATAACTGCCCGTCGCTCGAGCGTGTTATCAGTGAATACTCAGGGTCATCGGCATGCTCCACAACAAAGCGTTGATCTTTGATGCCAGCTTTCCCACCCATACGTTCCAGATCCGTTTTCCAACTCTTGCCGTAAGGTGGATTGGAGAGCATAAAATCAAATTCCCTGGAAGGAAAAGCATCGTTCGACAAGGTGGAGTATTCCGGACCGCCAACAATGTTGTCAGCCGCTTCCCCCTCGCCTTTAAGCAAAAGGTCAGCCTTAGCAATAGCGTATGTTTCACTGTTAATTTCCTGACCATAGAGGTGGGTGGCAACATTGATGCCGCGTTCTTCTGCCAATGACTGTAGAACGTCATCTGCGACCGTGAGCATGCCGCCGGTTCCGCAAGCGCCATCATAAATTGTGTAAGTGCTGGATTTCAGTTTGTCAGCAATGGGTAAGAAAACTAACTTCGCCATTAGCTTAACTGCATCCCGGGGCGTCCAGTGTTCACCGGCTTCCTCGTTGTTTTCTTCGTTGAATCTGCGGATAAGTTCTTCGAAAATCGTACCCATGCCGTGATTATCCAACCCAGGATGTTTAATTGTGTTATTGCCATTCATGACTGGATTAGGGCTTAAGTTGATATCCGGTGAGACAAGCCTTGCTATCAGCGTACCTAATGCGTCGGCTCTGGAAAGTGTGTCTATCTGATTCCGAAAAGCGAAATTATTGAGAATTTCCTGTACATTGGGTGAAAAACCATCAAGGTAGGCAACAAAATCAGCTCTCAACTGTTGCTGACTGGTTCTGGCTCGCAGGTCTCGCATGGTAAATTTGGAGGTATTGTAAAAAGCCTGACCAGCTACTGAGCGTAAAGCGGCATCTTGTTGTACTATTCCTTGTTCGTCAAGATATTTTTTTAGTTTGAGCACATCTTGTTTGGTGGGTTCGAGGACTGAATCTAATCTCCTCAGCACTGTCATTGGAAGAATCACATCGCGATATTTGCCTCTTGTATATAAATCCCGCAGAACATCATCCGCAATTCCCCAAATGTAGTTTGTGATCCATGTCAATTGAGATTGGTCCAATTCTCCTCCTGTTTGCCTAAGAAAATGGAACTTCAGTTATCTATCAATTATTAAGATGAAATTATAACAGCCATATAGGGCACAATTATCAAACCAGCCAATTGACAATAAAAAAAGTTGACCCCGACAATAAAAATTCTTTGCCTGCCGTTTAAAACCAGCCAGCTCTTTGATACAAATCTTTGCCCTGACGAGGGAAAAATGTATAATTAGCAACGTTTACAGATCGAACCCTTTTTGTGGGAAATTAACAAACTTTTATCAACTTTATAAACGCCCGGTTCAAGCAGCCAGGGCAAAAATTAGGAAGCGGACCGCGCTTGCAAGCGCAGGGCTGCTTAATGGAGAAAAAATGGAAAATACACTTGCAAAATTAAAACGCTTCAACCTCATTATGGGGGCTTTTCATCTTATTCAGGGTCTGGCAATGCTCTTTTTAGCCACCACCGTGATCCAGCAGATCGCTGAATTTCAGCCGACCATCACGCAATTATTCTTACAATTCAATCCCGAAACACGCTCGCTGGAAACTGCCAGCAAGGAACTCTTTACCCTGCCTTTTGGCGTGCTGGTGGCATCGTTTTTGCTTATTTCTGCCCTGGCGCATGGCCTGATCGTGCTTTTTAGCGATAAATATTTCGCCGATCTGCAGAAAGGGATCAACCGCTTCAGGTGGTTTGAATATGCCGTGAGCTCTTCGATCATGATCGTGCTGATCGCGACCCTGTTCGGCATCTATGACGTGGCTTCGTTGACGCTGATCTTTTTGGTGAACGCATCGATGAACCTGTTTGGGCTGGTGATGGAGCAGCTGAATTCGGGCAGGGAAAAAGGAAAGGTAAATTGGGGTCCCTTCGTGTGGGGCTCGATTGCCGGGATTGCGCCCTGGATCGCGATTTTGCTGTACATGTTTGGCAATGGGAATTTTGACCAGGTGCCGTGGTTTGTGTGGGCGATTGTGGGGACGTATTTTGTGGCGTTCAACACCTTCCCGATCAATATGATCTTGCAATACAAGGGCGTCGGAAAATGGAAAGATTACCTGTATGGCGAGAGGACCTACATCGTGCTGAGTTTGGCGGCGAAGTCGTTTTTGGCATGGCTGGTGCTGTTCGGCGCGATGCAGCCGTAGGAATTTTGGTTTTGTGAATTGAGGAGAGCTCCCGGCAGCGTGGTTGTGCCGGGAGCTTTTTTTGTTGGATGCTGGGGTATGGGATGGGTTTGGCTGTTTCTGCCTCGACCCACGAATATCTTTTCGTCTTTGCGACTGCTTGCGTACAGAGTAGAAGCGGAGCGACGAAGCAATCTCGTTTATTAAAAGTAGGGGACGGCTGCCATGCCGTCCCGAGAAGGTTTTGTTCAATAGGCGGGAGACCGTGGCATGTCTCCCTCCGCATCCCCTACAAAAACGCCGGGTTCAACCCCGCATTTGAAAACGCGGGGCAGGCCACGGAACCCGGCCTACAAAAAAAGCATAATTCGTAGGGAACTGGCCTGCCTGTTCCTCAAATCAATGGTCGAGGCGGGCCTCGACCCTACAATGACCTATGACCTATGACCTACAAGCTATAACAAAGGTATAATAGCAGGTGGCGCCTTGGGGCGTCTATGATTTTACTTTTCGGAGGATACAAATGAACTATGCCCTGATTATGGCTGGAGGGGCGGGCACGCGTCTGTGGCCACTCAGCCGGGAACAGCATTCCAAACCATCCCTTTCGCTTTACAGCGATCAAAGCATGTTCCAGATCGCAGTGGAGCGCTTGTATCCTCTTTTTACCCCCGGGCAAATTTTGGTGGTTGCCAGCCGCGATCATATCGCCGACCTGGCAGCCCAGGTGCCTGAGATCCCGCAGGAAAACTACATCGTCGAGCCTGAAATGCGAGGCACGGCTTCGGCTATCGGGCTGGCGGCGGTGCATTTGGCGCAGCGCGACCCGGACGCCACCATGGCGGTGCTGACGGCAGACCATCACATTGGGAATACCAAGGTTTTCCGGGGCGTGGTGCAGGCGGCGCTGGAGTTTGCGCAGCAGGGCTACATCATCACGCTCGGCATCACCCCCACCTGGCCCTCCACCGATTACGGTTACATCGAGCAGGACGGGGCAGTGGGCGAGGCAAACGGCTTCAAAGGCTACCACGCCAAGCGTTTTGTGGAAAAACCAAATCTGAATAACGCCCAAATGATGCTGGCGCTGGGGAATTACAGCTGGAACAGCGGCATGTTCATCTGGAAGGTGCCGGTCATCATGGCGGAGTTTGCGCGCCATATGCCCGCGCTGCACGGAAGCCTGCTGCGCATAGCCGATCTGATTGGCAAGCCGGAATATGAGCAGGAAATGCCGGCGATCTGGACGGCGATCCAGAAACAGACCATCGATTACGGGGTGATGGAGCATGCCGAACGGGTGGTGGTGATCCCGGCCGATATGGATTGGCTGGACGTGGGTACCTGGCTGAGCCTGAAGTCGCTTTTGCCGATGGACGAGAAGGGCAACAGCGTGAAAGGCGACGCGCTGCTGAAGGATTCGGAAAATACGCTGGTGATGGGCAGCACGCGCCTGATCACGGGCATCGGGCTGAAGGATTTGATCATTGTGGACACGCCGGACGCGTTGATGGTGTGCGATTTGAACCATTCGGGCGAGGTGCGGGAACTGGTGAAGCTTTTGAAAGAGCAAGGCCGGCAGGATTTGGTTTGAAAATAGAATCCACAACCCGGTTTAACCTCCGTTTCACTGCGGGCACTGGTCACTATCCCCCATTCCCTTTCGCTACGCTACAGGGATCTTCGACCACGGAGGGGGTTTGATTGCCGATCGGCTTCCAATTGGATATTGACAATGACGACACTTCTATTATTGATCATTTATGTTGCTTTCATCAGCCTGGGGCTGCCGGATTCGATGCTGGGGGCGGCCTGGCCGCTGATGCGGATTGAATTGGGGCTGCCATTGGAGGGGGCGGGGCTGGTTTCGCTGTTTGTCACGACCGGCACCATCATCTCCAGCCTGCTGACCGGAACGCTGATCAGGAAGCTGGGCACAGGCAAATTGACCACCCTGAGCGTCCTGACCACCGCCCTGGCGCTGTTGGGATACTCCTTTACCACTAATTTCACCTGGTTGCTGCTGATGGCGATCCCGTTGGGGCTGGGCGCGGGAGCGGTGGATGCGGTTTTGAACGATTTTGTGGCGCGGCATTACAGCTCGCGCCACATGAGCTGGCTGCACGCCTTCTGGGGGGTGGGGGCGACCGCCGGACCACTGCTGATGGCGTGGATGATCAGCCTGACACAGCGCTGGCAGAACGGTTACCGCTCGGTTTCAATCGTGCAATTCGCGTTGGTGGTGATCTTGGTGGCTTCGCTGAAGCTTTGGAAGAATGGCGAGTATGCTACGGCTGAAGCGCACACACAGAAACACAGCAACGGCAGTATTTGGAAAATCCCAGGGATGGGACCGAACCTGGCGGCTTTTTTTGCCTATTGCGCGCTCGAGCTGACCGCCGGGCTGTGGTTTGCCAGCTACCTGGTGCAGATCCGGGGCGTAAAGGCTGAGACGGCCACGGCTTGGGCGGCTTCGTATTATTTTGGGATCATGCTTGGGCGTGTCATCAACGGCTTTTTGACCATGCGCTTTTCGAGCAAGACGCTTATCAGAGCCGGTCAGACCTCCATTTTGTTGGGTATCGGGCTGTTGTTCCTGCCCGGGAATCTATTCAGCCTGGTCGGGCTGCTGCTGGTGGGGCTGGGCTGCGCGCCGATCTACCCCTCCATGTTGCACGAGACGCCGGCGCGCTTTGGGAAAGAGAACTCCTCGCGCCTGATGGGCATCCAGATGGCGTCTGCCTATGTGGGGTTGACCGTGATGCCGCCGGTGGTGGGGCTGATCGCCTCCAGATTGAGCCTGAAGATATTCCCGGTTGCATTACTGATCTTGTTGGTGTTGATGGTATGGGGCAGCGAGCGAGTGAATAGTGTCGTAGCAGGGAACAGGGAGCAGGTAACAGGGAACAGGTAACAGGGAACAGGTAACAGGGAACAGATATCAGCTGTCCGTTACCAAGCCCTGGCGGATGGCAAGGATGACCGCCTGGGTGCGGTCAGAGACGCCCAGCTTGGCAAAAAGGGTGCTGGTGTAGTTGCGAACGGTGCCTTCGGACAGGTAAAGCCGGCGGGAGATATCGGCATTGGACAAACCCTGGGCAAGCAGATTGAGGATATCCTGTTCGCGATCCGTCAGGTTGTAAGAGTGCTCAACAAACTGATCTTCCGGCAAGGCGGCAACATTACTCAGGACCTTGCCAGCTACGCTCGGGTCGATATAGGCATGCCCGGCGATGGTGCCGTGGATGGCGTCGAGCAGTTCCTGGCGAGGGCGGTCTTTCATCAGGTAGCCTGAAGCGCCGCTGCGGATGGCATCGAAGAGCCATTTGTCGTCCATGTAGGTGGTCAAAACCAATACCGGCAGGTCGGGATGGCTGACTTTGAGGTGTTGGATAGCCTGAACACCGTTCATGCGCGGCATTTGCAAGTCCATCAAAACAATGTCCGGAACGTCAGCATTGATCAGGTCGAGGGCTTCCTGCCCATCATTGGCGGTGGCGATCACGCCAATTTCCGGGTCAGTCCGCAGGATGCGCTTCAAACCTTCACAGACGATTTCCTGGTCATCGGCAATTAGTACTTTAATCATACAAAACGCTCCCAGCTCAATTTAATGGCGGTACCCTCGGCAGGTTGACTTAGGACCTCAAGGTCAGCTCCGATGGAAGTGGCGCGTTCTTTCATCCCCTGAATACCGTAGTGTCCTGACCCCAGTTCTGTTTGGGGATCAAAGCCGACCCCGTCATCACGGATTTCCATCTGAACCACACCGTCCTCTTCCTCCAGGCTGAAGAAAATTTTCTTCGCCTTGGAGTGAATGGAAATGTTCTCGATCGATTCCTGCCCGATGCGATAAAAAGCTTGTTCGACGTTTGGCGGCAGGATCTGGACCAGGTTGGAAATGCGAATTTCAGCCAGCATGGCTTGCCGTTCCGCCAGGCTTTCCACCATGGTTTGGAGAGCGAGCTCGAGACCGAGGTCTTCCAGGGGTTGGGCTCGCAGGTCGTTCAGGGCACGGCGGGTGCCGTCCAGCCCACGGCGGGAGGCGGAAAGCGAGTCATCCAGCATGGCGTTGACTTCGGTTTGCTCTTCCGGCAGCATGGTTTTGAGAGCTTCAAGGTTGACCGAGATGCCGCTGAGGGTGTGCGCGAGCGTGTCGTGCAGTTCGCGCGCGAGGCGGTTTCGCTCACGGCTGACTGCCAGGCTTTCGAGCGTATTGGCATATTGACCCAGCTGCATATTTGCCAGGACCAGTTTTTGTTTTTGTTCGCGCTGCTGTTCGTTGAGCTGGTTCACTACAAAGCCGACCAGGGCAAAAGCAAAGGCTCGAACAATGGTCAGGGTTAAGGGGGGCAGGCTTTCAAGGGTGATGTGCCTGATGATTAAAAAGGAAATGATGAAATCAGAGAGGTTGGTCGCCATAGTGTAGAGCAAGACAGCACGATAGTCGTACTGCCAGGCGATGAAGACCACTGGTACGATCAGGATCGGCACCAGGAAAAATGTCTGCGAGATGAAGTGTGTGATCCCGCGGCTGGGTTCGAGCAGGTAGAGCCAGCTGCCGCCCACCATGGTAAGCGTGTAAATGATCAAAATCAGGGGGAAGTACTTGTCTTTGAGTTTATTTTCAAGCCAGGAAAAGGAAAGAGAAAGGAAAAGCAGACCGTGGACAATCACATAATAGACAAACTGGAAGGCAATCAGCGCGGTGCGGGGAACGCTGAGGTCGTCGTAGACCCACAGGGCGGAGAAATATACCAGCCCGATCAGCGAGAAGTAGCGAAATAAACGTAATAAACCCGGTTCAAGTGGTCTTTTCATGTTTTTATATTACCACTTATCAGGGGGAAATGAGGGCTGACAACCAAATGTACGGGCGGGTCTGGGACCCCCCCACCAGCGACCCTCACCCCGATACGCCCAACTGATGGGGCTACCGAACCCGTCTTCGATGGGACTTCACTTTCCCTTTGGAGGGGAGCTTTAATAATGATGGCTATACCATCGTACGGGCGGGTCCCAGACCTGCCCACCAGCGACCCTCACCCCGGTAATCCCAACTGATGGGGCTACCGAACCCATCCCCTTGTTAGAAGGCTTTTAGTTGCATAGGGGGCGTGGTAATCTGCCTTAGAAGTCATATTTCCTCATCACTTAATGCGCGTAGCCATAATAGGGTTGGAATTAGCAATCCAGAATTTGTAGTATCGTGCAGAGTTGTCTTCCATGCTGTCGAAATCCATCCTTTTCCATTCAAACCAATGCGCGTAGCCATAATAAGTAGAGAGTGATAATCGATTTAGGTGGGGTGGGTGTAGGGGATGGTTGCCACGCCGTCCCAATTCATCCTGAAGAAGTACGGAGCGGACACAGGCCGCTCAAGTAACCGTCAACTTACTGCGCGTAGCCATTATAGGGTTGGAATTCGCGATCCTGAATTTGTAGTCTCGTGCATAGGCGGCTTCCACGGTATCGAAATCCATCCTTTTCCACTCACGATTAATGCGTGTAGCCATAATAAGTAGAGAGCGATAATCGGTTTAGGTGGGGTGGGTGTAGGGGGCGATTGCCACGCCGTCCCAATTCATCCTGTAGAAGTCCGGAGCGGACACAGGCCGCTCAAGTAACCGTCAACTTACTGCGCGTAGCCATTATAGGGTTGGAATTCGCGATCTTGGATTGGTAGTCTCATGCAGAGGTGGCTTCCATGCAGTCGAAATCCATCCTTTTCCACTCAAACCAATGCGCGTAGCCATAATAAGTAGAGAGCGATAATCGGTTTAGGTGGGGTGGGTGTAGGGGACGATTGCCACGCCGTCCCAATTCATCCTGTAGAAGTCCGGAGCGGACACTGGCCGCTCCAATAACCGTCAACTTACTGCGCGTAGCCATTAAGGTATGTCATTGCGAGCCCCCGAGATGTGCCGAACGAAAAAATCGGATTACTAACAAGGGGGCGTGGCAATCTGCCTTGGAAGTCATTTCCTCACTTATTAATGCGCGTAGCCACTATAGGTAACGAATTCGCGATCTTGGATTGGTAGTCTCATGCAGAGGTGGCTTCCATGCTGTCGCAATCCATGTCTTTCTATTAAAATTAATGCGCGTAGCCATTATAAGGTAGGGGTTGGCAATTTTATGTGGCAAATCTTGCGTAGGGGATGTCTTCCATGCAGTCGAAATCCTTCCTTTTCTATTCAAACCAATGCGCGTAGCCATTATAGGTAAATCGACTACATCGAAGAGGAGGACAATGCATTCCTTAATACGTCGTTTCGAGTTACCGTTATAAGACTTTTGGATACGTCCGAAAACCAACAAAGTGTGCCAACCTGGCTCTTCTGCTTTTCGTAGAGCGGGATCGTTCACGCAGGTTTTTTCGTAGGCCGGCTTCCGGGTTTGAAGCCGGCGTCTTTGTTTTTTTGTAGCTCGTAGGGCGGAATCTATTCACACAGTGCTCTTCGAGTGGTTGCAGACTCCGCCGAATACGATCTGTTTTTTGAATGGCGGAGTGGCAGACCCCGCGAAGAGATACGCGGGGCAGGCAAAAGCACCATTCCGCCCTACATTTTTTTTGTAAGCCGAAACATTGTACTCACCTGTGCCAGTGAAGCAAGGTATGACGATCTGCTTTCTCGTAAGGAACGTAGCTCGACCCGTTCCGTCACATCGTGCCGCCTGTGCCCGCGCAGTAGGGTATAGGGTATCGCGAGCCGCTTTTGCGAAACGATCTCTAACCTCAATGATTGGTAGGGCGAAATGCGGAGACCTGGCGGTCAAATCCCTCGCTCGGTGAGGACACCGGCGAGAACAGAGACCATGAAAGAACCGGAGGTTTACGCCCTCCCCTGGTCGAAGATCCATTGTAGCAAAGCGAGAGGGAGTGAGGGTCGGCGGTTTATTTTCTGACGTACCTGGATGAGGGTCTCAGGTTAAAAAATATTTGCTCATTACAGCGTCCATCACCTTCTTTCTGAGGTAAAATGTAAGCGGATGCTAAAGAGGTTAACTTATTATCTTAGTTAGAGCAACAATAGTTAAAACAAAAATATCAAATTTATACACTTCCACTTCTCACTAAGATAGGAAGGCCATCGCGGAAAAGTCGAATCTCATACAACATTTAATGACAAATTGATTATTTTGATCATCTGATTAAGGAGGTAATTGATGTCTAAAATTTCTGTAGATGGTGACCGTAATGTCATAAATAGTGCTGGTGAGCCCATTGGCAAGGTCGATTACTTCGGAAATGTTAGAGACGGTTTTCATGATCGCGGAAAAATTGTTGATCATCGCTATATTGATGAAAATGGCACGGATTTCGGATGGACAGAAAATCTTAGTTCTTCATCTGGTTGGGAAGGTGGGGTTGTTGTTGTATTTTTAGCAGCCGTTGTTGGTATGTTTTATGGTATGTATCGCGGACTCAAATGGGTTGAAGAGCAAGGTAAACTAAGCACAGCAAGAGCTAGTAGGTCCTATGGTATTGGTTCTCTTGTCTTTGTTCCTTTAGTTTATTATGCCTTTAAAAATGGATATAAAGCCCTGCAGGAAGTTAAAGAATCGGGCGACCCAGGCAATGAGAAAATAATCGCAATTATCGGAATAACTCTTGGTTACGTGAGTATTGCCTTTTACACGTTTCAATTAATTGTTGTTCTCATAAGATTTATTTTTGATCAATGAGGGCGGTAGTTAACTTATCATTATGCTGTTCTGTTCTGGGTATAATCAAACAGACCCCCACGCAGACTGGGTTAAACATCATCATGAGGGAACCGTTATGCTCACCTGGACAGAAATCGAGACTCGTGCCATCGCCTTTCAAAAACGCTGGAAAGGTTGCACAGGTGATGAACGCCAGGAAGCCCAAACCTTCGAAAAAGACTTCATGAACGTCTTTGGAGTGGACTGGCACGACGGTCTACATGAACACCCGATCATCAGCATTGATGGCGTCATCAACGATATCGACCATTTCCCCCTTGAGAACCATGGCATTTTCGGACCAGGATTGACAGTCAATATTGATCATTTGATAAATATTGACTTAATATATATTATTTGATATACTCGTTTTAGACCTTTGAAAGATAAATATTGAGGCGTGCATGAAAGGTTTTTCAGAAGAAGAACTGCGTTTTCACATCCTTAACCTCCTGAAAGATTTTAAGGAACTGATGGGTCAAGGTCACTACTATGTCAAGGAACATCACAAAAATATACAAGCATTGAGGGATTTGGGAATTAATGCAAGGTTACGAGATGAATTAATTCTTTCGGTTGCTATGGATGATTATTCATCTGGGCCGAATCCAGACGAATATCATCCCGGATATTATTGGGTATTTGGGAAAAATTTAGATAACGTTGAAATTTACATTAAACTAAAAATCGTCTCATTAAATAACGGAAATGAAAAAGCTGTTTGTTTATCATTTCATCCTTCAGAACATCCTTTGAAATATCCGTTTCGTAAATGAATTATTGTCGGTGAGTAAAGGAAAAGAGGTGAACGCGATGAACGCATTTTGTCCAAATTGTGAAAAAGAAACAAAGCAAGAATTTGTTGATAGAGTTGAAGAGATTGACATTCGGGGTGAAATGATCCCTATTCATATGGAGTACTACCATTGTGAAGAATGTGGCGAAGATTTCGAAATCCCTCGTCTCGATTATGATCCATTGGACGCAGCCTATCGTGAATATCGAATTAGAAAAGGAATGGCGCAGCCAGAAGAAATCAAGAAATTCCGCAAAGAGTTGGGACTTACTCAAAAAGAAATGAGTGAGGTCTTTGGAATTGGAATCGCAACTGTAAATCGATATGAAAACGGAGCTTTGCAATCCGAAGCACATGATCAGGCTATCCGATTGATTATGCAGCCGGCTAATATGCTGCAAATTCTGGAAAATAAACCAGAATTGCTTTCCGAAGTTAACACGAATCGTATCATTCAACAGCTCCAAGAAAAAGAACAGGACTGTGGTGATTTGCTACAAGAAGCTATTGAGCAATTCGGCAGTTATTCTCCAAGCTTGTTGAGCGGATACATCCGCTTTAATGCCAACAAACTGTTCCAAGCGATCAAGTTCTTCTGTTATAAAGAGCAGGTTTCGAAGACAAAGCTCAATAAACTCCTGTTCTATGCGGATTTCAAACACTTTAAAGATAATGGTGTTTCAATTTCTGGTGCTCGTTATGCCCACGCCTATTATGGCCCGGTCCCTCATAAATTTAATACATGGCTGACTGCAATTTCAGAATGGGACAATCAAATAACAAGCGAAGAACAACCTTTTGGTGATTTGGTTGGTGAAGTATATACCAGTGGAGAGCCAGACTGGTCCGTTTTCTCTACTTCAGAACTGGCGGCTCTCGCGTTTGTCAAGAATAAATTCCAAAAATATAGTGCTAGCCAAATTCGGGATTTCTCCCACCAAGAAATGGGGTATCAAACTACAAAAGATGGTGAAATCATTTCCTATCAATATGCTCAGGAGCTCCAAATATAGTATTACTAATTTTGGGTTTGTGAGTATGTTAGGCAAAGTATCCAGTAAGAGTATCTGGGGATAGATAAAAAGTCAGATTTAATAAATATTGATTTAATCAAAGACAGGATGATGATTCGTGGCGAATGACAAGCTCTCAGAAGCAAAAAAGGCAAAAAAGGACGAGTTCTATACCCAATACAATGACATCGAAAGAGAGATGAATGCATACCTGGAGTATGACCCGGATGTGTTTCGGGGCAAAACGGTTCTCTTGCCCTGCGATGACCCGGAGTGGAGCAATTTTACACGGTATTTTGCCCAAAACTTTGATCGCTTTGGCTTGAAAAAACTCATCAGCACCAGCTATGCACCAGAGAGCAAAAATTATCAGGGTTTCTATCAGCCAACTCTTTTTGAAAAAAACAACCCCCAGTTTGACCAAATCAAAACCACAACCAAAGGTAAGATTTTTACACTAACCGAAGATCGAACAGGTGATCGCGAAATTAATATTGATGATCTTCAATGGCGCTACCTGCGGGGAGATGGGGATTTTAAAAGTATCGAAATTAAAAAACTGCGTGACGAAGCCGACATTATTATCACTAACCCACCTTTTTCCATGTTCCGAGAGTTTCTGGCATGGATTGTAGAGGCGGATAAGCAGTTCGTAATTATTGGCGGTATGAATGCAATTACATACAAAGAAGTTTTCCCATTAATAAAGAACAATCAAGTTTGGCTCGGTAATGGCTTCCAGGGCGGTAATGCTTATTTTTCAACACCTTTTGCTGAAGAGTATGGCGATGGTGTCTATTTTCCAGATTCTGGTTTAGTGAAATTTCGTAACGTTCATTGGTTCACAAACCTTGACCACGGAAAGCGCCATCAGCCTTTGCCATTGATGACAATGGCTGATAATCTTAAATTCAGCAAACATAAGAGTATAAAAGGGAAAAAAGCTTACGATCGCTACGACAACTACGATGCCATAGAAGTTCCTTTCACTGATGCAATTCCAAGCGACTATGATGGTGTCATGGGTGTACCTATCAGTTTCCTGGATAAATACAGTCCTGATCAATTCGAGATTCTTGGTGCTACTCAAAGGGGCTGTCATGATGAAGTACCAGACACTAGAAAATATGATGACTATTGGGAAGTTACCCAAAGTGGAAAAAAAACAGGATCGTCAGGTGGAAAGACGAATGAAAATGCAAATTTATTAGGAAATGATGGTAGAAAAAACTACTTTATCAACAAAGATGGAAGAGTTATCCAATCAGCTTATCAGCGAATATTCATCAGGCACAGGAGGGAAACCAGCAGATGATCACAAATCTTAGGACAGAATTCACAGTTCAAGAAATTTGCGACGGATTTGTTTATAACGAACTGGAAGGTAAAGGCTTGTTTGGGCTGTCAGGTAGATTGACCATCCAACCTGAATACCAGCGCAATTACATCTATGCTGATGGCAAAAAAGATGTAGCAGTGATCGATTCGCTTCTTAAGGGTTACCCATTAGGTCTGATTTATTTCAACAAGGTCGACGAGAATAAATTTGAGGTACTTGATGGTCAACAGCGTATCACCAGTTTTGGGCGTTTTGTGACCAATAAATTTGCTATCAAAGATGAAAATGGAATGCAGCAGTATTTTAGCGGTATCGCAGTAGACAAACAGGCAAAAATCCTGAACACAACACTCCTGATTTATGAGTGTGAAGGTACGGAGAGTGAAATAAAAGAATGGTTCAAAACCGTCAATATCGCGGGTGTGCCTTTGAATGACCAGGAACTGCTCAACGCTGTTTATTCCGGACCCTTTGTAACACTCGCCAAAGCTGAATTCAGCAACAGTCAGAATGCCAATGTTCAAAAATGGAGTGCTTACATTAAAGGAAATGTCAACCGCCAGGATTTTCTTGAATGTGCCCTTGATTGGGTCAGCAAAGGCAATATTGGCGAGTATATGAGCAAACATCGCTACGATACCAATATTTCTGAGTTAAAGACTTATTTCAATACGGTCATTGATTGGATTTCAAGCGTTTTTGAGGATGTGTTAGGTGAAATGCGTGGGCTGGAGTGGGGTCAATTGTATGAAGATTATCACAATACACCATACAACCGAAATGATGTTTCGAAAGAAGTACGAAAACTCTATAGTGACCCTT
>Ga0334882_1003311_pt1 | contig 14898 bp, 10 predicted proteins | sample GraSluR1_MG_5_FD_207226 | JGI IMG/M metagenome (GOLD analysis project Ga0334882, IMG submission 207226) | Sludge microbial communities from methane-producing bioreactor in Wageningen University, Netherlands - Granular Sludge_15_04-R1 | ecosystem: Engineered > Bioreactor > Anaerobic >... | reverse complement strand
GCGTACTGCGTCTTGCGTTTTCGATAGTGGGATTTCATGGTTTCCACTATAACCTATAAGGTTGTTGTGTCAAGGGCTTTTTTTAACCCTTCGGACGATTTTTCCCAGCTTGGCTAAGGATTCGGGTGATCTTAGCCCCCCCACGGGCTTGTCCCGTGGGAGGCAAAGTTTGCTCCCCCACGGCACAAGGCCGTGGGGCCCGCCGAAAAACCATCCGTCAAGCCGGCGGCGTGAATTTCGCGATGTGTTCGCGGGCGAGCATCTTGCGGTATTGGCGCCAGCCGTGGAAGTTGCCGTGCTGGGCGGGATTCTGCCAGGAATCGGGATCCTCGGGGTTCCGCAGGCGGTCGGGGGTGGCCTGATGTTCCATGGGCGAGGCGTGGAGCGGCTGGGGCGGCCCGTTGGGATCGCCCGCCAGCTTGGCGAACGTGTCGATGTCCTTGGCCACGTGGGGGGCGGTGCCGTCGTGGTTGAGATAGGACACGCGGGCGCAGCGCGCGGCGGAGCAGCGGCGGGCGGTGTCCAGGCCCAGGGCTTGTTCTTCGTCGGCGGAAACGAACGGCAGATGCCACTGGTCGGGCTCTCGCGCGCGCGGTGTGCTGGACTGGAGGGCCGAGAACATCTGCCGGGCGAGCTCCTGGATTTCGGGCTGGGCGTCAGGGTGCCAGCGCACGCCGAAGAAGTTGTCGAACGCAGTGGCAGAGACCAGCACGGAGATGGAGGTGAACCATTCAAGCGGGCGGTTGGCCCACTGCTTGTGCAGGCCGATCTCGGCGAGTTCGGTGACGCCGGCGGCGCAGGCGTCGGCCATGCGGTCCCAGACCGCCTTGGCCTTCGCCGTCTGCTCGTCGGAGAGCAATGTGCCCGCCTGCATGCCGGGGATGTTGGCGCCCCAATAGAGGGGGTATTCGCGCCCGAGCGCGCCAAGGCGCTTCGAGGGCACCGCGCGCGAGCTGCTGGCGTTGCGCGAAAACATGCGGTGGGTCATGAACTCGGCATGGATCCAGCGGGGATATTTCAACGACAGCGTGGTCAGCCGAATGCCCTGCGGCGAGACGCTGTCGGCGACGATTTGGGCGGAGATGCTCATGGGGGGCAACTATCCCGTATCCAATCGTCCCTGTCCATGGGGTCAGGCCTTGACATTTGTCAATACTTGGCTATGGTAACCGATCATGGCGAGGATGCTGAGATGTCAGTTTGAAGGCGCGATCTATCACGTGATGTCACGAGGAGTCAACCGGTGCCATATCTTCACGAGCGATGCGGATCGGATCATATTCCTGAATAAACTGCAGGAGAGCGTTGAGACGCATGGCATCAAGCTCTATGCCTACGTTCTCATGCCCAATCACTACCACTTGCTGCTCATGACCCCGCAGGGAAATCTCAGTCGTTTCATGCACCAGTTTGGGACCTCTTACACCGCTTACTTCAATGTGCGGCATCGCCGATGTGGCGCACTGTTTGGCGGCCGGTTCAAGGCGCTCTTAGTCGAAGGCGACGCGTATCTGTTGAAATTGGTACGCTACCTCCACCTGAACCCCGTTCAAACCAAAGCCATGAAGCAAGCCGATCTTTCAGAGCGTTTGGACATCCTGGAAAAATACCGGTGGAGTACACACCGGTCGTACGGCGGATGGGAAAGACGCCACGAATGGGTCTCGTATTCGCCCTTGCATGCTTTGCTTGGCGAACGAATGGGAACGAAAAACATGCCCGCAGCCTATCGCCGGTATGTTCAAGCCGGACTCGCCCGCAATGATGCGGATCTGGAAGAGGCGCTGAAACGATCCAGCAAGGCCGTTGGTAGTGAAGCGTTCTGCCAGGACATGGAGGATAAATATCAGCAACTCGCGGCCGAGTTCGGTCGCGGTCCGGATGTTGCCATGCGTCGCATTGAACAGGGAATCCATCCTGACCTAATACGTGAGGCTACCGCGCAATCGTATGGGCTCGATTCATCGATTGACTGGCAGAAGCACAAAGGCAACTGCGAAGCGCGGGACGCCCTCATTTGGCTGTGGACAACAGAAAGCGGGATGATGGGAAGAGATATCGGACGCCGACTAGGGCACAAGGACGGCGCAGTGGTGTCCCGCCGACTCCGGATCCTTCGCTCCCTCCAGGTCGAGAACCTTGCATTCTGGAAGACCTGCCAAAGGATCCGGCTGAAGTTGTCAAATGTCAAGGCCTGACCCCTATGACGCTCGGGATAGGGGGTCTCGGATCCCCGACCCCCACGGGCTTGTCCCGTGGGTGAAGAAGTTAAGGGAGGGGGCGGGTGAGGCCTTGGCGGAGGGCGGGGAGGGTTTCGTCGCGGAGGGTGCCGGTGAGGGAGAAGAGGACGACGCCGGGGGCGCCGGCCTGGCGGGCGAGGACGATCTGGCGGATAACCTGGGCGGGGTCGAGGCGGGATTCGTCGGCGGTGACGCCGATGCCGGGGATGATTTTTCCGCGGGCGCCGGGGTAGGCCATTTGGGTGCGTAGCCAGGTGGCGAACTCGGGGCTGGATTCGGTGTAGTTCATCGGGGTGAGGAAATCGACGGTGCCGGCGCGGAGCCAGTCGGGCCAGTATTGGGCGATGTTGCCGCCATCGGCGGCGGCGATGCCGAAGACGGCGGCGGAGAGCTTCACCTTGGGATTGGCGCGGCGCAACGTGGAACGAATGTCGGCGACAAGCGCGGTGATGTCGGCGGTGCGCCACTTGCGGAACTCGGCATTTCGCGCTCCGCCGGGCTTGACCTCGGCGGGCCAGTGGCGGGTCTTGCGCTTGCTGGCGGCCTCGAAGCGGGCACGGGTGGCGGGCGAGTAGCAACTCAAGGAGTCGGGGAGTCGAATGTAGTCGAGATGAATCCCGTCGATGGTGGGATAGGTGCGCGCGATCTCCTCGACGACGTCGAGCACGAGTTTGCGGTTGGCGGGATGGTGGGGGCTGAGCCAGGGGCGGGTGGCGCCGGAGTCCGTAATCTGCAGGCGGCCTTCCTTCTTCATGCGTTCGACGAAATCGGGCGGCGCGCCATCGAGTTTCCAGAGGACCATCCAGACGTGGAACTGCATGGCGCGGGCCTTGGCGGCGGCGAGGCCGGCGGCAAGCTGGTCACCGTAGAGTCGCAGGGTGGTCGAGGCGGGCAGGTATTTGCTGGGGTAGTGGGCGCAGCCTCCCCACGTGAGATTGGGAAAGAGGGCGTTGACGCCGTGGGCGGCGAGGTGGGCGGCGGTGAAATTCCAGTCGCCGGGGATGTAGCCGGTGCCGTCGTGGTCCCAGACGCCGATGAATTCGCCGGGACGGGGCGGCTGGATGGCGGCATCGGCGCGGAGGATCAGGTTGCGCTGGCGGCGGGCCCATTGAAGGGCTTTCCGGTATTGCTCGCCGGCCATGGCGGCTTGGATCTGGGCGGAAAGATTTTGGGCTTCGGCGAGTAGCGCGCGGGTGCCTTCGGGATCAGCGGCGACGGGGAGGGCGCGTTCGATTTCGGAGAGGGCGTGGGGCAGCGAGTGGAAATCGTTGACGCGCCCGGCATCCTGGATGGCGCGGGCGGCGGCGGGCGCCCAGACAGAGGGATCGAGGTGGGCGCAGAGCGAAACGAGCAGTTCCTTCTTCGACGGGGCGTCGTCGCTCATCAGAATGTGCGACATCCAGAAGCCGCGCGGCGAGGCGACGAGGGCGGGTTCGGGCTGGCGGACGCCGCGGGCGTTGTCCCAGAACGCAACGATGCGCGAACCGGGCCCGGCGGGATGCGCGGGCATCAGGTTGGGGGAGTTCTGCCAGATGCGCGGGGCCACGAGCCATTCGCCGGGGTCGCCAAAGACGATGGACCGCCAGCGGTCGGGGCGCTCGGCTTTGACGTAGGGGCCGAGCTTGAAGCCCATGGCGGAGGCGAGCACGGGCGAAGCGCCATAGAAGACGCCGAGCTTGCCGCCGCGCGCGAGGAAGTCGGTGAGCACCTTCAGTTGGGCGGGCGAGGGGTTGGGATTGTAGGGCAGGAGCGCGCCGGTGGCCTTGGCGAGCGCGCCCTTGGTCAGGTCGTCGTCGGTGACGATGGTATGGCCGATGCCGGCTTCGATGAGCAGGCGGCTGACGCGCTCAGTGGTTTTGGCGGCGACGGCCCGCGCGCCGGCGTCGGGGCATGACGACGTGCCGCGGACCAGCACGAGCGAGGCGCCTTCCACGGTGGAGATGCGGCGCAGGACGAGGGCGGTGTCGAGGGCGGCGCCTTTCCACGGCGAGAGGCGAATGCCGGAGATGCGGTCCCATCCGGCGGGGGAACCTTCGGGGGTGAAATCGGATTTGGAGAAGACCAGGGTCTGGGGGCCGGCGCCGGGCAGCGGCTTGGAGGCGGCATACCACCCGTTGCCGCTCTTGAAGTAGAGGCCGAACTGGCGGATGGCCTGGGGCTGCGGGCAGGAGAACTCGACTTCGAAGGCGATGGCGGCGGACAGGTCAAGGTGGACCGGCTTGTCCCAGGCTGCGCGGTCGACGTTCTTTGCGAAGGGCACGGGGAAGGCGATGCCGGTGGCGGCCGCCACCGGCGCGGGGGCTTTCAGAAACGGGGTCCAGGCGGAGACGGTGGCGGGGTCGAAGGATTCGACCATTCGCGCGGCGGGGGCGGTGGCGGGGAGAAGGAGGAGGGCGACGGCGAGGGGAAGGATAAAGCGGACCTGATTCACCCACGACACAAGGTCGTGGGGGTCTATTGAAACAGGAGAGTGGGGGGCTTGGAGTCGGACCGGGTTCACCCACGGGACAAGCCCGTGGGGGTCTGGGACAGGGGCGTGGGGGGCTGGAGCCGGGTTTTCCACGGTATGGAAAACTTTTTCGCGATTTTTCCACAGCATGGAAAACTTTTCGGGAAATTTTCCACAGCATGGAAAACTTTTCGCCATTTTTTCCACGCTATGGAAAATCCCGCCGGGGCGGGACAGGCATTTTTCCCACACGGTGGAAAACCTAGACATTGGCGTGCTGGTTGCGGCGGACGACCTGGAAGCCTTTGATGAGTTCGGCGATGGCGCGCTGGATGGAGACCTGGGGCTGGTAGCCGGTGGCTTCGATCTTTTCGTTGCTGACGATGTAGTTGCGCTGGTCGGGGTCCTGGCCGATGGGGGCTTCCATGATGGTGAACTCGGGGATCTGCTTTTGGATTTCGAGGCAGAGTTCCATCTTGGAGAGGTTGGCGTCGGAGAGGCCGACGTTGTAGGGCTGGCCTTGCATCGCGTCGAAGTGGTCGAGGGCGTGGAGGAAGGCGCGGGCGACATCGCGGACGTGGATGTAGTTGCGCTTGAAATGGGCCTCGAAGAGGACGACGAAGCGGTCGGTGACGGCGCGGTAGGTGAAATCGTTGACGAGCAGGTCGAGGCGCATGCGGGGGCTGACACCGCAGACGGTGGCGAGCCGCAGGGAGACGGCGCCGGCGCCGAGGAGGGCTTTCTCGAGTTCGACCTTGAGGATGCCGTAGAGGGAGATGGGGTTCATGGGGGTTTCTTCGGTGCAGAAGACGCCGGGCTGGCCGACACCGTAGCCGGAGTTGGTGGTGGGGGAGATGAAGCGCTGCTCCTTCGAGGCGTTCTTCAGGAGCATGAGAATGGCGTCGAGGTTGATGGTGCGGGCCTCGACGGGCTTCTGGGCGCAGAGCGGGGCGCCGACGAGGCAGGCCAGCGGCATGACGACGTCGGCCTTCTTCAGGAGCGGCAGCATGAGGCGTTCGTCGCGGACGTCGCCGCGGACGACCGTAAACTTCTCGTTGGCGCAGCAATCGAGGAGGGAGGTTTGGCCGTAGAGGAAGTTGTCGACGGCGGTGACGGCGAAGCCTCGCGCGAGCAGGGTGGGGACGAGGATGGAGCCGAGGTAGCCGGCGCCGCCGGTGACGAGGATATGCGGGGTGGTGTTCATGGGGGGGAACCCTACCGGATGGCGCGGGGGGGATTCAACCTTGAAGGGGAGTCGATGGAATGACGTTGGTACAGAAGAGGGGTGGAAATTATCACACTTAATTAACTGTGATGTTTTTCCAAATCCGGAGAGGCGGGGTAAACCGTTTTTCTTGTCGATATTCGGGTGAATGAGAGATTGACGGGGTTGGGGAGGGGGGGTAGAGTGCCGCGCAATTCCGCCGTTATGCGGACCTGGGGTCCAGGCGGTGAACAAGTACAGAACCCTTACGGAGAATAAGACAATGGCGATTAAGGTTGGCATCAATGGATTTGGCCGCATCGGGCGGTTGGTATTTCGCGCGGCGGTGGAAAATCCGGCAATTGAAGTGGTCGGCATCAACGATCTGTTTGATTCGAAGCAGTTGGCCTACATGCTGAAGTATGACAGCATCCATGGCCGGTTCCCGGGCACGGTGGAAGCGGCGGATGGCGCGCTGATCGTGAACGGCCAGACGATCCGCCTGACGGCGGAGAAGGATCCGGCGGCCTTGAAGTGGGGCGATGTCGGCGCGGAATACATCTGCGAATCGACGGGATTTTTCCTGGAGAAGGCGAAGGCGGAAGGCCACTTGAAGGCCGGCGCCAAGCGCGTGGTGATGAGCGCGCCGTCGAAGGACGACACGCCGATGTTCGTGATGGGCGTGAACCACACGACCTACAAGGGCGAGGAATATGTGTCGAACGCGTCGTGCACAACCAACTGCCTGGCGCCGGTGGCGAAGGTGCTGAACGACAACTGGGGCATCCTGGAAGGCCTGATGACGACCGTGCATGCGACGACGGCGACCCAGAAGACGGTCGACGGACCGGGCGGCAAGAAGGATTTCCGCGGCGGGCGCGCGGCGGCGGGCAACATCATTCCGTCGTCGACGGGCGCGGCCAAGGCGGTCGGGAAGGTCATTCCGGCGCTGGCGGGTAAGCTGACGGGCATGGCGTTTCGCATCCCGACGCTGAACGTGTCGGTGGTGGATCTGACGGTGCGACTCGACAAGGCCGCCGGCTCGGACACGGAATCGGCCTATGCGGCGATCAAGGCGGCGATGAAGGCGGCCTCGGAAGGCGAGATGAAGGGCATCCTGGGCTATACCGAGGATGACGTGGTCTCGACGGACTTCAACCACGATCCGCGGACATCGATCTTCGATGCGGGCGCTGGGATCATGCTGAACCCGAATTTCGCGAAGGTGGTCTCGTGGTACGACAATGAGTGGGGCTATTCCAACAAGCTGCTCGATTTGATCGTCCACATGAACACGGTCAAGTAGTCGGCGAGAGGGTCGACCGGGAACGGAGAACGGCGGGCCGCCGTTCTCCGTCTCCGTATGCGGGGCCGGATGAAACCGGCCATGGAATTATCAGGAGTATGCCATGAACAAGAAGACGCTGAAGGATGTGGAACTGGGCGGGAAGCGCGTCGTGATGCGCGTGGATTTCAATGTGCCGATCAAGGGCGGGGTGATCTCCGACGACACGCGGGTGACGGCGGCGCTGCCGTCGATCCGCTACATCCTCGAGCAGGGCGCGCGCCTGGTGCTGATGAGCCATTTGGGCCGGCCGAAGGGCAAGGGTTACGAGGCGGACTTCAGCCTGAAGCCGGTGGCGGAGCATCTGGCGAAGGTGCTGGGCCGGCCGGTGGCGTTTGCGGCGGACTGCCAGGCGGCCGACGCCGAGGTGTCGGCCTTGAATCCCGGCGAGGTGCTGGTGCTGGAGAACACGCGCTTCTACAAGGAAGAAGAAGCGAAGGTCAAAAAGACCGACGACATGACCGACGAGGAGCTGAAGGCCAAGAAGGCGGAGCTGAAGGAACAACAGCAGGCGATGGCGCGGAAGCTGGCGTCGTACGGGGATCTGTTCGTGAACGACGCGTTCGGGACGGCGCACCGTGCGCACGCCTCGACGGCGGTGATTTGCCGGTACATCGGCACCAGCGTGGCGGGATTCCTGATGGAGAAGGAAATTCAGTATCTGGGCGACGCGGTGAACAACCCGGAGCGGCCGTTCGTGGCGATCCTGGGCGGCGCGAAGGTCAGCGACAAGCTGGCGGTGGTGAAGAACCTGCTGGACAAGGTGGACACGCTGATTATTGGCGGCGGCATGGCCTATACGTTCCTGAAAGCGCAGGGGCACGACGTGGGCAAGAGCCTGTGCGAGGAAGACCAGCTCGACTACGCCCGCGAGATGATGGAGAAGGCCCAGGCCAACGGGAAGCAGTTCCTGCTGCCGGTGGACAACGTGGCGGCGGATCAATTCGACGCGGCAGCGGCGACGCAGACGGTGGGCAACGACATTCCGGAAGGCTGGATGGCGCTGGACATCGGGCCGAAGACGACCGAGCTCTACGCGGTGGCGATCCGCGGCGCGAAGACGGTGGTCTGGAACGGCCCGATGGGTTGCTTCGAGATGGCGCCGTTTGCGGCGGGCACGCTGGGCGTCTGCCGGGCGGTGGCGGAGAGCGGGGCGACGAGCATCATCGGCGGCGGCGACAGCGTCAGCGCGGTGAACCAGAGTGGGCTGGCGGGGAAGATGACGCACATCAGCACCGGCGGCGGCGCAAGCCTCGAGTTTCTCGAGGGCAAGGAGCTGCCCGGGGTGGCGGCACTGGACGACAAGTGAGAATTGGATTGTAACAGGTACTTGCGGAAGCAAAGAGGAGCACGACATGCGTAAAAAAATTGTAGCCGGAAACTGGAAGATGAACATGACGACCGCCGAGGCGGCGGGGCTGGTGAATGCCTTGAAGACGGACCTGGCGAATTTTCGCGAAGTGGAAGTGGTGGTGTGTCCGCCATTCACGGCGCTGGCGACGGTCAGCGAGCTGGTGCAGGGCACGCACCTCGACCTGGGCGCGCAGAACATGCACTGGGAGAAGGGCGGGGCCTACACCGGTGAAATCTGCGCGGGCATGCTCCGCGAGCTGTATTGCCACTACGTGATCCTGGGGCACAGCGAGCGCCGGCAGTATTTCGGCGAGACGGATGAGATCGTCAATCGCAAGACCAAGGCGGCGCTGGCATCGAGCCTGCATCCGATCGTGTGCGTGGGCGAGACGCTGGGGGAGCGCGAACTCGGTCGGGTAGAAGAGATCATCACGACCCAGATCAAGGGCAGCCTGGCGAAATTGTCGGCCAAGGAGCTGCTCGATTCCGTGATTGCCTACGAGCCGGTCTGGGCGATCGGGACAGGCCGGACCGCCACCAGCGAGCAGGCACAGGAAGTGCATGCCCTGATCCGCAAGGTGTTGACGGAGCTGTACGACGAGACGGTGGCGCAGGGCGTGCGGATTCAATACGGCGGCAGCGTCAAGCCCGGCAACGCCAAGGAGCTGTTCGGCATGCCGGACATCGATGGCGGGCTGATCGGCGGAGCGGCGCTGGACGCCAAGTCGTTCATTGACATTGTGCGCGCCGCCGTCTAGAAGGTTTGGCGTTCAGGATGTAGGAGCAAGAAGATCATGTCATTACTCATCAGTTTGCTGTTGATTGTCGAGGTCATCGCCGCGTTTTTGCTGGTCGTGGTGATCCTGGCGCAGAAGTCGAAGGACCAGGGGCTGGGGATGGCCTTTGGCGGCGGGATGGGCGAGAGCCTGTTCGGCAGCCGGGCGGGCAACGTGCTGACCCGCATGACGATCACGCTGGCCGTAATCTTCATGGTGAATACGATCCTGCTGGGGATTTTGTTTTCGCGCGGTGCGGCGGGAACCGGCTCGGTCATGGACCGGGCGGATCGGGCGATGCCGGTGGCCCCGGCCGTCCCCATGGGCCAGCCGGGCGCGGCCCCGATGATGCCGGCGGATGGACCGATGATGCCCGCGGCCATGCCGGTGGCGGCTTCGGCTCCGATCGTGATGCAGATGGATGAAAGCGGTGAACTGGTGACGGTGGACATGGCGCCGGACGCCATGGAAGTGGTTTCCGAGCCGGTGGCCGTTCCGGCGCCGGAGGCGGTGGTGGCGGCGGTCGAAGACGTCGCCGAAAGCGTAGAAGCGGCAGAGGCGGCCGAAATCGTCGAAGCGGTGGATGCGGATATCGCTCAGGCGGAGGAGGCGATCGAAGCGAGTGCGGTGGAGGTTGAGGAAGCCGCGGTCGAAGCAGTGGAGCCGGCCGCCGAGGAGGAGGAAGAGACGACGTCTCAGGATTGATGCACGCCGTCGTTGCGAATCAAGCCCCGCGCAAGCATTGCGCGGGGTTTTTGCTTGGCCTGGTTCTGTTGGCCGCGGCGGGCTGCGGGGGAATCCATTCGGCGGGGGATGGAGATGACGATGTCCTGCGGCTGACGACGGCGCGCATCCGCGGGTTTGATCCGGCGCACGCCGGTGACATGGCCTCCGTGATCGCAACGGGCCGGATCTATGAGGGGTTGCTCCAGTATGCGTATTGGGACCGACCCTACCGGGTGGAGCCGCTGCTGGCGGATGGATGGCCCGAGGTTTCGGAAGACGGCCGGACCTGGCGGTTCCGGATCCGGCGCGGAATCTATTTTTCGGACGATCCCTGCTTCGTGGCGACGGGAGGCAAGGGGCGCGAACTGGTGGCGCAGGATTTGGTGTACTCGATCAAACGGATCGCGGATGTCCACGTCGGGTCCGGCGGCTATTGGGTGTTCCGGGGACGGATCGAGGGGCTGGACGACTTTCGCGCCGCCAGCCAGGGCGAAGAGCCGACGGACTACAGCCGGGAGGTGGAGGGGCTGCGCGCGGTCGGTCCGCACGAGCTGGAGATCCGGCTGACGGAGCCCTATCCGCAATTGCCGTGGGTGTTGGCGATGCCGTACGCCTTTGCGGTGCCGCGCGAGGCGGTGGATGCCTATGGCGAGCGGTTCGTGAACCATCCGGTTGGAACGGGTCCGTACGTGCTGGCGGCGGCGCGCCAGAACTATCGCTATGAATACCGCGTCAACCCCAAGTGGGCGCAGACCGGCCGGCGCGAGGCCATGCCGGTCGGGGCGCCGACTTCCGATGCGGGCCGCCCGCTGCCGCTCATTCCGCGACTGGTCGACGTGGTGGTGGGGGATCCGTCGACGGCCTGGCTGATGTTTCTCTCCAGGCAGCTCGACCGGGTGGATGTGAGCCGGGACCAGTGGGACAGCATCATTACGCCCGAACGGACGCTGCGCCCCGAGCTGGCGGAGCGCGGAATCGTTCTTGAGCAGTCGCCGCAACTGGCGGTGAGTTATACGGCGTTCAACATGGATGATCCGGTGGTGGGGGGCAACAAGGCGCTGCGACAGGCGTTGACGTGCGCGTTCGATTCAGCGCAATGGATGGAATTCCAGAACGGGCGCATCGTGATTCCGACGGGGCCGATTCCTCCCGGGGTGGCCGGTCATGTGTCGGATCCGCCGCCCTACGCGTTCGATCTCGACCGGGCCCGCGCGCTTCTGGCGGAGGCGGGCTTTCCCGGCGGGCGCGATCCGGCGACAGGCCGGCGGCTGGTGCTGCGGCTGGAGATCGGCGCGGCGGACAACCCGGAGGCGCGGCAGGCAGCGGAGTTGATGGCCAATTTCATGGAACGGATCGGCGTGGTGCTGGAGCCCAGCTACAACAACTGGCCGGCGTTCTTGCAGAAGATTGCGCGCCGCGAGGCGCAGCTATTCAGCCTGACCTGGGTGGGGGACTATCCGGATGCACAGAACTTCCTGCAGTTGTTTGCCAGCGGGAACGTTTCGCCGGGGCCAAATCGTGCCAACTACGTCAGCGAAGAGTTTGACCGGCTCTATGCGGAGCTGGTGCGGCTGCCCGAGTCGCCCGAGCGGGAGGCGCTGTGCCGCGACGCCACGGCGGTCGTGCTGGAAGACGCGCCTTGGATCCTGACGGCCTATCCGCTGGCGTTTGCCGTGCGCCATGAACGGCTGGAAAACCATGTCCGCCACGATTTCTCTTGGGGCATGGAGAAGTATTGGCGGCTGGAGAGCGGGGAGACGGGCAAGCCTTGATCGACGATCGGACTACGGTCACGATCGCGGCAAGGACCTGATTCACCCACGGGATGAACCCGTGGGGGTCTTGGATCCGCGGACGTTTGGCGCTTGATTCAGGCGCGGGACGGCTATTTCAACAGGCCGTTCAGGACGTAGGGGAGGATGCCGCCGGCTTCGTAGTAGGTGACTTCCACGGGGGTGTCGATGCGGTTGCGGAGACGGAAGCGGATTTCGCGGCCATCGGGCTTGACGGCGAGCGCGTCGTGAAGGCCGCGGGGCGAGAGAGGGCCCGTCCCGTGGATGGAGACGGTTTCGGTGCCGTCCAATCCGATCGATTCGGCAGTCTGGTCTTCGGTGAATTCAAACGGCATGACGCCCATTTCGACGAGGTTGGAGCGGTGGATGCGCTCGAAGCTTTCGGCGATGACGGCGCGGACGCCGAGAAGCATGGGGCCCTTGGCGGCCCAATCACGGGAGCTGCCGGCTCCGTAGAGCTTGCCGGCGATGACGACGACGGGCACGCCCTCCTGCTGGTAGGCCATGGCGGCATCGAAGATGCTCATTTCGTCGCCGGCAGGTTGCCGGCGGGTCCAGCCGCCTTCGCGCGAAGCCATGCGATTGCGCAGGCGCACGTTGGCAAAAGTGCCGCGCATCATGACTTCATGGTTGCCGCGGCGCGAGCCGTAGGAATTGAAATGGCGTGGTTCGATGCCGCGTCCGATCAGGTAGCGTGCGGCGGGGGACTCTTTGGCGATGGACCCGGCGGGGGAGATGTGGTCGGTGGTGATGAAATCGCCGAACAGTCCGAGGATGCGCGCGCCCTCGATGTCCGGGGAGGGTTGAGCGACGGACAGAAACGGCGGTTCGCGGATGTAGGTGGAATCCGGATGCCAGTCGAAGACGGGCTGGCCGGCGACCTGGATGCGGCTCCATTCGGGGGTGTATTGGTTGACGTCGCGATAGGTCTCGGCATACAGCGCGGGATCGGTGGCGCTGGCCAAGAGGGCATCGATTTCAGCGGGGGCGGGCCAGAGGTCGCGCAGAAAGACGGGTTGACCGTCGGCGCGGGTGGCGATGGGGTCGTGGTCGAGATCGATATCCACGCGTCCGGCAAGGGCGAAGGCCACGACGAGTGGGGGCGAGCAAAGATAGTTGGCTTTGCACTGGGCGTGGACCCGGCCTTCGAAGTTTCGGTTGCCGGAGAGCACGGCGGCGACGACGAGATCCTCGTCGCGGATGGCCTGGGCGATATCGTCGCGCAGGGGGCCGCTGTTGCCGATGCACGTGCCGCACCCATAGGCGGCAACGCCGAAACCGAGCTTTTCGAGATCGGCCAGCAGGCCGGTTTGGGTCAGGTAGGCGGTGACGACCCGCGAGCCGGGAATGAGCGAGGTCTTGATGAACGGCGGCACGTTGAGGCCGCGGGCGACGGCCTTGCGGGCGATGAGCCCCGCCGCCAGCAGCAGGACGGGATTGGAGGTGTTGGTGCAGGAGGTGATCGAGGCGATGGCGATAGAGCCATGGCGCATGCCGGAGCCATCCGGCAGGGTTGCCTCGGCGTCGAGCCGGTCGGCGGCGACGCCGAAACCTCCTTGATCGGGCGCGGCGGGGAGGGCCTTCAGAAAGCGCTCCTTGATTTCGCCGACGGGCTGGTGGTCGTGGGGTTTCTTGGGGCCGGCGATGGACGCGGCCACGCTGGACAGGTCCAGTTCGATGACGCGGGAATAGCGGGGCTCGGGGGCGTCCCGGTCGAGGAACAGTCCCTGCCGACGGCAGTAGGCTTCGACGCGCTCGCATTGGGCGTCCGGGCGGCCGGTCATGCGCAGATAGGCGATGGTTTCGGCATCGATGGGGAAGAACCCGGTGGTGGCGCCGTACTCGGGGGCCATGTTGGCCAGGACGGACCGGTCGGCGAGGGAGAGGCTGGCGATGCCGGATCCGACGTATTCAACGAATTGGCCTACGACATTGTGCTGGCGCAGGAGGTGGGTGACGACGAGGGCGAGATCGGTGGCGGTGACGCCCGGGCGCAGGGCGCCGGTCAGCCGCACGCCGGTCACGACAGGCGTCAGCAGGGCGATGGGCTGGCCCAGCATGGCGGCCTCGGCCTCAATGCCGCCGACGCCCCAGCCGAGGACCCCGAGTCCGTTGATCATGGTGGTGTGCGAATCGGTGCCGACCAGGGTATCGGGATAGGCCAAAAGGGAACCATCGGCCTGTGGCCCGATGTGGACGGCATCGGCCAGAAACTCGAGGTTGACCTGGTGGCAGATGCCGACACCGGGCGGAATGATGCGCAGTTTCTTGAAGGTCTGCTGGCCCCAGCGGAGGAATTCATAGCGCTCGTGGTTGCGGTCGAATTCAATTTCCATGTTTTGGCGGAGGGCATCGAGACCGGCGGAGCAATCGATCTGGACGGAGTGGTCCACGACCAGGTCCACCGGCACGAGCGGCTCGATCAGGCCGGGGTCGCCGCCGCGGCGTACGACCTCGGAACGCAGGCAGGCGAGATCCACGACGCAGGGCACGCCGGTCAGGTCCTGGAGCAGGACGCGCGCGGGCAGGTAGGGGATTTCATCGTCGCTGGAGGCATTCGGCTGCCAGCGGGCCAGGGCTTCGACATGGCTCCACGCGAAGGCGGGGTGCGCCTGGTTGCGCAAAGCGGACTCCAGCAGAATGCGGATGATGTAGGGCAACTCGGAAAGCGGGGCGCCGCGAATGGGTTCTGCGTCGGCGAGGCTGTGATACGCGATGGTTTGTCCATCGTGGGTGAAGGTCTTCAAGGTCGAAATGGGTTCGGTCATGGTCAGCTCCTGTCCGTCGGTAGGGATGAGCGAGCACGATACTGGCAGGCGAGGCCTGCTTCAACCCCCAATGTTCCGCCTCAATCCGGGGTCAGGCATTAAGATTTAAGATTTCAAATCACTGCTGTCCGGTTTAAATTCCCTGCAAATACAGCTGATTTTCGTCGTCGGGCGCCTGAGAAAAGCGCAGGGATAACGAAAGGGCCTGCAAAATGGGGGTTTTATGAAAAAGCGTGATGCTCAT
>Ga0334882_1003309_pt1 | contig 14905 bp, 12 predicted proteins | sample GraSluR1_MG_5_FD_207226 | JGI IMG/M metagenome (GOLD analysis project Ga0334882, IMG submission 207226) | Sludge microbial communities from methane-producing bioreactor in Wageningen University, Netherlands - Granular Sludge_15_04-R1 | ecosystem: Engineered > Bioreactor > Anaerobic >... | reverse complement strand
CCAAACGGTTTTGCTCTCCAAGGTCGCTGTGGGGCGGGTTTGGGATGCTGAACCGGCGGAGAATGCGCCGGCCCTGGCGGGTGGAATATTGCTCTGGCAAGAGGGGGTGTGAATTGATATACTTAACGGTCTGTGATATACTGCGGTTCGAGGCCTTGGGCGAACAGGGCATGGGCTGGTTGTCCATGCGGTGCGTACGGCCAAGACGGCCTTGTCAGGATTGGCAATATTTATGGAATCTTGTTCTGTTTCGTGAGGAGTCAAGATGAGACGAGCAACTGGAAGTTTGGTGCTGTGCAGTCTGGTATCGGTGGTATTGTGCGTGGCGGCGCAGGCGGCGGATTATTTGTCGCCGGTGTCGGTAGTCGCGGGCAAGGGCGGCGACGTGCTGTATGTCGCGCAGGCGACGGCGGGACAGGTGGCGGTGTTCGACATTGGCGAGGGCAGAGTCCTCCGTACAATAGCAGTTTCGAAGAGCCCCACGGGTCTTGCCCTTTCGGCGGACGGCAAGACACTTTATGTTACGTCGGCGGCGCCGTCAGGCAAGGTGGACATCATTGACATTGCCGAGGGCAAGGTTGTCGGCAGCATCGCGGTGGGGCATACTCCCGTCGACGTTGCGATCAGCCCTGATGGCTCGACTCTTTATGTGTGCAACCAGTTTAACAACAGCGTGGGGGTGGTGGACGTGGCTTCGAAGAAGCAGACGGCTGCCATAGCGGTGGTTCGCGAGCCGGTTGCGGCGGCGCTTTCGAGCGACGGCAAGTATCTTTTTGTGGCCAATCACCTTCCGGCGGGCGCGGCGGATGCGGACTACGCGGCGGCGACTGTTTCGGTGGTGGACGTGGCTCAGAAAAAGACGATTAAGAACCTTCAGCTTCCCAACGGCAGTGTCGGGCTGCGCGGGATAGCGATGTCGCCGGACGGCAAGCATGCGTATGTGACTCACATTCTGGCGAGGTATCAGCTTCCGACGACGCAGTTGGAGCGCGGCTGGATGAACACCAATGCTCTGACGATAATTGACGTCGGCGAGCAGAAGGTTGTGAATACGGTGCTGGTGGACGACGTGGACCTCGGGGCGGCCAATCCTTACGGCGTAGCGTGCACGGCGGACGGCAAGTTTGTCGTTGTGGGGCACGCGGGCACGCACGAGATCAGTGTTATCGATCGTGCGGGTCTGCACGAGAAGCTCGGCAAGGCGGCGGCGGGCCAGAGAGTTTCCGACGCCTCATCCTCGGCGGATGACGTTCCCAACGACCTTGCATTTCTGGTTGGGCTTCGGCGTCGGCTGAAGCTGGCCGGCAACGGTCCTCGCGGCCTGGCGGTGGTTGGTACGAAGGTTTATGCGGCGGAATACTTCTCGGACAGCCTTGGGGTGATCGATATCGATTCTTCGGTGCGGCCCCGTGCGGCGTCGATAGCCTTAGGCGACAAGGCGGCACTGACGGAGGTGCGCAAGGGTGAGATGATTTTCCACGACGCGACGATATGCTTTCAGCACTGGCAGAGCTGTGCGAGCTGCCATCCTGGCAATGCTCGGGCGGACGCTCTGAACTGGGACCTGATGAACGACGGTTTGGGCAATCCGAAGAACACCAAGAGCATGCTGCTTGCACACAAGACTCCTCCGGCGATGGTCAGCGGCGTTCGCGGCAATGCTGAGGCGGCGGTTCGCAGCGGCATACGTTTTATCCTGTTTGCAGTTCGGCCGGAGGCTGAGGCGGCGGCGATGGATGCGTACCTGAAATTGCTTGAGCCGGTACCGAGTCCTTATCTGGTGAACGGCGGACTGAGCGAATCGGCCAAGAGGGGGGAGAAGGTGTTTAAGGATGCGGGTTGTGCGAGCTGCCATCCGGCGCCGCTCTATACGAACCTGCAGAAGTACGACGTCGGTTTGGGCAAGTGGCGCGAGGAAGGCATGGAATATGACACGCCTACTCTCGTGGAGTTGTGGCGGACGGCTCCGTATCTTCACGACGGGCGTGCGCCGACGGTCATGGACGTCTTGACGAAGTTCAACGAAGGCGACAAGCACGGGCACACATCGGGGCTTTCGGAGAAGGAATTGTCGGATCTGGCGGAGTTTCTGCTGTCTCTGTAGAACTGGTAATATTGGATCAAGCTGCAATCCCGCGATTCGATTCGGGTCGCGGGATTGTGTTTGCGCATGGGCGGGAGGTTTTGCGGGATAAAGGCGTGGCATTTTTTTGGAAAAAATCCATCATTTGTGTTTTTGAGTCAGCCGAGGGCCGTATAATTATCGTCGTGTGAAGGTTTGACGAACGGACGGTGTTTAGAAAGGATTTGTATATGTCTACGAGCGAAAATCTGCAGAAGGCGTTTGCAGGTGAGAGTCAGGCGAGCCGCAAGTATCTGGCGTTTGCCAGCCGTGCCGAGAAGGAAGGTTTTGTTCAGGTTGCGAAGCTTTTCCGGGCGGCAGCGGCTGCCGAGACGATCCACGCGCATACTCATCTTCGTGCAATGAAGTCGGTGCAGTCGACGCGCGAGAATGTCGAATCGGCGATGCACGGGGAGGAATTCGAGTTTCAGCAGATGTATCCTCATTTCATCGAGGAGGCTCGTTCGGAGGGTCAGGACGCGGCGCTGATGTCGTTTAAGAACGCGATGGCTGTCGAGCAGGTTCACTACAGTCTTTACCTTCAGGCTCTGGAGAAGATCAAGTCCGGCGAGGATATGGCTGTGCACCGGATATTTGTTTGCGAGGTTTGCGGCAATACGGTTCTTGATGAAGCGCCAGAGAAGTGTCCGGTGTGTGGGGCGGGCCAGTCGAGGTTTACGGAAGTTGAATAGCTGGAGTCTCGTGCGCCGCGGGGGCAGTGATTGTTGACATTGATGGCGGCGAGGCGGTCAGTAGAGGATTGCTGTTACCTGCTGTATGGCTTTGATGACCTCTGAGGTCTCGTTTGGCCTGGTGATGACGGCGTCGAAGCCCTGTTCATGGAGGGCATCGGCTTCGGTTTGGCGCAGCTCCGCGGCGACGGCGACGATCTTGGTATGGGCGAGGTCATCGGTGGAGTGGACATATTTTGAAACTTTTTTTGCGTCGATTTCGGGGGCCATGAGGTTGATAAGCATCACGTGGGGGATGAGTTTCTGTGCGACAATTCCGGCGTCGAAGCTGCTCTGTGCGGTTCGGACCTCATAAGCGCCCTTTGCTTCGAGGGCGTTTGCGATGTCTTCGGCGCCTTTCCAGTCGCTGTCGATGATCAGGACGCGGATTTTGCCGACTTCCAGTGTGTCTGTGGGTATGTCGTGCGCCTTCATGAAGCGGATGAGTTCCGATGTTGGTATGCGGCGGTCTCGGGAGCCGGGGATGCGGTAGCCTTTTAGCTGACCCGAATCGAACCATTTTGTAACGGTTCGCGGGGCGACATTGCATATCTGAGCGACCTGGCCGGTCGTCAAAACATCTTTTTTCTTTTGCATATCAACCACCCATATCCGAAATTCAGCGACTCAAAGCAAGCAAACTACCGGTTCCGTCCCGCATGTGGATGTACCGGCAAACGTGTTTTCGGTCTTATGGAGGCATGTTTTAAGGTGAAATTATTAAAAAAGAAGTTTGTGCCGGGCGGGTGCAGGCCGGTGGGTTGGCGGGCGGCTCCGCTTGGGTCAGTCCTATAAGATTTGCGAGAGCCGGCATCAGGAAGTGTTCATTGGGACGCGGCGAGAGATTACCTGAACCGTGACGGCTCGTACCTACTATAGAAGGTTTGTCAGGAGGTGATAAGTCGGGACGCACGGCTTCAAAAAAACGCTAAATGCGTGCGTTTTTTCTTGACGATTTGAACAAGTGTACTAAGATAAGCAAGACTATTAACTAACCTGTTGTTTTTGGGCCGGGTTGGCACTGTTTTTGGCTGCGGCGGCAGGGTGTTTGGTTTCGTCGCCGGGTTAAGCCGACCATTAGGGCCGGGAAGGTAGTAAAAGTTATAAGAACACCGATGGCACAAGGAAAAGGCGAAAGGCAGTTGTAAAGTGTTGCCGAGTCAAGTTTCCAGGTGTGTCGGTGAATGCGGCGATTTTGGAAATCTGTGATAGAACGTTGAGTCAGACTGTGAAGAACAAGTTAAGCGGTATTTCAGGAATGCAGGACGGAGTTTTTGAGGGGTATCCTGCAGGGGTTCCGATGCGTGAAAAACGCTCGGAAAAGGCGATCCGGGAGTCCGCTGGCATAGTCTAAGTTTCCATTGCGCTACAATTCTTTGCTTTTGCTATCCTGATGTCCGGTTCTGGTGCGCATAGTGGGCAGCCGGCTAAAGGGAAAGGCAAGAGCGATGGAAATACCTTTACAGTTGTACGGGGGTCTGTTTCTTGGGGCGATTCATCCTGCGGTCGTGGGCCTGGTTTGTTTGTTGATTGGGGGCGCGGCGGTTTATGTCGGTCAGCACCTGATCAATAAATTCAAGGTCAAGAGTCTGGAAGATGAGATTCGTGCGAAGCTGGAGAACGCCAACCGTGAGGCGGAGAACATTTTGAAGACGGCTCAGTTGGACGCGGCCGCGGAGGTCATCAAGAGGCGGGAAGAGTTCACCAACGAGGTGAACGAACAGCAGGCAGAGCTTCGCAACCAGGAACGGCGTTTGACCAAGCGAGAGGATGTGCTGGATCGGCAAACGGAGCAGATCGCCCAGCGCGAGAAGCAGTTCAAGGAGATGGAGCAGGAGTTGGAGCGGAAGCGGCAGAGCCTCGACGCCAAGCACAAGCATGTTTCGACTCTCGTCGCTCAGCAGAAGAACCAGTTGTTGAAGATCACGTCCATGGACATAGAGGAGGCAAAGGAGCTTCTTCTTAAGCGGTTGGAGGACGAGTGCGAGCATGAGATGAGTTCCATCATCCAGCGGCGCGTGGCGGAAACGGAAGAGATTGCGGAGGATAAGAGTCGCGAGATCATCAGCACGGCGATCCAGCGTTACGCGGCCGAGCAGACCTGTGAGGTCAGCGTTTCGATGGTTGACATCCCCAGCGACGATATGAAGGGGCGAATCATCGGTCGGGAGGGGCGGAATATCCGTGCGTTTGAGAAGGCGACGGGCGTGGACGTTATTGTTGACGATACGCCGGGGGTGATCGTTGTTAGCGGGTTCAACCCGGTGCGTCGGGAGATTGCCCGGCTTAGCATGGAGCGGCTGATCCAGGACGGGCGGATACATCCGACGCGGATCGAGGAACTTGTCGCGCAGACGAAGAAGGACGTGCACGCAAAGGTCTTGCAGATCGGCAAGGAGGCGGCGGTCGAGGTGGACGTTCGTGGACTCAACAACAAGATCCTTTCGATGATCGGTGCGCTGAATTACCGGACGAGCTTCGGTCAGAACGTTCTGCGGCACAGCGTGGAGGTGGCGTATTTGTCGCAGGTTATGGCGGACGAGCTGGGTCTGGACGGATCGGTTGCACGGCGCGCGGGTTTTCTGCATGATATAGGCAAGGCGATGGATCGCGAGATGGAAGGCGGGCACCCGGCGATCGGGGCGAACTTCCTGAAGCGGTTTAAGGAGTCGGATATCGTCTTGAATGCCGTTGAGGCGCATCACGGGGACATTGCGGCGACGAATCCTTATACTCCGCTGATAGCGGCGTCGGATGCGATCAGCGCATCTCGGCCTGGCGCGCGTCGCGAGACGCTGGAGCGTTACATCAAACGTCTGGAGAAGCTGGAGGAAATCGCCAGCGGCTTCAAGGGCGTTGAGAACTGTTATGCGATTCAGGCGGGGCGCGAAGTGCGGGTGATCGTAAACGCCGACAGTGTCAGCGACGAAGGGGCGGTGATGGTGGCCCGTGAGATCGCCAAGAAGATCGAAGAAGAGATGACATATCCCGGCGAGATCAAGGTGACGCTGCTGCGTGAAGTTCGGTGCATCGAATACGCCCGGTGAGAATGGTCGCGCAGTGACGGCGGGGCGCGGCAATATGCGTGCCCCGCAGGGCGTCTCGCGTAGTTATTTTGACGAAAACTTTTAGGTGCGGGATGAAGATTAGCGTACTTTGCATAGGAGACGTGGTAGGTCGGCCCGGGCGGCGCATCCTTTCACAGCACCTTGCCGAGGCGGTCAAGGATCGCGGTATAGACTGCGTGATCGCCAACGGTGAGAACGCGGCGGGCGGATCGGGGATTACGCCGCAGATATACGATAAGATGCTCAAGTACGGCGTGCATCTTATCACCCTTGGCGATCATGCATACCGCAAGCGTGAGATCATCCCGGTGCTGGAGACGCAGGACAGTATCGTGCGTCCGGCGAATCTTTCGCCGAGTGCGGCGGGGCGGGATTTCGCGGTGTACGAGACGGCCAAGGGCGTGCGCGTGGGGGTTGTGACGCTTATCGGGCGGATTTTCATGAAGCCGGCGGACTGTCCGTATGCGAAGATAGACAGCCTTCTTCCGCGGCTTGCACAGGCGGCGGACGTGGTTTTTGTGGACATGCACTGCGAGGCGACCAGCGAGAAGGTGGCGATGGGCAATTATCTTGACGGCAAGGTGAGCTGCGTTTTCGGTACGCATACGCACGTAACGACGGCGGACGAAAGGATTCTGCCGAAGGGCACGGCGTACATTACGGATGTTGGAATGACGGGGGCGCACGATTCGGTTTTGGGGCGGCGTACCGAGAGCGTGATACGGGCGTTTCGGACGCAGATGCCGTATCCGTTCGAGATTGCGACGGGTGACGTTCGGATGAGCGCGATATCCGTAACGGTGGACAGCCATACGGGGTCGGCGGAAAGTATCGAGCGTGTGCAGATTCGGGAGGAGAGCAGCGGTGTTGAAGAGGCCGGGTACGACAGCGACGATGGCCGGCCGGAGCACTTCAACGGCTTCTGATCGGCGGATTGCAGTCGCGGCCATTTCCGCGAGGGATCTTCAATCCTGACGGGGCGTCTGATTTGCATCAGACAGCTCGGTGATCGCTGACTTCATGCGGCGGGCTATGCGCGGCATGGCTCTGTGCTGATTGGGCGGGTTCCACCATATGTTGCCTTCGATGAGGCATGGTCCGTCGGGGGTGATTGCGATGTCCCAGCCGATGGTCCGCACGGGCAGCGCCATTGCGGCGGCGCGGGCGGCGAGGTCGCGGACCTGCGGCCAGCAGGGGATTATGAAGCCCTTGAAGGGATTGCCCGATACGGGGTGATTGTCCATAATGACGATGCCTTTTCCGTCTCCATCGAGGTAGGATGCCTCGCCGAGCGAACCATCGGCGGGTTCGATCAACACTTCGAGATTGCCTTTGAGATTCTCCAGATGCGTGTCGATGACGATGCGTGTATCTATGATGGTCTTGAGAAAGGCCGAGAGTATCTCGACACGGTCGCTGGCGCCGACCAGCGTGATGACGCGAACCGTCTGGAGAGCGGCAACTCCGGTGAACGATGTGATAAGCGGGTGGTTTTCGACGATTTCCTGCATAAGTGAGCCGACGGGGCTCGACTGGACGAGCAGCCGCAGAAAAGCATCCGGCGTGTAGAATACACCGTCGTGATCCTGGAAGCCGCCATTGAGTCGCGTCATGATTTTAAATCCGGCGCCCAGTGAACCTTCGGCGGGTTTGAGGGCGAAGCGCTGAGGCAGGGCATCCGGAATGGCGCTGACGTCATTTGCAGGCACGAGGGCTTCGTTACGGCAGGTGTGAGTCGTTTTCGCCGCTGCGCTGAATACGCCGTATAACTTCGGTACGGGCAGTTCGTGGCTGCGGCAAGTCCGGTGAAAGAGCACTTTGTTTTTGAAGAGTCCGGCGAGTATGGGGGGGTTTAGTGCTTCCTGCATGCGAGTGGTTTGTTTGCGGCTGACGAAGGCTCGCAGTCCGGCCGTGTCGAACAGGGGGTCGAACATGCCAAGTCTGAAGGCTTCGACGGGCTCATAACCGAATCGTCGTGCAAAATGAAGAAATCGCAAGGACGTGTACAAGGCCGACCAGCGATACCCCTGACTCCTGACGGCAAGTCCGACGGCAGTCAGAGCGTCTTTGGATTTTCTGCTCGTTCTTCTGAAGCCCAATCCGATCTCCTGTGGATGAGGGGGGAGTAATGTCTCGACTGCACGTAGTTCGCTCAGATTATACGCACTTACGGGCGTTTTTGAAGCGCGAAGCGGACTTGCCGAATTTTTTGGAATTCTGGTGCATTGGGTTGTCGGATGTGATAAAAAACCGTGTCAACAATCTCAGGATGTTCAGCGCAATGACGAGCACCAATATTCTGTACATGGCAAGAGGCGGTCCGATTTCAGGCAGCCAGCGGCAACTCCTGAATTTAATAGGGTGTATTGATCGTAAGAAATACGTGCCGTTAGTGGTTTGTTCGGAGGGCGGTGGGTTCGCCGACTGTATTGCCGAAATGGGGATCGCGACGCACGTTTATCCGGTTATGTTCGGGTGGCGCAAGGTGCGGCACGTTGTGCACCGCTATCAGCTTCTGGCGGCGCTTGGGCGGCAGTTGTCGGGGCGTAGTATCGGGCTGATCCATTGCTCTTATCAGTGGTATTCGCCATACTGCCGTTATCTTTCGCGGCGGCTGAAATGCCCTTACGTGGTTCATATACGCGGTCCTGTGGATTGTTCGGCGGTCCGGAAGTACAGGTTCATGGATGCCGACCGGCTGATCGCCATATCGCCTCGAAGCCGGCGGAATCTTATCGACGCGGGTATCAAGCCGGAGAAAGTCTCGGTTGTCTACGACAGCGTCGATACTAATGTCTTTCGCCCTATGCCAAAGGGCTCGGGGGGTTTTAACGGCAACGGCGATTTCGTATTCGGTCTCGCCGGCCGCATCGCCCCCGATAAGCACCAATTGGCATTTGTGCGGGCGGCGCGGATCGTAGCTTCGAGGCATTCCGACGTCAGGTTTGTGCTGGTAGGGCAGGCATGCGACAAAGAGTACAGCCATGAAGTTGAGAAGCAGATCAAAGAACTTGGTCTTTGCGATCGCGTTGTTCTGTACGGACGAAGCGAACAGATGCCGAACGTTTTGAGCGATTGCGACGTGCTGGTGAGTCTTTCGGGCGGATCAATAATGTATGAGGCGCTGGCGTGCGGCGTGCCGGTTCTTTCGGCGGGGTACACGCGGAAAGAGGATTCGGTGCATGTTATCCATGATCGGAATGCAATGCTCGTGGACAGTCGGGAACCTGAAGACGTGGCCTGCGCGATGGAAAAGATGCTGGTCGACAGTTGTTATACGAGCCGGCTGGCGGCTAACACGCGGGCGCATGTTCTCGATCATCTGAACGACGGCATCATGGCGGCTCGGACTCAGGCTGTGTATGAGTCGCTTCTTGACGGGGGTGCGGCGGGACCGGGGAAAGGAAATCAGACCGATGGGCAGGCAGACTTCGCGGCGGATTGATTCGCCCAACCCTCTGCAGTTCTACAGGCGTCGACGTTGGGCGTTATTGAATATGCGGGAATAAATGCAAAAGCTCGAGAGCGGACAGGTCTCTTTGAGCTGGAAGCCTGCAAATGAAAGAAGGCGGAAATGCAAAGAAAGAAACCAGACGGCGGCGGCGCCGACATGATCCGGGGGGCGTACAAATCGCTCAAAGAGCTTGTTCGGGTACGCGTGCTGAAGCAGGTCAAGGCGAAGTTTCTTTATCTTGAGATTACCCATCGCTGCAATCTTGCCTGCGTCGCGTGCTATACCGGCGCGGGCAGGGAAAAGGATGACGTCCTGACGCTGGAGGAGCAGAAATCCGTGATACGTCAAGGCAGGGCAATGGGGGTCAGGAGCGTATCGCTGAGCGGCAGCGGAGAACCGCTGATGTGCAGGCATCTTTTCGATCTGCTGGATTATGTCGGCGAACTGGGGATGTCGGCGGTGATCTTCACCAACGGGACACTTATCGACGAGGCGACCGCCGGTCAGTTGATGTCGCGGAACGTGTTTACGTTTTTCAAACTGTACAGCCTGGACCCGGATGTGTTCGACGGCATGGTCGGGCGGCGGAACGCGTATGAGTGGACCGAGCACCGATACAAGGTCCAGGGAGAGGAGCGGGTGCAAATGGTTCCGTCGGGCCTGAAAGCCTTGCTGGAAGCGCAGCGGTCGGTGGGGCGGTCGGATCTGGTCAAGGTGGAAACGCTTGTAACGAAGATGAATATCGTGGGCGTTTCTGCGATTGCGCGTTTCTGCAGGGACTGTGATATCGGGTTCTTTATGGAAACTCCGGTTTTCAAAGGCAGGGCGATCGAGAATTATGAGCGCGTGGCGGTGAGTGCCGAGGATTATGCGAAGCTCTATGGGGAGTTGGCGGCGATCTTCGGCGAGGATTATATGCTGGAACTGAAGAACGCCTGCTGTCTGGTGGAAAGAAATCCGGTTGTCTGGACGGATGGGCGGATCGGGTTTTGCAGCAGTCGTGCGGCGGACGTGGGGAATGTGCGCGATGAGCCGCTCAAGGGTCTGTTTCTCAAAGCAAGGCGAATGAAGCACAAGGAGGATCGCGTGATTAAGAAGAGGGCTGCGGAGGGTCGTTACTTCCGGACATGCCCTTCCAGGCAGCTTTGCGAGATCAGACATGGTTTGCCGTGCGACTACTGATGGGGGAATGCGAAATGACTTTCTGGAGGGGCCTTTGTTAAGAGGGGGGTGATTCTCTGGTTTGACACTGAAGTCTTCCTGGGACGAAACCGAAGTATGATCAGTTGTCAGAAGCTGTTGGAGTGCCAAACCGGGGATCCGCTTGCGATGGCTAAGTTTCTGTTGATGACTATACCTGCCGAAGGGCATATGACCCAAGTTGTGCCGATTGTCCGCAAACTCATTGAACGTGGGCATCAGGTCGTCTGGATTGCAGGTCGAGAGTACCGTATGCGGGTTGAAGCCGTCGGTGCACAGTTCGAAGCGATTCCCGAAGAGGTTGATCCGAACGGCGCGGGGTTCTATGACCGTTATCCAAAGCTCAAGGAATTGAAAGGACTGGCACAGATAAAGTACTGGGTCAGAAACGTCTTCCTCAATGCGGCTCCAAGGGAGGTCCTGACAGTCAATGCCGTTGTCAAGGACTTTGCGGCGGATGTTTTCGTGGGTGATACGGTGACGTTAGGCTTGTCTTTTGCGGCGGAGTTGAACTGCAAGCCATGTGTGTGTATTTCAGTCCTGCCGCCCAGTCCGCCAAGCCGGGACACTGCTCCATACGGCCTTGGATTATTGCCCGGCAGGGGTGCTGCTTCGAAGATCCGCAATCGAGTTCTCAACGTGCTGGTCCACCGCATTCTGCTGCGGGAATTGGCGGTGTATGCAAACGCCGTAAGAGAGAAGTGCGGCTTGCCGGCAATCCGTGGGGAATTCCTTACGGCAATGCGTCACAAAATGTCGCTGGTCATGTTCACCACGACGCCTGCATTTGAGTACCCTCGTACTGATCTGCCGGACTTCTGCCACTTCATCGGTCCGATTCTGCCTGAGGCAACCGGAAATTTCCAGCCGCTGCCGTGGTGGTCTCAATTGGAGGGACCTGATCCAGTGGTGCTGATCAATCAGGGCACAGTAGCAAATGCTCCCGAAGATCTGATTCTCCGTGCAGTCCGAGGGCTTAGCAAGGAGAGGATGGAAATCGTTGCGGTCCCTGTGAAGGACGGTTTATCGGCCAAGTTGCCTGCCAATGTCCATGCGGCACCTTTTATCCCGTTCGACCGACTATTGCCGCACGTAGATGTCATGGTGACCAATGGTGGATACAACGGCACGCAGTGTGCGTTGGCACATGGCGTTCCTTTGGTGGTGGCCGGTGAAACCGAGGACAAAAGGGAAGTGGCGGCACGAGTCGAATGGTGCGGAGCCGGGGTTAACCTCAGGAGGCGGCGTCCTTCTCCGGAACTAATTCGAGAAGCCGTGAAAGAGGTTCTGGGCAATCCCTTTTATCGCGAAAATGCCAGGCGGATACAGGCAGACTTCGCGTCGTACAACGCTCCTCTTCGAGCGGCAGAATTGCTGGAAGGACTGGTGGGACGGAAGCGGCAGTAGTTTGTTCGAACACCTCCCGAGGTGAGGAGCGGGCGAAGTGTCCCAGAAACCACCTTATCTCAGCATATTATCTCGGAGATCATTTTCACCAGAGACATGGAACAGAAGGATACAGCAATTGGACAGGTCGATCAAATTCGTTCGTGCCTGTCCGAACAGTTAATATTCCTTGCTTGAACGAGACACAACCTATGCTACAATCGTGTCATGGAAACGACTGACATTCCGGCCGCAAGTGGATTCCGCCAAGAAGGATTATCTGGGTTGTCCACGTTATTGGAGATTCGACATGAAGATGAATTTGGCAACACGACTCGGCTTGATAGCGGCAGGACATTTGGCACTGCATTCTGGGGACGGTTGGGTCAAAGTAGGGACGATTGTGGAAGAATACGGCGTACCTGAGATGTATCTGCTGAAAATCATGCAACAGATGGTGAAAGCCAACCTGCTCCGGAGCAAAAAAGGTCCTCGTGGCGGCTTTCAGCTTGGGCGTCCTGCCCACGAAATTACCCTGATTGAGATTATTGAGGTGGCAGAAGGTCCTGTTGATGACAGAAGTGAACTGGCGGATATGCAGGAAAAAGCCCTCTTTAACTCCAGCTTTGAAGGAGTGATCAATCGAGCTTTCGACAAGGCTGTTTCAATTCTCAGCAAAGCAACATTGGCACAGATGGTGGGGAACCCCCGAAGCACAAAATAGTGCAATACCCTTTGCCCTTTTGCGCGCAAATATATCGGCTGTATTTGCGTAAGAAGAGGCATTTCCAATAAATCCGATCAAAAGGATGATTTTCTTCGTGCTTTCAGGGCTAACGTGTCGTAGTGTTCTCCAGTTGGGTAGCTCCTTTAATCTCTCACGGGTATACCTTGACGAATGAATAATGAGAGATACAGTTAGAAGGCCATAGAATGGTCATGGAGAAGTTTAGTGAGCACAGGTACAGTAAAGTGGTTTAATGCAAGCAAGGGTTTTGGTTTCATCAGTCCCGACGGAGGCGGTGAGGATTTGTTTGTACATCATTCGGAGGTGAAGGTCGCGGGGTACGCCACACTCGAAGACAACCAGAAGGTTCAATTCGAAGTGGGACAAGGCAAGAAAGGCCCATGTGCTACAAGCGTGACGCCGGTCTAAGTACAAACAGCAACTGAAACACAAGAGGCCCCCATAAAAAGGGGCCTTTTTTATGTGTCTACTTTCGCCAAGTTGAAGTCAGGAGAAGATGTGGGGAATGGTTGGAGGGGGAATAAGGATGTTTATGAGGGGTGTCCACACTTTCATCAGGCAGAGTCAGATGCCAGAACACCCTCCATGTCTTTCCTGTTTTTCAGCAGATCTCACCAGAAGGGCAGGAAAAAGGCTATTTTAACCTCCCCCGGAAATGACTTAAGTCATTTGTTTACAAGTTATTGCGAGCGAGAGGACTCGAACCTCCACGGGTTTTGCCCACCAGGACCTAAACCTACCCATTATAGCCAGTATTGTCTTTTTGTGCCTGTTAGAGGGGTTGAGTGTCCCAGAAACCACCGTATCTCACCGTATCTCGGAGATCATTTTCACCAGATTTTCACCAGACACAGTGAAACAAAGGATACAGCAATTGGACAGGTTAATCAAATTCGTTCGTGCATGTCCAAACATTTCAAATTCCCCGCTTGAACGAGACCCAACCCCTGCTACAATCCTGTGATGAAAACAACCGACGTTCCAGCTCAGGGAAATAGGAAGTGGATTCCTCCACGGAAAGCCTGCTGGATCATATTCAGCATCTCTCTCGTCATTGGGATCACAGGATTCATTCTGCAACAGGCTCCTGGGTGACGAAATCCGCTTCGTACTCTTGGAGAGTACCTGTCCTTATCCCTCCTGATCTCCGTCCTGATGATCGTACTCATCGGATCCAAGAAACGGATTACCAAGCCCTTCCTAAGGGCACTCTTTCATGCTTTTCTGCTCAGCCTGCTCTTTATTGTATTATCAAATTTCGTGGTCTTGATCATCTGTGCCTATCAGGGGAATTTGTCTGATACGGCCTTTTGGATGAGGATTTCGCTCGTTCCATTCTACGTAATTCATGGCGATGTATTTCCACTTCTGTTCTGGCCCTTGTCTTGGATCATCTACGTCATTCTGATGGCATACTTCCTACATCGAATAAGAGGGAGCCAGCACAGAAGATTCCGGCTAATCGGGATGGTTGGGACAGTTGTTGTTTTTGCCGGAATATACGTCGTCTGTTTCTATTGCACTGCCCAGGCGGTGGCCGCAGCAATCGCAATGACTGCTATAATGAGCATGTACTAATCAGCACAGACTACTTCCCTGCCGTCTTCTTGCTCTTCTTCGTTGCTTTCTTCTTCGCCTTCTTGGTCTTCTGGGTCTTCTTCTGATCCAGTTCCATTCCTGTTGGACCTGTCATCTGGCCGGCAGAAGAAGAGGGTCTGCACAGATATCCTTTTCCCCGACCAGCCAAATAGAAGCAGTCGAATTTATGGATGTACTGCTTCACTGTCCCTGTACTCAAGTCGGTTTTCTTGGCGATTTCCTCAATCTGCATTGGCTTGGAACTACTCATGACCTTGCACAAATTCTCAGGGGCACTACCCGGCTTCGGGTGGCTTTCCTTGGCACCCTTGGCCGCCTTCCCTTTTGGTCTCCCTCTGCCCTTTGCTTTTTTCTGTTCTCCCAGCAGGACAGCGAGGGAATGTAGTTGCTGGGTAAGCCTTCACAGGTTTTGCGGCAGTAATGACGGTGGTGTTGATGTGGTGTAGTGTGCCTTGAGCGATTCTGTCAGGAAATGGAACATGTTTCGGCCCTGGCGCGTGCAGCTTGCCATTACAGTCCAGATGCGTTCATAGAAGCGCATGCCGGCCGTGCTGTTTGTACCCTGCGTGATCCGCCTGTCGATGACCACAAACCTGA
>Ga0334882_1003307_pt1 | contig 14910 bp, 12 predicted proteins | sample GraSluR1_MG_5_FD_207226 | JGI IMG/M metagenome (GOLD analysis project Ga0334882, IMG submission 207226) | Sludge microbial communities from methane-producing bioreactor in Wageningen University, Netherlands - Granular Sludge_15_04-R1 | ecosystem: Engineered > Bioreactor > Anaerobic >... | reverse complement strand
CCATCTGCTTGCGTTCCGTAATGATCTCGGAGTAAAAGATTGTTCCCTCGATCTGGCCCCCGGATTTGTACCATGGCCGGCACTTCCATCTGATGTTGTCAAACCTTCCATCCTCACGAAGGATAATATCGTCCTCTGAACCCAGTATTTCCCCACACAAAGCCCGTTTGTGGATCTCTATCCATTTTGCGTCAAGAAATGGGAAAACATCCCTCAAAGTCCTTCCGACGACATCGACCCCTTGAATACCGTTGTTCTCAAGCATTTTTTCGCTGACGAACACGAACCTCAAATCCTTGTCAAGCACCATGATAGCGTTGGGATCATGTTGTATCACGTGTTGAAGGAGGTCCCGCCACCCCTGGATCTCCGAAATATGACGACCGATCATGCCGCGCATCTCATTGATACGATCGACCAAAAGCTGGAGCTCATCGCCCTTCTGAGAAGGCCGTTGCAGTCTGAAGACCTCCTGCAGGTCGGTCAGGTCGTCGGTCTTGACAAAGCGGGCAAGACGGAAGAGCTGGCCGCCGATGACCAGATGGTATACCCCTGCAATGACCAATGAGAGGACAAGGGAGAGAAGGAATTGGATAAGGAGCATCAATTTGACCCACTTGACGATCTGGGACAAGAGTTCGTTCCTGTCCAGGAAGAGGGAGATGGAGCCGATATTCCTTAATTGACCACGGTTTTCATAGAAAAGCTCCTGAGAGACCACCTCGAGTGATGGATCCGAGGCCGTCCCTGCCGAGAAGACCTCGCCTTCTTCGTTTCGGACCTCAACCCTTTTTATATAGCGGAACTTGACTATCCCTTCTATCTGACTCTGAAGGGCTCCGTAATCTGTTACCCAAAGTGCAGGGATCAGGAACGGAAGATAGACCTCCTTCACCTGTTCAAGGTTCCTCTCGAGGTTACCTGACTCATGTCTGTACACGAAAAAGCCCAGAATCCCTGTAACGACAAGCGAGACCAGGATGAAGCCGGAAAAGGCGTAAAGGAAGAACTTCCAGGTGCTTGAATATCTCCAGCTAGTCATCTTCGAACGGTAGCTTCTCCTGTTCAATCCTTGCCGTTCTGGCCGATCATGAGATGGGCTGTTGTTTCACTGACGATCCTGTCATAGGTTCCGTCCTCCTTCATGCTCCTCAAGGCTTCAGCCAGAGGCTCTACCAGGTTGCCGTGACTGATGTTCAGGTAGAGGTGCATGTTCCTGCTCGCCAGGGGCGGCTCCAGATGGCGCATCCCTTCAAAACCCCTGAGATGGATCTGCTCATAGCCCGTCAACTTGTCGTAAAGTGCTATGTCAATGCGGTCCATGTCGAGCATTTTGAACAGTTCCGTTTCGGAGGGGACCAGGGTCACATCGGGGAAACCGGCGGTGTTCTCCTCCAGGATCTTCCAACCCTTAACGATCCCTATCCTCAGGCCACGGATGCTGTCCCATCCGTCTATGGCAAGATCCTTTTTAGAGAAGGCCACGAAATCCATCACCATGTTCGGCTCCGGCACCATAACCAGGTTGGGGAAGTTCTTCTCCATTCCTTCTATCCGGTTCAGTTCGCCGTCAGCCAGTCCCTCGTTGACGTCCGAAAGAGACCTTCCTGTAGGGTTGAAGACTATTTCGGCCTCAAGTCCTATCCTCCTGAATGCTTCCTTGACCAGGAGATCCAGCATTCCTTTCTGATCAGGGGTCGAAAGAAGACTCTTGTAAGATGTGCTTATCGCCAATGGACTTTCCGGAGCCTCGCAAGCACATCCTTTGATCGCCGAAAGGGAGAGGAACGCCACCAGTATTGCCAGGGAGCAATTCAACACAACGAAGGACCAACCCCTGCCCAAAGCTCCTCACCCTTTCTTTCGATATAGGCGCTGACGGGGACAGTTGCGATGTCTTTGTTTCCCAAAACCAGGAACAAGGATATCATACCTCTCGTCTTTGCAATGAAGACAGATTTTCACTGGATACCTTCTAAGTTTTACTTTATTACTATTATACCTGTGTTGTCGCTTCCCTTGTAGGCTCCTGGGGAACTCCCCGATACTCCATGCTGTTATAATTCAGCCGTTGCTGACGCAAAAAAGGAGGGACGATCCCTTGTCTGAAAGAAGTCTTCTTATCCGAGGCGCCAACATCTGGACAGGAGACCGGCGAAGACCCTTCGCCGATGCTCTTCTTCTATCGAAAGGAAGGATCATTTCCGTTGGAACAGCCAATGATGTCAGTACCCACCCCCAGGCAAAGGACGCTCGGGAGCTCTGCCTTGAGGGGGAGACGGTTATCCCGGGAATGACCGACGCCCATCTGCACCTGATGTTCCACGCCAGGCAGTCTACGGGGATCTCCCTATTGGATACTCGTTCTATTGGTGAAGCTCTTGAACTCCTGAAAAAGGCTGCCAAAGTTGCAAACCCGGGGGACTGGATCCACGGGGTGCGCTACAACGATACCTTCTGGGAGGAGAACAGACCTCCCACTCGGCATGAACTGGACGCCGCCGTAAGGGATCACCCACTGCTGCTGACCAGGGTCTGCACCCATATCCAGGTGGCCAACAGCGCTGCCCTCGCGGCTGCGGGTATCCCCGAAGAAGATTGGGGCGACGGTCTTCTCCTTGAAAAGAAGGGGGACCCAGTCATCAAGACCATGGAGCGCTGGCGTTCGGGGAGCGGCCGGGAACTGGACCTCGCAGAGAAGGCCTGCAGGGAATTCGCCCGCTACGGTGTGACGGAGCTCCATACATGCAGCGCCCCCGAGTACGGGGCCCTGGATGAACTTTCTGTCTATCAGAGGCTCAGGATCGAGGGGCGGCTCCCGGTGAGGGTAGTACTCTACGAGGAGCGAATGCCTGCTTTGAACTTCATGAGCGGTCTCGGCGACGACTGGGTCCGTTACGGAGGGTTCAAGCTTTTCCTGGACGGGTCACTCGGGGGCCGCACGGCTGCACTCTCCTCCCCTTATGCAGACGACCCCGGGAACAGGGGGATCCTTAACCACGAATGGGACCAGCTGGCCAATACTGTAAGGGAAGCCCACAACAGGGGGCTCCAGATGCTTATCCATGCGATAGGCGATGAAGCCCTGGACCAGGCAATAGGGGCCATATCCCTCGCCTACGGCGACGGATCATGCCCGTGCGCGCTTCCACACCGCATCAACCACGTCATGATATGCCGACCGGACCAGGTTGCGAAACTGAAGGGCCTCGGCGTGGTCCTGGATGTCCAGCCGGCTTTTGTACCAAGCGAGATAGAGATGGCAACGGCAAGACTTGGAGAGGAAAGGCTCTCCTGGGCATACCCCTGGAGGACCTTTGTGGATTCAGGGCTGGTTGTGACGGGGTCCAGCGACTGCCCCGTAGATCCGCCTAACCCATGGAGAGGGATATGGGGGGCTGTCTGCAGGGTGAACGACCGGGGAGATCCCAGGGGAGGCTGGCTGCCCGAACAGAGACTCACTTTAGCGCAGGCCCTGGAGCTCTGGACCGTCAACGGAGCCCTGGCTGCTGGGGAGGGAGGACGCCGGGGCCGGATAGCCCCTGGATTTTTGGCGGACCTGGCTGTCCTCGACCGTGACATATTCCAGGCCGACCCCATGGGACTGAAGAACGTGGAAGCCTTACTCACCCTGGCGGGCGGAAAGATAACCCACGGAGAGATACTCTCCGACTGGGACCGGATATAGCAGCATCAACAGTGTAAAAAACGAGGCCCCTGTCGGGGCCTCGTTCCATTTGATCCTGGACTATGCGAACTAGAACTCGCTCTGGGGCTGATAGGTCTCGAGGTAAACCTGTCTGCCGCCTTGTGCCTGGAGAATGGCAGCGGGTTTGTTCAAAGGATTGTGGGTTGCCTTGTCCACAGTCAGATTGAAATGCAGCAGCTGCAGGTTCTTCGTGTCCTCGATGGCGTCCCTTACCGCTTCCCCTTCTGCCTTGCCTGCCCTCTTGATGGCATCGGCGATCCAGTAGAGGATATCGTAGGCCGCTACGACGTTGACGATCTCTGTGGGTTTCTCCTTGAACCTCACCTCGTATTTCTCGATAAGAGGCACCAGGATCGGATCGTCGAAGCTGAGGTGGTATACCCAGTAGCTGCCTTCCATGGCATCCCCGGCTATCTCGAACATGTTGTTGCTGAAGCCGTCGCCGCCGATAAAAACCGGCTTCCAGTCAAGTTCCCAGGCCTGCTTCATCATGAGGGCCATTTCCTTGTAGAGGTTCGGCATGACCAGTGCCTTGGCGCCGCTGTTCTTTGCGTTGGTCAGCTGGGCACGGAAGTCGACATCCCCTCCGCGGAAACCCTGGTCGCTTACGACCTTCCCTCCGAGACCGGTGTAGGTCTTGATGAAGAATTCCGTCAGACCTTCGGAGTAATCACTGCCGACATCGTGGAGGATGGCCGCTTCCTTGATGCCGAGCTTGTTATAGAGATACTCCGCAAAGACCTTGCCCTGGTAGGGGTCGGTGAAGCACTGCCTGAAGGAGTAGGGCCTCGCCTTGCCGGTCTCCGGATCTACCGTTACCGCCGGGTTGGTCGGAAAGCTCCCGATCTGGGGCACCTTGTACTGTTCGATTATCGGGATCGTCGCTATGTTAAGGCCGCTGAAGTTGGTTCCGCCTATGGCGACGACCTTGTCCTCAAGGATCAGTCGCCTGACGGCACTGATGGCGTCCTCTGCCTTGGCCTTCACATCGTAGACTACAAGTTCCAGTGGACGACCGAGGACTCCTCCGGCCGCGTTGATCTCCTCCACAGCTATGATCGCGCCATTCTTCTCATGGACTCCCCACGTCGCCGCATCGCCCGTCAGATTCGCAACATAACCTATCTTGATAGGCTCTGCGGCAAATGCTACGGATGACAGAACAAATAAAACCACAAGCGCAGCAATAATACCTTTCTTCACCAACGATACACCCCCTTTACGGATATTTTGAGTATAGGGTCGGTTTTTTTGAGTGTCAATATGGCACTTCAACTCTTCAAAATGGCATACAACAGAATGATTGACTTGGTATTGTCTATTGTAAAAGCGGAAAGGAAAAGCAAGGTCATAACATCCAACGGTTTCTGGCCTCAGACAGCCTCTCAATGCCTTGACCTATGGTGACTCGGATTTCAGGGGTTATGGAGAGAGTAACGGGACGTGCTACTGAGATCGGTTACTGCTCCAGCGTGTGGGACTTCTGCTACAACGGAGGAAGGCTGGGGTCTCCCACCCTTGTCGCCGGACCGCAGGAGGGCAACTTCCACGCCGCCGACGAATTCGTGGAGATAGACTCGGTGATCGACACAACATCGATCCTCTTCCATCTCCTGGAAGAGGTCACCAGATGCAGTGGAGCGACATTACCTGCAGATCATTGATCCTTGCAATATGTTACTGTTCTTGTCCTGGTGCTACTCCAGGACCAGTTCCATGAATGAAAGGCTGTCCATCCCTGAAATGTAATGGCTCACATCTACCCGGGCCAGCGTCCCCGACAGGCCCTTCTCGGAAAACTGCGTCCCCGCAAGGCCATCCTCAAGGCTGGCGATATCCCCGTTGCCGAAAAAGTCCCCGAAGATCCTGCAGGAGGTTATATTCCCCTTTCGGACGTTGAGCCTGACATCCACCTTCCCGAAGTCGAAACGTCTTTCCTTCCGGAGGTCGAACTCCGGTGAGGCCCCGTAGTTCCAATCCCAGGTCTCGTACTTGCTCTCTGCCAGAGCCATGGCCTTCTCCTGCACTGATGGGTCCGGCGGGGAGATCTGAAGGCCGGGCCACCGTTCCTTAACAGTGAAAAGAAGCGCCCGTCTGAACTCCTCAATGTCAGGTTCTCCCTTGAGGTGGGGCCTTATGTTCGTCACGCGGCTTCTTACGGACTTGACCCCCTTGGACTTGAATTTGTCAGGATCCGTCTGAAGCACCTCTTCAAGGACGTCAAGGTCGCTGTCGTAAAGGATCGTGCCGTGGTGAAGGAATCTCCCCTCGCGCATGTACTGGGCATTGCCCGAGAACTTCTTGCCCTGTATCACCAGGTCGTTCCTGCCGACCAGGCCTCCGTCAACGCCAAGGCTCCAGAGGGCCGATATTACCGGTTCAGTCATCTTCCTGAAGTCCAGGTCCTGGGGGTTTTCGGTCCTGAGGATAAAGGTGAAGTTCAGATTTCCCAGGTCGTGATAGACGGCACCTCCGCCGGACAGACGCCGTACCACGTGAATACCCTTCTCCCTGACCACAGGGACGTTGATCTCTTCAAGGGTGTTCTGGAACCTACCAACCACGACGGTAGGCTCATTCTGCCAGAGGAGGAAGAAGCCCTCCTCTTTTTCATCTACGGACTGAAAGAGCACCTCTTCAAGGGCAAGGTTGAACCTGGGGTCGGTCTTCCGGTTCTCGATATATTTCATTGGCCCCTCCCAGTTCCTGGTAAAGGCCCTGTTCAGGCCCGTGGTATGCTGTGAATGGCCCTTCCCAGACAGGCAAGGGCTGCTTCTCTCGTAGCCTCGCAGAACGTGGGGTGTCCATGTATCGTTTCGACCACTTCGTCCAGGGTGGCTTCGAGCCTGATGGCGAGGGACGCCTCGGATATGAGGTCTGTGGCTCTCGCGCCTACGATGTGGACACCCAGGATCTCTCCGTATTTCTCGTCGGCTACGATCTTTACCATTCCTCGGGTCTCCCCGGAGATCAGGCTCTTGGCGTTCCCTATCATTGGGAAGACACCCTTTCTTACCTTATGACCTCTCTTTTTCGCCTCTTCCTCGGTAAGACCTGCCCAGGCCAGTTCCGGCGAGGTGTAGACACAACCTGGGGTAGTGCTGTAGTCCATCTTCTCATCGAGGCCGAAGATGTTGCCCGCCGCGACCTCTCCTTCCATCATTGCCACGTGGGCCAGCATGATCGGGCTGCAGCAGTCACCCACGGCGAAGATATGGGGCACACTTGTGCGCATGGACTTGTCGACGCTGATCCTGTCCCTCTCGGTCCTTATTCCTGCCGCCTCCAGGTTCAATCCTTCCGTGAAAGGCTTGCGCCCCACCGCCACGAGGACCTTGTCGGCTTCGATCTTCTCTTCCCTGCCGGAAAGATCGGCAGAAATGACCAGCGATGACCCGGCTGCCTCTATGGATCCAACCTTTGCCCCGGTGTGAATTGTAATACCCCTTGCCTCGAGTACCTTACTGAGGGCGGAAACAGCTTCACCGTCTGCACCCGGCAGTATCTGGGGCAGCATTTCGATGATCGTAACGTTGCATCCGAAGTCAGCATATATGGAGGCGAATTCAACACCTATTACACCACCACCGATGATGACCATCCTCGACGGGATCTCATGGAAAGAGAGAGCCCCCGTGCTCGTTACGACACCATCGAGATCCACGCCCGGAATGGGCGGAAGGGATGCCTCCGAACCAGTGGCTACTATCACGGCATCACTCTCGATCTTCCTGTCACCTTCCATGGACCGGACCAGGATGTTTCTGTCATCTATGAACGAAGCCTTACCGGTTACGACCTCAACACCGTTGGCCGTAAGGAGCGCCTTGACTCCCTGTGAGAGCTGCTTGACTACCTGGTTCTTGCGCTCCTGGACGACGTCCCATTGGATTTCCAGGGAACCAACCTTCAAACCTGCTTCTGCGGCATCTTCAACCGTACGGTTCACCTCGGCCGAGTGAAGTAGGGCCTTGGTGGGTATGCAGCCCACGTTTACGCAGGTACCTCCCAGGCTCTCTTTCTCCACCAGGGTGACATTGCCGCCCAGCTGGGCTGCTCTAATGGCAGCTACGTACCCCCCGGGGCCGCCGCCGATGACCACCACCCGTTTACCGGTATCTCCCTTTGCCGGAACAGGTTCGGTACCCTTCAATGCACCAGTTGGCCGTTCTTGCTCTCTTTCCGAAGCGGCCTCCTTTTCCGCGGGTGGGACCTCTTCTACCCCGGCGGCTCCGAGATCTGGCTCTTCCCCCTTCTCTCCGATCGCACCCAGGATCGCCCCTACCGGAACGGTCTCCCCGGCCTTGACGGCTATCCTGAGGAGCAACCCATCATCGGGGGCCTCAACTTCGTAGGTAAGCTTCTCCGTCGCTACCACCAGGACGACCTCGCCCTTCTTCAGGGGGTCCCCCTCGTTCTTCTTCCATTCCAGGACGGTACCTTCCGTCATCGTCAGCCCCAGCTTTGGCATGGTGATCATAGTCGCCATCAGTTCACGCTCCACTTATCTGTCTGCCACTCCTGGACAAGGGTCATCCAGGGTTTTTCCACCAGCTCCCTGACCCGGGCAAGGAACCTTGCCGCATCGGCCCCATCGAGGATCCTGTGATCGGCCGTAAGGCCTATCATTGAAATGGGTCTTACAACCACCTGCCCATCCCTGTAGACCGGGCGTTCGGTGACCGCGTTCACTGCCAGGATGCAGGCCTCGGGCGGGTTGATGATGGGGATGAAATCGTGGATCCCGAACATCCCCAGGTTGGTGATCGTAAAGGTCCCCCCCTGCATCTCTTCCGGGAGAAGCCTGTTCTTCCTCGCCTTGTTGACCAGCTCCAGCGATTCCCTGGCGATCACGGGCAAGGGTTTTTCCTGTATCTTCTTGACGTTCGGAACCAGCAATCCGCCTTCTACGGCAACGGCAATACCGATGTTGACATCGTCGTGCAGGATGTACTCGTTCCTCTCGGGATCGTATGAGGCATTGGCCATGGGCATCTCCACCAGGGCCCTGGCGCAGATCTTCATAAGGATGTCGTTGAAGGAGACCTTGACCCCACTCCCTTCAAGCTCCTCGTTCAAAGCCTTCCTGAAACTGATGAACTCGGTGAAATCGGTCTCGATGTTGAAGAAGACCGACGGGATGGTCGAAGCGCTGAAGGTCATCCTCTCGGCGATGACCTTCCGCATCGGGGTGAGAGGAACCCTCCTCTTCACCGTTCCACTCCCTTTCGCTGCACCGGCCGCCCTGAGCACATCGTCCTTCATGATCCTGCCGGACACCTTGATCGTCTCCAGAGGCACTTCCAGGTCTTCCGCCAGTTTTGCGGCCACAGGGGAGACCCTGATCCTCTCCTTGGGAGGCGACGCAAGGTATGCCTTCACATCCCCGGCAGTGGTCCTGCCCATTGGGCCTGTCCCGGGTATCTCCTGCACGGTGATACCAGCTTCCCTTGCGATCTTTCGCGCCAGCGGGGTCGCACGGTACCTTGCCGAGGCCTTCATAACGTCGTCCTTCACTACCCGGCCGCCGGGACCGCTACCTTCTATAGAGCCGATGTCGAGCCCGAAAGACCTTGCCCACTTCCTTGCGAGGGGGGACACCGCAGCTGTCTGCCCCTTGCTCCCTGGTCCGGGGACATCCTCATTCGTTTCAACTTCTCTGGACAGAGGTGTCGAGGTTGAGGGTCGCTTTACTGCCTCTTTTAGCCCGGGTTCGGGCCTCTCCCCTTGCCGATCCGCGGCAGATATCTTCTCTCCCGCCTCTCCCAGGACCGCCAGGACATTGCCAACGGGAACAGTCTCCCCCTCGTTGACCAGTATCTCAAGTACGACACCATCGATGGGTGATGTCACATCGTAGGTCAGCTTGTCGGTGGCAACGACCAGGAGTACTTCCTCCTTTTTTATCCTGTCACCAGGGGAGACTTTCCACTTCGAAACGGTACCCTCCGTCATCGTCAGCCCCAGCTTGGGCATGGTCACCTGTTCCATCGGTTTTCCTCACATGTCATTTCCAGGAGTCCTCTCAGAAGAGTCCCCGGATCGCTTCGGCGATCTTCTCGGGGGTGACCCTGTAGGCCTGCTCCAGGGGCCTCGCAAAGGGGACAGGGGTAAAGGGCGCCCCTACCCTGACGATAGGGGCGTCGAGGAAGTCGATCCCCTCCTCGGCTACTATGGCCGATATCTCGGCTCCCACACCTCCCTGTTTTACCGCTTCGTGGGCAATAACAAGCCTGGTGGTCTTGGCCACCGAGGCAAGAACGGTTTCCTTGTCGATAGGGGAAATGGTCCTCAGGTCTATGCACTCCACCGATACACCTTCGCCGGCAAGGATATCTGCCGCCTTCAGGGAAAGACCCATACAGTGAGAGTAGGATATGAGGGTCACATCGCTCCCCTCCCTTGCCACCTTGGCCTTGCCTATAGGGGTCAGCACCTCGCCATCAGGGACAGGTCCCCTGGTGCTGAAAAGGGCCTTGTGCTCGAAGTAGATCACTGGGTTATCGTCCCTTATGGCAGATTTCAGAAGCCCCTTCGCATCGGCAGGGTTGGAGGGTATGACCACCTTCAGTCCCGGGATGTGCATGAACCAGGCCTCTATGCTCTGGGAGTGCTGTGCGGCTGCCTGGTTGATCAGTCCGTCAGGGGCCCTTAGCACCATAGGGACCGACCTCTGACCACCGAACATGTAGTGTATCTTCGCCATCTGGTTGAATATCTCATCCATGCAGACGCCCATGAAATCGGCAAAGTGCATGTCAGCTACAGGCCTCATGCCCGTCAGGGCAGCTCCTATGGCCGCTCCGACGATGGCCGTCTCGCTTATGGGGGTGTCCTTCACCCGTTCCGTGCCGAATTTGTCGGGAAGTCCCTTGAACTGTCCGAAGATTCCACCCTGCCTGGCGATATCCTCACCCATGACGAAGACCCTCTCATCACGGGTCATCTCCTCGTCCATTGCTTCAAGGGTTGCCTGGGAAAACGTTATCTCTCTCATGATCCTGTCACCAACCCATCCTTACGCGTAGACGTCCGCGAAGAGTTCCGAAACTTCCGGCTCCTCGGCGTTCCTGGCGAACTCGAGAGCCTCTTCGACTTCCTTGCCGGCCGAGGCTTTTATCGCATCAAGCTCCTCCCTGCTGAAAAGCTTGCCGTCCAGGACGGTGCACTCGAACCGGTCGATGGGGTCGTTGCTCTCGCAGACCTTCTGTACCTCATCCTTTGTCCTGTAGCGCTCCGGGTCCCCTACAAAGTGCCCCTTGACCCTGTAGGTTTTGCACTCCAGAAGTGAAGGGCCCTCACCCCTTCTCGCCCGCTCGATCAGCTTTTGCGACTCTTCGTATACTGCAAATACGTCGTTTCCGTCCACTATTACCCCGGGCATCCCGTAGCCCGCTGCCCTGACCGCGATATCCTCGACGGAAGTTGTCGTCCTGTAGGGCGTGGTGGAAGCATACTGGTTGTTCTCGCAGACAAAGACCACAGGAAGTTTCCAGACCGCTGCCATGTTGGCCGCTTCGTGGAATGTTCCCCTGTTCGAGGCGCCGTCACCGAAAAACACCACTGCCACGGTATCCTTTCCCTGCATCTTCGAGGCAAGGGCCGCCCCCGTCGCGAGGTTGAACCCTCCGCCCACCACTCCGTTGGCCCCCAGCATACCTACGCTGAAATCCGCAATATGCATTGAACCGCCCTTGCCTTTGCAGCACCCTTCCCTCTTGCCGAATATTTCGGCCATCATCCTCTTGAGGTCGGCCCCTTTGGCTATCGTGTGACCGTGTCCCCTATGGGTGCTCTGGATGTGGTCTTCCCTGGTCAGGTTGGCCATCACACCTGTCGCTATGGCCTCTTCACCGATGTAAAGGTGAACGAACCCGGGGATCTCCCCGGCCAGGAACTTCTCCTCCACTTTTTTTTCGAAAGACCTTATGGTAAGCATGGTCCTGTAGAACTGCCCGAGAAGCGTCCTGGGGTACTTGTCCAGGCCCTTCTTCTCCTTAACTTTCTTTGCGCTCAAGGATCCCTCACCCCTCTTCCTGATAATGATCACCCGGTCCTGTTGCCAGGTATGACCTTGTTGTTCGGGACATTCGCTAACGCATCAGCAGGTTCGGCAGCCAAAGGGTAATGCCCGGCAGGTAGACGATCACCACCAGGGCCACAATAGAAGCCAAAAGGAACGGGATCACCGCCCTGGATATTTCATCCATGGAGATCCCCGCCACATTGCAGCCAACGTACAGGTTGACCGCCACGGGGGGCGTGACCTGGCCTATGGCAAGGTTGATGGTCATAACCACCCCGAACCAGACCGGGTCCCAACCGAAATGGGCGATGACGGGCATGAAAATCGGCATCAGAAGGTAATAGATAGAGATGGCGTCCAGTAGCATCCCCGATATGATCAGTATTACGTTGATCAGGGCTATCACTACGAAGGGGTTGGAACTCATGGTTATGACCGCCTCGGAGACCCTCTCAACGACCCCCAGGACCATCATGGCCCATCCGAAGATCCCGGCAAAGGCGACTACCAGCATCACCACCGCTGAAGAAGCGCAGGCGTCCACAAGGAGTTCGTAAAGGTCCTTGAGGGTGAGCGTACGGTAGACGACGAAGCCTACGAAAAGGCCGTAGGCCACTCCAACAGCAGCGGCTTCCGTGGGTGTGAAGATCCCCCCGTATATCCCCCCCAGGATTATCACTGGGGTGAGCAGAGCCCAGAAGGCATCCTTGAAGGCCGTTAGGACCTCCTTTGCCGTTCCGAACCTGTCGCCCTTGTAGCCTCGCGCCACGGAGATGATAAAGGCAGCGACTATCAGAAAGAGACCCACCAGGATCCCGGGAATTATCCCGGCAAGGAACAGTTCGCTGATCGAGGTTCCTGTGATAACACCGTAGACGATAAAGCCGATGCTCGGAGGGATCACTATGGCCAATCCGCTTGCCGATGAGGTCAGGGCGGCAGCGAAATCCCTGTCGTAACCGGCCTTGACCATGCCCGGGATGAGAATGGTACCGAGGGCGGCGACGGTAGCCGGCCCCGAACCTGAAACGGCTCCCCAGAAGAGGGCCGTGATTATCGTCACAATTGCCATTCCTCCGCTCACTGGTCCCACCATGAGCATTATCAGCCTGATGATCTTGTCGGAGATCTTGGCCCTCCCCATGATGACCCCGGCGAGGATGAAGAACGGTATGGCCAGTAGTGAAAATTTGGAGATGTTGGCAAAGAACACGGGGGCGAACATCTGTGCTCCCAGGTTGTACCAGTAGACAACAGCCATCCCCGCCATGCCGAGAGCGACGGCTATGGGTACCTTGAAGGCAAGGAAGATAAAGAAAAGGCCTAACAGTATAACACCCGGATCAATGCTCATCTTTGGTCCACCTCCGGGCAGGATCCCGCCTGTGGCCCAGACAGGTCCTTCCATTCATTTACTCCCCTCTGGATCGTTCTCAGGATCAGGATAAAGGCACAGACAGGTACCGCCATTCCGAAGATCCACATAGGCAGCGCCATGGAGTAGGTGGTCATTCCGGACCTGTACTCGCTCTTGACCATATCGATCCCATGCATGGTGAGAAGGCCGAAAAGGGTTACTCCGCAGAGGACGAATACCACGGTCGAGAACTTCTTAAGCCACATGGGCATCCTGTCAAAGAGATAACTGACGCCGATCAGGGATCCCTTCCGGGTCGCGATCGAAGCCCCAAGCATCGTTATCCAGACAAAGAGGTTCACAAGCAGCTCCTCCGAGAAGGAAAAAGAGAAAGTCGTCAGGTACCTTACGATCACATTGACAAAGGCCAGCATGGCCATAAAGAAAAGCATCGCGACACAGATCCACTCTTCGATCCTGTCAAGTAACTTGAACATTCTTAGCACCGTTCCCTTCCTATCGGACCGGATGATCCCCGACAGATGCCTCTCCCGGGACGGGAACAGGGGAGCCGCTCTTGCGGCCCCCCTTGAGCATGGTCTGTTATTTGAAGCTTGAGACGGCCTCCTCGAAGGCTTTTACGATATCGGCGCCTACATTTGCGGACCACTTCTCATAGACAGCCTTGGTCATTTCGCGGAATGCGGCAAGCTGCTCCGGAGTAGGATCGGTCACTGTCATACCCTGGGATTTCAGGAACTCGATGCCATCTCCCAGGCCTACACGGCTCACGTCGTGGACCTGCCAGTGCATTGCATCGACGGCAGCCTTCTTGATCTGCTCCTTGATATCGGGATCGAAGCTCTCCCAAACGTTCTTGTTGACGGCCAGGATAAGGGCGTCGTAGGAATAGTGCCAGTTGGTGAGATACTTCTGGACCTCGTAGATCTTGTTCGGAATAATTATCCCGACGATGGGGTTCTCCTGTCCGTCGATAACACCCTGCTGCAGCGAGGTGAAAACCTCGCCCCAGTTCATGGCGATGGCGTTCGCGCCGAGGGCTCTCATGATATCAATGTATATAGGTGTTACGACCCTGATCTTGAGACCCTTCATGTCATCGGGGTGCGCTATGGGCCTAACATTGTTTGTGAGCTCACGAAAACCGTTCTCGCCCCATGCCAACCCGACCATGTTGTGCTTCACAAGGGCGTCGAGGACCATCTGGCCCGCTGCCGAGCCGGTCACGGCATCAACGGCCTCGTAGCTGGGGAACATGAAAGGGAGCGAAAAGGCGTTGCATTCCGGGATGATCGGGGCAATATTGATCGTGGAGTTGAGCATGAAGTCTATCGCACCGCTGGAGACCATTTCTGCCTGGCGCATCTGGTCGCCGCCGACAAGCTGGGCACTGGGATAGACCTTTACGTTCACCTTGCCGCCGGTGTACTCCTTGACCAGTTCGGCGAACTTGACCCCGCCCTGGCCCCAGGCTGTATCGGTGGTGACGTTCATGGTGAGCTTGTACTCGCCCTTGAGCGCGGCTGAAGCCACGTCAACGCTTGCCAATCCGAAGAGCAAAACCAATACCAGTATTCCTGTCAGCAATTTCCTCATCTTAACGTCCTGTCCGGCGAAGTCCGGACAGTTCACCTCCCTCACAGGTTTTTTACTCCCAGTCGGGGAAAACATCTCCTCTGCCCCTTTCGCTATCCCTCCTCTCAGGATCAGAAACGGTCACTGCCTTACCCTGTCTGCGGATCAGCCCCTGAGTAGTCTCTCCTTGCCGCCCTTCAGGTGCTCATCCATCTCTTTGGT
>Ga0334882_1003301_pt1 | contig 14930 bp, 11 predicted proteins | sample GraSluR1_MG_5_FD_207226 | JGI IMG/M metagenome (GOLD analysis project Ga0334882, IMG submission 207226) | Sludge microbial communities from methane-producing bioreactor in Wageningen University, Netherlands - Granular Sludge_15_04-R1 | ecosystem: Engineered > Bioreactor > Anaerobic >... | reverse complement strand
TGAAAGGGTGTCTTAAAAGGGCACCCTTTTTTGTAATTAACCCATCCCCCGACCCCTTCCCTAAATTCTTAATTAAGGGGAAGGGCCGGGGATGGGGTTAAGATTCCAGGGGAAGAAAAGTTTCTGTAATTGTTTTATTGCAATTTTTGTTAATTTTGCAGGCACGGTACTCCTTCGCTTAATCTACGGCGTACACGGCACGCCTTCGCCAAGGCTACGGCGTACACGGCAATCCTTCGCCCTTAGGGGCTTCGGATCACACGGTCGGTTTGCCGAGTGGCTAGGCGCTGGTCTGCAAAACCAGTTACGGCGGTTCGAATCCGCCACCGACCTCAACAAAATCCCCCGCGAAAGCGGCGGGATTTTTGTTTTAAGGCGACACCGGCTAGCCGGTTGGAGCCGCAAAAACAAAAATCCCGAATGAGCCGAAGGCTCAGGGATTTTGTTGATAGGTCCCCCCATACCGGATCACGAGCCCCGACAATGCGCTGCATTTGACGGGGCGAGTAATCCGCCAATTCGTCGAACTTGTTCGTTGGAGGGATTAAAACCTTAGCTCTCTTCCGTAACCTTCGGGGAAACCCGGTATTCCGGCACCAAAAGTACCTATCCCTACAACCATTTCGTACCGGTTTACATCCTCATCATCGTTAAAATATACGGCAACTATAACGGTAAAAAGACACATCCCGTTACCCGGACTGGTCTGTTGTTGTGTTTCAGGATCAATCCATATGAAATCTGACGGGAGAAGTGTAATCGACGGATTAAGAGAGGTGCCCCGTACTGTGATTTGCATCCTGTCACCTTCTTTCAGCTGGGCATTTTCAAAATTTACAATTTCCTGGGCGCCACTGCCCAGAACAAAATTGAATGTCCTGAAACTGAAACTTACCGTCATCGAAATTGATGACATAGGAGCATTATAGCCGTCGTACAATGCAGCGACAACCCCTATCGTTCCCCCCGGTATCTGGTTTGGAGGCTGAATAATACCACCGGACCCCATACCAGCAATTACTTCGGGGTCGGTTGTTGTCTCGGCGATGGCATTTCCTATGTCAGCGACCACCTGCTTGTCGCAACCGTTTATCATAAGTTCGGATTCCATTAGTGAGATACCCTGGCTTATTTTCCTGAGCGGTGATCCTAACTGTCCTGCAAGACTGATGATCGATGCAATATCGTAATCAGGATTATTTAATCCGCATATGGCAGCTTCAAGTATCAACTCACTGCTTAATCTGGTAACCTCTTCCTCGTAATCATGAAATTCCTGTTCCAGCTGTATTGCACCGGCGTATGCTGTAGCAATGATCTGATCATTGCATATATTTCCGCTTTTTTCGTTAACGGCCTTCGTGAACTGGCTAATTATGTTATTGAACCGGGCTGTTTTGAACTGGCTTTCTGCCGCAATTTCCCGCAGGCGGTTCAGCCTTTCGGCCATCGATTTCTCATTACAGAGAGTATCCGGCTTTTCCCCTGTAATGCCCTCTATTGCTTCGTCAATGCTCACGCATTTGCCTAGCTCCCTGATCAATTCGTAGCCATCTTTGCAGACACAATCATTTTTTTCATCACTCCACTCCTCATTTTCTCCGCAAGGCTTCCTGCTGCTCTCAACGTTAATAATTGCTCTTGCCACCTGGTTCATGTATGTAACGGATATGTTATGTTCCTTTGCTTCGGTTTTTTCCGTGGCGGTAAAACTATTGGTACCGGAACTCCAGGAAGTAGTCTCAAGTTCTGTTACATCCGTATAGCTTTGATCTTCATACACAGCCATTGCCCTGAAGGTAACACTCTCCCCGGCTTTCAGACTTGCCTTATCAGGGATGACTATAAGGCTGACGGGGACTTTTTCGTCAATTTGTTTTCCGGCAGCCTCAATTGCTGCCATTAAAATTTTTAGCTCCTCAATGAGATCATTAAGCTCTCTTGCATTACGCTCTGATTCCCTCCATGCAGTAGCCTCCTCAAGTTCTGCATTACGATTTGCCCAGGCCAGAAGATTCTTATGTAAATAATCTCTGTAATAACGGGCTGCAAATGATGGTCCTAATTGATTCCTGGCATATTCTGAATTTCTGTAGAAAACCCCAGCACCCTGCTCAAACTGTTCAGCTGAATCCCAGAACTCAGATAATCTGCCCTCAAGGAATGTTCCCAAGTCACCCTGCATTGACGGATAAGCCCAATTCTGTAAAAATCCCGGATATCTGGTATTGAGATATTCGCTGTATTTATTCCACCAGTATTCATCGTATTCATTCAGTGTGGTACTGATAAATTTATCCAGCGCGTAATTGATGAAACCCACACTTAGCATTGCAACATTGATATTCGGGAAATCAGAGGTCATCCAACCCATAACTATCTCAAATGTCGTGTGAAGAGACTTGAGTTTTGCCCTGTCGTCACCATTGATTGCTTCAATGATGCTGGAGCACAGGCTGTAGTATTTTAATCCTTTGCTTATTTTATCTGCATAGGCTGATACATTATGAAATGCAGTGGTAACATTCTTTTTTACCAGCCTTTGTACATTTTGCAGTTCATAAGCTCCCCATCCTCCGGGGCCTATATTTGGATTCCATTTCTGAACGGGGACATTCATTAAAAAATCAATTTGCTCTGTAAATGCTCCCCCGTTAAGATCGACCAGGAATGACATTAGATTTTCAGTTAGTCCGAATTCACTTTTAGCATGAGTGAAAATAAAGTTTCTGGAGGCTTCCTCTCCCTGGATCTTTTCAATTTCCGCTCTGTAGCGTTCCCATACTTTATCCAGATCCTGAGCAATTATGGATGAGTTGATAATTAAAAGAAGAAAAAGAATTAAAATAAAGTGGAGGCTTGGGGTATTGGTATTTTTCATTTCACATCCTGTTTGTTTTAATGTTTAAAACCGGTAGCTTATTCCTGCCAGGTAGCGAAAGCCTGATTGAGTCCGGACTGTTATCGGATCATCAGTCCCGGGTAAATCGAAATCCAGTGAATAGTATCTGAGGTCAAGCTGAATTTCGAACATACGTGCAACAGGGATGCGTGCACCTGTTGTGATCTCAAGTGTGGCGGGTTTTCGTGCGTCTCCACCGGTATTGAATCCACTGTATGCAAGATTCTGCTGATAGCGGACCGAACTGTAAATGGATGCCTGACGTATAATAAAATTGCCCCTGCCATCCACTCCTGCCCTAAAGCTGTTACCTGCCTGTTTCAGGTCAGGGTTGCCGGGATCGATCATTATATCTGCTCCAACCACCGGTCCTATCTGTATCCCTGCGAACTTAAACCCGAAGCGGCTGTAAGCACTTAAGCGGTGATCTATGCCGGCATCCTCCCAGTATCTTCCGAAAGCACTGATATCAAAGTAACTGGTTTTTCTGCTGACATTTCTGTCAAAACGAAGATCCACAAAGTTACTTGAGGTGCTGGCATCATTTGTGTGCAGAGTATACTCAATATAACCTGTTAATCTTCCGTAACGATCGGCGGATCGGTAATTCCTCTGATTCAAGATCCGGATTTTCAGGTTGTTATAGCCTTCATTGTTTGGGAAGGATCTGTTGATCACCGTCAATTGGGCCCGGTTCTTTTGATTACTGCTTTCAAGGTCAATCCGTACACGGTTGAAATTACCGGATTCGGCTGCAGAGCCGTATACCATCTGCTCGGCCTCACCATAAACCGACCTCTGTTTTTGTCCTGTTTTGTAAATTACCCTTAGATTTGGGATTATCCGGTGATAATCAAGGAAGGAGACGTCGCTCGACTGAAAACGTCCCCTGATTCCTGCATTGACAATGGTTTTTTTACCCGTGTAATCAATATATGTGTTGAATTGAATTCCCTGAAGATCGTTCCCGTCCTCTGTGTCGTAATAGCTTTTTGACTGGGCCCTTACATCTCCAAAAATCCGGATGGTTTCATTTAAAGATTGTTCAACATTCAGGCCTGCTCCGATATTTCTGTAACTGTTCTGGCTTGCCATGATGTCGCCGTAATCCTGAAAATTAACAGACGTGCCAAAGCGAGTTCCTCCGGAAGTCTCATGATAATAGGTCGCATTGACATTACTGGAGGTATAGGGTGTCCTTATTACATCTTTGTTATGGTTCAGTTGTATAGCAAGCCTTGACTGAGGATTGAAAAATATGTTACCGGCAAGGTTAATGTCCCTTGTGGTTTCCGATATTTGCCCTCCTGATTCGTAAGCCGAAGATCCGAACCTCACTGTCGCAGTTCCATCATAGCTGATTGTTTTTGATCTGGTGGTTTTTCCATATGTAATTACCTGTATAGGAGGTAGTTTCTGATGAAAATGATTGGTGTAGGCCATGGCGAGGTTAATTATTTCACGCTCCCTGTTCAGTTCTTCAATCAGTTTAACTGCATTACTTTGCCCCGCGGAAGAAGAGGAACGGTACTTTTTCTCAAAAGCACTGATGACCTGTTCCGTTTCCTGAAAAGCTTCAGAAAACTTCAGGAAAAAACTTTCAGCCAATAACCTGGTCTGATAATAAACATCAGGGTTCATTTCCTGAGTTCTTATTCCCCTGTCTTCTTCGTCATACAATTGCTGAACATCATCCTGATGTATCCATCCATCCCTTAAGTCAGGGAGTCTTACCACAAACCATTCCCTCTCCTTTCTCAGAACAGGTAAAACCGTGCCCTCCTGCATTCTGATCAATACCTCAGATGTGATCAGATCAGATCCCCGGATGGACGCAGACGGAATAATCACCCTGACGTTTCGTTCATTAATTATATCAACTGATCCAAGTTGTTTGGAGGTTATTAAGAAAGCGGTTGAAGTATTTTGAATGATGATCCTGCCGGCTTTAATTTTATCAAGTAATTCCGACAGCTCCTTATCAGGAGTGGCGTTAAGATTGGTGTGCAATAAACACATCCAGATAATTAAGGAGATAGCTTTTCGCATACCAAATGTTAAGACGCAATAAGGCCATTTTAAAATTAATATGACCCGTACGATTCAACAGAATTTTATTTCAAACGGCAATTTAGCATAAAAATCAGGATCTCCTAATAATATTGAGATTTCTTGGTAAATTTTGGAGAAACCATATGTTCATTGTTTTTAATTGGTCTCAATTCTCATTATCGTGCTGTACTATTGCCAGTTAACAGCGGAGGATTTTGAATTGTATTTATTACCTGTTTCCTGAGTTTCTGATAAATTGTTTTATCAAAATTTGTCCAGCTATTTAGGTTGAGGCAATAACTAATCATATGGCATTTTGGAATGTTATTGATAAATTTTGGTACAAATATTATGTCCCGTTTCATGTTAATAGCGTAATTTTAATAATTATTAATCAGTTCTTTGAACGCTATTATCAGTCGGCTTACATAAATTTTACACATATGTCCACAAAAATCGGAGTATCATTCAGCACGAGCCCACACTCCTTGGATGCCGGCAGGGAGATGGCTGAGACGGCAATGCACAGCGCCGGAACGGAGAGGGCAGACCTTGCATTGGTGTTTGCCTCATCCGAGCATGATTCAGAGTCGCTCCTCAAGGGCGTGAAATCAGTCATCGGGAATGAATGCATTATTGCAGGCGGAACTTCGACAGGTGTCATAACCAATGACTACCTGGGGTATGAGGGCTTTCATGCAGGCATAATGATTGTCTCCGATGTCGGCATCGATTTCAGGACTGAAGTAGTTGAAAATATATACAACGATGAATACCGTGCCGGGAAGGAGATGGGACGGAAACTAACCTTTCTGAAAGATTATGACGTTCCGGCACTGCTTCTTTTCTATGACTCAACGCGCAACCCTCCCGACCCCCTAAATATGTTCTATCAGGCAACCCCGATGCTGTCAGGTATAGATGAAGAGCTGGGAGGCTTGCCTTCCATGGCCGGAGTAGGATTGGTCTCGGGCATCATGAATATGAAGAAAACAGAACTGTGGGATAACCGGAAGATTTACAGAGATTCTTTAATGTCACTCGTACTCAACGGAAATATAAGACTTGACACTGCCATTATGCATGGCTGCAAACCGGCATCTGACTACCACCGGATAACCAGGGCCTCAGGTAACCTGATACTTGAAGTGGACAACAGACCTGCAATTGAAGTGGCAACGGAATATCTTGGTGACCCGGCATTAACTAACTGGAAAAAAGCAATGTTTTTCATCACCCTCGGAGTCAACAAAGGGGATAAATACGGGCCATTCATGGAGGAGAACTATGTAAACAGGCTGGTTATGGCTGTAGATGAAGAGACCGGGGCAATATCACTTATGGAAGGCGACCTGAAAGAGGGAGATCTGTTTCAGTTCATGAGAAGATCGATCCAGACAGACATGATCGCAAAGAGTGCCGGGCAGTTGCTCGATTCCCTGAAAGAGAGGGAGCCTCTTTTTGCATTCTACATCTCATGCCTGGGCAGGGTAAAAAGGTATTTCGGAACTGAAAGGGAAGAATCGGAAGAGATACAGGAAACCATTGGCTCCAGGATGCCTCTGCTGGGTATTTATTCAGGTGTTGAAATCGCAAGGGTGAAAGGTAAAGTCATGCCGCTCGATTGGACCGGGGTGCTGTGCATCTTTAGCAGAAAATAGGCAACCCTCAAAAACCTGCCAGAGATGAGCCGGGAAAAAAGGATTGAATATCTGGTTTCACAGAATAAGGAACTTGTAAGGGAGCTCACCAGGCTTGATTACCTTCTAACCAATACAAAAGCTGTTCTCTCCAGGCAGAAAAAGGCTTTCAAATTACTCGTTGGTATTCAGAAAGCAATAGGTTTTCCCAAGAGCGATAAGGAACTGCTTGATGAAGTGGCCAGTCTAATAGATTCAAATCTGGAAATGGCAGCAACTTATATTTACGAGCCTTCTGAAGATCATCCCGGAGAATTTAAACTAATGAGTTTCCATGATTTACAGATTGACGGAAGCATTGACTATAATAAACTTGAAATAATCCGACCGGCTCAGTTGCCTGAATTTGAAGAATATATTCTCATCAGCAGTAAAACAACGGAATGTCAGACAATTGAAGAGATAAAGAAAAGGTTCGGTTTCCTAAGCCTGATAATCTATCCTGTCTTTCACAATGATGACATAAGACTGGTAATAATTACCGGCATAAGGGTAATCGATGAAACCGTGTACCTTGATCTTACGGATGAAGATGTAGCTGCAATAGAGGCGGTGGTGATTCTTCTGTCGAGCTACTTCAGGAAAACAGAGTTTATAAAACTTTATGAAGCCGACCGGTTTAAGACAGAATTTATTTCGAATATCTCCCATGAGTTCAGAACGCCGCTGACACTGGTGCTCGGACTTCTGGAGCAATTGAAGGCCAATATGGGTACTGATGTTGACGCCAATATACTGGAATCACTGGGAGTAGTGATAAATAATGCTCTCAGACTTAAACAATTGATTGATCAGCTTCTCGACATGTCAAGCATAGAAACAGAATCGGAACGTCTTCAGGTCGATAACAGCAGTTTAGGCGATCTGGTAACCAGGATTGCCAAATCCTTTTTTGCCCTTTCCAAAAAGTCAGGAATCGAATTTAATTTATCCATCAAGGGAAATGTGGAAGACTCCTGGTTTGACGGGGATAAACTTGAAAAAATACTGACAAACCTCCTTGACAATGCTTTAAAGTATACATCAGAAAAAGGTAAGGTTGAGTTCTCGGTATCTTTTGAGAATTACAGAAATGATAAGACTTTTGCATATTTTGTTATTTCTGATACCGGACGGGGAATATCCGAAAGAGAAAGAGAAAGAATTTTTGACAGGTTCTACAGGTCAAAAGACAACGAAAACAATGCAAACAGCGGTACAGGTATAGGTCTCTATCTTGTAAGAAAACTTACAGAACTTCATCATGGCACAGTAGAGGTTGATAGCCGGAAAGGTCAAGGGTCAAAATTTACAGTGCGGATACCAATAAACAGAAAGTCATACTCTGACAGTGAACTAATGAGTACCTCCGCTAACGCATTACCCGTTCCCGGCTCTTCCGGAATACACTTAAGCGGTGAAGAAGCACAAAAGGCCCCCGGTAATAGTCCGGATAACAGGTCGTGCATACTGATAGTCGAAGATAACAAGGAGTTGAATTCCTTTATTGCCAGCAGCCTTGCAAAGGAATATATGGTTCTGGCAGCTATCGACGGAGAGCAAGGATTCAATTCAGCGCTTGAGAAGATCCCGGACCTGATAATCACTGACGTAATGATGCCGCTTATAGATGGTTATGAACTTTGCCACAAAATCAAGGATAATGAAAAAACAAGACATATTCCGATCATTATGCTGACAGCCAGGGCTGACAGGCAAAGCACTATCAGAGGCCTGGACTGCGGAGCCGATGATTATATCAGTAAACCGTTCGACATGCTGGAGCTCTCTATCAAGATCAGAAATCATCTTGAAACCTCCCGGAGACTTCGGGACAGATACAGGAAAGAGTTATTTACCGCAGTGGATGAGTCATCCATCCCCGTACCAGAAGACAAGCTGCTGAAAAAAGTCATCGGTATGATGAAAGACAATATCGCCAATCCCGACTTTCATGTGAATTTCATTTGCAATGAGTTATACATAAGCAGAACTCAGCTTTACAGGAAGATCGAGACCCTTACAGGCTATTCACCTGCCGGATTGATAAGGTTAATAAGACTGAAATCAGCTGCGGCTATGTTCAGGAAAGGTTATGATAATGTTGCCCAGGTGATGTACAAAGTCGGCTTCTCCAATCAATCCAATTTCGCACGAAACTTCAGGGAGTATTTCGGCATGAATCCTTCTGCCTATATTAACAGGCACTCAGAAAGGTAAATAATCACACCGATTGACACAAAACTGTCCTATTCCGGTACAAATCAGGTAGATTATCAAATCATTGTCTTCTAATTTTGATCTGTTAAACACTATCTATTAACTTAATTTAAAAGCTATGAAGGCAAATTTGTTCAAGTCATCCCTGAGTTATCTGGCGATAATGCTCATGGTCCCGGCTCTGTTACAGACCGGGTGTTCTACTTCAGAAAAGCAATTTTCCACCCTTAGGAATTCTATCGAAAACATTAACAGCAGTTTTGAGGAGGCCTTCAAGAGTGGTAATATTGACAACCTTTCTGAATTCTATACGTCTGACGCGCAACTGATGTTTCCGGGAGCCGCTGCAATTACCGGTGTGGACCAGATTATGGCCTACTGGCAGGGTGCTGTGAATGCCGGAGTCAGTAATGTTAAACTGCAGACAACCGATGTCTCCGGATCAGCCAACGAAGTCATTGAATATGGTGCCTACACTATTTTTGCCGGTGATAACATTACCGTGGACAAGGGTAAATACATTGTCATCTGGAAGAAGGAGGGAGAACAGCTGAAGGTATTCCGCGACATCTCGAACTCTGATAATCCACCTCCAATAGCCCGGGCTGGTGACAATGAAAGAATTATGATCATCCAGAATTATATTAAGGCAGATAAGGTGGAGGACTTTAAAAAATACAATCATGAAATCTTCATCCCACTGCTGCAAAAAAGTAATAATCCCGCTGGTAGAACCGCCAGATTGCTGGAACCAATCAAGGCCAATGATGACGGCACCTATACTTTCATTTATCTGATGGATCCGACATTGGGTGGTCCAGAGTTATATCCGATGCTTCCAACATTAACAGATGAATACGGTGAAGAGAGGGCCATGGAAATTTTTAAATCAGGTTTTACAGGTACATTCTCAAAGCCACAATCAATTAACTCTTATGTTGTACGGGGAATGGGACAGTGATCAGCAACCGATCCTAAATTGCGAACTGCATTGCGCTGAGATTGTGGCAGATACCTCCGTGTTTCTATGCTAAGGAGGTTCTGCCCTTCATGAATCATACAAGGTAGCTTCGCAGATTTCGCATTATCAAACCATCTGTAAAGAAAATTCAGGGAGTTAAGTTTCAATTCGTAAATCATACTAAAATCAGATTCTTCGGGTACAGAATCACATGGATTTATCAACATGAGAAGGTGGCAGTGAGTGATTTAGAGAAAACGATCGTTGATGCTGTCTCGAAGCCAGATCTGTGCGGCGGACTAACTGAAGTCGGAAAAGCAATATATGAATCGAGAACGAAGATTGATCATCAGAAATTATTTGATTATTTCACTCGCAATGAAATGCAGGTTGCCAAGAAAAGATACTTATTCCTTTCGGATTTGCTTGACTTAGAGTGGTCATTATATCATGAGAGTATGATGAATAATCTGGGATCCGGATATCCATTGTTAGATACAACAGGTTTGGACCAGGGACGACGGGATTCAAAATTTGGTCTTAGAATAAACGTTGATATGGATACCATTAAAAATGCAATATACACATGATTAAACCAGGAGAGATAAGCAAAACAGCCAATAAGGAATCTGTAAGGCCGCAACAAATAGAAAAGGATTATATTATATCCTGAATTTTATGGGGGTTTTATAATAATCATTTGCTAAAGGATGCTTTAATATTACAGTTATATATGAAACAAAAAGAAAATAGTTACACTTTAAGGCAAATAAATTACTCTAATTTCTATAAAAATCTAGTTGTTATCAGGAGTACTGCTTAACGGGGTACTTGTTGGGGGCAATTTTTCTGTCAGAACCTTCCCATACTCCTGCGCCTGAGTTCCTGCATCACTTTTTGACGTATCTGAGCCTCGGTCTGGTAGAGTCTTACTATTTGCCGGGGTGTTAGAACTGTTTTGAATTTATGGTAATACTTCTCACGGATGTCAATCAGTCTCTTTGCATTTTCTAACTGAACCATAACCAGTCTTTCTGCTTCTTCTGACGTGAGACTGTCATAATTGGCACGCATCAGCCGCACCTGGTTGTTGATGTTAACGCCTGAGATTTCCTTTTCATATTCTATATATATCGGGCGGAAATGTTGCATAGTTGCCTGATCAAGGTTCAGGGAACGCCTGATCTCAACAAGTTTTGCCTGAAGGATCCTTTCTCTCAGGGGAGTAAGCCTTTTAGCATTCTGCGATTGTGCCTCAAGGCAGATCATGCTAAACATTAGTAAAATAAAAGCTTTAAATATTGTTTTCATTGTAAGATATTATCTGTTTCTTCCATGAACATATCTGATATAAACATTGCTGCCAGCTCCATTAATTCTTCATTGGTCAGTGAGGACAACACATCATCGATTCCTTCTTCATTCGTTATTCCGTTAACTGTGTTTGCTTCATTTTCTTTATTATCATAATCTTCTTTTACCAGCAGCGTATCTATAACTATCCCCAATTCTCCATTTTGAACTTCATTCTGAGGTCCGGCAGTTATATTCTGAGCGGTTTGTCCGGTCTTTCCAGGCGGCAACAAATTGATTAACAGATATCCGGTAACAATTAATGCCGTCAGTGATGCAGCTATCGCCATCGAACGCCAGATTAATACGTACTTTCTCCGGGCTTTCTCCCTTTGAAGGGCTTCATTCAATGTTTTTTCAGTTATCCTGTCAAAAAATCCATCCGGCACAGAGTACGGCATCTTTTTTCCTACTTCCTGAAATTCAGAGTTGTAAGTCATATTTCAACTATTTAACATGTGTTGCTTAATCTTCTCCTGCGCATAATGATAATTGGTTTTCAATGCATTGACCGATGTCTTAAGGATATAACAAATCTCTTCATAGGGCAGATCATCGTAATAGCGCAATGTAAAAACAAGTCGCTGCTTCTCCGGTAACCGAAGAATAGCATTCTGGAATTTAACCAGTATCTCATCGCCACTTTCCATATCGGTCGTGCTTAGTTTTAATGTATGCTTAGCGGTCAGCTCTTCAATATTTTGCTTCATCTTTTTCCTGTTCCTTAACAACCTGATGCATTCATTTGTAGCAATCCGGTAGAGCCATGTATAGATCTTACTTTTCCCGTTAAATGAGCCTATAAAGCGGTAAGCGTTGATGAAAGTCTCCTGAAGAATATCTTCCGTATCTTCGTGCAATACAACAAGCCTTCTTATGTGCCAGTAAATCCGTTCCTTATATGTGTCCATCATCACTCTGAACCCTTTCTCCTTTGTTGCCGGCTCGCGCAGCAGCAATAATATTTGCTCGTCTGATCTATCCGTTGTCAATTCTTTGAACCCTTTTATCATTTTGAAGCAAAAAAATGTGAAAGGTTAAATCCAATTACAATACTATTGTGAATTTTATGTATAAAGAAAATAAAATGAGTATCAGTAATCATATACATAAATCTCTTGATTTTCTGAGCATTTATATAACTATGTTCATGATTACCGACAGTCAATAAAAATAATTGAATTTAACTTTAAGCCTAAAGTTACATCTTAATGAATGAAAGCTTAAGTTGTTTAACCGATTAAATTGAATATCATGAAAATTTTAAGTTCATTATTTGTAACAGGGCTGGCTATTGCAGCACTTGTTTCCTGTCAGAAAGAAGATACAACATTGGAAGATGCACTACCTGTTGTTGAACAGGAAACAATTGTGGAAGAAATACTGCTTGATGTGGATGCCATGGCTGATGAAGCTATCAACCTGAAACTGAACGAAGGAAAATCGGCTGTCACCGAAGGTGATTTTTACCTTGGCTCATGTTCCGTGATTACCATTGATAATACTTCGGATCCAAGAGTCATTACCATTGATTTCGGAACAGGTTGTCTGGGGAAAGACGGTAAATTAAGGTCGGGGAAGATAATCATCACTTCGACTTCTTTTGTAAATGCCACTTCGGAGCGTATAAAAACCTTTGAAGATTTCCATGTGGATGGCAGGAAAGTGGAAGGTGTTGTAAATAAGACCATCACAATCAGCAGGGAAGATCATTCAAGAGTTGCTGAAATTTTGGAAGATATTACTATTACTTTCCCGGAGGAGGGTGGCACTGCCCACCGTGTGGCCAGTTTAATCCGTGAATACCAGTTCAATTTCCCTGGATTGTTATGGGACAATATAGTTACATCATATGGAACCGTGGAATTTACCAGGGCAAACGGGCTTAAAGTGACAAAAACCATATCGGAATCTGATCCGCTGGTGTTCAAAGTATCCTGCCACCATATTGTAAGCGGGGTGGTAACAATCACAACAAGTGACAACCGCACATGGACAATTGACTATGGAGATGGTAAATGTGATAATCTGGCTACTATCACCAGCGGCGATAAAACAAGGATTATCAGGTTAAGATAGAGGGTGAAAGATAATTTTATTCATTTTTCAGTGCCACGATAGGATCCAGCAATGATGCTTTCCTTGCCGGATAGACGCCAAAGAACATGCCGACAATCAACGAAAAGACAAAGGAGTATATTATTGAAGGGATTGAAATGCTCAGATTCCAGTCAGTTGCCAGGCTAATAACAAATGAGGTGATTACCCCGAGAATAATTCCGATTACACCTCCACTGATACTAAGGATTGAAGCTTCAATGACAAACTGAATTAAAATATCTCTTTTACTTGCTCCCACAGCCATCCTCAGACCGATTTCACTAACCCTTTCACGTATCGCGATCAGCATTATTGCCAGAATACCGATGCCTCCGACAAGTAATGATATACTGGCAATACTTACAATAAGTGTTGTAAATGTATCGGTTGTTTCTTTCTGTGTCGCCAGGAGTTCTAACTGTGTCTGAATTGTGAAATCATCTGGTTTATTAAGGCGGTTAAGCCGGTGTCTGTCGCGCAGGAAATCAGTTATCTGCTCAACAGCAGCTTCCATTTTGTCGGAAGAGGAAGGCTGAACGTTGATCGTATTGATGTAATTAAGATTAAATACCCTCCGTAAAGCTGTATTTAATGGAATGAATATCTGGTCATCCTGGTCAGCACCGTTAAGATCGACACCTTTTGATTCCATAACCCCGATCACGTTGAAAGTAATACGTCCTATAAGGATTTTCTCACCGGTCGGATCACCGTCGCCGTACAAATTTTTAACGACACTCCTGCCCAGTACTGCATTACGCATCAACGCCTTGTCATCATCCTCTGTAAAAAAATCACCCTTTTCAGCATAAAAATTCCTTACCTGCTGATACTCCGGAGTAGTCCCCGTAATAGTTGTATTTGTACTGAGATTACCCCATTTTACCTGCATCTTTTTTGTCTGGACAGGAACCGCAAATCTTACGGCAGGACACTCTTCGACCATCAGTTTAGCATCCTGCAGGGTTAGTGTTGTAACTGTTCCTGAGATTTGCTGTCTCCCTGCACTCTTCTGAACCTGTCCTGCATTAATAATAATCAGATCGGTGCCCATTGAATTTATCTGGGACAGTATCTCTTTCTGTGCACCATTACCAACAGCAACCATGATAATTACAGCAGAAACCCCTATTATTATTCCAAGCAGGGCAAGAGCTGTCCTGAGCCTGTGTGTTAAAAGCTGATTTCCGGATATTTTTATGCTCCTGGTAATTTTCATTAATCGGGTAAAAACAAATATTAATCTCTGTTCTTTGATTCAGATTATCTGAGTGCGTCAACAGGCTGAAGACCTGCGGCCCTGCGGGCAGGTTGAACGCCTGCAATTATTCCCACAATAGTTGAGGAGATAACCCCTATCAGGATGCTGGTCCATGAAATTGAGATGGGCATCTGAAAAACGATGTTGAGGACTTTTGCGCCAACTGCACCCAAAATGATCCCTATCAGCCCTCCCATAAGCGTTACGGCTGATGACTCAAACAGGAACTGGTTCATGATATCTTTAATGTTGGCACCAATTGCTTTTCGTAAGCCTATCTCCTTTTTTCTTTCATTTACTGAGATAAACATTATATTGGCTACAACAATTCCTCCTGTTATCAGCGATATCCCTGCCAGCAGCACGAGAAACAGGTTAAATGTGCCCGATATTCTCTCAGCC
>Ga0334882_1003300_pt1 | contig 14933 bp, 9 predicted proteins | sample GraSluR1_MG_5_FD_207226 | JGI IMG/M metagenome (GOLD analysis project Ga0334882, IMG submission 207226) | Sludge microbial communities from methane-producing bioreactor in Wageningen University, Netherlands - Granular Sludge_15_04-R1 | ecosystem: Engineered > Bioreactor > Anaerobic > Unclassified... | reverse complement strand
GTTTATAATGTTTGGTAACGGCTGGGGGTGTGACCAGTTTGGGCGAACGGAGCCGAGATTTCATCATACGATACTGCGCCCCGCTGCGACCCGACCTGACCGCCTAACCCATTCATCCCAAATTGGTTACACCCCTTGTTGTGTGCTGGGCTTTTTTTCTACAAATTTTCTAAAAATATTCCATTTAGGAATAATATTTTAATTATCTTTGTCAAAATATTAGTTATGGAAGAAGCAACGATAAAGAATACTGGAGCAACATTCACACCAAAAGGTTTGTCAGACTTTCTTGCAAACAAGATATTCTATGAACTGGATTCTACCTTAAAAGATTCTTACACAATACTTGACCCTGCTTGTGGTGAGGGTGAATTATTATCTTCAATTTCAGAGAAGTTTAATGATTTAACTAACATTGATGTAAACATAAGGGGATTCGACACTAACATTAACTATGTAGTTACAGCTAGAAATAATTTAGCAAAATTTAAAAATTTTAACATTAATATTGAGAACAAGGATTTTTTAATTTCTGATGGCGTTTTATTAGAACCTAAAAACTTATTTAACCAGTTCGATGATAAAGAGTTTGCAGATTTAATAATTGCAAACCCCCCTTATGTCAGAACTCAAATACTTGGAGCAGAAAAGGCGCAAGAAATAGCAAAGAGATTTAACCTTAAAGGAAGAGTTGACTTATACTATCCTTTTCTCATTGCTATGACTAATGTTTTAAAAACAGGGGGTATTATTGGAGTTATAACTTCGAACCGTTATTTAACAACTAAAAGTGGTGAAACTATTAGAAATTACTTGCTTGATAATTATGAATTAATAGAAGTAATAGATTTGGGTGATACGAAAGTATTTGATGCTGCTGTTTTACCTGCAATTTTCATTGGGAGAAAAAAAACCAACAAAAAAATTTTAGTAAATAATTGTAGATTCGCTAAAATTTATGAGCAGACAGAGGGCGAAAGACAAGATACGATAAAATCGGATTCATTATTTGACATTTTAATTAAAAATAAAACTGGTATTTATTCAGTTGAAAGTAAAATATATAATTTGAGTGTAGGATATTTAAAGCATTCGAATGTAAAAACTGATGTATGGAAATTTACAAGTGATGAAGAAAACAAATGGATTGAACAAATTAAATTAAAAACAGGTTTTTTCATTGGTGAACGCTTTAAGGTTCGTGTTGGTGTTAAATCTTGTGCTGATAATGTTTTTATAAAACAGGATTGGAGCAAAGAGGAGACCCTTCCTGAAAATGTTTTTTTTAAACCTTTAATTTCTCAAGAGAACATTCAAAGATGGTGCTCAAAAAATGATAGTGAGTTAAAAATATTGTACCCACATTATTATCAAGATGGTAAACGAATGGTTTTAGATATTGATTTGTATCCTAAAGCAAAAGCATATCTTGAAAAGCATAAGACTCAATTAACAAGTAGAAATTATTTAATAGATGCAGGGAGAAACTGGTATGAACTATGGGTTCCACAAAATCCTTTGCTTTGGAATTACCCAAAACTAGTTTTTCCTGATATAAGTTTAAATGCACGATTCTATTATGATGAAAAAGGTTCAATTGTAAATGGTAACTGTTATTGGATTGTTGCAAAAGATAATACAGAAAAAAATTTATTGTTTTTGATACAAGGAATTGCAAATTCAGAACTAATGGCTAAGTATCACGATTTATGCTTTAACAATAAATTATATTCAGGGAGAAGACGTTATTTAACTCAATATATTGAAAAGTATCCCATCCCCAACCCAAAAGATATAAACTCTTTGAAGATAATTGACCTTGTTAAAGAGTTGAACACACTCTCACAAGATAATGTAGAGATAAATGAATTAGAATTAAAACTTAATGCTTTAGTAGAAAAAGCATTTGGTTTTTAAGGATTAAAAACACATTGCCCCGAATATTTTTCAAAGAAACTCATTGGAATTGAACGTTGACATTTATAGTTTACATCACTTACATATGTAAAAAGCTCACCAAGTTTTTCTCCAGGAGCAATTATGATTCCTTCGATTATGTCGTTATGTGGATTAGTTAGTGCAATCAAATAACGTACGTCAAAAGTTGTTATATTATTCTCATCAAACAGTTTTTCTTCTTTCTCAGGTGAAAATTTACCCAAATCAACAGTTTGTGTATCTTGTACTTTAACTTCTAAAAGTTGATTTGGTATATCAGGGAAACCACCAACAAGTTTATCGTTTGTTTTTGGTACATATCCTAATAATTCAAGCGTCATTCTTTCTAAAGCTTGCCCCCTGTTTTTTGTTGCTGAACTCTCCAACTTTCTATTAATAAGTTTTTTGGCAACTAATTCAACTAAAAGTTCAATTGAATAAAGATTATTAAAGCAAGGGTCATTAGCAATATTTTCTTTTGGTGGTGTAAATTTATTTGTGATAAAATAAGATAATTTATTACTATCTGGGAACGATAATATTTTACTAGGGCTTGTATATATTTGATTTCTTACTTTTTTTGATATTAAGAGTTGGTGTTTAATTGTTGGTTTACCGAAGACTCCAAATACCTTTTCTATATAATCTGATGTAAGAATTACAATTGTTGAAATTATTTGTTCTAAAGTGTTAATTTTTACAAATACATATCTTACATCATTACATTTTAAAGAGGCACCGGATTCGTATTTTACAAGTACAATGTTAGAGTTTGGTATTCTATTCCATACCTGAAGGTTGTATGATTTACCACTAGTTACAATATAAGTATCAATTAACTCCCTTAGTATCTTTGGAACACCTTTTTTCTTTGGTGGAACTATTTCAAATTCTGTTTCAACTGCACTAACAGGTATACCGTTTTCAAGAAGTTTACTTGTTATTAGTTTTCTCAGATTTGAACCGTCAGTTCTTGTTTTTCCTGTAAGTTTAAATTCAACACCTACAATAGATTGAAAAACACTTGTTAGTTTGCTAATGTCCGACAAATCACTTGGTGATTTAGGCGGGATTTTAAAGGCTTTATCCATAATTCTTTATCTGATTTGTTCATTATCAGGAATAAAGAATGTAATGGATTGATTATAAAGATTAGCTAAATCAAGTAAAATTAAAAAATCAACACGTCTTGCACCATTTTCTATTTTTGAGAGTTCACTTTGAGAAACAATTTTACTGGATGCAACTTGTTTCTGAGAAAGCCCTGCTTTTTCTCGTGCTTCAATTAATTTACTTGAAAGAAAACGTCTTCTTTTTAGGTAATCGCTCCTATTCATAATATTCAATATTCCATTCTGCAATATTATGAATAATGATTTGCTATTCCTTTATGGAATATTTTGTCTTGAATTGTGTTCTTGTCGTTGCTTAGAAATTAGTACTAAATATCATATACTGTGAGGTTTTCTAGCCTTGCACACAACTTGTTTATATATCCAATAAAAGTTGCTTATATTTCAAATATATGTTGTTAAAGACAACTTTTTGTGTTTTTTGATAAAGGTACGCTAAATTTCCAAATCATCAAACGGCGATTTAATTTTTCCCAACGACTGATGTGATACATGGGTGTATATTTCAGTGGTGCGACTACTCTTATGCCCAAGCAATTCCTGTATGTACCTCAAATCTGTCCCCGATTCCAGCAGATGCGTGGCGTAGCTGTGCCTTAACCAGTGAAGGGTTACCGGTTTGTGTATTCCTGCCTTCTCCACAGCCCTATGCAGAATGCTTGCCATCGACTGCTCGCTGTACTGCGCTCCGGGTTTCCTCCCCTCAAAGAGCCAAACCTGTGGTTTGTATGCTTTTATATACTCGTTGATCATCCCAATGGTTTTGTCCGATATGGGTACAACCCGATCCTTTCGTCCCTTACCGTTGCGGATGATCAGAAAATTTCTTTGGGTGTCAATATCCACCGGTTGTAGGTTAATTAACTCGCTGCGTCTTAGGCCACAAGCGTATATTAAGCTCAGTAGGCTTCTGTGCTTTATGTTTTTTGTGATGTTTAGTATGGCTTTAATCTCCTCCTTACTTAGCACATTGGGTAGCTTGTGAACCCTTCGGGGGCGCTCAATCTGCTCAACCTCGATTTTCGATTTTACAATTTCGCCAAAGAATAACTTTAGCGCGCTCACCATCTGATTCTGAAAGGTACTGCTATAATCTCTGCTCAGAATATAATCGTATATGAAGTTTACCACATCTTCGTTGGTTTGTTCATTAAGCTTTCGGGGCTGAGTTATTGCGGCGTAGAGCCTTACCATCTCCCTGTAGGTTTTTATGGTATTCTTGCTGTAACGCTTGAATTCCATCCACCGTTGGAAATCGTTAAGCAACTTGCTGTTCTCCTCATTCAGCGAGGGGAGTGAAAAGGATTCTAAAACCTTTTGCTTCTTTTCAGGAACGAACTCCGGATTAACCTCTCGTAATGCCGAGTAGTCGAGCCAGGCAATATCTTTTAGAGCCATAAATATATCTTGTAACGAGAAATCCTGAGCGTTGATGTACCAGCTCTTGTGGCTCTGGCTCCATTTGGCACCCTCAAAACCTTTTATCACGTCCTTAATCACCTGATTCCAAGGAAACGAGATGAAAATTACATCGTTATCACGATGATAGCCTTTCGTAAGCACAACTTTTACTCTTCTCATACTGCTGATATTATATAGCTTCGCCCCGTCAGTCACATGTTACTAACGATGAGCGTTGATCTATTTTGTAATAAAATTAAAACTTTTTGGCTTAATGCCCATTTTTCTTTTGCATAAGTTATACACACCCATGCGGATTATATGTTGAGGTTGTAGGCCCATAGTACAATTTTAACGGGTTATCATGTTTTTTTTGGGTTGATAATTTATTGGCCATTGAGAAGATCTGCTCAAGGTTACATTCTTTTTTGATTTTTTAATAAACCGTTTAATATTTAACTAATAAGTTGGTTTTCAATTGCCACGGGCTGGTTGCTGAGCTTGTCGAAATAAAGCCCGTGGCAATTATAAGAATACTATTCAGAAACAATATTTAATCAGGTTAAATTTTATGCTGATTTTATGCAAGGTAAGTTTCTTTTCATTTTGATATCGATTAATGGTCTGATTACTAGATGTATTGATTCAATCCCGGATCATTTCCGACCATTTTCTGTATCCAACCTATTGTTGGTTTTTATACATTTGTCCTATGAGCGTAAACCTTTCTATGGATATCATGTACCTTTCGGGGGTGGGTCCCAAACGTGCCGACCTACTGCGGAAGGAGTTGAATATTTACACCCTCAGCGATTTGCTTTACTATTTCCCCTATAAGTACGTCGATCGATCCAAGTTTTATACCATTGCTGAGATCAGTGCCGACTTTCCCTATATCCAGATTATCGGTCAGATTGTTCGCTTTCAGGAGGCGGGTGGGGGAAGAGCAAAACGGCTTACCGCCATTTTTACCGATGGCACGGGTAGCATTGAACTGGTTTGGTTCAAGGGGTTAAAATGGGTGGCACGTAGCCTTAAACCCAACGCTAAGTACGTTGTTTACGGAAAACCTACGCTCTTTGGCAGCAAGATAAACATTGCGCATCCCGAGGTGGAGGAGTACACTCCAGATCAGGAGAAGCAGAGCGCTGCTCTGCAGGCAGCATACAACACCACCGAGAAACTCAAGAGCAGCTACATCACCTCAAAAACCATACTTAAGCTACAGCAGAATCTTGCTGCACTCATCAATGGTAACATTCCTGAAACCCTTCCATCATACCTTATTGACAGGTTAAGGATGATGACCCTGCCCGAGGCGCTGAAAAACATACATTTTCCCCCATCGACCATGGTGCTGAGAAAAGCGCAGGCACGACTTAAGTTCGAGGAGCTGTTCTACGTTCAGCTCAATCTGCTGTACAGGCGTAGCGAAAGGATGATGAAAGTTAACGGGCATGTATTCAGGGTTGTGGGCGATACATTCAATCGATTTTACAGCGATAGGTTGCCCTTTGAGCTAACCGATGCCCAGAAGCGGGTTATTCGCGAGATACGCAAGGATATGGGATCGGGAAAGCAGATGAACCGCCTGTTGCAGGGCGATGTGGGTAGCGGGAAAACGTTGGTTGCCCTCATGTCAATGCTTATCGCCATCGACAACGGTTATCAGGCATGCATAATGGCTCCCACCGAGATTCTGGCAAACCAGCACTACGATACCATAACAGAGCTTCTTGATGGCATACCCGTAAAGGTTGGATTGCTAACCGGTAGCACCAAAAAATCGGAGCGTACCGATTTACACACCATGCTCGAGGATGGCTCAATGAATTTCATCATTGGCACCCATGCGCTTATAGAGGATGTGGTGAAATTCAACAATCTTGGGCTGGTTGTTATTGATGAGCAGCAACGCTTTGGTGTTGCTCAGCGAGCCAAACTATGGGAGAAGAATATCGATCCACCCCATGTGCTGGTTATGACCGCCACACCCATTCCCCGAACCTTGGCCATGACCGTTTACGGTGATCTGGATGTGAGCATTATCGATCAGATGCCACCGGGCCGAAAGCCTGTAAAAACCGTTCACTATTCCGATAACAAGCGAAATCTTGTGTATGGTATGATGCGCGAGCAGATAAGGCAGGGAAGGCAGATCTACATTGTGTATCCGCTCATTAAGGAGTCGGAGAAGATGGACTATAAGGACCTGATGGATGGGTACGATACCATTGTGCGTGTTTTTCCACCGCCCGAGTATGTTACCGTGGTAGTTCACGGTCAGATGAAACCCGATGAGAAGGATCAGTCCATGCAGTTGTTTGCTACAGGGAAGGCGCATATACTTATGGCCACCACCGTTATTGAGGTTGGGGTAAATGTTCCCAATGCCACCGTGATGGTTATCGAAAGCGCTGAGCGCTTTGGGCTATCGCAGCTCCATCAGCTCAGGGGTAGGGTAGGACGTGGTGCCGACGAGAGCTACTGCCTGCTGATCTCAGGGGTGAAGCTGACCAACGAATCGCGCAAGAGGCTTCAAACCATGGTTTCAACCAACGATGGATTTGAGATTGCCGAGGTGGACATGCAGATTCGTGGACCGGGCGATATGGAGGGAACGCAGCAAAGCGGACTCCCCTTCGATTTAAGGATCGCCAACCTAAGCCACGATGGCTTAATTCTCCAACACGCAAGGGGTGTTGCCAGCGATATCATTGAGGAGGACAAAACGCTTTCACATCCCAAAAATGCTATTCTAAAGTCGCAGCTGGATAAGCTGTTGCTTCAACGAACAAGTTACGGGGAGATAGGGTAAGAAATTGATTGATTGTTCACAGTCCACATCCCGAAACTTCGGGACTCAGTCCTCATCCCGAAACTTCGGGACTCAGTCCTCATCCCGAAACTTCGGGACTCAGTTCACAGTCAGCAGTCTACAGTCATCAAGGGTTAAAAAGGAAATCGTCATCGCGAGGAGTCCACAGGGCGACGAAGCGATCTGTTTGCTGGTAACCAAGCTGGAGCCTAACAAAATAGTTATGACCGAGGCAAGAGCCACGGCTGAACGGGGAACAGTTATTGCAAAGACACAAATCCGTCATCGCGAGTCTCGTCACCTTTTTTGACGAGACGAAGCGATCTTTTTGAAGAGATTGGCTTCGCCGAGCTCCACTTCGCTTCGGTTGCTTCAACCCTCACACTTCGAGCACTTCGAGAGCCTCAGTGCCCACCTCAGCGTCCGGGTTTGACTTCGTCTAGCACTTCGTGGTTCGCAATGACGCAGAGGTTTTTTATGATTGGTTGATTACCCCGACACTTCGGGGGATTGGTTGGTTGGTTGGTTGATTGAAGTGGCTATTGATTTCTCAATTTGATGCTGGAAAAGGATTTATGTTCAAAGTCAGCTACAATTTCATTGGTTTCGATATCAATAACTCCCCATTTGCCATCCTTCAGTAGGGCGTAGTACGATCCGGAAATTTCGTTTTCAAAGAATTTTACATCATCGTAATCGGGTGTAACGAGCCACTCCATATCATCAAGGGCAATAATTCCATACTTACCTTCAAGAGTACGGGCAATAAAGGTGTAGTTCAAATCGTTTTTGAAACTTTTTACCAGAATTGGGCTACGCTCAGGGTTCTCAAAATTAGCTACCACAAAACCCTTTACCTTGTTCTTCATGATGGGTATGGCATATCTTCCACCCTCCAGGTCTACCCTTTTGTCCCAGTCAATTTTTTGGTACTCAATGGGAACGATAAAACGCCCCCGGTCGCTCAGGGTGTAGTAATCAGCCCCTGACAGGTAAAGTCCAAAATCTTTACCCTTCCTTACCCTGGCCACCAGCATATCCATAATGGTTTTTCCCTGAACGATTTCATCGTACTCCGGTTTGAGCAGCTCGTGGAAATCGGGGGAGTCATTATTTGGCACTGCAAGTCCCATCTTTCCATCCTTAACGATGATAAACTCGTTGAGAGCGATCAACCGTTTAAAATAGTCGTATTCCACTTTCATCGCCAGGTTTCCATCGATATATATGCCTTTTTTCCCGTTCTTTTCAACTACATACACGTAATGTGCATAGTGATAAGTATCCATTTCAAGGATAATATTGTCATATATTGGTGGAATGAGCACTTTTTTATCAGCATTAATCACACCCATTCCACTCCGGGTTTGAACAATAAACTCATAATCAACTTCAGTTAAGGATACCTTAGATACAAGATCATCGATTACACGATTTCCGTCAAAATCGAATAGTGCAAACTCATTGTTGATAAAGCATTTAAAAAAACCAATATCGGAATCGAACTCAATTTTTGTGAATGAGTCAGGTTCAATAATAACATTTTCGTCCTCATCAATTAATCCCAGATTTCCGTTTACTGAGATAATACTGAAATCGTGAACTTTCCCAACTATGTTATGCTGTGCAAAGCACAGATGCGATATGAATATAAGGGCAAACAGTGGAAGTTTCCTGAATAAATCTTCGCTTGCTATCATAACCATTTTTTACCGAAAATTACAAAATTTTTGAATGTTTCAAATGATTGCAGCATTTTCATGATTAAAGATGAGCAGCATTTGATCACCTTTTCCATGATATCCACCTAGCCTGATAAATTCATAAATAATTACATCTTAGTGAAAATTAGTGTCTTGGTGTCTTTGTGGCGAAAAAACACTTGCCACTAAGTCACTAAGGCACAAAGAAAACACAAAGTTTATGAATTAAGTAGGCTAGAAATTTGAAAGGGGAAATGCTATATTTGTAAATTCAACATCAATTTAAAGATGATAGAATTTGATAGGTTTACACTTAACAATGGCCTTAAAGTACTGGTCCATCACGATTCTTCCACACCCATAGCATCTGTTAACCTCTTGTACAACGTAGGATCAAGGGATGAGGATCCCAACCGAACAGGTTTTGCCCATCTTTTTGAGCACTTGATGTTTGGCGGATCGGTGAATATACCCACTTACGATGAACCCCTTGAGAGAGCCAGCGGCGAGAACAATGCCTTTACCACCAGCGATATAACCAATTACTATATCACCCTGCCCAAGGATAACCTGGAAACCGCTTTCTGGCTCGAGAGCGACAGAATGCTTTCGTTGGATTTTTCTCAAAGAAGCCTTGATGTGCAGAAAAGCGTTGTGGTGGAAGAGTTTAACCAACGATACCTCAATCAGCCCTATGGCGATGTATGGCTCTTGCTACGCCCTCTGGCGTATAAGGCGCATCCGTACCAGTGGCCAACCATTGGGAAGGATCCTCAGCATATCATCGATAGTAACCTCGATGAGGTGAAAGATTTCTTCTTCAGTCATTACGCTCCCAACAACGCAATCCTTTGCATTTCGGGAAATGTTACCACCGATGAGATTAGGGTATTGGCCGAGAAATGGTTTGGCGCCATTCCGAGCAGAAATGTTAAGAAACGAAACCTACCCATTGAGCCCAGGCAAACGGAACAACGTGTACTGGAGGTAACCCGAAAAGTGCCCTTCAATTCGATTTATATAGCTTTTCATATGTGCAATCGCATGCACCCCTATTATTCCACCACCGATATGATCAGCGATATCCTGTCAAACGGAAAATCATCGAGGCTTTTCCAAAGCCTTGTGAAGGATAAGGAGCTTTTTAGCAACATCGATGCATACATTACTGGCGATATTGACGAGGGTTTGTTTGTTGTGGCGGGAAGGCTTAACAATAACGTTCCATTCGATACAGCTCAGGAAGCCATATTTCAGGAGCTAAGTGATCTGAAAAAATCAGTGGCAAGCACTGAAATGGACAAGGTTAAGAATAGGTTCGAGTCAACTTTTACCTTTGGCTTAACCAACACATTGGAAAAGGCAATGAACCTATGCTATTTCGAATTGCTTGGCGATGCCAATATGATTAATCAGATGGTAATGCAGTATAGAAGCGTTACTGCAGATGATATAATGGGAGTGTCAAGCCAAATTTTTTTGCCGGAGAATAGTTCCATTTTACATTACAAAGCTGAAAATCTTTAGTATTTTTGAGAACCAAACCAGTTTGTAAACAATAAAAATAGTCACCCAGAATGTTAGACCGAACAATCGCTCCCCCAACAGTTCTTACTGACTCCATAACAATTCCTCGTGCCGATTTGACGAATCTACCTAATGGTGTTAAGTTGTTGGTAATTAATGAGGGAGAAGAAGACGTTTGCAGAGTTGATATGGTTTTCAATGCCGGATCGCGCTATCAGAAGAAAAATTTACAAGCAAGGGCTGCGCTAACATTACTTACTGAGGGTACTGAAAACCATACCTCTAAACAGATTTCAGAGTATTTCGATTTTTACGGTGCATTTTTGAATATTTCAGTGGATAAAGATTTTGCAAGGATCACCCTATCATCGCTGGGTAAGCATTTAGGCAATACCTTGGAAATGCTCAGTGAAGTGATTAAGCAACCCATATATCCCGAGAGGGAATTGCAGCAGTGGTGCAAGCGGGGTAGGCAGGAGCTTATGGTGGAGCTGGAGAAAACATCAACTCTAGCCAATCAAGCCTTTTTCCGAAACGTGTTTGGCGAGCAGCATCCTTACGGTGTTTTTGCCACTCCCGATGATTATAATAATGTTCAGCAACAGATACTTAAAGATTTTCATACCTCATTTATAGGTTCCAATAATTTAACAATTATTCTTTCAGGAAAAGTGGGAGCACCTGAAATAGACCTTTTGATAAAACATTTTGGATCAAGTAAATGGGGTGCCAACTCCATTGAGGTTTTAAATGAAATAGCTAAGAGTAAACCGGATTTGAGTAAAGCATTTGTCGAAAAGCCCAATGCAGTGCAAACGGCCATTAGAATAGGAAGAGAACTATTCCATCGCTCACATCCTGATTATCCCGGAATGTTGGTTTTGAATACAATTCTGGGTGGCTACTTCGGATCAAGACTCATGCGAAATATCAGGGAGGAAAAGGGGTACACTTATGGGATTAATTCATTCATTGCTCCTTTCCGCGACAGCGGATTATTTATGATATCCACCGAGGTGGGAGCTGCTTACACAGAGCAAACCCTTAAGGAAATATATTATGAAATTAACAGGTTGATTACAGAACCCGTTAGCCACGATGAACTTTTACTGGTAAAAAGTTACCTAATGGGTGAAATTCTGCGTAACTTTAACGGGGCATTTGCTATAGCCGACAGTATTATTAGCCTTTTATACTATAATGAGTTAAAATATAGTTATTATGATAATCTGTTTAAAACTATAAAAACAATAACCCCAAAGAAAATTGTTGAAATTGCCAACAAATGGTTTCAAAGCAACGTATTAGTTGAGTGTATTGCAGGGTCTGTTAAACCCCAAGAATCTGAATATTAGTTATTAATGAGAAAGATAATTCTAGTACAATTATTGACAGTTTGCTGGCTACTGAGTATAGCTCAGGGTGAGCAATCAAAACCATTGCCTCCTACTTTTGATTTTCTAACGTTAAATCCTGGTAATGGGGTTCCCACTTTAAGCTGGACTCCGCCAGCATTTAACCCTTTGTATCCCAATCCAACGGGATTTATTATCTATAGACCCATGGAGGGTGGTGGTTGGTTACCCATCGACACCGTTGAAAGTAATGTTTATACTTACACAGACTTTGAAAATACGGGTAGTGATGGTCAAATCAGATACACCCTTGCATCGAAAGGGATCACAGAACCAAGCCAGTTAACCTCACCCCATGGCTCCATGTATCTGAATGCAAGATATGATTCATGTGGAAATAAGCTTGACTTACAATGGAATCATTACCTCGGTTGGGGAAATAGAATAGAGGAGTATGTTCTCTTTATAGGCCAAACGCCCAATTGGCAGAGTTTAGAACCCATTGACACAATTCCTGGAAACCAGAATATTGCCTATGTTCTTGACATTGAGCCCGATAATTATTTTTACCTATACATAAAAGCTCGAAGACGCGATAGCGATTTAGTGTCACTCTCCAACCTAGCAGGGATAAGCACCAAGGTAGCCCGTAAACCCAACTTAATGCTTATTGATAGTATTATTGCCCGGGATCTGCATACCGAAATTCGCTTTAAAATTGATAGAAATACTGAGTATCGAAATTTTTCCTTAATCCGTTGGGAGAATAAGGATTCAATTTCATCCATCTTCACGGCTAGGAACCTTTTTACTTTTACTGATCCCAATACCCGATCCTTTACCGATACTACCGATTCGTGGACCGCACGTTCAAAACCATTTTACTTTAAAATCAATGGATACGATGGCTGCAACCGTTTGAATGTGATTTCAAACCTTGCAAATTCAATCACAGTAAGGGCTGTAACACGGGGTTTGAAAAATACCATTACGTGGGATACACTCAATTCAAAGGATGCAAATACCATTCGTTATAGACTTTATAGGGTTACATATGGGGATATTCAACTACCCACAGAGGTAATATTCGATTCAACCAATGAGCTAACCTTTGTTGACAATTTATCGAGTTTGGAAGGTCAGGGGCTCACCACAAAGGTTTGTTACTATGTTGAGGCGAATGAGCTTGTTGAAAACAGGCCCATAACAACCAGCATTTCGCGTTTGGTTTGTACCGAAATAATTCCAGATATTGTAATGCCAAATGCCATTGATCCCTTAAGTAATTATAGTTCAGGAGGATATTATCCAAGAAATGTCTTTGCCCCCACAATAACATTTAGGGCTAGCTATAGGTTGATCATATACAACCGATGGGGAGGAATTGTTTTCAATGGAGTAAACGAGGGATGGGATGGACGTCTCGCCAATGGCGAGAATGCCAAAGAAGGAGCCTATGTGTACCGTTTAGAGGTTTTTTCGGAAACAAAAAAGACCATAACCAAAACAGGTACTCTTACGGTTATTTATGGCCCTTTGCAGTAAAATAATAATGGTTTTCATTTACAAAATGTGAAAAGAAAAAACCACCCCTTCAGCGGATCATGATAATTGCTGCTATTGATTGATGGATTGAGTGGTTTTTGATATTATATTTATTGACTTTTTTAAAAACAGCGTATCTCAAATAATCTTCATTGCCTTTCTGTATGTTGTATCAAAGCGAAGAGGAAAAAAAACTCATAGACAGCAAGTTTAAAGAGCTTCTGGGAAATTGTCCACGGTGCCAATCGAAGGATGACCTAAAACTTGTTAAAAAGGCATTTAAACTTGCAAACGAAAGTCATAAGGGGGTTAAACGCAAATCGGGAGAACCATACATACTCCATCCTATAGAGGTTGCAAAGATTGTTGCCAACGAAATTGGTCTCGATGCCAAAGCCATATGCTGTGCATTGCTTCACGATGTTGTTGAGGATACCGATTATACCATTGAAGATATTGAGCGACTCTTTGGAAAGAAAATAGCCGTTATCATCGATGGTCTTACCAAGATTTCAGAAGTTTTTGATACTAGTGCATCGGCTCAAGCAGAGAATTTCCGCAAGATATTACTCACCCTCAGCGATGATATAAGGGTTATTTTTATAAAAATTGCTGATAGGTTGCACAATATGCGCACATTGGATTCTCTGCCATCAAATAAGCAAATGAAGATAGCGGGTGAAACCATTTACCTTTACGCACCGCTTGCCCAGCGTTTAGGCCTTTATACAATAAAGACCGAACTTGAAGATTTAAGTTTAAAATACCGATACCCTCAGGTTTACGAGGATATAAGGAGTAGAATTGAAGGAGATGAAAAACGTAGAATGCATCTTATCAATACCTTCTCTTTACCCATAATCAAGAAGCTAGAGGAGAGTAATATCGATTTTGATATTAGCGGAAGGCCAAAGTCCATCTATTCGGTATGGAAGAAGATACAGACCAAAAATGTTGTGTTTGAAGATATCTACGATTTGTTGGCTATTCGTATCATTTTTGACCCTTACCCGCATATCCCCGAAAAAACGCAATGTTGGCATATTTACTCGTTAATTACCGATATATACAAACCCAAGCCCGATAGAATCAGAGATTGGGTAAGTACACCTAAAGCCAATGGTTACGAAGCACTTCACTGCACAGTTATGGGTCCTAATGGTCATTGGATGGAGGTTCAGATTCGCTCCAAAAGAATGAACGAAATAGCTGAAAGGGGCTTTGCCTCGCATTGGAAGTACAAGGAGGATGAATCGCAGAGCACAGAGGGCGAAATAGATAAATGGATAAGACAGATTAAGAGCATGCTTGAAAACCCTCAATCCGATGCTCTTGAATTCCTTGATGAGTTTAAGCTCAACCTCTTTTCATCCGAAATTATTGTTTTTACCCCAAAAGGAGAAACGAAAACGCTCCCAAAGGGAGCCACAACCCTTGATCTGGCATACGAGATCCACTCCGAGATAGGTAATAAAGCTATAGGAGCAAAGGTTAACCATAAATTAGTGCCATT
>Ga0334882_1003294_pt1 | contig 14960 bp, 12 predicted proteins | sample GraSluR1_MG_5_FD_207226 | JGI IMG/M metagenome (GOLD analysis project Ga0334882, IMG submission 207226) | Sludge microbial communities from methane-producing bioreactor in Wageningen University, Netherlands - Granular Sludge_15_04-R1 | ecosystem: Engineered > Bioreactor > Anaerobic >... | reverse complement strand
TATTTTGTTGATTTTTTCAGCGATAAGGTGTTGCGGACAAGAAATGAAATTTAAATATCATGAAATTGGCAGATTTGGCAAATTGATGGGGCAAACTGCATTAGTCGATGTAAACAACAATGGCTATCTCGACTGGGTTTTCGGGGTCAGAGGTGAAATGTATTTTTATCAGTATGTTTCGCCATCGGAATGGATATTGAGAGAGATCGGTAAAGGGGCAAAAACAGATGTTGGTGGTTGCCCGCTCGACGTGAATAAAGATGGCTGGATTGATTTTATTGTCGGTGATTCCTGGTACGAAAATACGGGAGATCCGCAGAACAAAACTTTTGTTTTGCACACGAAGAACATGCTTGGTACCGCCCATGATGTAATAGCAGTTGATATCGACGGAGACGGTATCAAGGATATTGTCCAGATGTCAAATCACGCTGATCATCCGGTACTTGCCTGGTACAGAATCCCGGAGAACTACCATGCCAACTGGGACTACCTGAAGATAAGCCCGGGCATACATGGTGGTATTGCACCGAGGGGTTACGGAGATCTTGATAATGATGGTGATATTGATATTGTTACCAAACCCTGGAGCGGAGATCTTCATTTTTTTCTCGAAAACAAAGTATTTGAGTAAGTTACTATAACATCAAGTGAGAGGTAAAGTCTTAGGATTACCTGCTCTATTGAAATTTCTGATAATCAAGATTTTAACTTTATAACTAATGCCTAATAAAATAATTATGAAAACAACTTTCTTCATTTACCTGTTTTCTTTGCTGTTCATTTCCTATCCCCTTTATGCGCAATCAGTTGAAAAACAAAGAGTGATTATTCTAACAGATATTGAAGCTGACCCTGACGATACCCAGTCTCTGATACGCCTTCTTTTGTATTCAAACCAGATTGACATAAAAGGGCTGGTTGCTACTACATCTACTCATCAGAAGAACTCCGTTTTTCCGCAATCCATAATAAACATTATTGAAGGATACCGAAAAGTGCAGCCGAATCTTGCATTACATGAATCAGGTTACCCGACAGCCGATGATTTATTAAAACTGGTAAAATCAGGACCCGCAGTGTATGGCATGAACGGTGTCGGTAAGGGACAGGATACGGAAGGTTCAGACTGGATCATTAAAGTGCTTGAAGAGGATGATGACCGGCCTTTATGGATTTCTGTATGGGGAGGGGCAAACACCTTAGCCCAATCGCTCCATAGAATAAAAGCTACAAAGAGCAATAAAGATATTGCTGGATTAATCTCAAAATTAAGGGTATATACCATCTCAGATCAGGATGACAGCGGTATCTGGATCAGGAATAATTTCCCGGATCTTTTCTATATCGTAAGCCCGGGTAATTACGGCCGGTCTACCTGGATTGCTATTAATCAAGTTGTTGCGGGTATTGATAATGAAATGATTAGCAACAAATGGCTGGCAGATAACATACAACAAGGACATGGCCCGTTGGGAGCTTTATATCCTGATGTTATGTGGGGAATGGAAGGAGATACGCCTGCCTTTTTATCATTGATCCCCAATGGATTAAACCAACCAGAACGCCCCGATTGGGGCGGGTGGGGTGGCCGCTATGAACTTTACCAGCCAGAGTTTATAAACGACGGTGGTACAGGTGGAGTGAAAAAAGAACCTGAAACCCGTCCGATATGGACGGACGCAACAGATAAATATGTCCCTTATGTATACAATCCTTATCGGAGGGCCTTGAAGTTAGCTGATAGTTTGTCGTTTCATGATAACAAAGTCACCCTATGGCGATGGAGGGAAGACTTCCAGAACGATTTCGCAGCCCGAATGGATTGGTGCGTTAAATCTTACGAAGAGGCAAACCATCCACCTGTGCCGGCATTTTTACATGAAGATGAAATAGTGATAAAATCTGGCCAGTCTTTTGCACTTGATGCAAGTGGAACTTATGACCCAGATGGCGATCATATTAGCTACTTGTGGTTTAGCTATCCGGAAGCAGGAAGCTACAAGGAATCTATCATCTCAGGTGTAATTAATTCATATAGGTATATAATTGTAGGTCCACAAGTTAAGAAACCAGAGACGGCGCATATAATTTTAAAGGTTACAGACAGGGGAACTCCACGATTATCCAGATATATAAGGCTTATTGTAAATATTGTACCGAAATAATAACATGACCATATACAACAACTTGTTATGTGTGGTTTAAAATTGATCATGATCGAATCAATTACTCCATTAAATTTATATTAATGCTAAATATAAAATGATTATAATCCGACCCAACAGAGAAATTAACCGCGAAGAATTATCCTATTCTGAGGGATGCACAGTTAAATTTTGGCATAAGCCTCCAGATGAGAGAAAAGCTTACCGTCTTACAATAATCGACAGATCGAATGAATATGAATTCTATCCATCAAAGGGTTTGTCAGTAGGACAGGTTACTATCGGCGGCAAATCCTTGTTTTGGGAGCAACCCTCCGACCTGTCTAATCCCGATACACTCGATCTTCATTCGAAGAAACTTCATATTAACGGAATGCCAGCACCCGGTTTCATGTATATCGCTACATATTCTGCCGGCATTGAACTTCTTGGGCTTTCAAACTGGGGAATGCCGGTTCAGGATACCGGGACCGGAAGACTTGAGATACTACACGGTGAAGCTTCTTGCATACCTGTGGATGAAGTGACAGTTGATATCAACAAAGAAATGATTTTGGTAGAAGCTTCCTTCGATTTCAGGACGTTTCAGGGATCTTCCTCAAAACCCTGGTATCAGAGAGGTGAAAAAATATTCCAGATAACTCGGAAAGTACTGATTACAAGAGCTTCAGGACATATTGAAATCACAGATTCGTTTAAGAATATTTCTACACGAACATTTACACCTGATTGGGGTTATCACATTACTTTCAGTCCAGAACCGGGTGCTGTGTACTTAGTTCCTGCCAGTAAAGCCGAACCAAGGGGAGGCGGGGTGTTACCAAAGGATTACGAGGTCTGGCAGCCATCGCCGGACGACAAGCAGCGTATAGAAAAAGGTGTCATCTTTAAAGATTTGCATTATCAAAGTCCCGGGCATTTCTGTACATCATTGCTTGAATACCCTGATGGTAGTGGAATTGCAATAAAAACACCACCCTCGCCCTATTATCAGACCTGGTTTTGCTCCGGAGGGGCAGGAAGCAAGGAATTTACATGGGAGAATGGTGAACCGGTGTTAAAAAGAAACTGGGATGGAATGGGCATTGAAATTGGTTCAAGCGCTCTGGATCACGATGAAAATACCGATCCTGCTGTACCCTCAGAGCCACCTCTAAAACCCGGTGAAAGCCGCAGTGTATCATTTATGATGGGTTTTATTCCACCTGATGAAGCTTTAAACCTTAGAGAGTCGATTAATAGGTACATTACAGAGAAAGCAAAATGATCTGAGTCCTGATATAAAGAAGTTCAATCGTCAAGACCTGAAATCGATTAATTAAAGACAACACAATGAAAGAAATGAAGAGGTTGTATCTATCAGAAGCCGCAATTTTCTGCGTTGCTGTGTTGATAACATGCTTCGCTATTCCTCAACCTGTTGAGGCACAGTTAGAAGCTGTTCCGAAAGCGGAAAAACATCGGGTTATAGTGCTTACGGATATTGGAGGCGATGTGGATGACCAGCAGTCTATGACACGATTCCTGCTTTATGCAGACCAGTACGACATCGAAGGACTTATTGCCACGTCTCCTAATATCATTCTGAAAGAAAAACACCGTCCACCAGACGGGGAGCCGCAGCCACATTACCTTGTCGAATTTGTCGAGGCCTACGGACAGGTGAGGGAAAACCTAATGAAGCACAGCGAGGGCTGGCCCGAACCGGATGCACTCATGGCAATGATCAAAAAGGGAACCAAGACCGGCCGCCGAGGCGGAGGGTTTAATATAAGGACAGGTATGCTTATTGAACCTGATGGTCACTTGCCGCTCGATCAAATTCTTGGAGAGGAAAAGGACACAGAGGCATCAATGCATATCATCGAGGTGGTAGATCGGGATGATCCCCGGCCGGTATGGGTTTCCGTTTGGGGTGGACCTATTGATTTGGCACAGGCACTTTGGCGGGTCAGGAATGATCGCAATCAGGAGGAAGCAGAAAAGTTTGTCGCCAAGCTTCGCGTATACTCCTGGGGACATCAAGATGCCGGTGGACTCTGGATACAGGAGAACTTCCCGGATCTATTTTATATCGTATCGACAGGTGGTATTTTATACTCCACTGATCCAAAGCTGCGCGATCAGGAATGGCTCGACACGCATGTCCGTTTCAATCACGGACCATTGGGCGCATTGTGCCCGCTTCGTAGAAACGAGTTGGGTGGTGCCGATTCAGAAACCTATTTAGGACTGATCCCCAACGGACTGAGCGTAATGGAACATCCTGATTGGGGTGGTTGGGGTGGACGTTACCAGAAGAAACCCGGTTCGGAAACACAGTGGATTGACCTGGAAATTAACGTTAATCCTAGAACCTTAGGAGCTACCATCTGTCGCTGGGCGCCCCAGTTCCAGAACGACTATCAGGCGCGCATGGATTGGTGTGTTAAAGAGTTCAATGAAGCTAACCATCCTCCCAAGCCCGTGCTCAACGGTGATGAATCACTCTGCCCGATAGAGATCAGCGCCAAGCCAGACCAGCGTATTGTACTTGACGCAATAGGCAGCAGTGACATTGATAACGATGCGCTTTCCTACCAGTGGAGATTCTATCCCGAGGCCGGAACTTATTTGGGGTGGATCGACATTGAGAATGCAAACAACATAACCTCCAGCTTTGTCGTACCTAAAGATGCCTCAGGTAAGGTACTGCATATATTATTGGTTCTTACTGACAATGGCTCTCCATCTTTGACACGCTACAAACGATTGGTTGTCAATGTTAATTAAATGTGAACCTTAATGAGGTGATAAACAGATATGCCACTAAAACAAGACTTATGCTTTGAGGTATAAATTAGAAACGTAATCAAATAGAACAAATAAACATTCTAAAGAAACAATAGAACACTTTCTTACAGTAGCTTTATGTTTTACCCTAACTGGAAGAATTATATTTTGAATAACCATGGAATTATTAACAGCCATTTCTAAAGGTTGAAATAATCAAAATATATGCAATAATGTCAGTAGTAAAAAATCCAGTTACATTGAGAATTGTCTTAGTGATTTTCTTAACGATGTACAGTTTCTTAGAGTCTGTTGGACAAGGGTCATATACATTAAAAAGTTCAAGGGATGGTAATCTTATAATACAGATTTCACCGAATGGGCGTTATTTGCAGTGGAGTGACGGAACACCAATTTATATTCACGGCGATACCGGCTGGTCGCTACCGAGAGATTATTCACGCGAAGAGGTGATTGAATACCTCGATACGACTGTTGAGCAGAAATTCAATAGTGTCCAGATGAGTGCGGTCTTTCATGAAGTAGAACCGGATCAGGACATCATCGGCCCTGCTTTTTATGGTGCCGATCTCACAAAGTCCAAAGAAGAGTATTGGACTCAGGTTGACTGGGTCGTGGAACAAGCAACAACCCGGGGACTGATTGTGATTATTAATCCAATATGGAAACGGCAACATGTCAATACAATTAAAGATAACGGAGTTGATAAATGCCGGGAATATGGAAAATGGTTCGCCCAAAGGTATAGGGACAATCCTTTAGTGTTATATTTCGTTTGCGGCGATGCTGTTCCGGATCCGGTAAAAGACGAACTGGCTGCAATGGCTAAAGGTATTCAGGAGGTTTATGGAGGCAAAGCCATAATTGCAGTGCATAGCAGGCAGACTACATCAAGCATGGAAGTGTATCCCGAACAACCAGAGTGGCTTACGCTTAACTGGACCTACGCATACAGTCCTATGCGAGCTGACTGGAATCTGTATCCATACGAACATAATATCAGAAACTATCAGCAATTTCCCGATAGGCCTATCCAATTCTGCGAAGGGTATTACGATTTTGGTAAAGCCAGAAACACCGGACTGACAGGCGTCTTAGATCGATGGGGAAGCAGATATGCCATTCGCCGTCAGGCCTGGTATGCAAGCTTTATTACAGGTTCTGCCGGTCATGCCTATGGAGCTGAAGCCATCTGGCACCATAACCGGGAAGGGGAGACGTGGCAGGATGCACTTAAGTATGATAGCCGCAAAGATATGATACACAAAAAATCTTTTGTTGATAAGATTGACTGGTGGACATTAGTGCCCGATATAAGTCACGAGTTTCTCACCGATGGCTTTGGAACCTGGAAAAAAGAAGATTATGCAGTTGCAGCAGTATCATCAGATAAAAAGCTTGCAGTTATTTATACCCCGGTAAGGCATGACCTGCAATTAGACCTTGGAGAACTTGCTGAAGGCAGAATGACAGCTGAATGGTTTGACCCGACTAATGGCAAATCAGTCCCGGTGGAAGGTTTTCCAGATGGAAGGAACGATAAAGTTACAATTTCCTCACCTCCGGCAAACAGCTCAGGGACAACTGATTTTGTGCTCCGGGTAGAAGTAGTTAAACAAGAAGAAAACAATCTTAATTACTGGTAGTTATTCGCAAATATCGTCGAGTCAAGTACACTATATTATAATAATGATTTATCGAATATGATCTATTACATTTAGGCGAATTTAAATTATTAATCGGATAAAAGATACTTTTTCCTGAATTCCCTGGGCGTACAGTTGTTCATCCTGCGGAACGCGTTATTAAACCGGCTTATGGAATTAAAACCACATTCAAATGAAATCTCGGTAATACTTTTGTTTGTCGCTACTAATTTTCGTTTTGCATGTGAAATCCGTTCTTCAATTATATATTCGTTTAAAGTACTGCCAAATGCTTTCTTAAATATTGAATTGGCATAATCCGGATGCAGACCGACCGCTGCCCCAATCTCAGCCACTTTAATCGGATTATGGTAATTCTGAGCTATGTAAATGGCTATGCGTTCCACATTACTTATTTCATTCAATTGGATAGGAGAATGAATTTTTTCTCTTTTCGACAAGATGTTACCTGCCATCCGGAATAAACGGGCACGCATCTCAAGAAGGTTAACCTCGGCTGAATTGCTTTTATTGAGATCTCTGAGCCAGTTATTTAACAGGAACTCATCAAAAGACGAGAAAATCCTGGAGGTTTCGAACAGTACCTCACCTTTTAAAATCCTGCCCACAAATGAATCCGAAAGTTTCCATTCCAAAAATTGAGATAAAGGGATTGTACACACAAAATAAGGTGTGATTCCCTCAAAATTAATTATCTGATGCGGAACAAGTCCCCAGAAAATGGCCAGTTTTTTAGCGGGGATTGTAATTTTCTTGTCTTGAAACAGATAGGTTACCGATCCTTTCGAAAAATAATTGATCTCAATTTCATTATGGCGGTCAGGCCGTTTCATTAAACCGGGTGTCCATAATTCACAGGTTAATCCGTAAGGCTTAAACTCATCTCGTTTTTCATTATATGATTTTAAAATCTCGGAATTCGATGCATCTAAGTCCATAAACAGGTGGTTTTAATATAAAATAGAGACTAAATTTAATTCTTTAAAACTTTCATAAGAAATATGAAAACTATATTTTTTTCGATTCTTATATCCCATTTTGTTCTGTTGATGTCTTTAACATCTTGTAATTCTTTCCAGAACGAGTACAATAAGAGCAGGACTTATAAACCCAGGATAATTAACACGACGGACCTCGGTGCCGACCCTGATGATGAACAATCGATGGTTCGCCAGTTAGTTTGCGCCAATGAGTTTGATATTGAAGGCTTAATTGTTGCAACCGGTTGTTGGAAGAGAACCCAAACTAACACCGAAATGCTCGACAAGATCGTTAATGCTTATGCAGATGTATATGACAACCTGATTGTACATGCCGAAGGATACCCCACCCCTGAATATTTAAAATCCATATCGGTCATGGGACAAACAGGCTATGGTATGAGTGACGTTGGTACAGGAAAAGACAGCCCTGGGTCCGAACTAATCATTGCATCTGTTGATAAGGATGACCCACATCCGGTTTGGGTAACGGGCTGGGGAGGCATGAACAACATTGCGCAGGCTTTATGGAAAGTGCGCGAGACCCGTTCGCCGGAAGAATTAGCAAAATTCTTAGGTAAACTCAGACTATTCGATATTTTAGGGCAGGACGATGCCGGCGCATGGATTGCAAAAAACTTCCCCGAAGTGTTCTATATCCGTGCAACGGGTGTGTACGGCTGGCAACCTCCGAAAAATGGTTCTTATCAACGTGATGACATCCAAAGCCATGGCCCATTAGGAGCTGTATACCCGGATACGAAATGGGCTACCGAAGGCGATACACCGGCTTTCATGCACGTTTACCCCAATGGATTAAATGATCCTGAACAAATTGATCAGGGAGGCTGGGGCGGCCGTTTCAGCTTTGTGAAAGTGGAAGGGATACGAAGCATGTCGGAAGTGGCTAAAATTGAGGCAAATGCTGAACCAAAATTTGACCCTTATTACATATATGGAAACACCGAAGAAGGCGCACAGGCCATAAAAAGGTGGAGCAATGGTTATAATAACGACTTTGCAGCCCGCATGGACTGGAGTATTACCAATAAGTATGAAGATGCCAACCACCAACCTATTACGGTACTTAATGGAGATAAAACCCGACAGGTGCTAAACTTGACGACCACAGCTGGTTCTATCATCGAGCTAAGTGCAGATGGGTCCTTCGATCCCGATGGTGATTCATTAATCTATTCCTGGTCTTTTTATGAGGAACCCAGTTCTTATGTTGGGACTGTAACCATTCAAAATAGTTCCTCCTCAACAGCAAAATTGGAAATACCCAAAGATGCCGATGGAAAGACTATCCATATAATATTAGAAATTCACGACAATGGTTCGCCCAATCTTTATGCCTATCGTCGTATGATCGTTAATGTTCAACCATAAAAATCAGGATATGAAATTATATCTGAAAATATTGGTTCTGATGCTGTTTGCTAATCCGGCAGGCGAACAGTTGGTAGCCCGGGAACCTGAGCCCGGAAATGCCTTTAGAATAATCATATCAAGTGATTTTCCACCCTTTCCGGTGACCAACAGCGATCCGGATGATGTACAATCTATGGTTCGGTTTTTACTATATACAAATGAGTTCGACGTGGAAGGATTAATAGCTTCTGCCGGAACTTTTAATATGGTAGCTGAAAAAAAGAATATTTTGGCTGTACTTGACGAATACGATAAAGTTGATGAAAACCTCAGGAAACATGATCCAAAATATCCTACTGCAGACGCTTTGCGTGCGGTCACATTCGAGGGAAAAGGGAACAATAATGGAGTTAAAATTCAATGGGGGTGTGGTAAGCAATCACCCGGTGAAATAATAGGAAAAGGGTTGGATAGTGAAGCTTCGAATGCGATTATTGCAGCAGCAGTCAAGCTGGGGCGGGAAATACGTGCGTGTCGGCTCAACAAACCATTATGTTGATGGGCTTGGCGGATCGACCATCTCAAAGTGGAAAAACGATTTCCAGGCAGAGTTCAGGGAACGTGCGGATTGGATGTTGCCTTGATTGTAAGATGATACTTATTGAACTAAACTAATAACAAATGAAAACAATTTATTATTTAATTGTACTGTTAACCAGTTTAATCTGTTCCCAAATACTAACAGCACAACCAAATCAAAAATTCAGGGTATTTGTACTGACTGATATCGAAAATGAACCCGACGACGCACAATCATTAGTCCGCTTTATGACCTATTCAAATCATTGAGATGTGGAAGGTATTGTTGCAACCACCTCGTGTTGGCAACGAAATAAAACCGCTGAATGGCGTATTTATGAAATTGTTGATGCATACGGAAAAGTCAGGGATAACCTTGAAAAGCATGAACCTGGCTACCCATCCTATGGATACATGAAAAGTATCATAAAAAAAGGTGTACCGAAATTCGGGATGGAAGGAGTTGGTGAAGGCAACGATTCCGAAGGTTCTGAGTGGTTAATCAAATGCCTTGAAAAAGAGGATCCCCGTCCGGTTTATATTCAGGCATGGGGAGGGGTAAATGTACTGGCACAGGCTTTATGGAAAATGGAACGGACAAAATCAAAATCAGAACAGGATAAAATTATCAGCAAAATCAGGGTTTATACAATTTCCGACCAGGATGATACAGGCCCCTGGATCAGAAAGCGTTTTCCTGATATTTTTTATGTAGTAAGCCCGGGATATGAAGAAAACGGTGGAGGGCAATACCATTATGCCACATGGGTTGGAATTTCGGGCGACAGGTTCCACGGTCGTTTCGACGGGCCGGATTTTTCGATTGTTGACAATCCCTGGCTTGATGAACACATCAGGAATAATCATGGCCCATTGGGTGCTGAACATCCGCATACCGAATACCTGATGGAAGGTGATACACCTTCGTTCCTTGGTTTGGCAAACAATGGGCTGAACGATCCCGAGCACCCTGATTACGGTGGATGGGGCGGTCGATACGAACTTTATATTCCACCTTTCAAAAAATACATGTACGAACCGGAAACCCGTCCGGTATGGACTGATACCCAGGATGAAGTATGGAGCGATATCACCCAACGACATCATACCAGCAACCATGCAACCATCTGGCGCTGGCGAAAAGCGTATCAAAATGATTTTGCTGCCCGTATCGACTGGAGTAATACAGCCGATTATGATAAAGCGAACCATCCTCCTGTCGCAAAGCTGGGGCACCCAAATGAAATTACTGTAAAATCAGGAGAAGCAATCACTTTAAGCGCCAAGGGCTCTTCTGATCTTGATAATGATAATATTTCGTTTAACTGGATCTATTACCGTGAAGTGGGCACAATGAACGCCTACCGGCTTGATATGAAAAACCAGGATAAAATAGAAATGAATTTTGTTGCTCCAAAAACGGACATCGTAAAAACCTTGCATTTTGTCCTTGAAGTTACCGACGACGGCGAACCCTCACTTACAAGATACCAAAGGGTTATTGTAAATGTAATCCCTTGATAATAAAAAAATTTGAGAACAACAAACTTGATCTAATTGATGTTGAATATAAACTTCAAGCATCATTATATTTCCAAGAATATTATGATACAGGTCATTACAATTACTGAATACTTATAATCATTTTATTTTTGGCGTAATTAGTCGATCCTTAAACACAAGCTATATCGTTGATATATAGCTATATATATAGAATACATGATTTGTCATTTTGCAATCATGTTAAAAGGGATATCCAACCTGTTATTAATATACTCACTAATCCCCTGATGTCCAATATTTTTATCCAAGAAGCCAAATACACAAACTGCATCAGTCCCTGACAATGCCCGTAGATCGTTTTCACGCCCAAAGCTAAAAATTGCCATATTACCAGGCTGACACCAACCCTCATCTCCACCTTCACTTTGGTTTTTCACTCCGATATAAACTATCGGATCAGTTTCTTCGTCAGTAAAATAGAAAAAAGGTGATGGAAAATTTCGTCCAAATTCTGGTTCTATATACCCCAAACCAGTGTTAAATTTTATTCCTCTCTGAACCCCATCCTCAAGAACATAATATTGTTGTTCAACTTTCATTTCACCAGCTATAGGACCTTCCCATAAAAAGGAATAAAGATCGTGAGCTTCCAATATTTGAATTGCAGCATGACCCGGGAAAAAATGATACCAAAGTTTAAATTTGTCATTCCAGGATTCTAAAATAAGATGCTCATCAACAAGCTGGTTTTCAAAATTTAAAGGGTTCCCGTCTGAATCCAGCCACCTTGATTGACCATTCCCTCCCCGACATGGATGACCAAATCCATCTGAACCAAAATTCGGCCATCCTCTCCATTCTTTCATTCCAACGCAATTATTTGCAATCCAGTCATTTCCATCCTTATCGATTGCCGAATTGAAACCTGTACTTAATTCTCCAGTTTCAATGTTCTCAATCTCATAATGCCATATCCCATTTGCAGTTTGGATTTTCCAGGTCACATAACCAAATTTGTTTACTTTCGTTACAATAACTTTATTATCAATTCTTGAATCTGCATTCTTTATATTACAACTAATTGTAAAAGAGTATAATAATGCAAGACTAATAAAAATACTTAACTTTCTCATAAATTATATTTTTAATTTACCCAACTGCTTAACAAATAACATTCTTTTTGCCCTGGATGCATTTCATCCCAAAATGATTTTAGCTTTTCAACCATTTTAAAATAAAGCTTATCGGTTAATTAAGTGGTTTTATTTACCGCATTTTTTATTTTGCTTCACCGGAAGCATTCATTTCGAGGTCATCTCACTATTATAAAGAAGTGAGATGATTTATGTTGTTATTTGGGTTTTATGATTGCTATGTGTGAGCTTCGTCTAATACCGCCAGCATCTGCAAAACCACCAGGTGTAATGTACAGGACTCTGTCAGGCCCCCACCAGGGAATTTCTGACCAGTCTAACGTAAGAGTTTCCTCCTGGCCCCATACGCCATTAGTTATGTTTAACCATTTAACTGTTACCTCATCCGTATACACCCATGGGTCCAGCGCAACAGTAGAAAATCCGTCGGGAAAGTAGACAGCATATGCGTTACCAACACTAGCCAGGCAGTATGCTGCACTAATTTTATTGCCAATCGTTTCACAGCCCGCATATGGTTTGGAATTAAACAGGTCGAATTCTTCCAAAAACATCGATGCGGCTTTTATAGTACTTTGCGCTTGTTCAGAGAGCCCGATACCCCAATTATTGTCCGGTCTGTGAAATCTCGTTGAGGCCGCACCGCCAAATATATTCCTCCAGAATCGCTCGACCGCCTCTAACCCTGTTCCCGCCGCACGGTTTTCAGCTTCACCGGCCCCATATAATTTTTCATTATTTATAGGCATGGGGCCTTGCCGCTGAGCCTCAATCATGTTCCGCCAATAAAGCAGATTCTCGTAATGGCCGTACCCGACAGCACCGGCGGCATTTTGATTATTTTGAGACACATCTGCAAATGAATATATATCCCTGTTTGTCATCACATGGCGTAGTGAATTGCCAGGAATCAATCGCATACTGGTTATATATATTTTTTTGTTCTGTGATGCGGCAGCTTTCTGTATATAATGTGCCCAATAGTTTAACTGTGCCGTCTCTGCGCTGCTCTCGTTTTTGATGTTGTAAAGAATATGGTCATAGTTCAGAGTAATCGACATTAATTTATCAATGTATCGGTGCTGATAATCCAAAACCGGTTCATTATTTTCAATTACTGAAAGACGATAAAAATCGTTCGCATTTTCAATGGTCCCGGATTCCCAGTTGACATTATTGTCCGGGTGGTAAGGGTGATTACTGTTGAAATCAAACCTATCCCACAGCGTCAATTGAACAATGATATCTCTCTGCGCCGTTTCATCCAGGAAAAATTCCAGCCTGTTCCAGTACTCCTCATTCCACTGTTCCAGGTCATACATGCCGTCTTTAACTTCTCTCGCGGCAAACGCATCACCTTCATCCACGGCAAACGCACTACCTTTTTTATCTCTGTCCGACATCGTATTTCTGACATAGTTGCCACCTACAGATCGTAATAAATCAAGATGATCAGTTAATCTATCACCCGTCCACTGAAAAAGATTATCATTATCACTCCCCCCAATCAACATAATGGGCTTGCCTTTGTATTGCCAATACCAGGGATTTTCGTGATAGGGTTGGATAGCATTATCATTACCCTGTAAACCTAATCCTGTTACTGAACTGGAATTTTCCAAACCAGACTTATTATTTTCCGCATTTGACTGAATACTAACGCATAACATTAATATCAAAACCCATAAAGCTGAATTAATTAACTTTTTTTTCATCATTGTTTTTTTTAATTAAATAACTCAAGTTGCTAGTTTTTATTTGTGGTGAAATTGTTAAAATATTGTAAATCAATTAAATATGTTTATAAATAGTTATAATATATTGATATTCAATTATATGTAAATTTGTATTATTAAAAAAATCTTTCAGGTTTAAGTCACCAAACAAAAGAACCTGAAGGATATGATAGAAAAATTTATTGCAATTTACGTATTTATTGACGATATCTTGATAGAAATTGGACGTAAAGAACCTGTTAATCGGAATACATGAGAAAGTAATTCTATGGGTTTTCAGTACAAGTAATTGCCACTGTGGATGGTATTCTAGCTGAATTTGCATTGCTCCCCGGGTGTTATCATGATATTGATGGGATGAAAAACATGTTTTTTAATCTTTCTGAAAATAGCACCCCAAAAAGAATTCATGCTGTTACAGTTGATGGATTGCTGTTAAAGGATATCCTATTTATTTTTGTTTTTACTATTAATGAGAAATTTTTATAAGTAGCAACTTGAGTTAGATAGATCGATTTATAAATAAAAATATTTTTATTTTTTCGTTTATTTTCTTTTTTAAAAATATAAATTTTTTCTAAGTACATGACAAAAATTTACAACATTGGTTAATTTATCTATATCGTTGTTAAAAAGCAAGTTGGCTATGTGAGTGAGGCCATATTTGAAAAAGCTCTTAGCCCTCCTTCCATGTTTCTAGATTTTGATAGGTTTAAGAGTATCGAGATATATTCCTATCCTATACACCCATGCAAAAGCAATCAAAACCAACGATAGCAATTTACTTACTCGTTCAATATCCGTCAGATGAGTGTCCTCAATATTAAAACCACTTGTTTTCAGGACCTTAAACAGCTTATGTAAAGCTTTACATAAGTTCTTTTATGGAAAGCAAATCGTTATGCAAAGTAACCAGCATCATTTACTGAAAGTAGCTTGACAGTCAACATTTTCAGTATATTACTTTACATAATCTCTTTACATAATAATTTTGACTTGGCGATAT
>Ga0334882_1003283_pt1 | contig 14996 bp, 17 predicted proteins | sample GraSluR1_MG_5_FD_207226 | JGI IMG/M metagenome (GOLD analysis project Ga0334882, IMG submission 207226) | Sludge microbial communities from methane-producing bioreactor in Wageningen University, Netherlands - Granular Sludge_15_04-R1 | ecosystem: Engineered > Bioreactor > Anaerobic >... | reverse complement strand
GAGAGGGATCAAGGGCAACAGCTTTGTGACAATCGAAAGGCTCAAGCAAGAAAAGCTGTTCAGCCCACCTGAATTGAGATGGGAAGCAGGGCAAACGGCATGAAGTCACTATTTGTTAAAAACAGCCTATTTTTTTAGTGAATTGATCGAATTGTCTTTAAAACACTCCCATTGAAACCCTTGTCGATTTTCGCTTCTGGCTTCTTCTTGCGCTGTGCTGCCTTTCGTATGGCGTCCAACTTGTAGTCGACACCATCACTATTGGCAAAATGACTCTCTATGAGGTTGTTGATGTTTCCGGCAGTTTGCGTACCAGATTTTTTCTCGAAAGGAGCGACACTGATTATATTGGATGCCGCAAGGCTTTCAATCATTCTGATCAAGTTTTCAAGGCTACCGTACCATCTGATTTTCGGTGAGGTGGTTGTCCGATTGTTCTTGGAATACTTATCCGCAAGGTAGAAATGATTGCTAATAATTTCTTGGTACCCAATATTTTCAACATATCCTAGTTCCACAAGCACCTTCCATAATGCCTGAAAGTTTTCTTCGCCACGTATCCAAGGAACCAGCTTTGCATACTTGGAGTCTAGTGTCTTGGTTTGTGGTTTCTTCTCGAGACTCTGTCGGTAAAGAAGTTCAGCTTCATTCTGAAGGTCCAAGGCTTTCTCAATATCAAGAGTCATGAAAGTTTCCACGGAGATAGCTTTCTGTTGCAGTACTTGCTGTAAGTATTGCTCTTTTTGATATTGGGTCTCATCGATGTTCCTGATATGGTCCTGAAGTATCGCATACCATTTTATCGCAAGTACTGGCCCCCACTCAGAACCAGAGGCTCCCTTGCCATCCGGGAAGTTAGGATAGGCCGATACCATACATGGCAGATTTTCCTGACAGTATTGTTCTACGATTTTCATGATATTCAATGCAAAAAAGTCGGCCGGGTGATTTTGGTACTGGTCCTCGGTGAATCTGAGGATTTGGTCCTCCATTTCATTGAGGGCCTTATTCACTGCATCGATTAAATTGCTTGGTATAGGCTTAAACGTGAATGGCATAAGCAGCTTTCGGTAACCCTTGAGCCAACTTTCACTTATCTTGAATGGCGGTGTGTTTGGGTATTGATCCCAGCATCCTCGGTCAAGAGCAGATCTGATACTGTCGGTAATTTGCGTTAGTTCTTCTTTGGATGTGGTTCTGTATAGCTTTTGATGAACCGGAAGTGGGAGAACCATTCCTTTAAAATTTTCTCCGCATGCTCTTACCAGACTGTCCTCAGCCATTGCAGCCAATTGCTGGACTTGGCTGGATGCGAGTCTTGGGAAAAGGCTGCAAAGGCGTTTTGAAATAAATGTTCCTTTGATAAGGGGTGTGTTGAGATCTACGGTATTAATTTCTCCATAGGCCATTTTGACGGCATCGTCGTAAGTCTTGAAATCAGTTGGGAAAATTGGTTTTACCTTCATTTTAGTGTCCTCCAAGGTTGATACGGCAAAGTATGCTGGACTATGAGGAACTACACATGAATGCAGGTAACGAGATGGGTGATAGACTTTCGAAGGTGGCAAAGATGCCCCGAAAGGGTATGAAAATCATGCAAATTTTAAGATTTTGGTACACTTTTTTGGTACAGTTAGAAATGGAAATAATGTAATTGTAAATTATATAAGTAAATATAATACTATACCCGCGGAATGGCTTTCCGTGGATTCAGTTATAATCGATATGAATTATCCAAGTAGATGCTTGTAACTAATTGTTAATTCATGAGACCGTAAGCTAGCTGATAAATGCCGTAAAGACCTTTATCCTTGTGTTGCTATGAAGCCCTAGCTTCCATACCGTTCACTGATTTTCTTACAATTTATATCATAGGTTTGAATATACGATCCTGCTTGCACGAGAAATGTTGTTCCAGACGCACCTTTGACTATCTTATTTGAAGCTGACATATCCTTGATTTTCTTGCACTTCTCGTCATATGTTTCAATCCAGCCGTTATGTAATACAACAAAGAAATCTGACGCGATGCCTCTCACTTCTTTTCTGGACGCAGACATTTCGGATATTTTTCTGCTTCGTTCATCAAACACTTGAATCCAACCATTCTTAATTGATACATCTGATATCGGCACTTTGACCCTCCTCCGATTTTATTCTCATGCAGAGCGATTATTTCAGTGTGACTTCTGTATTCCGTATCTTTTCCAAGCATCAACAATGCCAGGATAGAAATGTTTATTGAAACTTTTCCCCGGTCTTGAGAAATGCCAAGTTTCAAGAATCAGATACTTTTGTTCCTCAATAGGAAGATAGCCAACCCAGAGATTTTCATTCTCTTTTTCGATCCATTCTATAGGAGCCGTCCCCAAGCTATCAGCATTCTCACGGCCGATATTCATTTCAATTATGAGATCTGGATTGAGTAATGAGATTTGTTTTGCAAACCAATTTATCTCGCTTCTCTTAACCATTTGAGAGTATGTCTGTATTCGAGTTGCGTCAGCAACATAGGAGGTTTCTGATGGATTGTCAAATTTTGAAAAATTCATAAAGGCATAACTAATGCCCGGTTCTGTATGATCCCAGACTACTCCTTCTTTTTTACCGAACAGTTGCTGTCCTATATCTGAAGCCCAGGGCATATCCTCGTACGGACAAAAATCATTATTCAAGCCGTAAGCTAGATAAAGCATTTTTGAATGGAAGGGATCACTGTTATTGGTGAAAACCTTAGTGTAGGGAGGCTTATCAGGATTATCCTCATTCCAGCTGCGATTTCCTCTTGGATCATTTGATAGTATGCCTTGGAACAGCGCTTCAATGTAATCCTTACCATACAAGCCCAAAGATTCTTTTGCAATAAAAAGTATTTTTACTCTCTGATGTGTGTAATAAGGATAGAATCCATCAGCATTTATCACTTGAGCAAACTCTTTTTCGAACTCTGTCGATGCCAGTGAAATGAGCGATTGTTTTAATGCATCAACAAGCTTCTGATTTTTTTGCCAAAGTTCAATTTCATCATTAGGGTAGTTGTCGGAAAACGTTCCTTTATCAATCATACATCGACCTCTAAATCAGAGTTTGCAAGCCGCATAATGAAGTAGAACTATTGTGTATTATAGAGCATGTACGGATTTATTGATAATATTATCTTTGAATTTATATACCGATAGCCATATGTTTGTATTAAGGGTAGTCATAGGTATGGACATCAGTATTTCGGGGAAAATCGGAAATTTGATTGGTATCAAACTGATTGTTATTCCAAAGGTAGTAAATTATGACATGTATATTCTATAAATAGCCCAAGAAGTCAAATTAGATTTACAACACTATTCATCCTACAGATACTATCGATGTAGGGCAAGAGTCCTACTCATTGCTGGCAGGACCGGTAGTGATTGCGATGATGCAGGGATTGGGCTAAGAGATAGTGCCTGTTGAGCTGTGAAGGGTTTGTACGTACCGCACCTTAGCTGTAGGAAGTGGTGCCGTAAGGTGGTGCTTACCGAAAGAAACGTACTTTTTGTTGAACCTGAAGCTTTGTCTTCAGATATTTTCATCAACCAAAGAGAATACTATTGGGTAGTATAAGCTCGCCCAGATATTTACAAAAAGGGACCCGGGTGTTAGCCGGCCCCTCATCTCCTTCTACCTTGGGTAGAGGAGTATCACTACGAGAAAGATAATGCATTTGTATGAAATTGCAACACAAATTTGGTGGATTTAATATACTCAAAGAAAAACCGCTGATTAGCTTAGGCTGGTTCAGCGGCGAAACCTCTGCGTATTCACGATCGCTTGATCATGCTCATGCTTACTATGGCATTCTCTACCATATTTGGCAAGCAAAGAAGGCTGAATGATCTTAGTTCGGTGTGTGATCTCAGTTGTCGAGTATGAACTGGTAGAACTCTTCGACGGAATATCGCGGATTGTTTTCGTGAAGCAGAACCGCGTCTTCCATATACCCGGGATTGTACTCCACCGACATCAGGTACAGCCTGAGCCTCTCCAGTTCTTCCTCCGTAAAGTTCCCCTTCTGTCTTAGGTCCTCCACTGTTTTCATCACCTCTTCGCTTGGTTTAGCATCCGGCCAGATTACTCTCAATCCTGCCATAAAATCCCCCTTTTTTATGGTCCCATCCTCTAGAGTACATACTACCCCGGAATTTGGATGTCCAAAAGTTTTTCCCTATATCACAGGGAGAAAACGACCTAAAAAACGCTGTCTCAAGTCATTCTCTCCCCGTATGTAGGGTACTTCACTTTACCTGTCCGAAAGCCTTCTCTGTTGCTTCACTCACCGCCTTGAAATGACTCTCATTAGCATGGTTGGCATAATGCTCAAGCATCGCCATCGTCTTATGGCCTGTAGCTAATCCAAGGCTTCTTGCGTCTACTAGATCAGCCATTTTAGCTGCATATCGGTGGCGCCAGCTATGGAAAACGATATTGCGTTCTTCCTTTTCTTTCTTGGAAATGCCAATCTTGATCATGGCCTCCATCAGCCCATCATTTAAAAACTTGTGATCCATCGGCTGGTCTGCTTTGTCGCTGTAGAAGATGAACCCATCATCCCAAGGATTCTTCTCGGCAAGGCTGAGTAGTTTTTCTCTGACTTCAGGAAGCAACGGTACCTGGCGTTGTTCACCGTTCTTAGGAGTTTTCAACCCGTCGAGGGGACTGTACGAATGACGGATGAACAACCTATCCAAACCAATATCCTCAGCTTTGAGTCCCAACACTTCACCAGATCTGAGCCCGCAGGTGGAGGCAACCAAGTTGCCCACATACGATCGTTCTTCCTTCCATTCCTGTTCAAAGAGGGCGATATTCTCTTCATCGGTGAGAATGCCTCTTTCTTTCGCTTTGCCAACGAAGTTCTTGAGCCCTTCGCTGGGGTTGGTATGAATGTAGCCCTCCTGATAGGCCCAAGTAAAGGCAACCTTACCGGCAAGCATGACTTTATTGATGGTGGCTGCAGCAAGACCTTTTTTCTTTAAAGAGAGTGAAAACTCTCTCAACTCATCCCTGGTGATACTGGAAAGTGTTCTCTTCTTGAAATACTTCTTCCAATAGATATTGACGCGATTTACTGAGTCTTGGCAGTGTGTCTTTCCGATGGACTGGCCATGTGCAAGCTTCTCCCGTACATAGGGACTGGTGTCATAGTTGTAAAAGTCGAGCAGGTAGGTGATGAGGTCCCTATCCTCTGCTTCCTTGATCTTCTTGAGCAGTCCCCGTTGCTTGAGAATGGTCATAATCTTCTCAGCTTCCCGATTGGTGAGATCAATATCTTGAAGAACATTGAACAATCGATTTACGGTAATGGCTTCAGAGACATCTCTTTTTGCCTTTATACGTTTTTGAGGAATTCCTTCGACAAGCCAACGGGATACAGTCATGACAGCCATATCCCGATCAGTTTGACCGGTGCTTATTGCTGAGAGCTGATTTCCTGTTTTGGGATCAACAATTCTTGCGTACCAAACGCTACCATGACGGGAAAGATAGAAGGGTTTCCGGCTCATGTTCCACTCCTGAAACTGACCCCAAAAGGTGTTTTTGGTACACCTTTTGGTACAGTTGCGATGTGACATGCTGCCGGTTTTTCCGGTGAGCTACGCTATCTCCTTACAACGTAAGAAGTAATTCTTTGGGCCCAGAAGGACTTGAACCTTCGACCCACGGATTATGAGTCCGATGCTCTAACCAACTGAGCTATAGGCCCGAAAAGCTGTAAGTAATCTAAAGGATTTTTGGGAGAATGTAAAGAACGTTTGTATGTTCGGGTCTTGGGCTTCTTGGTAGGGGTGAATCTAGGTTGTGAGTGTAGAATTCTTCTCAGTTTGTCTTGTTATCAGGGTATAATTCCTGTCAAGAAGCATAGGCTCATGCTATTATGCTTGCATGCAGAGGAAGATGGTGGTTCGGCGAAAGACAATTTGTATAAGCATCTTTTTGCTATTTCTGTTGCCATCTCTGCTGTTTGCCTCCTTCTCCTTCGCCTTTGACAGCTGGGAAGGACATCCCCGCATAGGGTCTGGACTGATCCCAACTGGTATTCGGGCAGGAGCAGCCGTGAAAGGGATCCCCCTTTTTGCTGAGTGGGATACTTCCATTCTCATGCTGGGAAAAGTCGGCTATCACGAACGAATGCTCTGGCAAGACCCGGTGACAGGGATAGTGCGTAGCACCGGCCCTGTCATCTACGATTATTTTGGGTTTGACTGGACCCTGGGAGCACAGCAATCCTTCGGAGCTGAACAAAAACACAACCTGTTCTTGGGATATCGCGGCTCTTTTGAATACAGCCTTGACTCCATGATTGCTGGTGATGCCTTGTCCACCGGTACCGTACAAACGCTCTCCTCCTATTTAGCAGCAGGCAATGCTTATTATGGTCCGCTTACCACGTTTGGAACCAGCTTGGGAATTTCGTACCGCTATGACTCGTTTGTTGATCTTCTGTCTGTGCTTGATGGCTATCGTCTCTCTACAGTCCTTTGGTTCGGCCCCAAACTTTTGAACAGCAATGCCTCCTATACCTTGGTGAAAGCTCAACTCTTGGGAGCAAAAACACTTGCCTCCGTTCGTGAGAGAGACGACCGCAACCTCTATTCCATCGTGCTCGTTGACCGACTCTCGGCAAGCGCTGCCTTCGGCACCAACATTCCCCTCCCCGTGCAACAGGTTTCGTCCCTCGGCAGCAAAGTCAGGGGCTTCGGGACCTTCGAGTACCTCGGGGATATGTCCATCGCAAACCAGCTTGACCTGCGGTTCAACGGACCCGAGTCCTTCACCAAGGGAATCTTTCCCCATTTCATCTGCTTCTATGACATCGGATATGGGTTCGGAGATGCCTACAATACCGTGGTTGCTGTCTCAGACCTCCTTTCCAGCGTTGGCGTGCGGGTGTCATTCTCACTGCTAGAGTATTTCGACATCGGCTACCAGATGGCTTACTTGTTGTCAGGAACAAGCAGAACCCAACCTACCCATGTAATGGTCGGAGAATTGGTAGGGCGCATCACGTTCTAAGAGGATTCACTCCCTTCCCAGAAAAAAATATCCCATTTGTATTGTGTATGATAGAATATATGAAACTATCAATCGGTTGGAGGTTGGGATATGTCCAAACACATCATCGTCATCGGAGCAGGCATTGCAGGGCTCAGTGCAGCATCCTACCTCTTGCGCAATGGCTATCAGGTAACCGTATTGGAAAAGCACACAGAACCTGGGGGACTCTGCACCTCTTGGAAACGCAAAGGCTACACCATCGACTACTGTATCCACTGGATGATGGGAACCCGGGAAGGAACCGAGTTCTATCCACTCTGGCAGGACCTGGGAGCCTTCACCAATGCTGATGGCTCTACCGTGCCCATCGTAAACTTCGATACTTTCACCACCTTGGAACTCTCCACCGGAGAGTCAGTTTGTCTCTCAAGCTCCCTGGAGGAAGTACGCGATACCTTCCTCGCCTTGGCCCCGGAGGACGAGAAAGAAATCCTCAAGTTCTACAAGACGCTCAAGACCATGGCAGGCACCACTAGCACCAACCCCTTGGTCAAACGGATTTCAGGTTTCCGTCAGCTCATGGCTCTGATGAGCCATCTGCTTCCCATGCAGGAGTACGCCAAGCGCTTCAAGAGTCCCAAGCTGCAAGAACTGTTCCTCACCGAAATCCCTTCCGATTGGAGCTTGGTCTCCCTCTCCATGGGCCTATCCCAGCAACCGCTCAAGAGTGCAGGCTATCCTGTTGGGGGTTCTCTGAACATCGCCAAGAATATTGCCCGACTCATCGAAGAAAAGGGTGGGGTCATCCGGTACAAGAGTGATGTTCAGAAGATTGTGGTCTCTGAAGGCAAGGCGACAGGAGTAACCCTTTCCGATGGGACCACCCTGTCCTCCGACTATGTGATCAGCGCAGCTGATGGCTATTCCACCCTCTACTCAATGCTCGACGGAGCCTATGTGAGTAAACCTTACAAAAAGGCCTTTGCCGAGTACCCGCTCTTTCCCTCCAGTCTTATGGTAGCCTTCGGCATCCACAAGGATCTTTCATCCTTCACCCATGCCTCATCACTCTATCTGAAGGAGCCCATTGTCTTCCCGAACGGGACCAGCCAAGATAGGTTGAACCTCAACATCTATCACTACGACCCGACACTTGCTCCCAAGGGATGCACGCTGGTTACTGCGCTTTTCAATACGTGGGAGACGGAAGCATGGGTAACATTGGCAAAAGAGCATCCTGCCAAATATAAGGCTGAAAAGAAACGCATTGCTGATGAGGTTTTGCAGCGTCTTGAGCAGGTATTCGGCTCACTTGAAGGGCTTGTCGACATGGTCGATGTCTCAACACCGTACTCCGTTGTCCGCTACACAAGCAATTGGAAAGGAAGCTTTGAGGGCTTTGCTCCTACCAAGGCTACTCTTTCTACGCGACTTCCCAAAAAGCTTGCCGGACTTGCCAATTTTGCTATGATAGGGCAATGGACCACCCCAGGAGGAGGCCTGCCCACCGCCGCGAAGGACGGGCATGATATAGCCAAGATGCTCTGCAAGGAGGATGGCAAGCCATTCAGAACGAGTTGGAATGGTCAGCGATAGGGGTTGGCCTCGCTCTTCTTCAGCACATTCTTCTCTGCAAAGCCCAGGGCTGAGAGGGCCTTCATCGTTCTGTCCAGCTGATAAGCCGGGATCCAGCGAACGGTCAGTCTTACTGCCTTCGAATCGGGCAGCAGTTCTGCATAGGGCTTGAGCCCTGCATTAAGCAGCCTGTCATACTGGGCATAGGCAGTGAGCAGGCTTGAATACGCACCAACCTGGATCTGATACCAGCCGGTATCGCCTGCACGGTTGTACTTCGACTCGGGAATCTCCGGTTCGAAGATCAGGGTGAGGTTTACATTTGCAATACCGCTGGTAAGCATATCAATTTGTTTTGCAGATGCAGGAGTCAGGTCGATGATCCTTCCATCCACATAGGGACCCCGGTCATTGATCCTGACATCGACACTCTTGCCGTTGGACTGGTTCGTCACACGAACGATGGTACCGAACTTGAGGCTCTTATGAGCGGCAGAGAGGCTGTTTGGGTCGAAAATCTCCCCGTTGGCCGTCAGGCTTTCGCTCTTGTCGCTTGTGTACCACGAGGCGATGCCTTTCTCGATGACTGTCCCCGGCTCAAGCGGAGCATCGGCTGCCAAAAGGGCAGAGAAGGCGAGAAGCAACAGGATAAGCAATGCCATCAATCGTTTCATACCCAAGAGTATAAGGTCTAGGTCTTTGTTTTGGCAACCAGCAGTTGAACTGATGGATATGATTCACTATAATCACCACCTATGAGTGAACAGAACGTATCTACACATTGGGCGGATATATACGCCGACAAAATCATTCGTGAGAAAGGGGAGAAGGACGTATACACCTGCGCTTCCGGCATCACCCCTTCCGGCACGGTCCATATTGGGAACTTCAGGGAGATCATCTCTGTAGAATTGGTGGTGAGGGCTCTCAGGGCCAAAGGCAAACAGGTCCGGTTCATCTACAGCTGGGATGACTACGATGTCTTCCGCAAGGTACCCAAGAACATGCCCCAGCCCGAGTTGCTGCAGACATTCCTGCGTAAACCCATCACCTTGGTGCCCGACACCACCGGAAGGGCGGAAAACTATGCACGTGCCAACGAGCTGGATGTCGAGAATATCCTTCCCACCGTAGGAGTAGAGCCCGAATACCTCTATCAGGCCGACCGCTATCGCAGCAGCCTCTATGCAGAGGGAATGCGCACCGCCTTGCAGAAGAAGGACGAGATCCGTGCCATCCTGGACGAGTTCCGCACCGAAGCACTGGAAGAGAACTGGTGGCCTGTCTCCGTTTTCTCCTCATTCACCGACAAGGACACCACCACCGTGCTCGATTGGGACGGGGAATGGAACATCACCTACCGCGATGATGAGAACGGCAAGACCGAAACCATCGATTTGAGGAATACCCCCTATGCCAAGTTGCCTTGGCGCATCGACTGGCCCATGCGCTGGGCACACGAAGGTGTGGACTTCGAACCTGCAGGCAAGGACCACCACAGTGAGGGCGGCAGTTTCGATACCTCCAAGAAGGTCGTCACGGTCTTCGGCGGACAGCCGCCGGTATCGTTCCAGTACGACTTCATCAGCATCAAGGGAAGGGGTGGTAAGATCTCTTCCTCCAGCGGCGAGGTCATCTCCCTCTATGATGTGCTTGAGGTCTACACTCCTGAGATCACCCGCTTCATGTTCGCCGGCACCCGCCCGAACACCGAGTTCGCCATCTCCTTCGATCTTGATGTCCTCAAGATCTATGAGGACTACGATACTTGCGAGCGAATCTACTTCGGTCTGCAGGAAGTGAACGAGAAGCGCAGGGCAAAGGAGATGAGAATCTATGAGCTGAGCCAGGTTGGCGAAGTGCCCACCGAAGCCTCCTTCCAGATTCCCTTCCGCCACCTGTGCAATCTCCTCCAGTTGCATGAAGGCGACATCGAGCGGGCAATTTCCACCCTCGGCGAGATGACAGACAGCCAGAAGCAGCGCCTCAGAACCCGCTGTGCCTGTGCATGGAACTGGATCACCACCTTTGCCCCCGAGGACTTCAAGTATCGCCTCAGCAATGAGAACGACCCCAAAGTTGAGCTCACCGAACAGGAGCTGAAAGCAGTGAAGGCCCTCTACCAGGTGGTTGAGGTCATGGACCAGCTTGAGGACAAGGAGTATACCACCCGCCTGTACGATGCAGCCAAACTCAACGACCTCGATACCGGGGAGTTCTTCAAGCTCGTCTACCGAATCATGATCGGCAAGGATCGTGGCCCGAAGCTCGGACCCTTCCTGCAGACCTGCGGCAAGGAGAAAGTGCTCTCAATTCTCGGTCGCTACTAAGCAATTTGCTATATACTACAACAGGGAGCCCAGGCTCCCTGTTGCTGTTTCAAGGAGTCACTCATGCATGTTTTGATGATCAACACCAGTCCCCACCGCCAAGGGTGCACTAATCGTGCACTGCTCGAGATTGCCGCCACCTTGGACAAGAAGGGCATCAGCAGCGAGATCCTCTGGATCGGGACCGAGGCCTTGCATGGCTGCATCGACTGCGGCTACTGCTTCAATCATGGGAAATGTGTCTTTGGTGATGACAAGGTCAATGAGGCTGCCGAAAAGGCAATTGCTTCCGATGCCCTGATTCTTGGTGCTCCAGTGCACTATGCAAGCATTGCCGGAAGCGGCAGTGCGTTCCTCGATCGTCTTTTCCGGGTGGTATCCCGTCAGATGTCCTTCAAGCCAGGAGCCTCGGTGGTCTCTTGTAGACGGGGTGGGGCCAGCGCTTCCTTTGACCAACTCAACAAGTATTTTACCATCAGCGGCATGCCTGTGGTCTCCTCGACCTATTGGAATTCGGTGCATGGGAATACGGTAGAGGAGGTGGAGCAAGATTTGGAAGGGCTGCAAGTAATGCGCAACCTAGGCTCCACATTGGCTTGGCTATTGGCTTCAATTGAGGCGGGAAATGTACAGCGCCCCCGTCTTGAACGGGAGCACTACACCAACTTCATCCGCTAGCGCAGGATCCTGTCCAGCACCACGGAGTTGTTTCTCCACTTGTCCTGTGCCTTGACCCTGAGGTCGAGGCGCAGCTTCTTGTTCGGGAAGATACTGCGGATCTCAGGCTCGGCACCCTTGCGGATCTTGGCGATATTTGCTCCGCCTTTTCCCACCACAATACCTTTCTGTGTCTCCCGCTCGACAATGATGAAGGCTCTCACCCAGATGGTGTTGGCCTTCTCATCGTGCTCAATGTCGGCAATCTCCACATAGATGGCGTGCGGAATCTCCTCAGTCACCAAATTGATAGCCTTCTCACGAATGATCTCGCTGATGCGGAACTCCAGGTTCTGGTCGGTGTATGCATCGGCAGGGTAGAGCAGTTCGCCCTCGGGTGCCAGCTTGAACAGTTCGATCAGAATTTCATCCACGCCTTCATCCAGCTTTGCAGAAGCTTTGATGACAGGACGTCCGGGCAGGAATTCTTCGAGAAAGGCTCTGGCAGAGGCTTCCTCAGTGTCTCGAATGATGTCTGCTTTGTTGATTACACACACTACCGGTGTCTTTATTTTCGCGATGTGTGAAACCAACACCATCTCCTCTTCTCCAGCACTTCGCTTGGAGTCGATGAGGTAGAGCACGACATCGCTCTCTTCCAGACTTCTGAGGGCAGTATCCTGCAGACGCTTGTTCAGCGTCTTTTCACTGAGGTGAAAGCCCGGGGTGTCGGTGAAGATCAGCTGTCCGCGGTTGTCGGTATAGATGCCCCTGATCGCATTACGTGTGGTCTGCGGTGTTGAGGCGGTGATGGAGACTTTCATCTCACAGATTGTATTGAGCAAGGTGCTTTTCCCTGCTGATGGGCGGCCGATAATGGCTACCGTGGCACATTTCATCGTTGGTGGATCCTCCAAGGATGAGTATACCGTACACAGCCTGCTCTGCCTACCGAGTCATCTCCTTGGTGCTCTCCCGGTAGACGAGCCCGCTTCCGATCTTCACCTTGATGTCGCCGGCACTTCCCTGGCAGATAACCTCATGCAACATGCGGACTGCCTGACAACCGATCATGGTGCGTTGTACATGCAAGGTGGTCAGTGGGGGCGAACTGGTGGCGCTAAGATAAACGTCATCGAATCCTACAATCTGGATATCGTCGGGTATCCTGTATCCGGCTTCAGCAAGGGCGCGCATCCCCCCGATTGCCAATGTGTCGTTGTCTGCAAAGATGAGTGACGGGAAAGATGCTCCCTCTTTGATATATTGCTTCATCCCCAGATATGCACCCTTGAGCGTAGGCTCAAGCAGGTAGCAGAACTCCTTGCGGGTTTCCCGACCCAATTTAGCCATGGTGGAGTGAAAGCCATTGGATCGTTCTGTGAAGTTCTGGGCGTCAAACTGACTGTGGATGTATCCGATGGGACCGTCCCCCAAAGAAGCAAGATACGTGACAGCACTGTGCACCATCTCCTCATTTGCCATGGTGATTGAGTGGCAAGAAAAGTTCGGCATGGAATTATCGATGACCACATACGGAAGCTTGATCTTGTGGAGCACCTCGTATTCGGAGGGGTCGATCTCTGTACCGATGACCAGAAGGCCGTCTAAGTGAGAGACATCCAATGTGTTGATGGCATCGGCAAGGCTCTTTTTCTCCACCTGGATACGAAGGGAATAGGAGAGCTTGCTGCACTCCTGTTCCACTGCATCCAGGATTTTGGAGATGAACCCTGCATTCTCCTCCACCAGAAAACCGGTCTTGATATATTTTAGGAACAGAATGGATTGCGGCGTCGAAGAGCCGGCTTTCCCTCGTTTGCCTCTTGCATAGTTTAGTTTGTTCAGTAACGCAAGGATCTCCTGGCGCTTGGCCTCACTCACCCCTGGCCTGTTGTTGATTACCAGGGAAACCGTTGCCGGGGATACATTGGCTATTTTTGCGATTTCACGAATTGTCAAAGTAGGAAACCCTCTCTCAATGTACGGAAATATAGCTTTTGTTTCTAGGCCAAAGGAAACGATGGAACTAAACAAACCTAAGCTTGTTTAGTATCATACGCCAGCTTCTTCTCTTTGTCAAATCTGTTTCACTGTTGATTTTCCTTCGCCTCTTTGGAGGCAAGATTGAAGAAAATAGTGTTTGACAACTAAACAATTCAATGTTTTACTATTTATAAACGTACATAAATTACTAAATTTTTAGTAAAATGTTTAGGAGGAGTTTTATGAAAAAGGCATTGATTCTTGCTTTGGCTTTGCTCATGCTCGTTTCGAGTGTGGCATTTGCGGCCGGTTCTAAGGAAGCTGCAGCTTCTGGAAAAAAAGACTATCGCATTGCAGTTGTTCCCAAGCTCACCAGCATCGCATGGTTCCAGAGAATGGAAGTTGGTGTAAAAGAGTATGCAAAAGAGACCGGTATTGACGCATTCTACACTGGTCCTTCCGAAGGTGACGGCGCTCTTCAGGCCCAGGCCATTGAAGACCTGATCTCCCAAGGTGTTGATGCAATCTGTGTCGTTCCTTTCTCAACCAGTGCTCTTGAGCCTGTGCTGAAAAAGGCTCGTGAAGCTGGCATCGTGGTCATCTCCCACGAGGCTTCCGGCATGACCAACATCGACTATGATATCGAAGCTTTTGACAACGCAGAGTATGGTCGTCACTTCATGGAGACCTTGGGAAAGGTTACCGGCGGGAAGGGAGAATATATCTTCACCGTTGGTTCGCTGACCAGCGAATCCCACAATCAGTGGGTAGATGCAGCAAAAGAGCTGCAGAAGCAGAAGTTCCCCCAGATGAAACAGTACGGAGACAAGATCGAGACAGCAGACAACCAGTCCACCTCCTACAACAAGGTCAAGGAAGTCCTCACCGCCAATCCGAACATTGCTGCCATCCAGGGTTCTGCAATGCCCGACGTAGCTGGTGCAGCCCTTGCTGTTGAGGAACTTGGTCTGGCTGGCAAAGTCAAGATTGCCGGTACTTCCTTGGTTTCCGTCGCCGGAAAGTATGTAAAGAACGGCACCATCGAGATGATCTCTTTCTGGGATCCGGCTCTTGCAGGCAAGGCAATGGTTGAGCTCGCTGTCCGCGTGCTTGATGGCGAGAAAGTCGGCACCGGTCTTGATCTCGGCGTTCCTGGTTACGACAAGCTCACCCTCAACGGGAAGGTCTTCTATGGACAAGCTTGGATTGACGTGACCAAGGCCAATGTTGATGATCCTGCCTACGCTTTCTAAGTGAGGGATTAATCATTTGTCTGAAACTGCTTGGGGTGGAGACATCCCAAGCAGCTCTGATTATCCTCGAATCGTAGCGAAGCAACGATTCGATAGAAAACCACAGGTTATACCTGTGGATAAAAAGACTTGGGGCTTTGCCTAAGCGGAAAGAAGCCTCCTG
>Ga0334882_1003276_pt1 | contig 15020 bp, 7 predicted proteins | sample GraSluR1_MG_5_FD_207226 | JGI IMG/M metagenome (GOLD analysis project Ga0334882, IMG submission 207226) | Sludge microbial communities from methane-producing bioreactor in Wageningen University, Netherlands - Granular Sludge_15_04-R1 | ecosystem: Engineered > Bioreactor > Anaerobic > Unclassified... | reverse complement strand
TGACGTTTCCCCCGCTGTAGCCGGAGACGACCGAGTGCACGCCCTTCAACCGCGTGAAGACCGCCTCGGTGCACCAGAAGCACCCGGCCCCGAAGGTCGCTTTTTCGAGACGGGCGGCCGGGTCGGGCCCTTCGGTCTCGGGCGCGGTCGATACGGTCATTGCCGTGTCCTTCTCCGTTGGAGGGGTCTGCCCGGTCACGACATGCAGCGCGACCGAGACGACGATGAGGCACGCGGTGGCCGACAGCGCCACCCCGTAAGCCGCCGTTTTCTTGTTCATTTTGCCTTTCGACATGGGAACGTTCTCGTTGGGAATTGGTTGGCTGATTCGCGAAGCACATCGACCAATTATCCGACATTCGGGGCCGCCGGGCATCCCGCGAGTTTGCCCGCAGAGATCCCCCGCCAGCGCGAGCGTCGCAACTGTTTTGCACACGGAGGGTTGCGGAAATCGCGGTGCCCCGCCAACGCGCTCACCGGCGATTTGCCGACCCGCTCACCTCGGCGGACACTCGCCGAGGTTCAGGCGAATAAGGGGGCCAAGCGTGCTTTCTCCCTCGCAAGGAAGCGCGAATACGCGAGCTTGTCGTCTTCGCCCCCTGGCGTGGGTCGGTCCCCGGGCTGCAATCAGGCCACGTCGCGCTCTTCGAACAGCAGCAGGGCCAGAAGCATGGCCACCGCGCAGTAGACCAGGCAGTACAGGCCGGCGAACACGAGATAGACCGCGGGAACCGTCTGCCCGGTCGAGATGGCCGTCTCCATGTTGAAGTGGTCGAGCACGGGCAGCACCGCCGAGAGGAGATTGCCCACGAAGCCGACGATCGCGAACTCGCCCAGCGTCGAGTGGACGAAGACGGGCACCAAGTGGCCCAGGACGTAAATCGACACGCAAATCACCAAGTTGGCCAGCATGGGAAGGCGCGTCGAGATCGCCACGCTGATCGAGGCCAGGGCGACCGCCTCCATGAACGAAAGGGCCAGGCCGGGCACGATCTGCCCCATTTCCTGTTGGCACTGCGCGGAACTCGGCGCGGGCGAAGCGTTCTCCCTGGCGTCGTAAACCACCTTGTACGAGACGCTCGCCAGGAACAACGAGCCGAGGACGATGAAGAGGATGACCACGGGAGTGATCACGCCGAGGAACTTCCCGACGATCAATCGCCGCCGCCCCAGGGGCTTCGAGAGGATGGTCAGGGCGGTCCGCCCTTCGATCTCGTCGGAAATCGACACGCTGGCCGACCAGACGGCCAGGATGATGGCCAGGATCTTGATCAGCGTCAGCCCCTCGGCCTTCAGCATCTTCACGTCTTCGCCGAAGGTGTTGTAGGGGATGAAGGGAAAAACGAGAATCCCGAACATGCCCAGCGCCAACAGCACGTAGAAGAGCGGTTGGGCGAGCGACTCTTTCGCGGTGGTGCGAGCGATGGCCTGAACGCGCGGGGCGAACAACCGAAGCACCAGCCCGATCAAATACATCAGGCCCACGGCGCCGGCCGCCCCCAACGCCACGACCCACAAGGGCGTGATCCACGTCATCACCGAACCGAACAGAGCCAAGTTGCCCGCAAGTTCCATGCTGTGCTCTCGACCTCAGGAGTAACCGCCCGCACCGGCCGGGCGCGCACGAACAGCCGCGAAAGTCACTACGTTGGCCGCGCCCGGTGAGTTCGCCGCGACGGAGTTCCGCGTCAATAGCGAATCTCGAACCTTGCGAACTGTCCAGTGCCCGGCTTGAGGGATTCGTTCTTCCCCCGAATATACTGGCTCAACTCGTCCAAAACGGCTTCCAGAAACCGATCCAACTCGTCTTCGGGGCCTTCGGCCACGACGAGCACGCGCCCGTCCGAAAGGTTTCGGACGTAGCCGGTTACCGCGAATCGGGCGGCGATGCGCGACACGGTGTAGCGGAACCCGACCCCCTGCACCCTCCCGCGATAAAAGACTTCGCGCTGCTGGTGACCTCCGACCGTCACGGTGATAAGCCTCCGAAGTCCTCAGTATAGCGCGCGCCGAGCGGAGTTTCCAGTACCAGGCCCCCCTGAGTGGACGCAGCCCATGCGGACGGTCCGGGCGTCCACTCCTCGATGCCTACCCCCCTTCGGGCGTAGCTCTTGACTCGATCGAACCCATCCGTCGTCGCGTGGACAGGCTGCTCTTGTTGGGGCGTCGCGTAGTACGCCGTGCGGGTGAAAGAAGTGGGAACTCGTCACGGCCGCGCTACGGGCCGGGCCGATCGAGTGCTCCGTCGAGCAGCATGCCTTCGATCCGCGCAGCATTCACCCACACTCCGGTCAGGGCGTGAACGTGCGCCAGGTTGGTCTCGAAATAGGTCCTCTGGGCCGTCAGCAATTCCAAATAGCCGAATTCGCCTTGCCGATAGCCTTGCCGGACAAGATCCAGACAGTCCCTTGCATCGGGGAGAATCTCTCGCTCGTACCGTTCGGCTTGTTGCCGCGCGTCGGCGTAGTGTTGGAACGCGTCGGCGAGACGGTGCTCAAGCGACAAGCTGACGCGCCGGACTTCTTGACGCGCCGCGGCCAGCTCCGCCCGCGCTCGATGCACGTTGCCCTGGTTGCGGTCGAAAAGCTGGAGCGGCACCGCGAGTCCCACGGACGCGACCGTGCTCTGCGAGTCGGAATTGTAGAGAACGGCGCCGGCGACCTCGAAATTCGGCACTCGGCCGGCCGATTCTCGGGCCAGTGCACATTTCGCCTCTTCCACCTCTGCATGAGATTTCCGGAGTTCGGGGCTGCTGGAGAGCAACCGGGCGAGGGCCGAGTCCCAGTCCAACTCCGGCAACGGAGCGTCCAACGCCTCCTCCAGTCGGATCGGCTCCATTCCGGGCGTGCCGACGACCGCCCACAGCCTGCGCCATGCCGCCTGATAGTCGTTGCGGGCACTGTCTCTGCGGAGGCGAGCGGAGTTGGCCTCGATGCGAGCCTGCAAGGCGTCGGCGCGCCCCACCTCTTTGCCGCGCAGGAGCTGTTCGGCGACGGTCTTGCCCTTTTCGCCGATTTCGACCAGTTGTTCGGTGAGATCGACCGTGCGCTGCGCGGCGAGCGCGACGTATGCGGCGGCCAACACGTCGTTGCGCACACGTTGCCGCTGCGTCTCCAGCTCCCGTTGGGCGCGATCCATCTCGTGACTCACGACGGCTCGGCTGAGCCGCAGCTTTCCCGCCGTGACGATCTCCTGGGCGACCATCATGCCTTGCAGCCCGCCGCGCCCTTCGTCGCCGATCTCCTCGCCGAGATACCCGACCACCGGATTCGGATGGAGCCCGACCTGGAGCTGCTTCCCCCGGAGCGCGTCGACCCTGTGCCGTGCCTGGGCGACTGTGGGATTGTTGACCAAGGCCCAAGCCACGAGCTCGTCGAGAGTCAACCGGGCTGGAGGAGAGGTCGGAGCAGCGACCGCCTCCACGACCCGTTTCGAATCGGGCGGGTTTGGCGATCGGGTCGCCACGGCGATGCCCGACGCGTGCGCGTCGGCTTGCCGGCGCATGGTCGCGTGCGTCTGCCCGAAAGCGTCCGGCCCGACCTCGACTACCGCCGGCAACATCGCAATCGCAACGGCGAGTACGTGGCGCACGGGTGGTGTCTCCTCTCTTGCTGTTTCGGCGTGCCTTGTGGAACGCGCGGGCTGCCGGATCTACGTCGTATGCCCGTCCGTCGCGTGCGAGCCCGAAGGGTGCTTCTGTACGGCATTCGAGTGGTGGGGTGCAGGGACGGATTCACCCACCCGAGGGCGATGGGTTTCGTCGATCCTGCGGGCGTCGCCTGCGGGGTCGTGTTTCCCCGCGGCCGGGTCTTTGGGCTCGAAGAAACGATAGATCGCCGGCACGACGAGGAGCGTCAGCAACGTGGAGGTGACGAGTCCTCCGATGACCACCGTGGCCACGGGCCGTTGAACCTCGGCACCGGTGCTTGTCGAAAGCGCTCTGGGCAGAAGTCCGAGCCCCGTCGTCAGCGCGGTCATCAGGACGGGTCGCAGGCGGGTCATGGCGCCGTCGAACACGGCCTCCGTGACGTCGGTGCCTTGCCGGCGCAGCTCGACGATGTAATTCACCAGGACGACTCCATTGAGCACGGCAATGCCGAACAGCGCGATGAAACCCACGCCGGCGGAGATCGAGAACGGCAGCCCGGCGGCCCACAGGCCGAATACGCCTCCGGTCGCGGCAATGGGAACATTGAGAAAGATGAGCGCCGTCAACCGGACGGAATGGAACGTGATGAACAGCAGCGCAACGATCAGAAACAGCGCCACGGGCACCGCAATGCACAATCGGCGCGTGGCGTCTTGCAGATTCTTGAACTGGCCGCCCCAGGTCAGGCTGTATCCGGTGGGCAGTTCCACGCGCTCGTCCACCGCGGCCCGCGCTTCGGCCACGAACCCGGCAAGGTCGCGTCCGCGCACGTTGCACTGAATGAGCGTTCGGCGTCGGACGGCATCCCGGCTGATTTGCGCCGGGCCGTCCTCGAGGATCAACTCGGCGAGCTGCTCCAAGGGGATGTGCGTTCCGCGGGGTCCGGGGACCTGAATCTGCCGGATCTGTTCCAGACTTCCGCGCCATTGGGGCGCGAGGCGAACCCGCAGCGGAAAGCGCCGCTGCCCTTCGAAGACCTCGGCCACCTCGACGCCGCCGACGGCTTCGACCACGTCGAGCACCTCGCGGGCGGTGATTCCGTAGCGGGCCAGCGCGTCGCGCTTGATCCGGGCATTGATGTAGGGTAGGCCCGCGGCCTGCTCGGTTCCCACGTCGGCGGAACCCGCGATGCTCTCGAGCACCGAGGCGATTTCCTCCGCCTTTTCCGCCAGCGTTGCCAGGTCGTCGCCGTAGAGGCTGATGCCCACGTCGGCCCGAACGCCGGCGATCAACTCCTGCACCCGCAGTTCAATGGGCTGCGAGAAGCTGTAGGCGTTGCCCGTCGTCTGGGCGTCCAGAGCCGCCTCCATGGCATCGATGAGGTCCTCCTTCGACGCGAAGCCGACCCACTCCTTGCGCGGTTTCAGGTTGATGATGATGTCGGTGAGGTTGACGGTCATGGGGTCGGTGGCGATCTCGGGACGCCCCGTCTTCGATATGACCGACTCCACCGGCTGAAACTGCCGCAGGGTCCGCTCGATGTCGCCCGTCATGAGGACCGACGATTCCAGGGAGACGCTGGGAAGACGGATTGCCTGAATTGCCAACGCGCCTTCGTCGAGCTTCGGGACAAACACCGCGCCCAGGTCTTTCGCGACCCAGAGGCTGGCGGCGGAGACGACGACGGCGCCCAACGCAATGGGAATGGGCTGCGCCATGGCGGTTCTCAGCAGGGGCCCGTAGGCCTTCTTGAGCCAACGAACGAGAAGCGTCTCCTTGGCATTCACTCCTCGTCGGAGGAAAAGGGAGCCCAGCACCGGCATCAAGATCAGGGCGAGCACGAGTGCCGTACCCAACGCGAACAGAACGGTCCATGCCATGGGGCGGAACATCTTGCCTTCGATGCCTCGAAGCGACAGGATGGGCAGGTACACGAGCATGATGATTCCGCCGCCGAAGACGACGGGTCGTGCCACCTGGTGGCAGGCGGATCGAAGGAGCTGAAGGGGCGCCTCGACCCGTTTGCCCTGGCGCTTGGCGAACTCGGAGAGACGTCGGACCAGGTTTTCGACCATGACGACCGGGCCGTCGACGATCAATCCGAAATCGACCGCGCCGAGGCTCATGAGATTTCCGGAAAGCCCCGCCCAGAGCATTCCGGCGAATGCCCCGAGCATCGACAGGGGCAGGGCAAGGGCGACGATGACTCCGGCGCGCCAATTGCCCAGCAGCAGGAGGAGCACGGCCATCACGAGCACACCGCCTTGGAGGAGATTGACGCTTGCGGTTTGAATCGTGCGGCGCACGAGCTCGGTTCGATCGTAGAAGGCGTCGATGACGACGCCCTGCGGCAACGTCTTCTGGATTTGCGACAGCTCGTCCTTCACGCGATCCGCGACCACGCGCGCATTCTCGCCGGCCAGCAGCATGACCACGCCGATCACGCATTCCCCTCGTTCGTCGCGCGTCACGGCGCCCTGGCGCAGCATGGGAGCGAACCGCACCGCGGCAATGTCCCGAACGAAGATGGGCGTTCCCTCGTCGGTCGTGCGAAGAATGACGTTCTCGACGTCGGAGATGCCGGTGATGAGCCCCTGGCCGCGGACAATTCTCTGCTCGTCGTAATGCACCAGGTACCCGCCGCCGGCATTGCGGTGGTTTTCGCGAAGCGCGTCGAGAACGCGGCCCAGCGTCAGGTGGAAGTTCTGCAGTTTCTGCGGATCGATCTGGACCTCGTACGTCTTGAGTTCGCCTCCGAACGTGTTTACTTCGACGACCCCGTGCACGCCGCGCAGCCGATGGGCGATCTGCCAGTCGAGGATTTCGCGCAGTTGCATGGGCGAGTGGTCGTAGCCCGGCTCGGAACGAACCTGGAATTGGTAGATCTCGCCGAGCCCGGTGCTGATGGGCCCGATCTCGGGCGAGGCCATGCCCTCGGGGATGTTCTCGCGGGCCTCGCCCAGCCTTTCGGCGACCATTTGCCGGGCCCAGTAGATGTCGGTGCCCTCCTCGAAGGCAACCGTGATCGCCGACAGACCGAACTGGGAGACCGATCGGATCTCCTCCACCCGGGGCACGCCGTTCATGGCCGCCTCGATGGGGAAGGTGATGAACCGCTCGATCTCCTCGGCGCCGAGCGCGGGGGCTTTCGTCAGAATCTGCACTTGGACGTTCGTGACGTCCGGCACCGCGTCCATGGGAAGCTTCGCCATCGACCAGAGGCCCACGACGGCCAATACGACCACGCCGAGCACGACGACGGCTCGATTGTCGAGGGCCAGATCCACAAGCGTCCGAATCATGCTACTCCTCCACCATCAGTTCCCTGAGCATCTCCGACTTCAGGGCAAAGCTCCCTTGAATGACGGCCGATTCGCCCTCCGCGAGACCCTCGCGGATTTCGGCGAGTTCCGAAGTCGCGCGTCCGAGCTTCACGTCGCGCCGCGCGAATTCGCCGGTGCCGACCGGCACGAACACGAACGTCGCGCCGGCGTGGCGTTGAATCGCCGCGAGCGGAAGCTGGAGCACGCCGGTATCGTTGCGCGAGGTCAGCTCGATCTCCACGAACATGCCCGGTTTCAGGAGCCGCTCGGGATTCTCCGCAATGGCGAGCAGCCGAGCGGCACGGGTCTCGTCGGCGACGCGGTCGCCCACGGAGAACACGTCGGCCGCGAACCGCTGCCCGGGATAGCTCCCGACGGCAAACGTCACCGATTGCCCTCGAAGGCCCCGGGTGGCGGCCAGGTCCTTCTCGAACACGTCCCCTCGCAGCCAGACGGTCGAGAGATCGGCGACTTCGACCAACTCCGTTTCGCCGTCCACGTGTTTCGAGAGCGGAGCGTTCTTGGCCATCACCGTGCCGGCGATCGGCGAGCGGACCGGGTAGTAGGCGACTCGCTCGCCCTCGGCGATGGGATCCATCGAATCGATGTCGCTTTCGCTGTACCCGAGAATCAGCAGATGCGAGCGACTGATCGCAACGGCCGCTTCGGCCGCCTGGAGTTGCTGCTGCGCGTCGAGCGCGCGTTGTTGGGCGTCGAATCGCGTCTGCTCCTGGAGTGCCCGATACGTGGCTTCAGCGGCCTCGTGCTCGGCGCGAGCGCGGATCACCTCCTTCTCCGGGATGACCGCGTTGGCCCCGAGGTCGCGAACGCGCTGGAAGTCGGCCTTGGCCCGCTTCAGACGCGCCCACGCCGAGACCAACTGCTCGCGATAGGCGCCCACGGGCCGATCCCGAAAGGCCGTCTCGACTTCTTCGAGCGTCTGCCCTTCGCGCAGTGCATCGAGGAGTGCGATGGTGTTGCCATGAATCGTTCCGTGCCACTGGCTCGCCCTCTTCGCCGAGGCAAGCTGCAGCCGGTCGTTGACGAGCTTCAATTTCGCCTCTCCCACTTCGCGACTGTCGATATAGGCCAAGACTTCCCCCGCTTCGACGGTCTGCCCCAATTCCACGGGCACCTCGCGGATGACTCCCGCGACCAGGGAGCTTACGTGCGCCACCCTGCTCTCGTTGAGTTCCAGACGCCCGGTGACTCGAAGGCGTTCGGGCCAGTGGCCCCGCCGCGCGGGCACCGTCTTCAAGCCAATCGACTCGATCTTCTCTTGCGCGATCGCGATGGGCTGGCCGGCGATCGCGCACGCGGCACTCGGCCGTTCGGAGGGTGCTTGCCGTTCGTCGCCTGGCGCCGGCACGGCGAACATCGCGGTTTTTGACCCTTGCGAGGAGCGAGCCTCGCAGAACAGCAGCACGGCCGCGCCCGTGGCAAGCGTGACCATCAAGATCGCCGCGGCACGGCCGGCGGTAGATTTCAGGAACGTTCGGATTGCGCAGACGGTCTTCATCATCGACCCGTCCCTCACGTGAAGGTTGGAAACAGATCACGTCCGATGCACTTGACCAAGTGCTGCCCGGCGCCGGCGCGGAGGCCGACGGCGCAAGCCGCGGCCATTACGGAGAATCTTGCCGCAAGACGGAGTCAGGCGGACGGAGTTGCAGAAGTGCGCGCCGTGCACGCACGATCGGGTCTCATTCGAGCAAGACCTGCAACTCGTGAACGTCGGGCGTCGGCAGAACTTCCCTGCCAAGAAGGGCGACGCGCCAGGCGATCGTGTCGTCGTCGAGCGGCCGAGGAATCGGCGTCGCGACTGCCGACGGGCGAATCGGGCGGTCCGTGGCCCGAGATTCCTGGGGCTGGCGCACCTTGGCGCGCGCCTCGCAGGCCGAGCAGTGCGTGGTCGGTCGGTTTGCCGCTTCCTTGGACGAGGCAGCCACGTGCTCGGGCCGAACGTCTTCTTCGTTTCCTGCGCGGCATGGGCAGGATATGCTCGGCGTCGCCATCGCCTGCACGACAAGGCAAACCGCAATCGCGAGATTTCGGAAGGGTATGCGGAGCATCGCCAGGAAACGAAGTCAGGACCTCGAGTTATACTGCCTTGTCACATCGGCACAACGGCCGGCAGGGTTGAGCCAAACCGTTCGTATCCATCGTGCGGATCAGCAACGCCCTTCGCCACGTCGTCGATCGCCAAGCTCTTCTGAAGACGGGGTCTGCGATCCCATGACTCGCGCTTCCTTGCACTTGGCCGGGGGGAAGGCAGCGGGCAGAGCGAGCCGAGACGTGCCAAAGTGGACGGGTGAGCCGACCTGCCGGCGGAAGGGGTAGGGGCCGGTCGCGGCGCGATTCATGGGATTCAGCGGACCGGTAGCGAAGACCGTGCGCAGCATTCGGGGCCGAAAGGTCCTACAATCGGCGGTAGAAGATGCCGGGCCCTTGTCCTCCAAACACGTAGACAGGAAGAGATTCCATGCCGAATGCAGCCCAGTCGATCCACCGCGGTCGCGTGACCGCCCGCGTTTCGCTCCTCTTGATCGCGGCGTGTTTCGCCGGGGCGGCCCGAGGCGCGTCGGAGTCGGCCGCGCCGAGGCCGGGCGACGTCGTCTTCCAGACCGATTTTGACGCACCCGAAGCCCGCGAAGCGTGGTCGACGGCCGACTTCGCCCGGTGGGAGGCGGGCTACCGGGGCACGACCTCGCTGTGCGTCACGGTCGGTGCCGACCGGGCGCGGGGCGGGAACATGATCCGGCTGCCGCTCGACCTGGCGCCCTATCGCGGCTGCCGGCTGCTGTTCGAATGCATGGCCAAGGCCGAGAACGTCACCCAGCCCGATGAGCCGTGGCTGGGCGTCAAGTTCATGCTGCACTACCGGTCGGAGGCCGAGGGCCCCCACTGGCAGAACCAGAACAACGTGTTCGGCACGTTCGACTGGCGCAGGCTGCGTTTTTCGGCCCCCATTGCGCCCGACGCCACCGGGGGCGAACTCCATCTGGGCTTGCAGGGCAGCGCGGGCAAAGCCTGGTTCGACGCGATTCGGGTCACGGTGTTCAAGGGTCCGTTGCCGGTGCGTCCCGAGCCGCCGGCCGATCCGGGGCCCGTGTTCAAGGGCCACGATTTGCCCCGGCTGCGCGGGGTGATGTCGCCCAACACGTTCCGCGACGAAGACCTGCGCGTGCTGGGCCTGCAGTGGAACGCGAACGTGATCCGCTGGCAGATGACTCGCAACTGGGGCCGCGCCGGCACCGACCGCGACCTGGCCGAGTACGACCGCTGGTTCGAGAGCGAGCTGGACGACCTCGACCGGGCGCTCGAGGCGGGCCTTCGCTACGGCCTGAAGGTGGTCGTCGACATGCACTCCCCGCCGGGCGGGCGCTACGAGAACATGGATTTGGCCATTTTCCACGAGCCGGTGTACCAGGACCATTACGTGGCCCTGTGGCAGAAGATCGCTCGGCGCTACCGAGGGCATCCGGCCGTGTGGGGTTACGATCTGGTGAACGAGCCGGTGCAGAACGAGCCTTCGCCGCCGGGCGTGGCCGACTACCTGGGCGCCCAGGTGCGCGCCGCGAAGGCCATCCGCGCGATCGATGCCGAGGTGCCCATCTTCATCGAGGCCGCCCAGTGGGACTCGGCCGCCGGTTTCCGGGAGCTCGATCCCGTCGACGTGCCCAACGTCGTCTACCAAGTGCACATGTACGTGCCCGGCGAATTCACGCACCAGGGCGTCCACAACGACAAGACGGGCATCGCCTATCCGGGCGAGATCGCGGGCAGCACGTGGGACAAAGAGCGCCTGCGAGCCGTGCTGGCGCCGGTCAGGGAGTTCCAGCTCGCCTACAACGTGCACATCTACGTGGGCGAGTTCAGCGCGATTCGCTGGGCGCCCGGCGCGGTCGACTACCTGCGCGACTGCATCGAGCTGTTCGAGGAGTACGGCTGGGATTGGACCTATCACGCGTACCGCGAGTGGGACGGCTGGAGCGTCGAGCACGGCAGCGACCGCAACGATCGCCGCCCCAGCCCCGAGCCCACCGACCGGAAGAAGCTGCTGTTGAGCTGGTTTGCCCGCAACCAGAAGCCCAAGTTCCCGGCCGGCTCGACGGCGCCTTCCGGCGCGGGGGCCCCGGCCGATTCAGCCCGGCGTTGAGTCGTCCGGCTCCAATCCCGGCGCGAACCCGTGCCGCATGGTGTTTTCGGTGGCGCAGCGCGGCTCGACGAAATGGAGCAGGTACTCGGCGCCGCCGGCCTTGGTGCCCGTGCCCGACAGGCCGAAGCCGCCGAAGGGCTGGCGTCCCACGAGGGCCCCGGTGATGCCGCGGTTCAGATAGAGGTTGCCCACGCGGAACGCACGGCGGGCCAGGTCGAGATGCGACGGCTTGCGGCTGAACACTCCGCCGGTCAGCTTGTAGGCCGTGGCGTTGGCCCAGCGGATCGCCTGCTCGAAGTCGGCGGCGCGCATGACCGACAAGACCGGCCCGAAGATCTCGTCATTGGCCAGCCGGTGGTGGGGCTCGATGGCCGAGAAGACGTGCGGGCCGACGAACGGCTTGCCGACGCGCCGCTCCAATCCGGGCGGCGCCTCGCACGCCAGCTCGAGCTGGCCCTCGTGACGGCCGATCTCGATGTACCGGCGGATCTTCTGGGCGGCGGCTTCGTCGATGACAGGCCCCACGTCGGTCGAAGGATCGGCGGGATCGCCGATCGTCAGCGAGCGCGTCGCCGCGACGAGCCGCTTGAGGAAGTCGGCGTAGACCGATTCGACGACGATCGCGCGGCTGCACGCCGAGCACTTCTGGCCGCCGTAACCGAAGGCCGACTGGCGCACGCCCAGCACGGCCTCGTCGAGGTCGGCCGATTCGTCGACGACGATGGCGTTCTTGCCGCCCATCTCGCAGACGACCTTCTTGATGAAGCGCTGGCCGTCGGCGACGTTTCCGGCGGCGCGAAGGATGTCGAGCCCCACCTCCTTCGAGCCGGTGAAGGCGATCAAGGCCACGTCGCGACTGCGAACCAGGGCGGCTCCGACCACGCGGCCCGGCCCGTGCACGAGTTGAACCACGTCGCTCGGCACCCCCGCCTCGTGGAGCACGTCGCAGAGCACCCTGGCGATGCCCGGGGTCTGTCCCGACGGCTTGACGATGGCCGCGTTGCCCGTGACCAGGGCGGCGGTCGTCATGCCCGCACAGATCGCCAGGGGGAAATTCCAGGGGCTGATCACGGCGGCCACGCCCCGCGCCTCGTGCCAGATCGCGTTGTTCTCGGCGACGAACCTTCCCAGGCGCTCGGGCCGGAAGAGCCCCACGGCCTGGCGGGAGTAGTACTCGCAGAAGTCGATCGCCTCGCAGACGTCGGCATCGGCCTCGCGCCACGTTTTGCCGGCCTCGCGGATCATGATGGCGGCCAGCTCGTCGCGCCGGTCGCGGAGTCGCGAGGCCGCGCGCAGAATGATGCGCGATCGCTCGAGCGGATCGGCGTCCCGCCATCCCGGCCAGGCCGCCAGCGCTCGGGCAACGGCTTCGCGGGCCTGCTCGGCGCTGGCCGGGGCGGCAACCTCGGGAACGGCGGCCGCTCGGACGGCGGCGCCGAAACGGGTGCGGGTCTCCTTCTGCGCAAAATCGCGAACCGGCTCGTTAGCCATCGCCTTGCCGTCGCCCAGACCTTCGACGGCCGCGCTGAGCCCGTGGTCGTCGGCACCGCGCAAGAAATGCCCGAGCGCCGACGGGGCCCGGGCCGAGTCATCGTCATGTGGCGAGGCGAGCAGCTCGTCGTCGGGCGTGTCCTCGGCAAAGCCCGCCCGTAGCCACGACTGGTTCGACGTGTTCTCCAGCAGCCGGCGCACCAGGTAGGCCATGCCGGGGATCATCTCGCCCAGGGGCACGTACTCGCGCAGCCGGAGCCGGCGCTCGACGGCCGCCGCCTTGAGCGGGTCGGCCATGCCGAAGAGCATTTGCAGCTCGATCGCCGCGGGCGCAAGGCCGTGTTCCTCCAAGCGCGCCAGGCTCGAGGCGATGGACCGGACGTTGTGCGACCCCAGGGCCAGCTTCACGCCGCCTTGGTCCGGCCGGCGCGGCGCGGCGCCGATGAGAACGTCGGCCATGCGCTCGAAACACGCGTCGGTGTGGCGCTTTCGCGTCCAGACGGGCACGGGCCAACCCATCCGCTCCGCGTGCATCACCTCGTAGTCCCAGTAGGCGCCCTTGATCAGGCGCACCGTCACTTGCCGGCCGGTGCGTTTCGTCCACGCGACGATCCGCCGGGCGTCGTCGTCTCCGCTGCGCAGATACGACTGAAGGGCGATTCCCGCCGGAAAGGCCACCTCTTCGCAACACCGCTCGAAAAGCTCCAGCGTGAGGTCCTTGAACGCATGCTGCTCCATGTCGAAGTTGACCAGGACGTTTCGCTGCCGGGCCGCTTCGAGAATCGGGCGAAGCGCCTCGAGCAGCCGGGCCACGGAACCCTCGAAGTCGATCGGGTCGGCCCGGGCGTCGAGCGAGCTGATCTTGATCGACACGTTCGTTCGCGGCACCAGTCCCAGGTGGTCGCGTTCGAGTCGCTCGTCGGCGGGCCACCGGTCGACCGCGTCGGGCAACGTCTCGATGAGGGCCAGGTAGCGGCCGCGGTAATCGGCGGCCTCGTCGTCGCTCACGCAGGCTTCGCCGAGCAGGTCGACACTGAAGGCGAGCCCTTGATCCCAGCGCCGGCGCAGCGCCGGCAGCGCCGAGACGGCGTCGCGATCGGCTAGGAAGGTGGCCGCCATCGACGCGATGCGGCCGGCGATCGCCTTGGCCAGCGCGCCCTTGGCCAGGCCACCCGCCTTGAGCCCGAGATCCATCCCCGGCGGAAGCGTGACGCCCGGCCGGCTCAGATAGTCGACCAGGTAGTCGTACACCTGCTCCGGCGCGCGGAGCATGGGAAACACGTCGACGAACCGGAACAACTCGACCTTGAACGCCGGGTCCTTCATGGCCCAACGCATCCAGCGGTCCGACCAGAATTGCGACGACAGGGCGCCCGCGCGGTGCGATCGGGCGGCGTCGAGCAGCTCTCTTCCGATTTGTCGCGTCCGCGCATCGAGCGCGGCGCCCCGGGCGAATCTCGGCTCCGACGGCGAGGGGAGCGTCGATGTGCCGCCGCCTTTTCTGCTTCGGTGGAACCAGGACATCATTTCGAGCCTCCCCGGCCGAGACGGCCGTTCTGTGGGGAGCGATCCGACTTCTACCGGGCCCGGCGTCGAATCGAGGCGAATTCGCGTCTTGGCGGAACCTCGAGCGCGCTCGCGTCCGGCCAGGCACTCCAGGGCATTATAGAAACGCGGCCGGCGATCGAGCGGCCCGTCGCTCGCGGGCGCGCCGGCACAAAGGGGGGATCGGAGGCGGCACCTTGCCGTGCGCAGGGAGTTGACCGACAATGACATGGGGTCGTCGCGATCGACGATCGGGTCGCGACTCTTTGTTCAGCCGCCCGACTTGACCCGTCCGAACGGGGGCAAGGTTATACCCCTGAAGGCCGGCCCAACCGCCGGAGAAGCCAAGAAATGAAGATCGTCGCCGCCAAGAAGATCCTCAAGGCCAACGACCAGCTCGCCGAGGAAAACCGCGCCCGATTCGACGCGGCCGGCGTGTACTGCCTGAATCTGGTCGGATCGCCGGGATGCGGCAAGACCACGCTGCTGGAGGCCCTTTTCGCGCGACTCGCGGGCCGGCTGGCCCCGGCCGTCATCGAGGGCGACATCGCGGGTTCGATCGACGCCGAGCGGATCGACGCCCTGGGCGTGCCCGTCGTTCAGATCAACACCGACGGGGCATGCCATCTCGACGCGAACATGATCGCGGCGGCCCATCGCGGCTTCGATCTCGAAGCGCTCGACCTCCTGGTCATTGAAAACGTGGGCAACCTGGTCTGCACGGCCGGATTCGACCTGGGCGAGCACCTTCGCGTCGTCGTGCTCAGCGTGCCCGAGGGCGACGACAAACTGGCCAAGTACCCGGCCATCTTTCAGGGCTCCGACGCCCTGGTCGTCACGAAGACCGACCTGTTGCCTCACATCCGGTTCGACGTCGATCGGGTCACGGGCGATATGAAACGCCTGGCCCCCG
>Ga0334882_1003274_pt1 | contig 15021 bp, 15 predicted proteins | sample GraSluR1_MG_5_FD_207226 | JGI IMG/M metagenome (GOLD analysis project Ga0334882, IMG submission 207226) | Sludge microbial communities from methane-producing bioreactor in Wageningen University, Netherlands - Granular Sludge_15_04-R1 | ecosystem: Engineered > Bioreactor > Anaerobic >... | reverse complement strand
ATGTTAAAAGATGAAAAATTGTATTACTATAAAGATGAAAAAAACTATGCAGCTAAATTGAAACAATATGAATCACTATTAGCTGCATGATTTTTTTATAAAAAGAGTTGATTTTCATCATAGACGAACCATGTGAACCAGTCAGCAGGGATGAATCAAGCTGATAAAATGGTTAATGTTCATCCAGCAGCAGAATTAATTCAACACTGAATCTAATCCCCCCTTACTTAAGGGGGGTGCCCGAAGGGCGGGGGGATTTGAAGTCGAGCGAAGCGGGCGGTGAATTATCCAGCTATTGCAGATATGTGTTCATTGTTTCATGCGGATGTTCCTGGTTCAGTAGTATGTTTTTTTTAAAATCTGGTTGACGCTAACAACGGGTATTTGTTTAATATTGATATAAGATAATGAGAATAATCTGAGCAATGGATGCTGATAAAATGGAAAAAGAGAATAAATATTCTGATGATGAAATCGATCTGATTGATCTTTTTATTACAATATGGAAGTGGAAATGGCTGGTAATTGCAGTAATTGTTGTTTCAACAATTACTGCTTTTTTGTATTCACAAAGGTCAGTTCAGACTGCTTCAAGTTTATCCGGCGAATATAATGTGTCAGTTACTGTTAAAGTGGGGAAGCTTTATAATGTTGTTCTTGAACAGTATTCTGATATTTATGAAAGATTTAATGATTCCGAAGTTCAGGTTGAATATAGTACTTTTTATAAAAACAATAAAATTAAAAAAGATATTCTTTTTTCTCATTATAATAGTGAACATCTCTTCTATCCTTTGTATATTACATTAAGCATGAGTGGTGATAAAAAAGATGAAATATATGCTGAATTAGAGCACAAAATAGATTCTCTGCTTAAGCATCATAATAATCTTTTAAACAGGGGAATAAAAAAATCAGAAAAACATCTGAATAATATAAGTGATTACACGACCCTTGCAATGATTTCTCTGGAAAGTTATACCTATCCAACCAGGGTTATTGGAGGTCCCTCTTTAGATGAAAATGTTGCTTTAAAAGAGAGGAAAGGCGTAGTAATTATTGCTGTTGCATTTTTTGCCAGCACTTTTTTTGCAATATTCCTGGTCTTTTTTATAGAGTTTTTAAGAAAATTTGCAGCTGAACTCAAAACAAGGGGAAATAAGTAATTTTTTAAAATTAATATGGTTTTTTAACAAAAAAATAGAATAAATTCATAAGACAGAATCTGATTAATCAGAATCTGTCTTGCTTTTTTATATATATATTATAGAGTGATCTAAATATATAAAAAGCATAGTCGGGTTTGAAAAATAAAAATATGATAAAATATGATATGCAAAGAAATGGTAATAAACTTCAAGGGAATGAATAATGTTGCAGAATACAGTAATTTTACCAGTCCTATCTTTAATTATTTCGATTATTGCAATACCGCTGATAATAAAGTTTTCATGCAGATATGGCATATTTGACAGGGTCTGCGACAGGAAAATACATAACGGCAATATAAGCAGGCTTGGGGGGGTTGCCGTATTTACTGCTTTTTTCCCTGTTGCAGTATATTATCTGATCAGTCAGAGCGGTGCAGTAAATTACACCTTTATTGCTGCAATGGCTGTTGCTTTTTTATCAGGTTTTATTGACGATCTTGTAACCCTGCGTGCAAGGTATAAACTGCTGTTGCAGATTGCTGCTGCCTCACTTGCGGTTTATTCAGGATTTATTATAACTAATGTAAATATTTTCTCGGTTTTTAATATTGAATTCGGTATTTTATCCTATTTTATAACTGTTTTCTGGATTATTGCTTTTATGAATGCGGTTAATCTTATTGACGGCATGGATGGACTCTCCACTGGGATTGTACTTGTGGCAAATCTTTTTGTTATCATTATTGCTGCAATGACTCAGAATTATAAGGTACTAACTCTCGCTCTTATACTGGAGTGTTCAATACTCGGGTTTTACATCTTTAATTTTCCCCCTGCTAAAATTTTCCTTGGTGACGGGGGAGCATACTTTATTGGATTTATGTATGCTGTTATGCCTCTCATGGGGATCAAAAAATCTGCTGCTCTAACTGTTTTTTTAATCCCCATGGTGCTTATGCTTATCCCTATTTCAGATATATTAAGTGTAATGTATAAAAGATATAAAACAGGGCAGAATATGTTTTTTCCTGACAAAAATCATCTTCATCACAGGCTCATGAACCTCGGTTTTTCAACAAGGGGGATACTGGCTATTGTGTATAGTTTTACAGGAATTCTGGGCTGTTTTGCAATATTACTTGTTGCGGGAAAACCTGAATTAACCCTTTACATGCTCGGTTTTGCTCTAAGCTTTGTGGGGCTGTTTTTTATTACACTTGACAGAGTTGAAAAGAGAATAGAAGGGCTTGATACGGAAATTATTAGAAAAGCAAAACCTTCTTTTGCAGCGGAAAAGAGGGAATCAGTTTTAAGTATTGTCAGAGAGAGAAAGGTTTCATGATTGAATATGCATCGATCAACCAGTATCATCGGCACAAGCTTATTAGACTATATTTATAATAATTATTTATTTATGTAAATTTGGGTAGAATATTCACCTTTATGAAGGTGAGTTTTGCTTAATATGGTATGAATTATTGTTGCTATGGGATGTCATAATGGGGAAAATATATACTTTGATCAGGGCAGAGGAATTTTTGCTAAAGTCAGCGGTATTTTGTTTAAGTGCCGGAATGATACTTTATTTTCATCAACGAATATTCAGATTAGAAGAGCTCAGGATTCTTGTTTATGTATTTTCCCTGTCTGGTATAGCATTGACATATTATTTATTGTTTAAATCGATAAATAAATATGATATAATTATTATTTCTTATACATTGATCGTAATTGTCTGGGCTTCCTTTACCCGGGAAGTATCTCTTTTTAAAAATTTTATGAATCTTAATGTACTAGCTTATTTGTCAATTGGTCTTCTTGCCGGAAAAAATAAGTTCCCATCTTTTGCAGCAAAAGCAATATTTATTTTTATCAGCGGGTCTGTTCTTTATTTTTATTTTATTAAGGGGTATAGTCCTTCTCAGGATATTTATTTATATCAGATGAATAGAAATCAAATTCCGGTTTATGTAGTCGGTACAGCTCTCTTTTCATATATAATTGATTATATTAAAGGTAATCAGCGGCCGGTTGTATGGATTTCACTTCTAGCCCTTCTGGTTTCAACTATATCAATGAGCAGAACTGGAACAGCAATAGCTTTTTTTCTTTTTGTTTTAGTTGTTATGTATAATATAAAGTATCTTTTTATTATTTATGCGGAGAACTATTCAAGTAACAGTAACAGGAAAGTAATTATAGCAGCTGTTGCAATAGTATCTGTTTTGATAATTGTTAGTATGATTGGAAAGGAAGTTTACACAAGTTCACGTTATTCAACAGAGAGTATTAAAAATGAATCAACAATGGAAAGATTTGACCTCTGGTATTCATTTTCTGAACAGATGACTCTGAAACGGGCTTTTACAGGATTTAAGTTTCTTGATGAAAAATACAAATCTGCTCATAATTCCTATCTTATGTTTTGGAGCTATTGCGGAATAGCGGTATTCCCGGTTTTTATTTTTTTATTTTATCTGCTGTTTAAATTTTTCAGAGAAAGTTTCTATATTGCGGGAATTTTAGGTTTAATTCTTTTATACCCCATGGCTGAGCATGTGATATTTATACGTACTCATGATTTTTTAATTTTTACTTTATTTTTTTATTTTTTCCAGGATAGATAAGAGATCTGTTTATAATCATGAAATTCAGTTAATGCTGATATTAAATTTTCAGTTCAATGAATTTGGTTAATATCTCCCCGGTTCCCTTTGCTCGACGTCCCCTTTGTAAGTAAGGAGCATGTCAATACTTGTAAGTATCCCCTGTTTAATACTTGACCGGATCAGTTAATTTTTTTTAAAGTTTATATTGCCTGCTATTTTTCCGGTTTGAGCAGAATATTACTGTTGAGAAAAAAATTACCATGAAAATAGATATTAAAACAAAATTGAAGCTTTCCCCGCTTACTGTAAAATATCAATCTTTAAAAAAAGATTTTAAAAAGTATCTTAAAGCAGTAATGATGCTTGTTAAGGATGCTTTTCAGATTAATAAAAAAAGATTTATCGCTGTACTGGTTAATTCAGCAGCAGGGATAGGTCTTATGGGTGCTGCACTTGGGGTGCTGCTTCAGTATGTAAAGCAGCTCGAATCGGGCACAATGCTTTCATATTTCGGATATACCTTTAATACAAGGGACGGCTATCTTCTATTTTTTATATCTCTCTCTTCAATGATTCTTCTTATTATAGGCGCGGGGCTGGTGCTTTATGCCAGGATAAAGACAAGGGATATACTGGTAGATTTACACATGCGTTCCCTCCCCAGAGTAGCATCAAAATACGGCTGGGACCCGCCCGATTCAATCGCCTGGGTAAATGATTCAACACTCAGAACAGACGTAAGGACCATATACCTGGGTGATTCGCAAAGGGCAGGGCTGGTTCTGCGGAGATTTTTTGAAGGTTATCAGCATCTTCTCATGTCTGTTGGCGGAATAATTGTGCTCCTCTGGCTTGATCTGGCTGCCACACTATTTCTTCTGCTCATAATTCTTGCTTCTCTCGGTTTTTTCTATAAAATCAACAGGCGTGCCTCAGGGGCAACCAGGGGGCATGAAAATATATCAGCTGAATCGATACGGAGATCCAGGGCAATTCTTGATAATGTATCTTCGTGGCCTAATTCCCGCTTTGATTCAAAGATACTTCACAGTATAACTCATGAAGGGATGATAAAAGAGAGCAGTATGTTATTTTTCGACAGGTTTGTTACAAGGTCATTGACTGAGTTTTTAAGCTTTGCACTTACAGGGGTGGCACTGGGATTTCTTCTTTTAACCCTGGGCTATTCAGCTATTAAGGATGAAACAAGCTGGGCAGCTGTTGTGGGTTTTATTGTTGTGCTTAAAATGGTTATGCAGGCTTTAAAGAACTTTTTCAAGCTTATTACAGAGGTGACAAGGCTCTACCCGTCAATAAGCCGGTTGTATGATTTCAATAAAAAGCAGCCGAAGCAGTCTTCAAAAAACTTTATTGATCGATTGAGTCTGAATTTAGGTGAAGATATTATAACAGATAAAAAAGAGAAAAAAATAGTACTGGAGAAGGGGGACATCCTTGCCATGTCAGCCCCTGTAACCCTTTCCAGGCACAGCATAAGGTTTTTTGCGTCTATTCTGGCGGGGAGCAGAAAAAAGAAAAAAATTACAGCACTTATAAATTCAATTGTAATAGCCGCACCAATCGCGCCTCCGGCAGTGGATGTTGCTCTTGGGGAACTTCTTGGATTGCCGGAAGGGGCTGGCGCGGATGAATTACGCAAAGCTGCAGGGAGCAGGGCGGGTAAAATCGAAAAGGTCTTTCCACTCGACCCGCACACTGTTATTACACAGCGTGATTTTAAAAAGCTTTCAAAAGATTCAGTAAACCGGCTCTCACTTATGGCAGCTCTTATTTCGGACAGACCTGTTGTTCCTGTCCATAATTCACTTGTTACAGATGAGTGGCTTAAAGAATTTAAAGATCAGCTTGGCGAAAAGATTCTTGTGGTATGTTATAATGGATTACCCGGGGAACCTGTGAGCGTAAAAGCGGATGTTAAATTATATATTGCAGCAGCATCTGATTTAACAATAGCTGCAGCCGGGTCTTTCAGCATGATGCGGAAAAAGAAAAAACAGGCGGCTGAACTCCTTCTTCAGCGGCAGCAGGAGCTGATGGCAAAATCTGAAAAGCTGATTACTGCTTCAGGCAGTGAAGAGGATGAGGATGATGAGTGATTTATGTTTTTTGGCAATATCTTCAGGCAACAGTACTCCAATGCTTAAAATATAATTTAGTTAACCGGAGTCGTATATATGTATTATAAACTCCTTGATTCTGTTAAAAAAATAATCCGGGCAATAATAGCTGCAGGCGGAATCCGTAATGGTCTATCATATGGGAAATTAGTGCGACTGCTTCAAAGAAAGAAGTATGTAAGATCTATTGAATTTGCTGAAAAAACTTTTGTTCGCGTGTGTTCAAGCAGGAACAAACGTTTCTTTAAATTCAGACAGTTCTGGCAGTATGCCCTTGAACGAACATATTATAGGGCAGGCAAAGGCAGAGTTGGTGAACCTCATTTTATTTGCAAGGCTTCGAAAATGCCGGGGTTAGAAGCTGTACCTGTTAAGAAGGTTGATGCGGGTATGTTTGAAACCGGATGGACCCATCTTGGTATGCGACTGGATGGATTTGTTTTTGATAAAACAGTAAATCAGGTTCAGATTTTTATTGATGGTAATTCAGTACGCAGTATTGGGCTTTATAAAATCCCCCTTGCTCCAAATTATTTTCATTATCATATTAAACGTGAAGTGCTCAATACATTCCCTGCTGAATCTATTCTGGAAATTAAAACTTCTGACGGAAGGCCGCTTGTTTCTGATTACGGTAAAAAGGTTAAGCTTTACATACCTCATGGAACCGGGGAATTGGGAAAAAGGCTTATAAACGGGGCATCCATTAACAAGAAGGGGTTTTACGCACCTACAAAAGAAGATGTAATAAAAAAGCAGAATCGGTATCTGAAAATATATGAGAAAGCCAGAGATTATTTTGACAATAATTTTGAATCACCCCTTTTTATTCTCTATGGTACGCTTTTAGGGTCATACAGGGGAGGAGATTTTATACCAGGGGATGATGACTTTGACGCAGGATATATTTCAATTAAAAACAGTGCAGCAGAAGTAAAAGAAGAGACCATTAACCTGGTTGTGGACCTTGTTCTTAACGGTTTTACATGCAGCTTTAATCGGAAGGGGAGGCTTTTCCGTCTGAGGCTGGCTGAAGATACTCCGGATGTACACCTTGACCTGCGCCCTGTATGGTATGAGGATGGAGCTATTTGGGCACACAAGCAGGCCAGACTTGACCTCACTGTAGAGGACTTTTTGCCGGTAAAATCTGTTAAGCTTAGAAATTCAACTGTTTATCAACCGAATAACACCGAGGCATTTGTAAGGGCCTATTATGGGCCGGGATGGAAGGTCCCTGATCCGGGATATTCCAATTCCACAATTATCCCCCGGTATGTTACAAAGAAGTTAGCTTCTATATGTATTAACCCCGGCGATTATGAGCAGATGCTTAAAGAAATAGAAAAGCGCAGGACAAATTACCCCGGAGCAGGGAAGCTTATTTCCATTGGGAGTTATGATCTTTATCCTCTGGAGGATTTTGAGAAAGATTGTGAGTGGTGATGGTAAATTGTTAGATACTAAAATACTACTTTAAATGAATGTATTATATATAACCTCTTTTAAAAAAATATTTAACAATATTTTTTGGAGATTTTATTACTCTTTTCATATATGCTAATTTTTTATTTACGCTATTTAATTCATATGTTAAATATCCGATCAGATCTTCATTCTCTATTATTTCTATTTTTTTCTTTAATGTTTGACTTATGTAATGATTTTTACTGAAATCACATTCCATTACATGTTTTTTTATTTCATAATAGTATTCTGCAATATTATCTTTATCATTTCTGTGCAATTTTTCAATTAACCTGGAAATCATAAATGCTTCAAAATGAGGCTTGAGTATTTCGAATTTATAATCTGATTCAAGTAGTTTTGAAACTTTTTTAAAAGCTGTAATGATTCCTATTTCACGGTTGCTTTGTTCAAAAGTAGTCGCTCCTTTTCTAAGTCGTAAGTTATTGTAATAAGCTTTATCGATATAGAAGATTTTTTTAGCTTTGAGCATAGAGTTGTAAAAAAATGGCATATCTTCAAAAAAAACATTTTCTAAGAAAAAAGATTTAGATTCAATAAGAAAATCTTTTCGATACAGTTTATTCATGCAGACAAATCGGAGTTCAAAAATTTTTTCTTTTAAATCTTCCCAGGTAAAAGCTTTATTTTTAAATTTTATTGATAAAATTTTATTATAGCTACATCTGCCAAATTTTTGGTTGTCTTCAGAAAATTTTCTAATTGAACAAGCAACTATATCAACTTTATTTTTTTCTGCTGCTGAATACATGTCGAAAAGCATTCTTTTGTGAATATGGTCATCACTGTCTATATAAGCTATATATTTTCCAGTTGCTTTGGTTAAAGCTAAGTTCCGAGCTTTGCCGGGACCGCTGTTGCTAATTTCCAATATTGATATTCTTCTATCACGCTCTGCAATTTTGTGAAGTAATTCGAGTGAACCATCAGTTGAGCCATCATCTACACATATTATTTCAATATCGCTTAAAATTTGGGCAGTAATTGAATTTAAGCAACGGGTAATATATTTATATGTATTATATACTGGAATTATTACTGTTACCTTGACTTGATCTTGATTGAACATATATGAAGCTCCATGCAGAATTGAATGAATTTATTTAATCTTATAGTTTAAGCAAATGATTAATTGTTTATATTAGTCAATCATATTTTTTGCCAATTATTTCGAATGTGTGCTGAATCCAGCCCGAAAAAGACTTTACAGTTATTGGGAGGTATTAAAGAAAGTGATTAATTTATTTGATATTGCGTTTTATAGTTTTATCAGAAGTTTATTAAAATTATTTGGTGATATTGTAATGGAGCAGGTATACAAAATAGTCACTTCTGAGAATTTTCGGTTAAAGTCTGCGGTATTTTTATTAAGTGCAGGATTGGTCCTTTATTTTTTTTATAGAATAAACAGGCTCGATGAACTAAGGGTTCTTGTTTATACTGTTTCCCTGCCTGGAATAGTATTAACATTTTATATATTGGCGAAATCATTAAATAGATTTGATATTATTATTGTTATCTATACATTGATCATAATTATCTGGAGTTCATTTACTCAGGATGTTTCGGTTTTTAAGAGCTTTATGCATCTTAACGTTCTAACTTATTTGTCAATTGGGCTTCTTGCCGGAAAAAACAGGTTCCCATCTTCAGCAGCAAAAGCTATTTTTGTTATAATAAGTGGAACAATTCTATATTTTTTTTGTTTCAGGATTATGATCCTTCCCGGGATGTCTACTTATTGGGAATGAACAGAAATACTATCCCCGTTTATGTAGTTGGATCAGCAATATTGGCATATATGGTTGACTATATATCAGGTAAACAAAGCCCTGTATTATGGATATCAATTATTACACTATGGGTATCAACTGTATCTTTGAGCAGAACTGGAACAATAATAGCATTTTTTCTTTTTGTCTTGGTTATGTTATATAAGATTAAATATTTAAGCCATCTATATAATAATAAAAAAGTCAAAAAAATTATAATTGCTTTTACTATACTAGCTGTTTTATTAGCAGTGCTAATGACAGGGATAGTAGTATATAATAGCTCAAGATATTCAATTGAAGGTATTATGAGCAATTCAACAATGGAAAGAATTAAACTAATCCAATCTTTTTTAGACCAAACGAATATTAAACGTGCTTTCACCGGATTCAAGTTTATAGATGAAACATTGAAGGATCCGCATAATTCTTATTTGACGTTGTGGAGCTATTGTGGGATTGCCGCTTTCCCGGTTTTTGTATTTATGTTTTATCTGCTGTTAAAGTTATTTAAAAGTAATCATTTTGTCACAGGGTTATATTTTTTAATATTGTTGTATCCTGTTGCTGAACATGTGCTTTTTATACGTTTTCATGATTATTTAATTTATACATTATTTTTTTATTATTTCAAGGAGAGATAAGAGATCTGTTTGCAAACATGAAGTTCAGTTAATGCTGATATTAAATTTCAAGTTCCATGAATCTTTTTTAATATCTCCCCGGTTCGCTTTGCTTGCCGTCCCCTTTGTAAGTAAGGAGCACGTTAATATTTGTAAGTACCCTGTTATTTTAAACATTTCTAAGCACCTATTTTGAGGGTATTTTACAATATTATTTTTCCTTTATAATCAATTCTATAAATCAATATGTATATATTTCCCTTTAACAATTACATGCTATATTTGCTAATATTTTACTATAAACGCTTGTAATCAATTGCTCCTCAAATCAAAAAATAAAAGTGACTTTATATAATCAGGGAATTTTTAATTTTTGACTTGAGGGTGACTATATCGCTTTAATAAAGGATTCAGGGGTTCACCCTTTCATCCTTTATATTTCAACTAGACGACAACTACCCTGACACAGGGGGGACCTGGTAAAGATCAGTTCAATATTAGATAAAACAAATTGCCTCGACAATAATAATGCTATAATTAAAACAAGCATAATTTATTGTTTTTTCAGGTTTTATCATTGATGTCGACTTGTAATTGATATTCATCGTAGATGGATTGATGAGCGTGAGAAAACACGGGCAGCACGGGCATAACGAGCGGAGAGAAGCTGGGGGTTGTTTTTTTGGATATTGATTTAATTACAGGGAAAATTATTGATTCTGCTTTTAGCATTCACAAAGGGCCTGGGCCGGGTCTGCTTGAGTCTGTTTATGAAGTAGGGCTGGTAATTAATTCTGGTGATTCTTTGTTTAATAATGGAGTAAAACGGATAGTGAATAATTATAAACCTTCTGCGTCTCCGCGTGAACATGTGTGATTGAGGTGCGGAGAGTTATGAAAATGCTTATTTCTGTGTCCTTTGAGGCTCAGTGGTAAAAAAATCCTAGTTAGAGAAAATATTGACAAATGCGATGTAAAAATGTCAATTAATTGGTAATGACTTAAAAAGAATATGCGGATCCGGATTTAATCGCTGGAATGGGAATTTGCTAAGTGTATATTGTATGTAATAAAATTATATTTGAAACAGGTTTTGCCCATTAATGTCAAATATCAGCAATGGAGAAAATGATGAAAACACGAAAAATAACAGGCAGCAGAATAACATTACCTGCGGATATATATAAACGACTTTCCGGCAAAGAGGTGGAAATTATCGAAACACCTGAAGGTGTTTTGCTGCGGCCTGTAGAAAAAGCGATAAACCGTACCAGGGGCTTCTTGAAAGGTAAGGGTTCCTTTACAGTGGGAAAATTTATGAATCAGAAAAAAAATGAAAAAGACATGGAACGTTTATGAAGTATTATGTTTTAGATGCCTGTGCGGTCATAGCTTTTATTCATGATGAGGAAGGCGCGGAAATAATAGAAAAAGTTCTTTTAGGCGCTGTAAAAAAAGAGAATAAGGTAATAATCAATAAAATTAATCTTTTGGAAATCTATTACAATTTTTTAAGGGAGTATGATAGTGAAACACTTAAAGAAGCTTATCGTAGGATCATTTCTCTTCCTATGGAAATAAATGATTTATTGAATGATGATCTATTTTATGAAGCTGCCCGTTTGAAAGCGACTTATCGAATATCTCTTGCTTATTCGATTGCTCTTGCGGAAGCAAGCGTACGGAAAGCTGAACTTTTAACCTCGGATCATCATGAATTTGACATTGTGGAAGCAAATGAAAAAATCAGATTTCGCTGGTTTAGATAGAAAGATTCTCTTTTATCAAGAACTGAATACATGGAAAAAGCAGGTACCGGAATAAAGAGGATCAAGGAAGCCTGCAGGAAAAACGGCAATAAAGTTGAATTCTTTTTTTCTGATGCTTTTACGATTGAAATTTCCTCGAATGATACTGGCTATAATGTCACCGATAATGTCACCAATAATGTCACCGATAATGTCACCGATAGACAAAACCGGGTGTTATTATTGATTAAACAAAATATAAAAATATCAACACGGGAAATAGCGGAACTGCTTGGAATATCAAAAAGAACAGTTTTAAGAGAATTGGATGATATGAAAAATAAAAAACTGTTAACAAGAATCGGGAAAGAAAAAGGGGGGCATTGGGAAATTAATGATTAATGGCACTGGAATATAATAATAATGTCTGAATCAGGATTCTCAGGATTTAAGGATTAACGGGATGTCTGGTTTTTTTGTAAAATAAGTAATTATCCTGCACAGCCTTAATTTTAATTGACTCTAATCTGTTATTTGAAGCGATATAGTCACCCTCAAGTCAAAAATTAAAAATCCCCTGGTTATGTGAAGGCACTTTTAATTTTTGACTTGAGGAGCAATTGATTACAAGCGTTTATAGTAAAATATTAGCAAATATAGCATATAATTGTCAAAGGGAAATATATACATATTGATTTCTAAAATTGATTATAAAGGAAAAATAATATTGTAAAATACCTTCAAAATAGGTGATTAGAAATGTTCAAAATAACTCTAATCCTGAAAATCTTCTAATCCCGCAAATCCTGATTCTGACAAATGAGGAACATACTGTCCGGAATTGAACAAAAATTTTCCTGGTACTGACGGCAGCGACATATGCTCTGACCCCACACTGTGGCTATGTTTAATAATTGACTGGATTACCATTACTCTATAAAAATTTTTACCTGATTTGAAATGAGGCGGAAATATTGAATTTTTGTTGTATTTTATTTATATTAGGTATAATTGATTCATAATATAGTTTTATGGAGATATTTGATGAAAGTGATAGTATCTGTAAAGAACAGGAATGAGCTTGAAAAAAATAAAGATAAACTTGAAAAAATTAAGAAAATCATAAACAAAGATATCGAAATCCGGTATGCGGATAAAAATGAAGGGAAAATCAGATTGTCAGCCCTATCCGGTATAGTATCAATCGGCGGAGACAGCATTAAAGACTCTGAGAGTCTTCATGAATAGAATACAGCGGGGAAAATCTCCGGGCTGAATATCCGGATATAAGAGGCGAAAGTAATGTATGCAAAAAAAATAATACTTGAAACAGATACAAAAGGCATTATCAGAAAAATACCAGTTTTGCCTGCAAATAAAAAATATGAAGCTATTTTCCTTGTCATTGAAGATTTATCTGAGAAACGGGTTTCTGAACGTAAACCTCACTCTAATATTGCGGGGAAGATAGAGCTCAAGGGTGATATTTTTAATACAGTTCCCAAAAGTGATTGGGATTTGCCTCAATGATAGTGTTGGACACCCATATATGGCTCTGGTGGATTGCAGAAGATTACAGATCAATTGGTGATGAGCGGGTTCAATTACTGAAACATGAGGATATTGTTGCTGTTTCCGCAATAAGCTGTTTTGAGATTGCCTGGCTGGAACGTCATAAGCGCATTGATCTTAATGTAAAAAAAGATGAATGGTTTGAACTGGCATTGGATGGCTCAGGAATTGCCATGCTTCCTATTACACCTGAAATTGCATGTTTAGCGGTGGATTTACCTGAACATCATTCTGATCCTCAGGATAGAATAATAATCGCAACATCACTTGCTTATGATGCCCTACTGATGTCTTCAGATAAGAAATTTTCCTTATATAAAGAATTGGAAGATAAACTGATATAGGGGTTAGCTGTAGAGACACAGAGTTGCGGTTAAGCTGTCTGAATCAGGATTCTCAGGATTTAAGGATTAACAGGATGTCTGTTTTTTTTGTGAAAAAATAACTATCCTGCCCAGCCTTAATTATATATAGCCTTAATCCTGAAAATCCTCTAATCCCGCAAATCCTGATTCAGACAAATAATGAATAGCTGCCCAGCAGGAATATTGGCTGTAACATGGATAAAAAATTTTCGACCACTCCCGGCAAAAACACATGCTCTGACCCCACACTGTTTAATACTTGACCGGATTAGTTTATTTTTTCTATAAGTATATATACAGCTTGTATTTGCTGATTCCAAACTTAAACGGCTCCTGAGAAAAAAATGAAAATTTATTATAAAACATCCTTTTTTACACCTGCTGCTGCAAAATACAGGTCTTTATCAAAGGAATTTAAAAAGTACCTTAAAGCAGTGATGATGCTTGTTGAAGATGCCTACAGGCTGGATAAAAAAAGGTTTATTGCAGTTATAATCACATTAGCAGCAGGCGTGAGTCTGCTGGGACTTTCTCTGGGTGTTTTGTTAAAATACGTCAAGCATCTTGAGTTTGAAACAACAATAGATTATTTCGGTTACAGCTTTAATGCTAGAGATGGCTACCTTCTTACTTTAATATCATTTTCAGTTATTTTTCTTCTGGTGTTAAGCGCGGGAATGCTTTTTTATTCAAAAATGAAAACAAGAGATATTCTGATTGAATTTAATCTGAAAGCTCTTGTTAATATAACTGAAAAGTTTGGATGGTCTCCCCCTGATAAGATTGCCTGGATTAATGACTTAGCATTGTTTACCGATATTAAGTCTTTATATAGGGGAGACGCTCAGAAATCAGCTCTTGCGATGAGAAGAATAATTGAGGGTTTTCAGCATTTATTTGTGACCCTGGGTGGTATAGTTGTATTATTATGGATTGATGTCAGTGCTACATTTTATTTGTTTGGTATAATTTTTATTGCACTTGTTTTTTATAATAAAATCAACATGCGGGCTTCAAGGGCAACAAGGGAGCATGAGAATATTTCCGGTGAATCTTCCCGTAGATCTATAGCTCTTATAGAAAGTGTTTCATCATGGCCTAATTCAAAACTAGATAGCTCAGTTTTATACAGCATCACTCATGAAGGTGTTATTAAAAAGAACAGCAAAAAACTTTTCGACAGGTTTGCTACCAGATCAATGACAGAGTTTTTAAGTAATATGCTGACAGGAATTGCGATGGGCTTTCTTGTGATGATTCTTGGATATTCCGCTATAAATGAAGAAATGAGTTGGGCAGCGGTAGTTGGATATATAATAATATTAAAAACGGTAATGCAGTCAATTAAAAGCATATTAAAAATGTTGACAGCAGTTGCACGCTTGTATCCGGGGATCAGCCGCTTGTATGAGTTTAATAGAAATATAAATAGGGCTTCCTGAAAAAGTCAAAAGCCTATAAAATACTGGACAAAACAGTGTTTTCTAAATAAAAAGTGCAGAGGAAATGAAGCAAAACCCTAAAAACCCTTGCACATGGAATAAGTTATGTATCA
>Ga0334882_1003269_pt1 | contig 15043 bp, 12 predicted proteins | sample GraSluR1_MG_5_FD_207226 | JGI IMG/M metagenome (GOLD analysis project Ga0334882, IMG submission 207226) | Sludge microbial communities from methane-producing bioreactor in Wageningen University, Netherlands - Granular Sludge_15_04-R1 | ecosystem: Engineered > Bioreactor > Anaerobic >... | reverse complement strand
CCCCCTGATTCTGGAGGCCTTTGAATCCTATCGTAAAGAGCGGGGACTGAACGTTCTCCTGGCCATGGGAGCCTACACCGATCCGGACTTTCGGCGAAACCTGGTGGTCTACGTCCCCGACGCGGCGCTCCGTCAAACCGTGCTGGACTTTCTGGAGGCCTCCGACCTGGCCCTGGAGCTGATGCCCACGGAACACGATGAGAAATCAGGACTGTTGTTTTATTCCCAGGGAAACCTGGGAATCTCCCGGAAAAAACTGCAGCCCCTGCTGGCCCGGCTTTTTTCAGCCTGACCGGAAGAGATCGCCTTAAACGCCGGAACCTGACGGTTCCGGCGTTTTTGTCTGGAGAAACTGGACCAGCGCCTCACTGGCGGGGGAGAGCTCCCGGTCTTTTCGGTAGATAAGAATAATATTACGGTATAGATCCTCATTCTCAATGTCCAGAATCTTCAGCCACCCTGCCTCGGCTTCCTTCTGCACTTCTGAGCAGGCAAAAAAGGCGCACCCCAGGCCGCTTTGCACCATGTTCTTGATCATTCCCTTGTTTTCAATCTCGTAACTGACTTTCAGATCTATCCCGTGCTTGTAGTACAGGAGCCGGATGACCTGACGGGAAACGGTATTCTTGAAGGCGGAGATAATGGTCAGATCTTTCAGGTCAGAAACTTCCACCACCCTTTTTCCCGCCAGAGGGTGGCCATGGTTTACCGCCAGGACAATCTTGTCCTGCAGCAGAACGTTCTCCTCCAGGTCCGCTTCGTGGGAGAGGGTATCGATGGATCCAATAACCCCGAGTTCCAGCTCTTTCTTGATTACCATCTCCTTGATCATCTTGGCGTTCTTAACACTGATGGCCAGTTTCACCTGAGGATTCTCCCTCAGATATTCCGCCAGAAGAGGGGGGAGGTAGTGGGTCCCCGGAAAGGTACTGGTTCCCAGGGTTATTCGGCCCTGGTTGAACTCTTTCAGACAGTTGACGGCATATTTTGACTCATCGTAGATCTTGAGGATGTTTTCCACGTAGTGGAGCAGAACTTCCCCCGCCGGAGTCAGCTCAATCCTGCGGCCGATACGGTTAAAGAGCGGCTCCCCGTAGCCGTATTCCAGGTCTTTAATCTGGGCGCTTATGGCAGGCTGGGAGAGAAACAGAGTCTCGGCGGCCCTGCTGAAACTCTTCAACTGGGCCACCGTATAAAAGGTCTTCAACTTGAATAAATCCATCCCGCCACCTCCGAGGATATTCTACCACAACAGGGCCTTTCGTCCATCCTGTTTTGGCAGGTGACTGGAGGCTGGACTCCGGAAAAACCAAAAGGAATCATGAAAAAAAACCTGAGCCTCTTGCTTTCCCGGTCTGGGTTACTACACTTAGGTTATGGCTTCGCAGACTCCAAGGAAAACATTTTGGTAGTACAGAACATTCTTCTGGTTGATGATGATGAGCTCTTTCGCGCCATGCTGAACGAAATTCTCGGAGACCGGTATATTGTTTTCCAGGCGGATAATGGTCAGCGGGGGCTGGAACTCCTGGATGAGGAAGACATAGCCCTGGTTCTCATCGATCTGAACATGCCCCATATGGGGGGGATGGAGTTCATTGAGAAAGCCCGGGGCCGACACAAGGATGTGGCCTACATCATCGTCTCCGGGGACACCGCCTTTGGTTCCGCCGTCCAGGCCCTCCATCTGGGGGTCTGGGATTACGTTTCCAAGCCGATCAGGGATTTCAACCTCCTCCACAAACTGATCGAAGACTCTCTCCAGCGCCGGGAGCTGATCCTGGAGAACCGGCGCTACAAGGAACATCTGGAGGAACTGGTTTCCCACAGGACCAGCCAGTTGGAGATGAAGAACCGTGAACTGGCGGCAACCCTGAACCAGGTCATCGGCGTCCTCTCCCGGGCGGCGGAGTACAAGGATTTTGAAACGGGGCAGCATTTTGTCCGGGTTTCCCGGTATTGTGAAATCCTGGCCCGGGGGTACGGGCTGGAGGAAAAAAAAGTGGAGCTGATCCGCCTGGCTTCCCCGGTTCACGACATAGGAAAAATCGGCATACCCGAGGCTATTCTTCTCAAACCGGCCCGGCTCAATCCTGAAGAGATTGAAAGCATCCAGCGGCACTGCCAGTTCGGCGCGGAAATCCTCAGCAGCCATGGGCTGGAGGATCTGGTGATGCGGGATCAGCCTCAGAACGCCCCCTCCGATGCGGATGCCCTGCTGGACGTGGCGGCCCGCATCGCCCGGTATCACCACGAAAGGTTTGACGGAACCGGGTACCTGGAGGGTCTTAAAGGCGAGGCCATACCCATAGAGGCCCGGATCGTCGCCGTAGCGGATGTTTACGATGCCCTGGGAACGCCCCGACCCTACAAGGAAGCCTGGGCGGAAGAGGAATGTCTCAAATACCTGAAGGAGAACGCCGGGACCCAGTTTGATCCCGATGTTGTGGCGGTTTTCCTTAAAAATTACAGGGAGATCATTTCTGTCAAGGAAGATTTTGATGATTCTCTTCAGGAAACAGTAAAGCTGCTTTATTAATCGATGTGGAAATGGTTCTATCTTCCCTTCCCGGAGGCCCCCGGTTTATTCCACCCGGGCCATCCCGGGGAAATAGAGATGGAAACGGGTTCCCCGGGCGGGCTCGCTCTCTCCTTCGATGTACCCGCCATGGTCCTCCATGATGGCCCGGGCCCAGGTCAACCCCAGACCCGGTCCCCTGCCCGGCTCCTTGGTGGTGTAGAAAGGTTCGAAGACCCGGAGCAGGTTCTCCGGAGCAATACCGCATCCTGTATCGGCCAGGGTGAAGCACACATATCCTCCGGGACGGCAGGGGGAACCCCCGGGGAGTCTCCCCGAAGGGGCCTCATGGTTTTTCGCCGTCAGGGTAATATCTCCTCCCCTGGGGATGGCATCCCGGGCATTGAGAAAAAGGTTGATAAGCAGCTGCTCAATCCGGGAGGCATCCCCCTCAAAGGGCCAAAGGCCGCCATTGATGCTGGTGTTTATTTTGATATCACTCTTTACCAGATGGCGGAAAAGGGGAAGAAGCTCTTCTATTATCTCCTGGAGGTTGATCTCCCCCCGGGGAGCCCCCTGCTTCCGGCTCAGTTGAAGCAGCTGCTTGACGAAATCCGCCGTTTTCAGGCTGTTATCATGAATCAGTTCCAGCATCTGCCGTGCCGGCGTCCCCTCTTCGGCCTTTCTCAAGGCCAGATCGGTGTAACCCAGGATTCCCGCCAGATAGTTGTTAAAGTCATGGGCCACCCCCCGGGAAAGCTGCCCCAGGGTAACATACCGGGCCGATTCTTCGATCTGTCTTTCCAGAATCTCCCTGTCCCGGCGAAGAATCTGGTTTTCCAGAACCACATCAAGAAGGTGGTACAGACCTTTAAGCCCTTCCCCGTCCTGGGGGGAGAGCTCCTCTAACCGGCCGTTCTGGAAGAGGTTCGCCGGAAGCATCCTGAGAGATTCAAGAGTTACCGGCTCCTCCGGGGGATCTCCCCCACCGCCGGTCAGAGACAGGGTAACGGGCAGGTCCCGGCGATTCCAGAATTCAACGAAACCGTTTAAAGTTGTCGCAGGATCGTCCTTCCGGACCAGTTCTTTCAGGATCGCCCTATAGTCAGAGGCTTCGATGTGATTTGCCATTTTTTAGTCCCCATTTTGATTTGAGCAAGAAGCCCCAGTCACCGGGGCCTTCCGTCCTTGGGGAATTCTAATGAATAGACAGGGGAAAAGCAAATTTGCCGGCCCCGGCAGGAAATTTTCCGGGGCCGGCGGAAGAGGAGCCTAGTGCCGGAAGACCAGGCGCAGGTAAAAATTATCGTTGGAGGGGTTTCTCCGAAGAGCCTGGTCCGGCGGATCTCCCAGGGTGATGTCCGCCCCGGCTTCAACAGCCCAGAGGTCGGTGAGGCTGTAAGCCAGTCGGGGAGCCAGATAGACCTCCGGTGAAAAGAAGAATCCCACATTCAGCTGGGCCTTCAGTTTCTCCCGGAGGAAGCTCTTTTCGAAGTGGCCGATCACGAAAGCGATGTGCTGCAGGGGCTGGGTGTGAAACTCCTGGACCGCCGTGGCCAGATAATCCGCCGCCTCGGGATCGGTTCCGACTTCATGATTCCCGTGATTGAAGAAGTAGGCGTAAATCAGGCTGAACTGTCCCAGAATATTCCCCGGCAGATTGGCCAGAAACTGGGTGTTCACGGTAATATCCGAGTTCTGGGCTCCCATATCGGTACCGTCAAAATCACTGGTCAAGTTAAAGGCGAAATCCTGACTCAGGGTATAATTTCCCACCCGGGTGGCATAGGCGGCACCGAAGGTTTGCTTCCGGTGGTACACCGGGGAGATCACCGAAGAGATGCTGCTGTCTGTTTCGGGGATAGAAAAGTCGGGGGTGTGTTCCACGTACCAGCCGTAAAAAAACTGCAGGTCCGCCTTTTCTCCATACCGGTTGTAATTAAGGAACACCGAATGGGGCAGATCCCAGAGAAAATCCTGGCTTGACCAGACCACCGTGTCTCCGGACCCGGTCAAAGAAACCGGACCAGGCCTCTCCCTGTCGGGTCTGGTGAAGGGAACGTAGGTTACTTCGATGGTGTCTTCAAAGGTGGGGTAGAAACGAAGCTGAACCAGGGGATCGGCACGGCGGGCATCATACCCGTCATCCAGACTCAGGGGGGCCCGGTTGCTACTGTGCAGGGCATTCAGAGGTCCGTAGATGTCGGCGAAACCATAGGTTACCAGCTTCTGGCCCAGGGTGATGTCGAAAAGGGAAAAAGGGAACAACAGGTAGGCTTCCTGCAGGATGTCCCGGGGATCAATGGCCTCCGGCTCACCCAGGGGCTGGGCCCAGAGATTGGCGGAAAAAAACCAGTCAAACCCCAACTTACTGGAGCCGGAAAACCGGGGCTGCATATAGACCCGGGTCCGAAGACTCTCATACCCCTCCGACGGCTCTACCCCGCCGTAGTAATCAACAAAGGTGGTGAATTGAAAATCCCTGGCCCCCAGGGGGAAAAGCAGGATAAGAAAAAGGATGGCAGGAAAAATGCGAACCTTCATGGGGTCCTCCTAGTTATTCTGCAGATACCGGGTGGTAAAATAGTGATCGGGAATATCGCTGGTGCTGACCTCGGTGACCTCCATGATCGACTTATGGCCGGTCTGGACATTGGTCATGGATATTTTTGTGGGATAAATGTAGGGATTCAGATCAAGATAATCCTCCACCACGTAGACCTTCACCATGTCTCTGTTAAAATCGAAGTACTCCCGCTGATGCATGTAATAGTTATCCTTCCGGTAGTAGCTGATGATGTGGTCATACCCTTCGGCCTGCTGAAGCGCCGGGGTCTTCCCCCAGGCTTTGATGGCGTAGCTGTCATGTCCGTTCACCACCGCATCGGGGAGGCGCTGAAACTGGAGGTTGGAATTGTTGTTGTTGATAAGGTCCTGGTAGGAAAAATCGCTTCCCATGAAGTATCCCCCGCCGGAGCTCTCCAGGGCGATCCGTTTTACCCGCCGGATGGCGGGAAGATAGATCCACATGTTATTGGGCCGGTCATCGAAATAGGAGTGGAGCAGCAGCCCCGTTCCCCTTACGGTGGGGGGGAAATCAAAGACAAAGAGGCGGTTATTCTGGTGCTCCCCCACCAGCTTCTGGTAGGCCCGGGCCTCAATCTCCCGGACATCCCCGGACTGGGAGATGAGCTGTACTTTCATGGCCCCATGGATGGTAGGGACGGCCAGGGTCTTTTCAAACTCCCCGAGGATATGTTCCACCGTCTGGGAGGAAACCGGCGCCACCGCCAGAATCAGCATCACCATGAGCAGCAAGTGTCGTTTAGGCATTCTTGACTCCTTTTTTCAGCCTGAAGGGCAATATGATTAAAGGTAACAGATATAAACTGAGAAAAAAAGACAATACCAGTGAAGTGAGCAGAAGAAGCCCCAAATTTCTGGCCCCCCGGAAGGAAGCGAGAAAGAGGACCGAGAACGAGAGAAGAGAGGTCATAAAGCTGAGAAAGAGGGGAATGCCGCTGTAGCCCACCACGGCGCTGAATCCTTCTTCAAGACTTGTCACCGATCTGGTCTGATCCAGAGCTACCAGGGTGTGGATGCTGTAATCGATGACCAGGCCGGTTATGATGGCCACAAAGATGATGGAGAAGGCGTCGATACTGATGCCCAGAAGAGCGATAAACCCAAAGGAGATGACCATGCTGATCACGCCGGGAAAAAGGCTCAGCAGGGCCAGTCCCAGGCGGCGGTAGAAGATCAGAACCGTCACGAAAATCAGAAAACTGCCCCCCAGGAAAGAGAGGACCCAGTTATTCTTCAGATTATTCTGCTCCCGCACCAGATCTTCCACCATGCCGTGAAGAGAGAGGGTCCATCCCTCGGGTAATTCCCTGCGGATCTTTTCCACCTGGGAAGTGAAAGCCGTCAGGTCCCGGTGATCGTGGTAGTACACCAGGCCCTTGACGGAAAAGAGCCGGTAGGAGTTGTCCAGGAGGGATTCATACTCTAAAGGATCCACACTGGATGAATAATAAAGCAGATACTGCTCTATCAGGGCATCGTAGAAATCGTCGAATTCGTTACTGGTTAACAGGGAATCTTCGGAACCCATGAAGTAATAGTTCATCCGTTTCAGCACTGAAAGCAGGGAAAAGGCGTAACCGGTATTCCCCTGGGCCAGATCTTTATGAATTCTGTCCATTTCCAGGACCGTTTCTTTCCGGAGGACCCCCAGTTTTTCTCCCGTATCGATTTCGATGAAAAACGGCAGGGTCCCGTAAAACTCCTGATTGATCCGGCGGTCCGCCTTTTTGATGGTGGTGGACTCGGGAAGCTGCTCGATGGGGTACGGTTCGATGGAAAGGTTCGTCAACTGAAAGCCCCCCCAGACCATGGCGGCGAGGACCAGGGCGAAATAAAGATAACGGTGCCGGGCCACCCTGGCAAAGAGCTTACCCTGGGCTTTCTGGAATCTCGGCAGCATGGGCCGGGTCTGAACCGGATAATCTCCCAAGTCGAGCCAGAAAAACACCCCCCCCCAGGTGGCAACCACAGCCACGGCAATGATAACCCCCACCTGAAGATGCCCCGACCCGTTGATGATGCTCAAACTGAGAAACCCCGTCAGCGTGGAGAGGGCGGTGAGGCTCAGGGGGAACAGCAGGAGTTTTCGAAGACTGCGCTGCCCCGCGGGCCGGGGCGTATGGAGCTGATGGTAGAAGTAGTGGATCAGATAATCACTCAGAAGCCCCAGGCTGAATACGGGGATCAGCAGAATCAGGGGGCTGTCGGGAATTCCCACAAACCGGGTGAACCCGTAGGAGGCGACCACCGACAGAAGAATGAGAAAAAGGGAGAGAACCAGAGCCCGGAGACTGCGGAAGAGGGAGAAAACCGCCACCACCATCACCATGAGGACGGGAAAAAACACCAGAATGTCCTTGGTCAGCAGGGACTCGGTTTCGGCGATGATGGGAGCCCGGCCGGTGAACTCAAAGGGAAAGTCTGCCTGCCGCCGATCCTGAAGATCCTTCAGGCCGTTGTAGATCTCAATGGAGGGGGTTCTATTACTGTAGTAAATATAAAAGAGCAGGGTACTCTGCCCCGGATTTACGTAAGGCGAAAGTTCGGGGAAGGCGGGAAGATCCGCCGCCAGGCTCCGGAGGTAGTCGTCGGTGACCGCCCCGTTGTCGGCGGGAACGGCCCGGCTGACGATGATATCATCTCCCTCTGAAATGACCCGGGAGGCACTCAGGATCGATTCCACCCTGGCCACTCCGGAGAGGCCGGCAAAGTCGGACTGGAGGGCCCGCAGGGCCGTCATGTCTTCGGCACTGGTAAAGGAGAGCCCCGCCGCCGGCAGATCCAGGACGGCGATGGCCACATTGTTCTGGGGCTGAAGCAGTGTTCCTTCACTGGCGGCGTAGACCTCCACTCCCGTGTCCGGAATGCGGGGAGTTAAAAGATAAAGAAGAGCGGCGACAGCAAGAACAGTGATAAGAAAGGCGTGGCGCTTCATTTTTTTAACCCCCAAAGATGGAAACAAGTCCATTTATCGGTAAGAATAACAGGAATAAAAGTCGTGTCAATGGCTGGTATGGTTAAAACCCCGCACGGAGAGGGGCTTGGTTTCTCAGTGTATTGAATACTCTGTCACCGAAAGCAGCACCGCCGGCTTGCCCCTCAGCAGTTTTTCCGCCTTCATGGTGGTTATCGTGCAGGAAAGGTCTTTCCTCGTTCCCTCCTGAACAATTCTCAGCGTGGCGGGGACATCGTAGAGGGGCAGGCCGGTGGCGTAGGTCTTTTCAATACAGCTGCGGATGGTACACCGGGAACAATGTTCGGTACCGCCGCACCCGCCGGGCTGGGAGGCGTGAACGCATTCGAAGATATCACCAACCAGGAGGCCTTCGATCTTCTCCTCCGGTTTGTCCACCAGGCGGCGGGCGGCATCGTTGGAGTAGCCCGTCCTTCCTGTCCCGTCCACCATTAAAATCGGAATCTCCAGCTTACTTACAAACCGCTGTATCGGCTCTGGATCCCGGGGGCGGGTAGCGGTATAACAGTCTTGGCAAATCCCATGGGAGACACCCTCCCCCTCGGCTTCGCGGATGGTGGATCCACACCAGGAACAAATGACCTTCATGGGCACCCATCATATCCGGGAAAGGGAAAGTGTCAACCGGGAACGGTTACTCCACCCGCCGGATTTCGATGCTCCAGTGTCGGCCCGTTCCCACGTTGTAGGCCTTGGCAAAGTTGCCCTGGTTGATGGCCACCGCCATGTTGTAGACCGAATTGACGTAGATGATCTGTTCGCTGACGTAGACATCGGCGAAGGACCGGCCGTAGACCATCCGGTTGTTGTACACCAGGGTTTCGCTGTTTCGGATCACCACCTCCACCCGGTCGCCGTGGTTGAACCCCACTTTCACAAATTCATCCCGGGGTATGTTGGTCCAAAGGCTGCCGAACCGCACATCCAGGATGTCGATGGTTCCCCGGATAAATCCTTCCCCCCGCTCCACCAGCCCCACATCCAGCTCCACCACCTCGGAAAGGTCTATTTCGGGGCCCACCTCATCAAAGGCGATGACCCCCGCGGCGAGCTTGGCGCCGGTGTTGGCGTAGACGTCCCGGCCGTGGAAGGTGTAGGAGTGCTCGGTGTTCTGCCGCCGGTGCCGGGTCTCATCGATTTCCCGCAGAGCCTTGAGGCCCACATACTTTTTCAGATGGGTCAGAGTTCCGTTGTCCGGGGTCACCACGAAGTGACCCCCGGCCGTCTCGGCTACCACACTCCGGCGGTTGGAGCCGACCCCGGGATCCACCACCGAAACAAACACCGTCCCGGCAGGCCAGTATTCGATGGTCTGCAGAAGCCGGTAGGAGGCTTCCCATATGCTGTAGGGAGGAATGTCGTGGGTCAGATCCTGGATACGCAGCCCCTCATCCACCGTGAGGGCCACTCCATGCATGGCCGCCACCGCACCGTCCACCAGTCCGAAATCGCTCTGAAACACCAGCAGTTTTTTCATCTTCCTTTCCTTTCGCAACCTAAGCTAACGGGAAAACCGGACGGTCCAGTCGCTGCCGTACCCGACGCCGTATTTTTCACAGAAACTTCCCTGGGACACGCAGAGGGACACCTTCATCAGCTCGTTGTTGTAGATCATGGGTTCGCCTTTTTCGGCGTATCCGAAGGATTTATGGAACAGCAGGTTCTCGACGAAAACCGCTTCGCCGCCGTGACGAATCTCCAGGTTCACCCGGTCGCCGTAGGCAAACCCCGCCTGGTTGAAGAGGGACAGGGGGATGTTGGTCCAGAGGTTGCCGAAGTTGGGGTCGTTGATCTCGAAGATTCCCCGTACCTCGCCGTCTTTCAGCTCCGGCTCCAGGATCGGCATCTTGACGATTTCTTCCACCGGATAGGCGGGCCCCACCCCTTCGTAGGAGATGATCCCCGAAGCCAGCCGGGCGGCGCAGTAGGCGAAGAGATCCCGGCCATGGAAGATGCTCACCCCCTCGGTGTTCTTGCCCCGGAGGCGGTTCACCGTCTCATCGATCTCCCGGATCTCCCGGATCCCCGCCTCCCGGCCCACATGGGTCAGGGAACCGTTGTCGGGGGTGACGATGTAGTAGCCGTCGTCAGTCAGGGCCACCGAGGCCTTCCGGGCGGTGCCCACCCCGGGATCCACCACCGACACGAAGACGGTGCCTTCGGGCCAGAACTTCATGGACTGGTAGAGCCGGTAGGAGGCGCTCCAGATATCGTACTGGGGAATTTCGTGGGTGCCGGTGATAATCTCCAGGCTGCGGTCCACCGTCTTGACCACGCCGTACATGGAGCAGACCGCCCCCTCTTTATAGGTAAAGTCGGTTTGAAAAACAAGGATGGGTTTTTCCATATTAGTGGTCTCCTAAATAAACGGATTGTAAAACCGGCCGCGGTTGATGAAAACCGAGACCAGGATGGTGAGGACGAAAATCAGGGCCGACACGGCCAGGGCGGCAAAATCGGCGGAGGCAAATTTCCTGCGGCTGTACCAGGTCCGGGTCCGGTGCTTGCCGAACCCCCGCAGGTCCATGGCGTTGCTGATCAGCTCCACCCGGTCCAGGGTTGAAAAGACCAGGGGGATGATGATCAGCAGGGCGTTCTTCACCCGGTGGGAAAACTTCGCCTTCCGGGAGATATCCAGCCCCCGGGCCTGCTGGCTGAGGCTGATGTTCCGATACTCCCGCTGGATGTCGGGAAAGTAGCGCAGGGTCAGGGCCACCGCATAGGCTGCCTTGTAGGGAACCCCCACCCCGTTCAGCGCCGAGGCAAACTCGCTGGGGTTGGTGGTAAGCAGGAAGGTTATCCCCAGGGGAATCACCGAGGCGTATTTGAAGAGCTTGGTGGTCTGGTAAAACAGCTGTTCCCAGGTCAGGGTGTAGGGTCCGAAGAGATGGACCATGACGTGCCGGGTGCCGTAGATCTTCACCCCCTCCTCGGGGGAGAAGAAAAAGGTTATCACCGCATTGGTAACGATGAATACCGCCACGTAGATCACCATGAGCCGAATCTGGGAAAACCGAATTTTCGAGAGTTTCAAAACCCAGAGGGAAAAAACCATCACCCCCAGGACAACCCTCAGGTCATAGCTGAACATCACCGCAAAGGTGAGAAAGAGAAATCCCGCCAGCTTGGTCAGCCCCGACAGACGGTGGATGGGGGTGTCCACGTAGTTGTAGGAGAAAAGTTTGGCTTTCACCGGATCCGGAGCCCCCTTTCGTGGTTGATAAAGTTCTGGACGAAGCCGGTACCGTCTTCAATACCCGCCCGCTGACTCAGGCGGTAAAGGGAGGTCTCCTTCAGGTTGGCCAGCTCGATGACCGATGCATCGGTGAGGACGGCGCTGGGGGGGGCATCGGCGATCTTTTTCCCTCCCGCGATAACCACCGCCCGGGTGGCGTACTCCAGCATCAGATGCATGTCGTGGGTGATTAAAATGATGGCCACCCCGGTGCGGTTGATGGTTTCGATGAACTCCATGATATCGGTGTAGTGACGTAAATCCTGCCCCGCCGTGGGTTCGTCCAGAATCAGCACCTCGGGATTCAGCACCAGGATGGAGGCGATGGTGACCCGCTTCTTCTGGCCGAAACTGAGGGCCGAGAGGGGCCATTTGCGGAAGGGGGCCAGGCCGCAGACCTTCATGACCCGCTCCACCCGGTCTTCGATTTCTGTCTCCCCCACTCCCCGCAGTTTCAACCCCAGGGCGATTTCGTCGAAGATCAGGGGCTTGGAGATCATCTGGTTGGGATTCTGCATCACCACCCCGATCTTTTCGGCCCGCTCCTTGATGGTGAGGTCCCGGATGTCCGCCCCGGCGTAGAGGATCCGGCCGGCATCTTCCTTCTCGAAACCGCAAATGAGCCGGCTCAAGGTGGATTTCCCCGCCCCGTTCCGGCCCACGATGGCCATCAGCTCTCCCCGGTCCACCCTGAAGCTGATCTGGTCCACCACGGGATCCACCCCGTTGTAGGAAAACCGCAGATCCTGAAGCTCCAGCAGCGGTTCCGCCGGTGGGGGCGCCCCAGAGGGCTTCACGGACTGGTGCCACCGCCGCAGCTCCCCGGAGGCCCCGTTTAACACTAAACCCTCCGGATGGGAGGGCCTCATGTCGGGGGTAACGGAAACTCCGGCGTATTTGAGAGCCGTGACGTAGAGGGGCTCACGGATGCCGAACTCCCCCAGCACCGGGGAGGACAGCAGGTCATCGGGGCATTGGTCCGCCACGATGCGGCCGTCGTTCATCACGATGATCCGGTCCACCCGCCGGTGGAGCACGTCCTCCAGCCGGTGCTCGATGATGATCACCGTCTTTCCCGTACGGTGGTGAATATCATCGATGATCTCAATGGCCGCCTTGCCGGTGGCGGGATCCAGGTTGGCCAGGGGTTCATCGAAGAGGAGGATGTCCACATCGTCTATGAGCACCCCCGCCAGGGAGGTGCGCTGCTTCTGGCCCCCCGACAGTTCGTAGGGGGATGATATCGAGAAATCTTCCATTCCCACCAGGGCAGCCGCCCGGGCCACCCTGTCCCGCATGGGCCCCAGGGAAACATTGTCGTTCTCCAGGGCGAAGGCGATGTCTTCGTTCACCGTAAGACCCACAAACTGGCCGTCCGGATCCTGCAGCACCGTACCGACCACCTTGGAGAGTTGAAAGATGTCCAGCTCCCGGGTTTCCCTGCCGCCGATCCTCAGACTCCCCGAAACCTCCCCCCTATAAGAAAAGGGAATAAGCCCGTTCAGGCAGTGGCCCAGGGTGCTCTTACCGCTGCCGCTGGGCCCCGCAATCAGGATCTTCTCCCCCTTCCTGACGGACAGGTTGATGTCGTGCAGGGTCGGATGGGCCTGGGCGAAGTACTGAAAGGAAAAACCGCTGAAAGCGATGACCGTCTCTTCGCCCGTGGCCCCATCCGAACCGGTTCCCTGGGGAACCGGTTCGCTACTCTTTTTCAAGACTGCCCTTTTTAGTTCTGGTGGCGGCATAGGCGATCAGGAGCAGGGTTCCGATGATGGCCACGGTGACGGAGTTCATCAGCGCCGCCACGGCACCCTGGGTAAAGACCAGGTTCACCGGTTCCTTGTAGATCACGATGTCCAGCACCGGAGCCACCACCAGCCAGGCCACCACGTTTCCGGCCACCTGAAGGATGTTGAATATGGCAATATCTTTGCCCTTGAAGCTTCCGCTTTCCACACCGGTGCGCTTGTAGGCGAGCCCGTAGGCGGCGCCGCAGACACCGCTGGCGATGACCCAGCTCCACCAGGGGGAGCCGTACTGCACCGCATCGGAGAGGGCGTGGCCGATAAAGGCGATGAGGGCTCCGGCGACGGGCCCGAACAGAACCGCGAAGAAGGCGCCCAGGCCGTAGGCGGTCTGAAGGCTGGTCTCGGGAATGGGAGATGGCACCTTGACGTACATGAAAAGCAGCATGAACAGCGCCGCTCCCAGACCGGTGGCTACGATGGTCCTCGTGGTAACTTTAAAATAATCTTTCATACGTTTCTCTCCTGTCTTTTTTACGAATAGGGACGCCCCAGGGGCTCCTGTTTCTCTGATGGGCTCATCCTATCCCAACCGGTGAGGTATGTCAATTTTCAAGATTCGCCCTGCCGTTCAGAGGGACCTGATCAACTTATCCAGATCATCCATCACAACCGGTTTCGAAAGAACCTTCCACACCCCGCTCTGTTTGAGTTTTTCATCAGGAAAGGTGTTGCCCCAGCCGGTGATAATGACGACCTTGACCCCCGCCAGATTCAGATCCTTCACAGCCCCAGCCACCTGCCATCCGTTCATCTCCGGCATTCCCAGGTCGGTGATGACCAGGTCGTACCGGTTCTTCCGGATCATTTCCAGGGCTTCTTTCCCCGTCTCGGCGGTATCCGCCGCATGCCCCAGCTCCTCCAGCATGGCCTGACCGCTCATCCGGATTACTTTTTCATCGTCCACCCAGAGAATTTTTTTCGGTTCCGGTTTCCCCCCGGCCGAGACTGTTTCCCCGGAAATGACCTCTTCGGGATGAATAATCTCTTCGGCCCGGGGGAGCCTTATCTCCAGAGCCGTCCCTTCTCCGGGTCTGCTGTGCCGCAGGAGGATCTCTCCCCGGTGCTCCCGAATGATGGCATAGGCACTGCTGAGACCCAGCCCCTTGCCGTGGTCGTAGCCCTTGGTGGTCATGAAAGGCTGAAAAAGCCTTTTGGCTGTGGCTGAGGACATTCCCTCCCCCGTGTCGGCCACCAGGGCGCAGACCATCTCCCCTTCCCGCCAGGTTTTGAGGGTGATGGAACCGCCCCGGCCCAGGGCTTCCACGCTGTTTTTAATCAGATTGTAAAAAACCAGCCGCAGATCCGCGGCGTTACCCTGAACATAAAGCCTCTCCTGGATTTCTTTGTTCACATTGATAGCCACCCCGGATTTCTCCGCCCCCCCCTTCCAGAGGGGACTGCTCTGACTGACCGCATCCTCGATGATACTGGAAAAATCGAGGCGGGAAGACTCGGCAAAACGGTCATACTGGCCGGCAAACCGCTGGAGCTGTCTGACCCGGGCCGCCGCATCTTCGGCGGAGCCCTTTATGGTGTGGAGAAGCCCCTTGTTGAAACAGATCCGGCACCGGTGCAGGGCCAGATCAACGGAACTTAAAATGCCCTGGAGGGCGTTGTTCAAATCATGGGCTACCCCATAGGCCAGTTCGCCGATGGCGCTGAGCCGCTGTCCATGGATTACCGCCGCTTCGGCCTGCTTCAGCTCCGAGATATCCGTCAGGGTAATCCGCAGCAGCGGAGCGTCCATGTACCCGACACTTTCGGAAGAGCTGGTCAACCGGGCATCGAATACCGATCCGAAATTCCGGGTCATCTTGAGATCCACCGACAGAGGGGTGTTGGCCACCATGAGGGCCCTCATGTGAAAGTAGAAATGATCCTGATAGTCGGGATGGATGTGCTTCTCAAACCCCTGCCCCCTG
>Ga0334882_1003268_pt1 | contig 15050 bp, 15 predicted proteins | sample GraSluR1_MG_5_FD_207226 | JGI IMG/M metagenome (GOLD analysis project Ga0334882, IMG submission 207226) | Sludge microbial communities from methane-producing bioreactor in Wageningen University, Netherlands - Granular Sludge_15_04-R1 | ecosystem: Engineered > Bioreactor > Anaerobic >... | reverse complement strand
TACTGCCTGGATCACCCACGCGGCGTGCTGCTCGCTGGCCACGCGGTTGCAGATTACGCCCGCCACATGCAAGTCGGGGTCGAATTCGCGATAGCCCAGAGCCATCGCCCCGGCGCTGCGCGCCATTTTGCCCACGTCCAGCACCAGGATCACCGGCGAGCCCAACAGCTTGGCGACTTCAGCCGTGCTGCCACTCTCGGTAGCCGACCCATAGCCATCGAACAGGCCCATCACACCCTCAACGATGGCGATATCCACCTCGCGCGCCGCTCGCCCAAAGGTGACAGAGACCTGCTCCCGGCCAACCATCCACGTATCGAGATTACGCGAGGGACGCCCGGTAGCCGCCGTATGGTACATGGGATCAATATAGTCTGGGCCAACCTTGAATCCCTGGACGGTGTGCTCCTGCCCTAGCGCAGCCATCAACCCGGTTGCCACGGTGCTTTTGCCGCTGCCACTGGCTGGCGCAGCGACGACCAGCCGCGGCGTGCTAACCCGCATCGCGCACCTCGCCATCTATCGATACGATCAGCAGCGATAGGTAATGCACGCCGCCTTTCTGAAGACCTCGGACGTTGCGCACGACCCGTCCCATAGGATGAGAGGCACGTTCGACGAGCACTGCTCCTTCGGTCAGACCAAGCTCGTCCAGCGCACAAAGCACGCGCTCCAGGTTATGCTTGATCTTGAAGACAATGACCGTATCGAACAGGTCGAGTATGGCCGCCAGATCGTCGAGGTTCTCGTTCGTAGCGGGAAGGATGGCCAAGCGCTGCCCAGCCTGGACCAGGGACAAGTGGGCTTCAGCGGCAGCGGCGTGATAGGAGCTGACACCAGGCACGATCTCAACCGGCACGCCATCCGGCATCTGCTCCAATACATAGACAAACGTGCTATAGAGCAATGGATCGCCCTCGGTCAGAAAGGCGACATCCTGGCCCCGCGCCAGGTATCCGGCGACGGTCTCCGCAGCTTGCCGGCGGTGCCGCCTCCGCATGGCCAGATCCCTGACCATGGGGAAATGGAGCTTTATGACAAGCTGCTCGGGGCGCAGCAGCTCCTGCACGATCTGCAATGCATAGCTGTCCCCATCGGCCCCTGCACAAGGCACAGCGATGACCGGTGCCGTTTGGATCACTCTTGCCGCTTTCAGCGTCAAGAGTTCCGGATCACCGGGGCCCACACCGACCCCAAGCAGGGTCCCCGAGCAGCCAAGAGGGGGCGCCTCACTCATTCTCTCCCACCTCCGCGGATACGACGAACACGGGATTCAGCGGCGCCAGTCGCGTCATGCCGGCAATCTCTCTGCCATGGGCGATGCTGGCCTGCATCACCTCGATTCGCCAGCCCAGCTCGCGGGTTACCCGCAGCATCTGGACCAAGTTTTCCAGTGTGGCGAGATTGGCGACAACCCGGCAGCCGGGTTGCGCGGCACCATCGATATGATGCAGGATGGACTCCATGCTTCCGCCCGTCCCGCCCACAAAGACAGCCGACGGACGGGGCAAGCCTATTAGCACCTCCGGTGCGTTCCCTTTGATGATAGAGACGTTCAGAGCACCAAACCGCGTCACATTCTGCCGGATGTGCGCTATGTTCTCGGCGTCTCTTTCGACGGCGTACACTTGTCCGCGCCAGGCCAACTCGGCCATCTCAACGCTCACCGCCCCACTGCCGGCACCGATATCCCACACCACATCGGTCTCACGCAACGCCAGCTGGGCCAGGCTGAGGCCTCGCACCTCTCGCTTGGTGATGAGACCACGGCAGTGCGCGTACCGCTCGTCGGAACGTGGAGCAAAAGTGGGCCAAGGCTGCCAGCCATTATCCTGGATCAGCAACAGCACATTCAGCAGGCCAAAATCTGCGCCCGGCAACTGCGCCAAACGGGTATCGGTGATCCGTTCCTCCGGCAAGCCCAAGCTCTCGGCGACGACCGCACGGCAATCGGGCAATCCAGCCGCGAGCAACGTCTGGGCGATGGCCGACGGCGTGTGTTCCCCGTCTGTGAGGAGCCCCAGCGTCCGCGCCCGACGGGCCCAGCCGACGACCTCGGCTAAAGGACGATTGTGGGCGCTGGTTAACACAGCTTTGCTCCAATCCATGCCGATGCGGGCAAATGCCAACTGAAGCGAAGTGACGTGGGGAACTATCACGACCTCTTCGGGCGGCAGCACGCGTAGCACCGTGGCCGCAACACCATAGAAGCCTGGATCGCCAGAAGCCAGGATGACCACGCGGCGATCGCCACGACGTGTGAGATGATGCACACGCTGGGCCACATCGGCGCCGATCACGACCTTGTCGGCCGGATGCGAAGCCCAATGTGCCAACAGACGCTTGCCTCCCCAAAGCTGGTCGGCTGGGGCGATGCGATCGAGCACGCTGGGCGAAAGGCTGGCCGGTCCGTCGCCCCCAACGCCGACGATGAGAATGGGGTGCTTCATGATCCCTTTGTCCTCCTGCATCTTGTCGTTCACAGGAGCTCTGGAGCGCCCACGCCAGAGCGTGCCCCCCATACTGTTGCGAGACCGGTCTGCGCCATCATCATCTCATTCCCAAGCAGATCGTCGGGAGCGCCTGCAAAGACAGCCTGCCCCGCGTTCATCACGACCACAAAGCTGGCCCAGCTCTGCACGACCTCCAGATCATGGGTCGCCAAAATGAGCGTCTTTCCTTGGCGATGTAGACGGTGGAAAATGCCAAGAACGCTCAACCGCACCCAAGGATCGAGATTCGATAGAAGCTCATCGGCGACGAGCACATCTGGTTTCATCGCCAGCACCCCTGCCAAAGCGACACGGGCCTTTTCGCCACCACTCAGCGCATGGGTTGGCCGATCCAACAGGTCGCTGACCTCGCACATCTCGGCGGCCTCCTGTACGCGGCGCCGCGCCGCTGCCGCATCCAGGTCCAGATTGAGGGGACCAAAGCTGATATCCTGGCCCACGCTGGTGCTAAAGAGCTGATCGTCTGGGTTCTGGAAAACGATGCCCACCTGTTGACGGAGCCAGCGTGGCGATTTGCGATCATGCTGAATCACGTTTCCGACGAAACGCACAACGCCAGCCTGGGGGCGGCACAGTCCATTGCAGCGCAAAAAGACGGTGGTCCTTCCCGAGCCGTTCCGCCCCAACAAGGCGATCCGTTCTCCTCTGGGGAGCGCCAGCGTGAACCCGCGCAGTGCGAACGTCTCCCGACCTGGGTAAAGGTAGGAAACGTCATCAAATTCGAGAATGCAGGTCACGCTGCCCTCCATGCCAACAATTGGCTGGTGACGACCAGGACACCAGCCAGCAAGATGGCCGGATCACGGTGGTACTGCGAAGGAAGCACCCGCAGCTCTTGGTCGTATCCGCGCGAGTCCAGCGCCTTTTGCAGCCTTTGGCTGCGCTGGAACGCATCGATGAAAAGACGGCTCGCCAGCAAACCGATGCTCCGCATGCTGCATCGGAATGAGCTATAGCCTAACCGCCCTTCCTGGGCCGTCCGCATCCGATCAAGGCTATCTAGCAGCACAAAATTGAGGCGGTACATCACCGTCATCATGTCGAGCAGCAGCACAGGCACCCCCAGGCGGCGGCCAAGCTCCACGATATCGACCAACGGGGTTGTCAGCGCCACAAAGTTCATCGCTGCCGCGCTGCCTAGCGCACGCGTGACCAGATGGAGCCCCAGATTCAGCGCCTCGGGCGTGCTGGATACCCATAGTGGTCCGAGGCGCCAGATCCAGTCGGTTGCTGTCGGTGGTTTGGTATTGATGCTGATCGCAACGCCGACTGTCGTGAGAAGTAGAAAGCTCGCTTCAGTCAGCAGAATGCGCCCAAAGGCCAGGCCCGGCACACCGGCGAATAGCGTTGCCAAGCTCCACATCCACCCCACGGTCAAAAGACCCACCATAGGCTCGTCCAGCACCAAGCACAGGATAAGCACCACCAGCGCCAACCCCACCTTGTAGGCTGGATCAACGGCTCGGATACGATTGGCATAGGCGTAGCGATCAATGATATGCACAGCGATCCCTGAGATGAGGGCTAGGCGGCTCGCAGAGAATGGGGCCAATCTCTATCGCCACCTGGCCCTGTCGGGTACTGCTAACTATGGGCCCCTTGACGCTCTCCCCGCTTTACCCCAAAAAAGTAGCCGATCACGCCAGCTCCCAGCGCGGCCTGCAGCCCAAAGAGCAAGCTCTCGGTCTCGCCACCCGGCGGCTCCCAGAGGGGCTCGAACCAGGGTTCGACGTCCGGCGAGATCTCCAGGATTGTCTCCTCGGCCATTCCGTCCGCTCCGCCAAATTCAGATCCAGGATGCATAAAGAGCGGTACGATGGCCAACACGATAACGAGCGCCAGCAGCAGCCACGTCCAGCCACGCCCGATCGCTCTGCTTTGATCTGTCATCTCATGCCTCCATACCTAGCAGTCGCATCTCTGCCGGCGCATTGCCGCGGAGTGCCCCGAAAATCACGACCGTCAACAGACCCTCGCTGATCGCCAGCGGGATCTGCGTGACGGCAAAGACGGTCCCGAACTTGGCGAACGAGGCCCAGAAACCGCCCATCGGATCGGGATAGGCCAGCGCCAACTGCACCGAGGTCACAACATAAGTAGCCCAATCCGCGAAGGCCGCCGCCAAGAACACCACCACACCCCAATGAAGTTTGCCTTTGAGCGCTCGCCAGATGCCTGCAGCCACCAGCGGCCCCACGATGGCCATACTGAAAGCGTTGGCGCCCAACGTCGTCAGCCCACCGTGAGCCAGCAAGAGCGCTTGGAACAACAGCACGATGCTGCCCAGCACGCTCATGATCGCCGGCCCAAAGAGCACGGCGCCCAAGCCGGTGCCGGTGGGGTGGCTGCTAGAGCCCGTTACGCTAGGGATCTTGAGAGCGCTCAGCACGAAAGCATAGGCCCCGCTGAGCGCCAGCAGCAGTCGCGTCTCGGGCTTTTCAGAGACGGTACGACGCAATCGGATAAAGCCCACAACCCAAAACGGGATCGTCACAACGTACCAGATGATGGCCCACGTGGGCGGCAGAAACCCTTCCATGATATGCATGGCTTGGGCCGAGCCCGGAGAGATCATCTGCAAGCCAACCAGAAGCGCTAGCGCAATGGCCGCCACCCCCCAGCGTCCCATGGGTCTCTTGAACATGGTCGCTCTTCCTTCCGGGTTCCAGTGCCCGAGATACCAGCCTTGCCCGAGTATCAGGCGAACAGATGAGACGCCAAAGAGACATGACTCCAATCAGCTGCGACAGCAGAAAACGGCACATCAGATGCTTGCCGGTCCTTTTGCGCGCCTCCCTTCTGCTTGCGAACTGGGGTCTGGTCCCTGGAGGCCCCTTGAGCACTACCAGACCAGCACCCCCAGGATGGATAGGAGCCCAGTCCGGACATCCCACGGGCGAGTCGAGTAGGGCCTGAGCATAGCCGCGGATAGCCGATGCGGGGGGAGGGGGCAGCGAACACGGCCGGGTGACAGGAGCGCGACGTTTCATCAGCCCCCCTCTTGTGTGCTGGGAACACACTCCGAGGCCAGCAGCTCTCCCCCGATGTCGAAAAGAAGCACGCGCACCGCCAACACCCCCCCGACAAGCTCGTAGACGCTCTGCGCCGCCCTCCTAGCCACGGCCGCCTCCAACCCAGAAATCCCGGCTTGGCGGAGCGTGTTCTGCACATGGCGGGCTGTGTTGGCCGTCCTTACGCGCTCGACGAGGTCCAGGGTTGCCCCAAGTTGCGCGGTCAGACAGGCCAGGAAGTCGAAGTCCACGTCACCTTCCTTGACATGGGTCTGCATACGCCCCTGGGCCACCTTGGACAGCTTGCCGATCATCCCCGAGAGCACGACCTCGTGAAACGCCAGCCGCCTGGCCTGCCGTAACGCATAGCCGATATGATCACCCACCTGCACACAACCGAGCTCGGTCCACTGCGGGTTATAGGCCAACGCATACGCCTCGCTACGTCGCCCTGTGGTCAGGATCACCCGCTGCGCGCCATTCTCCGCAGCGACCCTGAGCGCAATGCAGATGCTGGCCCGATAAGCGGATTCCGAGAAGGGCTTGACGATACCCGTTGTGCCCAGGATCGAGATCCCACCCACGATGCCCAGCCGGGGATTCATGGTTTCCGCGGCCACCCGTTCTCCCTCAGGCACACTGATGGTGACGTGAAGGCCCCTTGTCTCCAGCCGCTCCCCCGCCTCGTGATTCGCAATCTCGGCCATAACCGCCTGCTCGACATGTCGCCGGGGGGCTGGGTTGATCGCAGGCTGGCCGACGTCCACAGGCAAACCGGGCAGAGTCACCACCCCGACGCCCTGCCCCCCGGCGATCCGGATGCCCGGGTCGTCGCTCCAGGCCACTGTGGCCCAGACCTCGATGCCATCGGTCACATCGGGATCGTCACCGGCGTCTTTGATCGCCCCGCACGTGACGCCTCTAGCACCAAGCTCGCAGCGCGCGATAGCAAAAACGACATCTGGACGAGTAGGCAGATCGATGGTGATCTCGGTCACCGGCTGCCCAGTCATCAGCGCACGGGTTGCCGCCACCGCCGAAGCGGTGGCGCAAGCGCCCGTTGTATAGCCTTCACGCAGGTTTTCGCCGCGCCACTTGGCCGTTGCATCGCGCCGCACAGGACGGTTCGACATCAAGCCAGCCCCCCCTCCTCATACGTTGCCAGGCGCAGCAGCGCGTTTATGATGGCAACGGCGACGGACGAACCGCCTTTGCGCCCCACAGCTGTGATGGACGGCACATCGCGCAACGCGAGCAGTTCCGCCTTGGACTCGACTGCTTGGACGAACCCCACCGGCACGCCGACGATCAGGGACGGGCGCACCCCTTCCTCGCGCACCAAGCGAATCACCTCCAGGAGCGCGGTCGGGGCATTCCCGATGGCCACAATCCCCCCCTCGATCCGTCCCTCGTTGCGGCGCATGGCGATTGTGGAGCGAGTCAGCCCTTGCTCCCGAGCGGCAGCATGCACCGCTGGATGGCCGATATCGCACACCGCCTGTCCCCCGAAAGGGCTCAACAGCCGTTCGGAAATGCCCACCTGGACCATTCGCACATCGGTGATGATGCTGCATCCGCTCCGCAGAGCACCAATCCCAGCACGAATGGCGTGGCAAGGCCCATCATCAGGGCAGAAACGCAGGACGTCGCGAAACTCGAAATCGGCGGTAGCATGGATCACCCGCACGACGATGGCCAGCTCCTCTTTGGTGAAAGCGTGATGGCCCATCTCGCTGCGGATGATGGCAAAGCTGGTCTGCTCGATCTCGTGCGGCTGCATCATCGTGCCCCGCTCCTATCACCTTGTTCGCGACGCGCCAGCGCGCCATACAGCCCGGGCCGCCGATGCGGCAGGAAATAACCCATGCTCGTTTGCCGGATGCGCGCGATTTCGGCGGCTGCCAGCTTGAATGTGACAGAGCCCTCTTCCCAACCCTTTGATGCAGCCAGCACGTCTCCCTTGGGATCGAGAACCAACGCTACGCCGGGGAAAACCCGGCCTCGATCATCCCTGCCCGCCATGTTGCAGGCCACCAAATAGCAGCTATTGTCATAAGCGCGCGCCGATAGATAGCGCAAGAGCCGTTCATACAGAGAATCCGGCTCGTCGCGTGCTGTGGCAAAGCCTACGTACATGATCTCGGCGCCAGCCAACGCCTGGACTGTGCTCCACTCGGCAAAGTGCGAATCGTAACAGAGCTGTAGCCCCCATTTGCATCCACCGATGTCAAAGACACCTGGCCGGTCGCCGGGATGGAACGCGTCACGCTCCGGCGGACAGAGATGAGCCTTGCGGTATACGCCGGCAACCCCCTGCGCTGTGGCAATAACCTGGCTGATGTAGCAGCGCCCCTCCACGTCAGCCTCGGCCAGCCCAGCGATCAGAGTGACATCCTGGCGTGCAGCGATAGCGCACAGGCGATCGGCCGCCGGCCCGGGAACAGGCTGGCAAACCGCCCGGACGTCGGGGGAGCGATCGTAGCCACAGATAGACATCTCGGGGAAGCAGACCACATCGGCACCTTGGCTGGCCAGCCGCGCGGCCCAGGCCTCGATATGCGTCAGGTTGTCGTCGATGGCTCCGGGCTCCGCGTGAAAATGGACAGCGCCGACGGTGAGGTCTCTCATCGGACCCCCAAGTCGTACTTTGATTGGTACCCACGCCGCGTGACCATTCTCCCATGGGCGACGTAGGTGCGCTCGCTGCCGATAACAACTGTAGTAAGCATGTCGACGGTGGCGCCGGGTAGCTCGCCGAGTGTCGTGAGGGTTGTCGTCTGTTCCTCTCGGTAGGCCGCCCGTACGATGCCAACCGGCGTCTCGGGGGGAAGGTGGCGAGCCAGTATCTCGCAGGCGCCGCGGAAAGGCTCGGTGCGCTTGCGTCCTTTCGGGTTATACAGACAGATCACAAAGCCGGCCTGCGCAGCCAAGCTGACCCGGTGCAGAATCTCGTCCAAGGGCACGAGTTGGTCACTGAGGCTAACGGCGCAGAAATCGGTCATCAGAGGCGCACCGAGCAGGGCCGCTGCCGCATTCAGCGCCGATATTCCGGGAACAACCGTGACGCTTACCGATGGCTCTCCGCGTTGGTGCAACACCTCGTATACCAGCCCTGCCATGCCATAGACGCCGGGGTCGCCTCCCGATACCAAGACAACCGCCTGGCCCGCTTCCGCCAGCTCGATGGCTCGACTCGCGCGAGCGACCTCCTCGCGCATGCCGCTCGCCTCTCGAAGCGTAGCCATAGCCAAGCCGTCGATCAGGCGCAGGTAAGCCGCATAGCCCAGAATCACGTCGGCATCGCCGATAGCTTGGCGAGCGGCTTCCGTCATCTGATCCAACATGCCAGGACCGATGCCAACAACAGAGATCGTCCCGCGATCTTGAGTCAAGTCCAACGTTACCCTTTCCTTCTGACAGCGACGGCTACCGTCACATGAGCGTATTTCTGCTTCTCCACCAGCAACGCGTCTGTCTCTGCCGCCAGCAGCGCCGCCGGTTCGGCGACACCCCACACGCCCAGTGCGCGATAGACCCTCGGAGAGGGGTTGGGGAGCCCCTGAACCGCTGCGATCTGTTCGCTTGTGAAAGTCTCTAGCGACCATCCCTGCGTGCGGCACGCCTCCAGGATCCCGGCTTCATCTGCCTTGTGTTCGGTTGTGGCGATACACAGCAAGCTCTCCCTAGCTAGGTTGTTGCTATCCAACGTTTCCAGGATCGCTTGGATGATCTCTTGTGCTTGCGTGCCACGCTTGCAGCCCACTCCAATCGCCAGGCAGGGTGGATGATACACGACTGTGGCGGGCACAGCCTCAAAGAACGCCGTGGGCGGCCGTCGCCCAGAGATGACGATTGCCGCTTTGGGGGAAGCTTGCGCCAGGGCATCGAATGAATCGTAACGAACGAGGTTCTCGAGTGGGGGATCGGGCCACCAGCCCCTACCCCCTGCGTCCTGGAAGACACCAACGGAGTCGCCATTGACCAGTGCAGCGCTGACATCGGTCAATCGCTGGCCCCGTCGGATGATCCAGCCCTCATCCTGCCCTAACAGATCGACCGACGGGATCCCCTGCACATCACTGGACGTGGTTAGCACGGCGCAGCCGCCCACTAGATCAGCCACGCGGCGAGCCAGGACGTTGGCGCCGCCCTTGTGTCCACTGAGGAGGCTGATCGCATATCGCCCACGTTCATCCAGAACGACAACGCCCGGATCGGTGTGTTTGCTGCCTAACACAGGCGCCAACTCGCGGACAACAATCCCGGTCGCCATGATGCACACCAACGCCGTGTGCTCTCTGAAGGCAGATTGGAGCACCTGCCGAACCGACACGGTGTACAGATTGAGGTGCGGCCGGGTTGCATCCTCCCCTTGGGCAAAGCGGGCAGGAAGGTAGAGTTCCGCAAGGAGCATCCGTTGCTGGAGCCGCCGCCCCGTCTTCGCTCCACCTCGGGTTAGGGCGATGATGGCCGTGCTCTCTTTTCGCTCCGGAGTGTCTTGCGCGGTGCCATAGAGATGCGAGGTTAGGGCCGTGCCTGATTCTTCCAGGGCGGGGCTGATGACAATGACCGCTTGATGGCTGATCTCGGCCGCTCGCACCTTGCTGGCGACGGTAGCCAGCGTGCCCCGCACAACGAGCTCATCGGGCCAGCTTGCTCGGTAGACGACGGCGACGGGCGTATCCTCACCATATCCAGAGGCTCGCAGCTCCTCCACCACGCGGTCAATCATCCCTACGCTGAGAAAGAGGACCATGCTTGAACGGTGCGCAGCCAGCTCGCGCAGTCTCTCCGAATCGGGCACCGGTGTACGCCCCGACAGACGGGAGAGGATCACCGTCTGGGTTCCGCCGGGCAGGGTCAACTCGATACCCAACGTCGCCGTGGCAGCGAATGCCGAGGAGACGCCAGGCACGATGCTGTAGACGATACCCGCCCGATCAAGTGCATGCATCTGCTCCTTGATCGCTCCAAAGATCGATGGGTCTCCGGTGTGGAGGCGGACGATGGTCTGACCTCTTGCGACGGCACTGCGCATCAGGGCAACTTGCTCTTCCAGCCTCATGCCGGCGCTGTCGTGCATCTGAGATCCCGGACGCGCGTGCTGGAGCACCTCCGCATTGACCAAGGAACCGGCATACAGGATGACATCGGCCTGGGCGATCAGCCGCTGCGCCTTGAGTGTCAACAATTCGGGGTCGCCGGGGCCAGCACCTACGAAAAAGACACGGCCGGAGGATAGGCTGCAATCCTGGCGTTCCATTCTGCGCTACTCGCTCATCTCAGGATAGGCAAAGATCTCTTGACGAGTGAGAGCCTCCCATTCCTGCTCGCCGAAAAAGGTCTTGATGACCTCTCGATGAACGGCTCCGGGATCGATATCCTGAAACAACTCCGGATGGAACCAGGTAGCATAGTAGAGCAAGCCCACAGGGTAACGAAACGTAAGAAAGACGTCGGCCTTGATGATATATACGCGGCTATCTCTGACAGCACTGATGCTTTCCCAGCCCGGCCTGCTCATGATCTCGGCACGTGTCTGCCGCATCTCCTCTAGCGCGGCATCTCCGCTGACACGAACGACAATCACATCGGGATTCTGCTGGATCACCCACTCGGAGCTCATATCGGGCGTGCGCACTGGCTGATCAGCGGCGACATTGACGCCACCTGCTTGGGCGATTGGTCTATGAAAGGCCGTTTCCGCGTTGGCCGTCTTGAGGGGCGAGTTCCACTCAAAATAGACCCGGGGCTTGTCTCCACCTTCTGCTTCCAGGTGCGCGATGCGCTGGTCGACCATGTCCGTCTGCTGTGCCATAAACTGCACAAGCTGTTCAGCCCTGTCTTCGGCACCCAACATGAGCCCAAAGTTTTGGATCAGGAGCTCGATCCGGTCAGGATCGCTCGTCGAATCCACGTAGGAGGGGATGCCAGCCGCATCGAGTTTCTCCCGATCCTCGGAATGGAACATGGCATCGGCCAAGACGACGTCGGGAGCTTTGGCGATGATGCGCTCCAGGCTGGGCTTGGCCGAGGACCCAGCCACAACCTCAACGCCATCTAGCGCCATGGTGGGAAAGGTCGAAAAGGCATCCCGGCCTACCAGCTTGTGGCCCTGACCAAGCGCGCAGACAAGAGCGGTCATCCCCGAATTAATCGAGATCACCGTGTTTGCCGGATAGATCACCTCGACGCCTATGTCATCCTGGTCGTACACGACAATTGTCTCGTCCGGCACTGGGAGATTGGGGGCGATGTCACATCCCCCGATCGTCATGACCAGCATCGCCAAGACGATCATGGCCAGAAGATGCGTTTGCTTGCTCATACGTCTCCTCTAGACGGAGAGCCCCGAGGCCGCCCCGTCCAATGTCACCCGTGAATGGGAACGAACCGAATCCAGCAGAGTGACAACCGGGATCCCTTCCTCATCTATGTTCACTCGGGCCCACACACCATAGACGGCCCGCAGCATCTCAGGGGTCACCACAGAGGCTGGGTTGCCACAGGCAAATACCCGCCCCTCGTGCAGCACGACGATGGTATCGGCCACCCGAACGGCAAAGTTGAGGTCGTGCAAGACGAGAGTCGTGACCAAGCCTTTCCTCAGCGTCATCTCTTTGAGCAAAGCCGCGATCTCCAGTTGATGCCGCAGATCCAGGTTCGCGGTAGGCTCGTCCATTAGCAGAACGCGGGGATCCTGTACCAGAACCTGGGCGATGGACGCCATCCGCTGCTGTCCGCCACTGAGCTCACAGACCGACCTCAAGGCCAGATGAGCAATGCCTAGGTCGTTCAGGGTTGCCAAAGCCAAGTCCAGGTCTGTTTCACTCACCCGCCAGGACAGGGTGCGGAACCGCCCCAGCAGGACCGCCTCCAGGACGGTTAGTTCCATGCTTCCCAGACCGTCCTGCACCAGATAGCCAACAAGCTGGGCCCGCTCTCTAGTCCCGAGAGCGGAAAGCTCCTGCCCATCGAGCACAACGCGGCCCTGTGGCTTTAGAATTCCCGCAACACACCGCAACAGCGTCGACTTGCCCGCCGCGTTGGGCCCAACCAACGCAGTGATCGACGAATCGACTTGGAGATTGATCTGGTTCAGCACCAGCTCAGAATCATAGGCAAAGCTCACGTCCTCCAGATACAGGCTCACCAGTACCGGCTCCTTCGAATGAGAACGAGGCTTAGAAAAAAAGGAATGCCCACGAACGAAGTAATGATACCGATAGGGAAAACGATACCGGGAACAAGCGCCTTGCTGACGATTGACGCCACCGTGAGAACAAGCGCCCCATTGAGCGCTGACAGCGGCATAAAGAAGCGCTGGTCCTCTCCCACGAGCATCCTGGCGATGTGGGGCGCTGCCAGCCCAATGAACCCGATGGTGCCTACAAAGCAAGTAGCCATCGCCGCCAGAATGGAGGTAAGAACCAGTACCCTACGTCGTAGGCGTCTTACATCGATGCCCAGGCTTTCCGCTTTGGCATCGCCCAGCCGCAAAGCGGTCAGCATCCAGGCGTCCCGAGCGAAAATGGGCAACGTGACAAGCAACGTGCTGCCGACAATGGCAACGCCAGTCCATGTCGCCTTGGAGAGACTGCCAAACAACCAGAATACGATGGCCTGCAGCTGCTCTTGTGTAGCCATGTATTGTAGAAGAGCCAGTAGCGCACTGAACAAAAAGTGGAATGCAATGCCGGTGAGCACGAGGCTTTCGACAGAGGCCCGCCTCAGTCGAGAGACCGCGTACACCGAAAATGAACAGAGCAAGGCAAAAATAAAAGCATTCACTGGGACCAGAAATCCTGTCGCGAGTGGAAGCAGGCCAACTCCCAACACCAATCCCAGCGCCGCGCCAAACCCTGAAGCGGCTGCCACCCCGAGGGTGTAAGGGCTGGCCAAGGGGTTCGCCAAGATGGTCTGCATCTCTGCCCCAGCTATCCCCAGGCTCGCGCCTACTACCAGAGCCATCGTGGCTGCCGGCAATCGGATCAACCAGACGATGGCCCAGGTCGGCGCATCGGCCGCGCTGGGCAGAGCAATAGCGGAAACAACCTGCCGGTGCGGAAGGCCGGAAGGACCAACCAGGACGTCGATGATCAGAACTATTGCTAGGGAAACTGCACCCAGAAGCAAATAGAGGCGCTTGGCCCTTGTGATTCTGCGGTATAGCTGCTTCCCGCTCGCCAACGAATCCAGTTGCCTGCTTGTGACCAAAGTCTAGCATCCTAGTTGGGTAATAGTCGTACATCAGCAAACAAAAAAGCCCGCCTTCGATGAAGGCAGGCTAACTAGGCCCCTTGCCATCTCGGCAAAGGGCATCGGCTGGCTTCGCCCTAAGGCGAAACCAAAGCCATGCTCCCACCCCCTTCCGCGAGGTCGTGCAGAGCGGATAGAGGCGGTCGACCTGACTTGGTCAGCGTGTTGACGAACACCGTGACCTTACAGTTGCGGGACAGCGCCGGACTTGCACCGGCTTCGCGCTTTGAGCCCTGATATCCAGATGGAAGGGCACCTCTATCGCCAGTATTCAGTTGGTGGCCAGTATATCACCAAGGATGTTAGGGGTCAAGGCACCGTGCTCCGGGGTTCTACGTCGAAAAGTATGGGAGCGACGAAACCCTGCCGGCCCATCTGTTTCCCATGATACTGTTCCAGCGGCATCAGGTCAGTTTCTGGTACATTCGGAGCGGTTGGACGAGTGGGAGGCCGCCGGCGAGCAGTTGTTATGCGTGTACGAGGGCCGTGGACGCGTGGGACGGCCGGCGCGGAGGTCCTGACCCGGGACGTTGGGAACCGCCCCATCGGGTATCGGTCCAGCGCCGCCTCCGCCAGCTATGCCTACGACGGCGACGGAGTGCACGCCAAGACCGTGGCGCAGTCGTGCTATGCCTGGGGAGATGTCCGCCACGGGCCCGCCAACGCCCGACCGACCATGCCTTCAGGGGGCAGCACCTACAGGGCGAGGCGATTCGGGGCCCTCGCCGGGCGGTCACTGAACGCCGATACCGTCGTCCGGGACGGCGGCTCGCTCGCTGGCTAAAAGAGCGGCAACTGCTTGGCGGCCTGCGGAGCATAGAGAGGAATGCGAGGAGCGATGCCGTGGCGGCGGCAGGCCTCCTGGAAAAAGGGGCCCAGTTCCCGCGCCCGTGGGCTCTCGCACTCGTAACGGTTGCCAAAGGTGCGCTCATACTTCTGGCGAATCCCGGGGAAATGCTCGTCGAGTCGGGCATAGTAGTATGCACGCTGGCGGTTACGGGTGGTCATGCCAATCCAAGGGATGATGTAGGAGCCGCCGGCGGATGCGGTCTGGGCCACGATGGCCGCAATGTTCTCCTCGGTATCCTCGATAAAGGGCAGAATGGGCATCATGGTCGTACCGGTCTGAATGCCGTGGTCGGCCAGAACCCGCATGGCCTCCAGGCGGGCGGACGGTCGCGATGCGCCGGGCTCGATCTTGGCAGCCAGGTCGTCGTCGGTGGTGGTAATGGTGAAACTCACACTGGCGTAGGTGCGGGCGATCTTG
>Ga0334882_1003267_pt1 | contig 15061 bp, 10 predicted proteins | sample GraSluR1_MG_5_FD_207226 | JGI IMG/M metagenome (GOLD analysis project Ga0334882, IMG submission 207226) | Sludge microbial communities from methane-producing bioreactor in Wageningen University, Netherlands - Granular Sludge_15_04-R1 | ecosystem: Engineered > Bioreactor > Anaerobic >... | reverse complement strand
GGGCGCTACCGGGCGCCCAAAGCCCTGATTTCTTCCGCTACGGCGTGGTGTAGACGCCACCACAGCGGTTGAAGTTGGCGAGGTGCTCTTCCTCCGTCACCGAGAAGAAGTGGCTCCCATCCTCTTGGGTGCAGTCCACCATAAAGAAGTAGAAGCCGGTCTCTGCAGGCTGCGCGGCGGCCTGGATGGCCGCGAACCCCGGGTTGGCGATGGGCGCCGGGGGCAGGCCGAGGTTGCGGTAGGTGTTGTAGGGCGACGCGACCTCCAGGTCGTCGAAGGTGATGAAGCGCTTCCACCAACTGCTTTCGTCCGATCGGTACCCGAGCGCATACTGCACCGTGGGACACGACGCCAGGAACCAGCCGTCGCGCAGGCGGTTGTGGAAGACGCCGGCGATCACGGGGCGCTCAGCGTCGATGACGGCTTCGCGCTCGACGATCGATGCCAGCGTGATGCCTTCGTAGAGCGTCAGCCCGTGGGCGGTGAAGCTCTCGCGCAGCTCCGGCGTGACCCGACGGTCAAAGTCCTCCAGCATGCGATCGATCAGATCGTAGGCGGTGGCGTTGAGCGCCAGGCGATAGGTGTCCGGGAAGAGGAAGCCCTCCAGCGTATAGGTCGGGGGGATCTCCGCGAGGAAGGGGTAGTCCTGGAGTAGGTCTGTCTCCCGCCAGCCGGTCTGGGCCATCGAGAGAAAATCCTCACGGGTGATGCCGGTCTGTTGGGCCACCAGCTCAGCGACCTCCTCAAGGCGCTTTCCCTCCGGGATCGTGACCTGCTGGTCCGGCGCTTGAGCGGACTGCAGGGCTCGCGCGATCTCCGGGATCGTCATCGTCTGACGCAGGGTGTAGGTGCCGGCTTGAATGCCGGCATCGAGGCGCCTGTATTGTACATAGCGGCGGAAGAGCTCCGTGTCCGAGATAAGGCGTCGGGCCTTGAGATCGCCCGCAATCTCCGCTACGCTCTGCCCGGACTCGATGGTGAAGGTGATGGGCGTATCGTCGGCACCTGCCGGGGTGTCGAGCGCGTCGCGCCGGCTCTCAATATAGGCCTCCAGGTAGAGGGACTCGAGCGCGCAACTCATCAGGAAGAGCGCCATCGTGGCAAGCAGGAGGTATTTGATTCCTCGTTTCATCGCTATGGGATTCCTTTCTTGGCCCTGAGGGGGCGCCTCAGGCGTGTGCATCGAGATAGCTCTGCAGGATCACGGCGGCGGCTAGGGCGTCGAGGTGGCCCTTTTCAGGCGTCTTGCCCTGTGCCCTCAGGATCTCCTTCGCGCGGTCGGTAGAGAGCCGCTCGTCCCAGAAGACCACGGGCACGGGGATCTTGGAGGACAGCTCCTCGGTGTAATCGCGGACCCAGGCCGCCTGATCCCCTTCGTGACCGTCCATGTTGAGAGGGAGTCCCACGACCAGGTGCTCGATCTTGTGGTCCTCGATGAGCGCCAGGATGTGGTCGGCGTCGTTCTGACGCGAGGTGCGCTCGAAGATCTCGAGCGGTCGTGCTATGATGCCCCATGCATCGCTGAGGGCGACGCCGATCCTCCGATCCCCAAGATCAAGCGCGAGATAGCGCATCGTCACAGCTCAGGGGGTGATAGGCCCCGAGGCGATCTCGATTTGAGTTCGGATAGGAAGGAAGGGGATGCGCGGGAACCACGACGGCGAGACGGTGATCTCGGCGGGTTTGGACAGCGGCAGCGAGGACTGCAGGGTTGCCTGGGCTTCCTCGATCGGCTGCCCCTGGATCTCCTCCTGGACGGCCTGGGCGTCGATCCTTGAGGAGGCCGTGGCGTAGGCGGTCAGATAGAAGGTGAAGCGTCCCGGGCCGACATCCTCCTCGGCAGCCTCGCCGATGGAGAAGCGCGTATCGATGAGGGTGTAGCCCTCGGGCAACTGGGTAGCGAGCTGATGGTAGGCGACGGCCTGAGCGTCGCGCATCCGGACGGCGTGTCCGGTCACCAGCAGACGCAGGGAGAGCCCCAGCACGTCGGTTCGCTCTCCCACCAAGTGTGTGTAGGCGACCTTGGGCGAGGCCTGGATGGTCAGCGATTGGCGCGGGAAGAACTGGCCCTGGGCCTGCGAGGCGATATCCTGCAGGCCGTTGTAGGCCTGTGCCATCACCTGCTGAGCTGCCAGATCCCAAGCTCGCTCGCGGTCCTCCTGGGAGACCGTGCGCACCGTCTCGGTTTGCGCACCGGTGATGGGCTCCGGATTGGTCGTGCGGATGGCGAAGCCCGTCACGCCCTCAACCAGGTTGATCTGGTAGGCGTCGACGTTGCCGCGCGGACCCTCGATGAGGGCCTGCACAGGAGCTTCGGCCTGACCGAAGGCCGGGACGGTGACGCCCTGGGTGGTCTCGAAGCGCACCGGATAGGAGCCGGCGGAGGTGCGCACGATGGTCCCTGCGGGCACCTGATAGTCTTGCCCGAGGAGATTGGTGAAGAGAACGCGCCCGGTGGCGCGTCCGGAGACGGCGTAGCCACGCCCGCTGGTGACGACTTCGGCATAGCTCTCAAACTCGTCGCCGACGCGCGTCGCCGGAATCGCGCTGCGCTGAAGATCGACGGTTTCCAGCTGAGGGTCAACCGAGACGGCGACAATGCGTGAGTAGGTGAGGGTCTGTGGCGTCAGCACAATGGTGGCCGACGGAATCGCCAGGAGCAGGGCGGCTGCGACGATACCGATCACGATCACGAGAAGAGCCCCCTCGAGGGCGAGGAGCCAGGTCGGGGGGCGACGAACGGCGGGTTGCTTGGGGCGCTGCGGTTCGGGGGCCCACCAGGGCGCCTTGGGTTTGTCCGGTTGGGTGCCGTTCCTGAGCGCCGGGAAATGGCCCTCTCGTGCGAGCTGCGCATGCGCCGCCGGCTCTGACCCGTAGACCGGGAACCCGGCCTTGCGCGCGAGGGGGCGCCGTGCCGGATCCTCGACGACCCAGGCGATCTCCCACCGTCTGTCGCGTGCCACCCGTGCTTGGACTTCAAAGTCCAGCGGGTGTGACCAACCGCGCTCGACGTCCCAGGGCAGGGTGATCAGAACGCGATCGTCGTCGACACGACGAAGGGTTTCACGGAGGGTATAGCGATCGTCCGACGCTGTGATGGTTATCGTCTTCACGGCGGGCAGTATGCCACAACTCGGCGATTTGCCAAGGTTCGTGCCCTCAGGATCAGATGAGGCCCTCGCGCGTGAGCGACCTCACGCGTGAGCGGCCTCACGTGTGAGCGGTCTCACATGGCGGACGGTGGAACCTTCAGGGGCAGCACCACGTGAAATGCACTGCCCGGCAGGAGCGTCTCGTCATGACCCGTGCTCTCCGCCCAGATGCGCCCGCCATGCGCTTCGACGATGCCGCGGGCCACCGTCAGCCCGAGCCCCGGCCCACCGCCCTTGAACTTCGTCCTGCCCGAGGAGTGAAGCGTGACTTCGCCCGTGCGGTAGAACTTGGTGAAGATCATCTCCAGGGCCTGCGGGTCGATGCCGATACCTGAATCACGGACGACGACCTCGATGTAGCGATCACCGTCCTCCTGCCCCCCGCTCATATCGTGCGCTTCCACGGAGACACGCCCGCCATCGGGCGTGTACTTGATGGCATTCGTGAGCAGCTCATTGAAGACTTTGGTCAGTGCATCGGGATCGGCTTCGATCTCGGGGAGATCCGCGAGCCCCTGCATCGTCAACGTGATCCGGCGCTCGTCCAAGGCCGGGGTGAGCCGTGAACGAAGTACCTCCAACACATAACCTACGGAGAGGGTCCTGCAGTTGAGATGAAGGGTACGATGGTCGATTTTGACGACGTCGAGCATGCTGTTCACGATGGTGTGGAGGCGGTGTGCACCGTTGACAATGCCCTCAACCTCTTTGTTTCGCAGCTCATCCTCGGCGATGACGGGATCGCTGCGCAGCATCTGGCTGAAGCCGTGGATCAACGTCAACGGCGTGCGGAGCTCGTGGGAGACGACGGTGATGAAGTCGGATTTGTTGCGATCGAGCAGCTCGAGATGACGGTAGGCCGACTCGAGCTCCTCTGTCCGCGCGATCACCTCGCTCTCCAGACCCTCGTTGAGGCGGCGCACCTCGGCATAGAGCCGCGCATTGCGGATCGCAATCGCGATCTGGTCGGCCAGAATCGTCAGCACCGTCACGTCCGCATCTGAGAAGGCCTCCGGACTCTCGCTCTGGATGTCCAGCGCGCCGAGACGTGTGGTGCCGACGCGCAGGGGCAGCGTCAGTTCGGCACGAATGGTGGGCAGGCGATCGGTCGGCAGGAAGATGGCGTCCTGCTGAGCGTCATTCGAGAGGTAGGGTGTGCCCGTGCGGCAGACGTGGGCGATGATACTGCGTGGGGCCTCGAGGCGTATCGCGGCGTTCGGCTCGGGCATCGGCGTCGGGGTCCCGTACTGACCGGCACGCAGCACAACCGCAGCCTTTTCCTCGCTACCCTGATCCTGAATCATCCATATGCCGGCAAAGGTGTATCCGAATCGCTCGCGGATCAGGCTGAGGATCCTCACGAGCAGGGCGTCGACGTCGAGAATCGATGTGATCTGGTGCATCACCTCGGCGCTGGTCTCCAACCGCATCGTCTGCTGTGACAGCGCGTCGTTGACTGCGGCGAGCTCCTGTACCACGGTCTCGAGCTCGCGCCGCTGATGGTAGAGGTCCAGGAAGACCCTGACCTTGCTCAGCAGTACGCGGGGCGAGACCGGCTTATTGAGGTAGTCGACGGCCCCGCTGTCGTAGGCCCTGTAGGGCTGATAGGCGTCCGGCTCGTGGGCGCTGATGAAGATGATGGGCAGGGAGGCCGCTGTGGGCACCTGCCGGATCGACTCCGCCAGCGTGTAGCCGTCCATGCCGGGCATGCGCACATCAAGCAGCGCCACGAAGAGCCGGGGCTCACGCCTGACGATGGCCAGCGCCTCCTCGCCGGACCCGGCCTCAAGGGGCTCGACCTCCAGCGTGCTAAGGGTGCGGGCCAGCATCCGCCGGTTGGACGGCAAATCGTCAACAATCAGGACACCGGGTCGTTGGTCTCTCATCGTCCTAGGTCGGGGGCTGATCCTTCCGTGCGATCACGTCGTCAATCATCTGCTGCCAGTACTTCGCGAGGAAGGGGGGATGTTTCATGCTGTCGAGCACGTAGGAGCGGGAGGCTCGGGAGAGATCCAGGACGGCGGTGATCATCTCCTCCTGGTAGTAGCCCGCCTCCGCCAGAGGGATCCCACTGGGCTCGCGGATGAAGGACGAGCCGCTGGAGGTCTGCTTGCCGTCCGGCGACTCGCCGATGGTGTTGGCGACGCAGTGGAAGATCTTTGAATTGGGCCCAACGGGCTGCTGCGCCCGACCCGAGGTGCGCTTCCACGTGACGGCCTCGATCTCGTCCGAGCTGCACGAGGGCTGGAAGAGGATCTGCGCCCCTGCCATCGCCGGAATCCGGTAGAGCTCGGGATGCCTGCCGTCGCGACAGATGACGAGGGTGCAAAGGATGCCCTCAATCTCGAAGAGCGAGAGCTTGTCACCGCCGCGACAGTAGGTCTTCTCATCGCGACCGGCCATGTTCACCTTGGCGTATTCGTGGACGATCTCGCCGCGGCGATTGATGACGTGGGCCAGGTTCAGGAAGCGATCCTCCGTCTTGCGGATGGTGCCCACCAGGGTCCAGATATCGTGTTCGCGCGCGGCGGCACACACCTGGTCCAGGGCCTGGCGGACCCCGTGCTGCTCCAGCTCAATGACGTAGGGGAAGTAGTAGCTCGTCAGGTTGGCTTCGGGAAAGAGCACCACTCGACTCCCCGAGGCCGACGCGCGCTCGATATAGTGAAGCGTGCGCTGGAGGTTGAACTCAAGGGACTTGGCCCAGTGCATCTGGACACATGAGACCTGGAGGGTGTCAGTCATGGATGCTTTCCTTTCAGGTTGAGCGGCTCCCCCGGCTGCCTCAAGCAGATGCCAGCCTCTCGCCACCGTCGACGACGATGACCTCGCCGGTGATGTAATCCGCCTCGACGAGGAAGCGCACGGCGCTCGCCACATCGTCGGGTGTTCCCCAGCGTCCCTTCAGGGTGCGTCCGGCGATGGCGTCGGCCTGGTCCCGGCTGTAGTCGGGCGGCGGCAGGACCGGCCCCGGCGCCACGGCGTTGACGCTGACGTGCGGCGCGAGCTCAACTGCGAGTTGGCGGGTCAGGGCAAGGAGCCCGGCCTTGCCGACACTGTGGGCGATGAAGCCGCGGAAGGGTTTCCAGGCCGAGAGGTCGACGATGTTGACGATGGCGCCCGCGCCACGTTCGATCATCATCGGTGCCACCGCATCGGAGAGGGCCATCGGGCCATCGAGAAGCACGCTCAACACGCGCCGCCAATCGGAGAAGTCGCCCATCGGCAGCGGTGTCTTGCGCCAGATGGAGGCGCTGTTGACCAGGATATCGACGCTACCGAAGCGTTCGGCGGCGGCGGACACCAGCGACCGCGCCTCATCGATGTCGCCGACATCGGCCTGAACGGCCAACGCATCGACGCCCAGCGCCCGCGCCTCGGCTGCGGTCTCGCGGGCTGCAACGTCCGAGCTGTAGTAGTTGATGACGACGTTGGCGCCGGCTTCGGCAAGGGCGATCGTGATGGCTTTCCCGACACGATGCGCACCACCGGTGATCAGGGCTGTCTTGCCTGCGATGTCCATGGTTGCCTCCTGTGGGTGGCCGTCCTATCAAGTCGACGTACCGTCTGTTCGCTACTATAGACCCGCACCCAGGGGTGTCAATGTCAGAGGGTCGTAACCGGCTTGCTGCACGTCGTCGTGGTCCTCGGCGAAGGCTTGCCGCGGCGTGCGACGCCCCGAGACGGGGCTACAAGCCGGCTGGCGAGGGGGTAGCGAGATCTCAGGTGCGCGACGATCATTTGCCCTGGGTTATCGATGTTGACAGGGGCAGGGCTTTGAGTAGACTCACATTTCATAGACAATGATCGATCTATCTCGTCTCGGTGCATCGTCGTGCACCAGGATAACTCTGTGCGGGAAGGAGATGTGGAAGATGGTTGACCAACCGATTCGAACTCAGACTCTGGGGTACCCGCGTATGGGTAGAGACCGCGAACTGAAGCGGGCTCTGGAGCGCACCTGGCGGGGGGAGGTGGACGCCGAAGAGCTGATGGCGGTCTTCTGGGCTGTTACCGAGGACGCCTGGATCACCCAACGCGAGGCAGGGGTGGACCATATCGGCGTGGGGGGCGAGACGCTCTACGACCACGTGCTCGACTGGGCTGTGCGCTTCGGGCTGGTGGCGGAGCGCTTTCGGCAGCTGACGGGCCTCGAGCGGACCTTTGCAATGGCCCGTGGCCTGCCGGGCATCGCCGCTCTGGAGATGACAAAGTGGTTTGACACCAATTACCATTATCTGGTGCCGGAGATCGAGGCGGATGTGACACCCACTGCGGCCTTCGATGACTTTCTGGCGCTGGTCGCGCGGGCGCGCGAGGTGGTAGGCGATCATACGGTCCCGATGCTCCTCGGACCGGTGACGTTGTTGCGGCTCTCGCGGCTATCCCTAGGTTTTGGTGAGGCGCTTGACGCGCTGCTTCCGCTTTACCGTGAGCTGCTGCAGGCCCTGGCTGCGATGGGCGTCGCCGAGGTCCAGCTGCATGAACCGGCCCTGGTGCTCAGCGGCGCCGGCGAGATGCGCGACGCCGTCGAGGCGACGGTGGCGGCGCTTGCCGATCTGGGCGTGCGGCTGAACCTGGTGACCTACTTTGATGATCTGGGGGAGGCCTACCCCTGGGTGACGGCGCTGCCGGTGGACGTCCTGACGCTCGATTTCACGCGCGGCGACAACGCTGCCTTGATCCGCGACCACGGTTGGGTCGAGGGCAGGACGCTCGCGGCGGGTGTCGTCGATGCGCGCAGCGTGTGGCGGGTTAGGCCCGGTGAGGTCGCGGACCTGCTCGGCGAGCTGCGCTCGGCGGTTGCTGCCGCCGAGGGTGCCGAACTGCGGATCAGCGCATCGGCCTCTCTGCAGTTCGTGCCCCACACGACGGCGCGCGAGACGGGGCTGGACGAGGCCCTGCGCGGCGTGCTCGCCTTTGCCGACGAGAAGCTCGGGGAGCTGCGGGCGCTCGCCGGAGATGATCTGCGCAGCGCCGATGCGGCGTGGGCGGCTTTCCACGACTACGCGCCTGCCGATGTGTCCGTCACCGCGCGCGTCGCGGCGCTCGACGAAGGCGACTTCCGGCGTTCGTTGACCTATGCCGAGCGGCGCCCCCATCAGGTGTCGTTGCCGAGCTTGCCGATGACGACCATCGGGTCGTTCCCACAGACGCGCGAGGTGCGTCGCCTGCGTGCCCGCTACAGCCGCGGGGAGATCACCGAAGCCGCCTATCAAGCCGGCATCGATGCGTTCATCGCCTACACGGTGGGTGTTCAGGATGGGCTGGGGCTGGACATGCTGGTGCATGGCGAGTTCGAGCGCACGGATATGGTGGAGTACTTCGCCCAGAAGCTCAAGGGATTTGCCTTCACCCAGCACGGTTGGGTACAGAGCTTCGGCAGCCGCTGTGTGCGCCCCCCGATTATCTACGCCGACATCTCGCGGCCCGAGGCGATGACGGTACGCGAGTTCGCCGTCGCCCAGTCGCTGACCGAGAAGCCCGTGAAGGGGATGCTGACCGGGCCCGTGACGATCATCAACTGGTCCTATCCGCGTGCGGACATTGCCAGGGAGCAGATTGCCTACCAGCTCGGGCTGGCGCTGCGCGATGAGATCGCCGATCTCGAGGTGGCGGGCGCACGGGCTATCCAGGTGGACGAGCCCGCGCTGCGCGAGGGGCTGCCCCTGAAGCGCGAGCGCTGGGAGGACTACCTCGGTTGGGCCCTCAGCAGCTTCCGGCTGGCGACGGGTAAGGCCCGACCTGAGACGCAGATTCACACGCATATGTGCTATTCGGAGTTCGGGGAGATTCTCGAGGCCATCGATGATCTCGACGCCGACGTCATCTCCATCGAGAACGCCCGGAGCGACGATGCGACGCTCGAGTCGTTGGCAGCCTACGGCTATCCCCGCGAGGTAGGGCCCGGGGTCTACGACATCCACAGCCCGGTGGTGCCGACCGCGGCGTTCATCCGGGAGAAGGTAGCCTCCTTCCTGCGGCACCTACCGCCCGAGCGCATCTGGGTCAATCCCGACTGCGGACTCAAGACGCGGACCTGGGCCGAGGTGTTGCCCTCCTTGCAGCATATGGTCGACGCCGTGCGTGCTCTGCGCGCGATGCCGGCGGACGCCGAACAGGGATAGGTCCGGAGGTCGAGGTGGCCGACGCGGAGGCGTTCTTGCAGCGGATCGATGGGGCCCGTGTGCCGTTGTTGGCGGATGGGGCGATGGGCACGATGCTCCACGCCCGTGGCGTGGCCTTCAGTACCTGTTTCGATGCCCTGAACCTGCACCAGCCCGCCGTCGTGGCCGAGGTGCACCGGGCCTATATCGACGCCGGTTCCGACATCATCCTGACCAACACCTTCGGGGCCAATCGCTACAAGCTGGCCGAGCACGGGCTCGCCGAGCAGGTGGTGGAGATCAACGCGGCAGGGGTCGCTTTGGCCCGACGCGTGGTGTTGGCCTCCTTCCGTAATGTCACCATCGCGGGCGATGTGGGGCCGCTGGGGGTGCGTCTGGCACCCTACGGTCGGGTCCAACGCTCACAGGCGCGTGAGGCGTTCGTGATGCAGATCCGCGCCCTCGTCGATGCCGGGGCCGACCTCATCGTGATCGAGACGATGAACGATCTCCAGGAGACGCTGGTGGCGGTCGAGGCGGCGCGGGAGGTCGCAGACCTGCCCGTGGTGGCCTCGATGACCTTCACACGGGATGACCGCACGGTGTTGGGCGACGCGCCCGCGACGGTGGCCCAACGTCTTCACAAGGCGGGGGCCGACATCATCGGCGTCAACTGCTCCGGTGGCCCGGTGCAGTTGTTGCGCATCCTGGAGCAACTGCGCGCCGCCGTGCCGGACGGGCGCTTCTGGGTGAAGCCGAACGCCGGCTGGCCCGAGCAGGTGATGGGGCGCATTCGCTATCCGGCGAGCCCCGACTACTTCGGTGACTATGCGTGGCTCTTTGCTCAGGGCGGCGCCGACGTCATCGGGGGTTGCTGCGGCACGACGCCGGCGCACATTGCGGCGATGCGCGCGGCGCTGAATCAGGGCCCTTCCGAGGGCGTACGGGCGGCCTCGGAGCCCCTGCCCCTTCCGGTCGCCGGCGTCGACACGGCCCCGGATCAGCCATCGTGCCTGTCGCAGAAGCTGGCAAGCGGAGCCTTCGTCCGCGCCGTGGAGATGGACCCACCGCGAGGTCTGTCGACGCACCGGCTGCTGGCGGGTGCAGCGCTCCTGCAGGAGGCAGGGGCCGACGTCATCAATGTGGCGGACAGCCCGATGGCCCGCATGCGGATGAGCCCTTGGGCGGTCTGCGCGCTGCTTCAGGAGAAACTGGGCGTCGAGACGACGCTGCACTTTCCGATCCGTGGGCGCAATCTGCTGCGTGTCCAGGGTGACCTGCTGGCAGCCCACGCGCTGGGCGTGCGCAATGTCTTCGTCGTCATGGGCGATCCCACGGCCATCGGCGACTATCCCGATGCCATGGACGACTACGATGTGGTGCCCTCAGGCCTGATCAGCCTGATCAAGCAGGAGTTCAACGTCGGCGTGGACCACGCCGGTGCCGACATCGGCCAGCCGACCGTCTTCTTCGTCGGCGCCGCGCTGAACCTGACGCCCGACGACGTTGGACGCGAGGTGAAGGTCGCGCGGCGCAAGGTGCGTGCCGGCGCGGACTTCTTCCTGACGCAGCCCATCTACGAGATCGCGACTGCTCGACGGTTGCTCGAGGCTTACGCCTCACGTTACGGGACGTTGGAGGTTCCCCTACTCGTCGGGATCCTGCCGCTCTACGGTGTGCGTCACGCACGCTTCCTGAACCACGAGGTGCCGGGCATCAGCATTCCCGACGAGATCATCGCGCGCCTGGAGCGCGCGGGTGAGGATGCGCCCCATGAGGGGGTACGCATCGCTTGTGAGCTGATCGAGCAGGTGCGGAGCTGGGCCCAGGGCGTGTACCTGATGCCGGCGTTCAACCGTTACGATCTGGCTGCCGAGGTGCTCGAGGCTGCCGGTGGTGCGTGAGAGGGCATGCCCGAGACGAGATCGTGACGAATCAGCTTCATCCGGAAGGAGGCCGTGATGCGCTACGGGTATTTTGACGATGCGAAGCGTGAGTATGTGATCACCAACCCACGTACGCCGGTGAAGTGGATCAACTACATCGGCACGCTGGCCTTTGGCGGTTACGTGGATCACACGGGGGGGGCCGCCCTTTGCCGGGGGGATCCGGCGCTCAACCGCATCACCTGGTATGTGCCGCAGCGGCCCGTCTCCGATTTCCAGGGGACCACGCTCTACCTGCGCATCGAAGAGGAGGGCGGCTACCGGCTCTTCTCGCCCTTCTACGTGCCGACGCTCGATCCCCTCGACGATTACGCCTGTCACGTCGGGTTGGGCTACAGCCGGATCGTCTCGGAGCTGTACGGCGTGCGCACCGAGGCCACCATCTTTGTCCCGATCGAGGGCACCCAGGAGATCCGCGATATCCGTATCACCAACGTCTCCGATGCGCCGCTGACGCTGGATGCCATCCCGGTCGTCGACTACTCCCACCCCGAGGCGATCAAGCAGTTCAACAACAACGACTGGGTGCCGCAGACGATGGTCAGCCGGATGATCGACGAGGCTGAGGGGCACAAGATCCTCTGCCAGTACCCCTTTATGTTTCGCGACATCCGCCAGAACTACCTGACCTCGAACCTGCCGGTGGCGAGCTTCGAGTCGGATCGCGATGCGTTCCTCGGTTACGGCGGGTGGCGGGCGCCTGAGGCCCTGGAGCGTGCGGAGCTGGCTGACTACGAGGCGTGGCGCGGGCAGAACATCGGCGCGCTGCTTCACCATCTGGGGACAGTCCAGCCCGGAGAGACGCGCCGGCTGATCACGCAGCTGGGGCAGGCGCCCAGCGTCGAGGCGGCGCTGCCTGAGATCCACGCCTACCGCGATCCGGCGAGGGTCACCGAGGCCTTCGAGCGTCTGCAGGAGAGCTGGCGGACCTATCTGGATCGCATGCAGGTGGAGACGCCGGACGACGCGATGAATGCGATGCTCAACGTCCATAACCCGCGGCAGTGCTACATCACGCTCAACTGGTCGCGCTTCCTCTCGGTCTACCAGACGGGCTTGGGCACGCGAGGCCTGGGAATGCGCGACAGCTCTCAGGACGTGATGGGGGTAGTGGGGAACGCGCCCGACGAGGCCCGCGCGCTGATGGCGAAGCTGCTTCAGGTGCAGCGTCCTGACGGGTCGGGGATGCACCAGTTCTACCCCCTGACGATGGAGGCCGGCATCGGCGACGCTGCGGAGGGCGAGGAGCGACCCGACTACTACGGCGACGACCACCTCTGGTTGATCCTGGCGGTCGCTGCCTACCTCAAGGAGACGGGCGATCTGGGCTTCCTGGACGAGGAGCTGCCCTACTATGGGACACGCCCCTACGGCGCGCCGGGCACATCGGGCACGGTCCTGGATCATCTGCGGCGGGCGCTGGCGTTCACCTGGTCGAACACGGGCGCCCATGGCCTGCCCTTGCTGGGCTTCGCCGACTGGAACGACACGGTGAACCTGCGCAAGGGGGCCGAGTCGCTCTTCAACGCGTTCCTCTTCGGCGTGGCGCTCCGGGAGATGATCGAGCTGGCGGAGCATATGGGCGACGGGGCTTCGGCGCCGCGCTATCGTGAGCAGTATGCCGAGATGCAGGCGCGGGTCAACGAGGTGGCGTGGGATGAGGCAATCGGCGGCGGTGCCTGGTACGTGCGCTATTTCGACAGCGACGGCACGCCATTGGGATCGCAGTCCAATGACAAGGGGCGGATCTATCTCAACGCGCAGTCGTGGGCGGTGATGTCAGGCTTTGCGCCACAGGAGCGGGCCCTCCAGGCGTTGGACGCCGCGCACGAGCACCTCAACACGAGCCAGGGCCTGAAGGTCGGCGCGCCGGGGTACAACGGCTTCGACCCAAACAAGGGCGGGATCACGACCTATCCGCCCGGCACGAAGGAGAACTGCGGCATCTTCCTACACACGAACCCGTGGGTGATGATCGCGGAGACGATGGTGGGGCGGGGCGAGCGTGCCTACGAATACTACGCCCAGATCAACCCGGCAACGCGCAACGATCGGATTGAGGCGTTCGAGGTGGAGCCCTACGTCTACTGCCAGAACATCCTCTCCGACGAACATCCGCAGTTCGGCCTGGGGCGCAACAGCTGGCTGACCGGCACCGCGTCGTGGGCCTATCAGGCGGGCACCAAGTACATCCTCGGCGTCCGCCCGACCTATGGCGGTCTGATGGTCGATCCTTGCATACCGCCGGCGTGGGACGGGTTCCGTGTGCGCCGTACCTTCCGTGGCGCGACCTACGAGATCACGGTGACCAATCCCTCGCACGTCAGCAAGGGGGTCGACTCGATCACGGTGGACGGGCAGCGCCTCGATGGGGCGGTGATCCCGGCTTTCGATGACGGACAGGTGCATCGGGTCGAGGTCGTGATGGGCTAGGTGCGGACTGCGTGTGCGGCGAGGCGAGCCGGCACGGGGTCTCGCGTGCGGTATGTGAAGGGCTGTGCAGCGCAGCACCCGAAAGGAGGTGTGCGATGCGTATTCTGGTCTATGGAGCGGGTCCACTCGGCAGCCTGTTCGCCGCGCAGCTTCACGCGGCGGGCCATGATGTGGCGATCCTCGCCAGGGGGCAGAGGCTGACGGACATCCGCGAGCACGGCGTGGTGATCCACAACCTCGTGAACGACGAGACGATGGTGGCGCCGGTCCGCACTGTTGAGATGCTCGACCCGGATGATGCCTACGACCTGGTGCTGGTGATCATGCGCAAGAACGCAGCGCTGACGATCCTGCCCGTGTTGGCGGCTAACCGGACCACGCCCAACGTGCTCTTCCTGATGAACAACGCCGCCGGGCCGGAGGCGTTGGTGGCGGCTCTGGGGCGGGAGCGCGTGCTGATCGGCTTCCCCGCCTCCGCCGGCTCCCGCGATGGCCACGTGATGCACTGTCTGACCGGTACCCCCGAGGAGAAGGCGGACGTGCCTTTCGGCGAGATCGACGGATCTGTGACCCCACGCGTCAAGCAGATCGCTGCGGTCTTCGAGAGCACGCCGGGCTTGGGCGCCGAGATCCGCACCGACATGGACGCCTGGCTCAAGTACCACGTGGCGTTGCTGATGCCCTCGCTCGCCCCGGCGCTCTACCTGTGCGGCACCGACAACGAGCGGATGGCGCGAACCCGGGATGCCGTCGTGCTCGCTGCGCGGGCGATCCGGGAGGGGTTCCGCGTGCTCCAGGCGCTGGGCTATCCGGTGACGCCGTCGCGGTTCAAGGTGTTCATATGGCTGCCCGAACCGTTGTTGGTGGCCTTCGCCCAGCGGCTGCTGGCCGATCCCAGGATGAAGACGGCCCTGACGGCCCACGCTGAGGTGGCTCGCGACGAGATCCGGCATCTCGCCGACGAGTTCCTGGCGCTCGCCTCTCAGACCACGGTCCCCATCCCGACGATCCGGCGGTTGCTCGCCGTCTATCCCGATCCCAACGCAGAGCTGATCCCCGACGGCAGCCGCGAGATCCCGCTGGACTGGCGGGGCGTCTGGGTGGCGGCAGGTGGGTTGGCTGCGGCGCTCGGCCTCGTCTATGCGGTGGGGCGACGACTGAAGCGGGCAGGGTAGCCGGGGACCATCGCCGGCGCAACATAGGCGCCGGCTTCAAGCTCGTGAAAGGACATTCGTGTATGGACAAGATACGCATCGGTCTCTACGGTACCAACGGACATCAGATTCACAACGCGCTGATCGATCATCCGCTGGGTGTCTGCGTTGCCACGGCGGCGTTTCCGCGTGAGCGGTTACCTGAGCCGCTCCAGGCGGATGCGGAGATCCGCCATTATGAGACGCTGGACGAGCTGCTGCAGGACGAG
>Ga0334882_1003266_pt1 | contig 15065 bp, 10 predicted proteins | sample GraSluR1_MG_5_FD_207226 | JGI IMG/M metagenome (GOLD analysis project Ga0334882, IMG submission 207226) | Sludge microbial communities from methane-producing bioreactor in Wageningen University, Netherlands - Granular Sludge_15_04-R1 | ecosystem: Engineered > Bioreactor > Anaerobic >... | reverse complement strand
CGATGCTGAGCGGGCTGTCCGAGGAGAGTATCTCCGAAGCGTAGTACCTGCGTTTGATGCCGTCCAATGTCTCCTGATCCAGAAGCTCGGTTGATATCCGGCGCAGCTCGGCCAGAACAAGGCTCTCAACCGTGTCCGGATTGACGCCGTCCTGAATCATGGCATAGATGGTGAATGAAGAAACATCCATGTTCCATGGGGCGCTTGCGCCGGCGCTGGAGGCAAGACCGGTGAGAACCAGATTGTTCTCCAGCCATGAGGTGCGTCCCGAGGAGAGGTAGCTGGCTATGAATGAAAGCGGAACCATGTCCGGGTCGAGCTGACTGCACCCCTGAAAGGCGATGGCAAGCCGAGCCGACTCCGAGGGGAACTCGAATGAATCCCGAACAGGGCCGTTGATCGCCGGGTCACGGGGCAGGTCGAGTTCAGGTACCGGCACCGCCGGAATGCCTTCGAAGTACCGTCTTGCCAGAGCCAGGGCGTCTTCGGTATCGATATTGCCCACAATGGCCAGAACCGCGTTCGCAGGCTGGTACCATGTGTCGTAGTAGGCCTTCACCGATTCGTGGGTGTATGCGCTGATGGTTTCCTCGAAACCGATGATGGGCCTCCCGTAGGGGTGCACCGGATGCATCAGATCAAGGATCCTCTTCCACATCGCTCCATCGGGGCTGTCCTCTCCCAAACGCCATTCATCAAGCACCACCCCGATCTCCGAGGCGACTGTGGCGGAATCCATGGGGCAGTTCCGCATTCTGTCGCTCTCGATGGCCAATGCCTCTTCCAGCTTCGAGGCGGGGAAATGGAGGTAGTAGGTGGTGTTGTCCTGGCCGGTGCCTGCATTGGCCCTGCCGCCGTTTTTCTGAACGATCTGCCAGAACCTTGTGTCAGGCATGTCCGGTGTGCCGTTGAACAGCATGTGCTCTGTGAAGTGGCTTATACCCGCTATGTCGTCGGTTTCGTTTCTGGCGCCGACGTTGTACTGAACAACCACCGCCACGGATCTTGTGTAATCCATCTCCTCGGTGATGACAGTGAGCCCGTTTTCAAGCACGGTGATCTCCGGGGCGGCCAGGAGCGCAGCGGCAAGAATCAGCAGGTATGCGGCTTGCTTTTTCATAGGTGGGATTCCTTTTTCTCGGGTTGTGGTTCACGGCTGAAACAACCCGGATAATATAGCGGACTCCTCAGTGACCGTTCCGGGAGATTAGGCTATATTTTAGGTTCGGGAAGTGTTTTCCGCGCTGGAAGGGGAGGGCGATGGCGGGTTGTACCAGGCACATTTTCATAACCGGCGGAGTGGTTTCCTCACTGGGCAAGGGCATCACCGCGGCTTCGATGGCCCTGCTTCTGAAGCAGCGGGGATACAGCGTGTTCCTGCAGAAGCTGGACCCCTACATAAATGTCGATCCGGGTACCATGTCACCCTATCAGCACGGAGAGGTTTTCGTAACCGACGACGGCGCCGAGACCGATCTTGACCTTGGCCACTACGAGCGATTCGCCGGTGTGACCTGCACCCGTCAGAGCAACTTCACCACGGGCCGCATCTACTCCACTGTGATCAGCAGGGAAAGGGAGGGAGGCTATCTCGGAGGAACGGTGCAGGTTGTTCCCCACATCACCGACGAGATAAAGAAAGCTATTCTGGATTGCAGGGACACCGGCGCGGACATCGTGATAACCGAGATTGGCGGTACCACCGGCGATATCGAATCCAGCCCGTTTCTCGAGGCCCTGAGGCAGTTGCGGCATGATCTGGGCCCGGGAAAGTCCCTTTTCGTCCACCTGACTCTTGTTCCCTATCTGGCCGCCAGTGGCGAACTGAAAACGAAGCCCGCCCAGCAGTCCTCCGGGGTTCTTCGAAGCATAGGCATCATTCCCGACATACTCATCTGCAGAACCGAAGTGGCCATGCGGGAGGAGCATTTCCGGAAGCTCAGCCTTTTCTGCAATGTCGAGCGACCGGCTGTCATCGAAGAAACCGATGTCAAAAACTCCATTTACGAGGTTCCCGGAGAACTGGCCAGGCAGGCGCTGGACACCCTGATTCTGAAAAAGGTTGGCCTTCCCCCCCGTGAGCTGGACATGTCGGCCTGGAACGAAATGGTGGACAGGGCCGTAAATCCCGGCGGCGAAACGGTGGAAATCGCTGTGGTAGGCAAGTACATGGCTCTTAAGGACGCATACAAATCCATCTTCGAGGCTCTCTGTCACGGCGCCATGGCCCATGATGTCAGGCTGAAGCTTCGATGCATCGAGTCCGAGGATGTTTCCACAACAGGTGCAAGCCTGCTTGACGGCGTTGGGGGGGTTCTCGTTCCCGGAGGCTTTGGCTACCGGGGGCTTGAGGGGAAGATCGAAGCGGTGCGATACGCCCGGGAGATGAATATTCCCTTTCTGGGCATCTGCCTCGGCCTGCAGTGTGCCGTAATAGAAACCGCAAGGAATGTTGCTGGTCTCAGTGCTGCGGACAGCGCTGAGTTCGCGCCTGATTCGCCGCATCCGGTGATCAGCCTTCTTGACCAGCAGAGAAATGTGGTGAACAAGGGCGGCACCATGAGATTGGGGGCCTATCCGTGCGTTCTGGCCCAAGACAGCCTGGCGGCCTGCGTTTACGGTGAAACCATCATCAGCGAAAGGCATCGCCACAGATTCGAGTTCAACAACGGGTACCGGCAGGTGCTGCTTGAAGCGGGTCTCCACCCCTCAGGCCTCTCTCCGGATGGGGCTCTGGTGGAGGTTGTGGAGCGTCGTGATCACCCCTGGTTCATCGCGTGTCAGTACCATCCCGAGTTCAAGTCCCGCCCCCTTTCACCCCATCCGCTGTTCGTGGGGTTCACCGGGGCTGCGAAGGAGGTCGGCCGGTGAAACCCGGTGAATACTGCGGGCTGTGCGGTGTAATGGGAAGCTCTGTTGCTCCGGCGCTGCTGGTGGCGGAAGGCCTTTTCGCCCAGCAGCACCGGGGGCAGGAAGCGGCGGGGATAGCCACTCTCAGTGAGCATGGCCGGATAGTTCTGCACAAGAGGAAGGGCCTGGTAGCTGAAGCCATGGCGGACGCCCCCAGGGCGGTTTTCAGCGAAGCGAGCACAGCTTCCGTGGGTCATGTACGGTACGGAACCTTCGGAGGGGATGACCTGCTGAACGCTCAGCCCATTCTGGTGAACATGGCGGGAATACCGGTTGCAATCGCCCACAACGGAACAATCAGCAACGCCGGCAGCATTCGACGGGAGCTTCAGCGCAAGGGTCACATTCTTCAGACAAACACCGACACCGAGATTGTGCTTCACCTGATGAGCCGGGAACTGGAGGACAACGGTTACAATGTCCGCCGCTGTCTGGAGATTGCCCTTTCCCGCCTGGAGGGAGCTTACTGCCTTCTTCTTCTCACACCCGAAGGAATGTACGCGGTGAGGGACCCCATGGGTTTCAGGCCCCTGTGCCTGGGAAGCATTCCCGACCGCGGCTGGGTGGTGGCCAGCGAGTCAATCGCCTTCGCCATGACCGGCGCGGAGTATGTGCGGGAAATCGAAGCCGGCGAGATGCTGTTCTTTTCTGTAAACGGGGGTCCTCCTGCATCCTCCCGGTTCAACCCGGAAGCGGAACTCTTCAATCCCGAAGGAAACCGGCTCGCGCAGTGCATCTTCGAGCATGTCTACTTCGCGAGACCGGGAAGCATTGTTTTCGGAGACAGCGTGTATCAGGTGAGGATTGCGATGGGACACCAGCTGGCAAGAGAGCATCCCGCCCAGTGTGACATGGTCATGCCGGTTCCGGACAGTGGAATGTTCGCCGCCATGGGCTACGCCCGGGAGATAGGAGTCAACCTGGACATGGGTTTCACAAGAAATCACTATGTGGGAAGAACCTTTATCGACCCCGGCCAGGCTGCCCGTCCGGCAATGGTCATGCGAAAGCTTCAGGCGATTCCCGAGGCGATCAAGGGAAGAAGGCTGTGCGTGGTGGAAGACAGCATTGTCAGGGGAACCACCAGCAGAACCAGAATAAAGGCGCTTCGCGAGGCCGGTGCCCGGGAGATACACATGAGGGTAAGCTGCCCTCCACATCGCCACGGATGCTATTTCGGAATAGACTTTCCCAGTGAGGAGAGGCTGATCGCTCATTCCAGATCCATTGAGGAGATAACGGAATTGCTGGGCCTGGACAGCCTTGCCTATCTCTCGGTGGAGGGGATGCTTTCCTGCGTTCGTGCCCACAAGACTTCCGACTACTGCACCGCGTGCTTCACCGGTGACTACCCGGTTCTCCCTCCGGAAGAAGGCATTCCGGGTCAGGTGGAAGCATGATTCCCGGCGGTGTGGCAATACTGGATTTCGGCAGCCAGTACTCCCAGCTCATTGCCCGGAGGATCAGGGAGCTTGAGGTTTACTGCGAGATCCTTCCCGGAAACACACCCTGGGAGAGGGTGGAAGCCTTGAAACCCGGCGCGCTGATCCTTTCCGGCAGCCCCTTCAGTGTGTACGGGGAGAACTCCCCCCAGCCGCCCCCTGAGGTTTTCAAAACCCCTCTGCCCGTTCTGGGAATCTGCTACGGCATGCAGCTTCTGGCCTTTCATACCGGGGGAGCGGTGGAGGGCGGACACCACCGGGAGTTCGGCCCCGCCGAGCTGTTTCCCTTGGAGGGAAGCACTCTTTTTCAGGGGCAGCCCGACGGCCTTCAGGCGTGGATGAGCCACGGAGACAGGGTCACCCGGGTTCCCCCCGGGTATTCGGTTGCGGCCCGCACCGCCCTTCTGCCGATTGCCGCCATGGAAAACCCGGGTGCGGGAAGGTTCGGGGTTCAGTTTCACCCCGAGGTCAACCATACCGTTTTCGGCAGGGATTTTCTGAAAAGGTTTCTCTTCAATGTTGCCGGACTCGATCCAAACTGGAACATGAGGCGATACGCTGACCAGGCCGCTGAAGCCATCCAGCGCGAACTGGGTCCACACGGGAGAGTGATACTGGGCCTTTCGGGAGGGGTGGACAGCTCCGTGGTCGCGGCCCTGCTCCACAAGGCGGTTCCGGGCCGGTTTACGCCCATCTTCGTGGATAACGGCCTTCTCAGGGCGGGGGAGAGGGAACAGGTAGAGGCCACCTTCGGGGATCACTTCGGCATGCCGCTGGTGATAATCGATGGCGCCGATGTCTTTCTTGCTGAACTGGCCGGGGTCGATGACCCTGAACGAAAACGAAAGATCATCGGCCGGGTGTTCATCGAACTGTTCGAGAAGGCCGCATCGGATATTTCCGGCGCCACCCATCTCGCCCAGGGAACCCTGTACCCTGATGTCATAGAAAGCATAAGCTTTCGGGGGCCATCCGCCACCATTAAAAGCCACCATAATGTTGGAGGTCTTCCGGAACACATGCACCTGAAGCTTCTGGAACCCCTCCGAGAACTGTTCAAGGATGAGGTGAGGGAACTGGGGATGGAACTCGGTCTTCCGGAAGACATGGTGAACCGGCATCCCTTCCCGGGCCCCGGACTCGCGGTAAGAATCCTTGGTCCCGTCAACCGTGAAGACCTTGAACTGCTCCGGTGCGTTGACGATGTGTTCATAAGTTATCTCAAGGAAAACAGCCTTTACCGGGAGATATGGCAGGCTTTTTCCGTGCTGCTTCCCATAAGAACGGTGGGCGTCATGGGTGATGAGCGTACCTACCACCGGGTAGCGGCCCTCAGGGCTGTCACCAGCACCGACGGCATGACCGCAGACTGGTACAGAATGGAGCCCCGTCACATGGCCAGGCTTGCCAGCGAAATCGTGAATCGGGTTCCCGGGGTGAGCAGAGTGGTTTACGACATCTCTTCCAAACCACCGGCAACCATCGAGTGGGAATGACCGGCACCTTCATAAATACCGGTGCCGTGCTTGCAGGGGGAACCCTGGGCAGCGTTCTGGGTGCCAGGTTTCCCGACAGGATGCATACCACCATAATGCATGTTATCGGCATCTTTACGCTGGCTGTGGGTGTCAGCCTCTTCCTCGACGCGGGAAACGTGCTGGTGGTTCTCGGCAGCCTTGTCATCGGCGGGATCGCCGGTGAGGCGCTTGGGCTGGAAGCGGGGCTTCTGGCACTGGGAGAAGGCCTGAAAGCAAGATGCGCTGGCATTCCTTTTCTTGCCAGAGGAGATTTCACCAGGGGTTTCGTTACCGCGGGGCTGGTTTTCTGTGTGGGCCCCATGACGGTGGTGGGCTCGATGCAGGACGGTCTTCATGGAGACCCGTCTCTGCTGGTTATCAAGAGCGTGCTGGATTTCTTCGCGGGAATGGCCTTTGCGGCCGGTATGGGCATGGGCGTCACTTTCGCGGCCCTGATTGTTCTCGTGGTTCAGGGAAGCCTCACCCTGGGCGCGTCGGCCCTGTCCGGCATTCTCAGCGAAAGCATGACCGCCGACATGAGCGCCACCGGGGGGATCATTCTTCTGGGCCTGGGTTTGAGGCTGCTTGAGATCAAAAGCGTCAGGGCTGCCAATCTGCTTCCCGGACTGGTCTTTGCGCCGGTACTGTCGTTTCTCGCCGGCACACTCTAGTGTTATGTTACTCCATGGAATGCATGCTCAACAAGGAGGGTTGCCATGTTCGTGAGAGGTTTGGTGGTTACGGCTATTCTGGCTGTACTGGTTTCCGGTTGCGGCAGCAACGGCGGTCCATTCAATCCCGGCCAGAATGATGACGCCCGATTCTATCCCCTTGCGGTGGGGAACACCTGGGAATACACAAGGTACGGCACCTTCAACATCGACTCACTCAGCTACACAATCAGCGGTGCCTCCACGGTGACCATAACCGGCACCGCAGACCACTCCGGCGGATTTCAGGTCTTCGTTGAGGAAACCATGGTCAGCGATACCATACTGGGTCTTTTCATTGAAACTGCCATTGACACAAGCTACATCCGTGTAACGGGTTCCGGGCTCCACGGCTACCCCTCTCTGCTGTCAACCGATTCCAGCTGGACTGTTCCCTTCCCTCTGATTACCGGCATGGTCTGGCCTTTCAGCACTGAGCCACCCATGACGGGAGAACTGCTTTCCCAGTCGGAAACAGTCACGGTTCCAGCTGGAACATTCCAGGATTGCCTGGAAATGAGAATCATCTGGATCGAGGGTGGAAATGTGGTCAACACCAGTAACTTTGCCCCCAATGTGGGCATGGTGAGGAACATTTACAGCCAGGGAACTGCCCAGTTTCTCGTTAACATCACCACACGCCTCGCCTCATACCAGCTGGCACCCTGACCCGGGCAACCCGCGGTGCTGCGCAGGGCAAAAAGGCTGCTTCCGGACAGAGACTACATTGGTATACTGTTCGGCTCCATTCTCTTCGGGATAGCTTACTCCTGGTTCCTCTTCCCCTTCAGAATCTCCCCCGGAGGCGTGGCGGGGCTTGCCCAGATTCTTTACCACCTAACCGGCATTCAGGAGAGCCTCTGGATGTTCGGATTCAACATTCCCCTTTTCGTTTTCGGTTACTTCATGGTGGGGAGACAGTTCGGCATTAGAAGCTTCGTGGGAATGATGCTTTCCAACGGGGCTTGCTGGGCCTTGGCGCCCGACAGGCTCCATTTCATTCAGGGGTTCTCCCGGCTGGTTCACAATGTGGCTCCTTCAGGTGAACTTCCCAGGTATTCGGTACTTTTCAGCGGAGGCAGCGAGATGGACATTCTGCTGGCCTCCGTGGCGGGCTCTGCCCTGCTTGGCATCGGTCTCGGTATCATCTTCCGGTTCAGGGGCTCCACCGGGGGCACAGACATCCCGGTGGCCATAATGAAGAAATACACCGGGGTTACCATCTCCACAGGCTACTGGATGGTGGAAAGCGTGATAATCCTTCTGGTGGGGGTGGTGTTCAGCGATGCCAGGCTGCTGATATGGGCTTATCTGAACCTTTTTCTCACCACCAGAATGACGGATCTGGCCGCCGAGGGCATGCCTTTCGTGAAGGCGGTCATCATCGTAAGCGATCATTCCGAAGCAATCCGTGACGCGATCTACCTCCATCTCGACAGGGGGGTGACCTTTCTGATGGCCCAGGGCGGCTACAGGAGGCAGGACAGGGATGTAATCTATGTATGCATTCATCGGAGGCAGGTGATGATTCTGCAGAAGCTGGTGAAGGACATAGACCCCGACGCCTTCATGGTGCTCCATGACGCCTACGATGTTATGGGTTCAGGGTTCCGAAAGCGGATCATAGACTATTCCGATGCTGATTGACACCCACTGTCACCTTCTTGATGAACCCCTCTGCACGGATGTCGGGGGGGTTCTGAGCCGGGCCGCCGCCGCGGGTGTGGCGTCGATGGTGGTTCCCACGGTTTCCAGCGGGGAATGGGCAAGACTGGCTCCTCTTGAGAGCCTGGCCGGAATTCACACCGCCTGCGGGGTTCACCCCTGGAAAGCAGGGGAAGGGGTGGATGAACCCCTTCTCAAGAGCTTTCTCGGAAATTCGGTGGCGGTGGGGGAAATTGGTCTTGACTGGAAGGTGGGTGTTTCAAGGGCATGCCAGCTGGACTGCTTCGAAACGCAACTCGGAATCGCGGTAGAATTGAACCTTCCGGTGCTGCTTCACTGCCGGGGCGCCTTCGACGAGCTGCTTGAGCTTATCCGCTTCAAACCCCCTCCCGGAGCCGTTCTGCACGGTTTCAGCAGGAGCCCCGATCTGATGCGTCGTTTTCTTGATGCGGGTTGCTGCATCGGTTTTGGAGGGGCGATCACCCGGGAGAGGGCGGCAAGCGCCAGGGCCTGCGCCAGGGTGGTCCCGGAAGACCGCTATGTTCTGGAAACCGACTCTCCATGGATAGGCGTGAAGGGAGGCCCCTCCGAGCCTTCCTCGCTGCGCCTGGTGGCGTCATCAATGGCCTTTCTTCGCGGAGTTGCCCCCGAACAGGTTCACAGGGTGTCTTCGGAAAACGCCGTCAAGGTTCTGGCGCTTCAGCGATGAGCAGAAGATTCGACAGGGTAAGGGATTTCTTCGGTGAAGAGGGTCTGCTGAAGATACGGGAGGCGTCGGTTTTTGTGGCGGGTCTGGGCGGCGTGGGCAGCCACTGCGCCTCGGCCCTGTGTCGCACCGGAGTGGGGGAGGTCATTCTCTGTGACTTCGACGAAGTTACCGAAACCGGACTGAACCGCAGCGCTCTCTTCGGGCCAGGCGATGTTGGTCTGGGCAAAGCGGCAACAGCGGCCAGGCTTCTGGGGGACCTGTGCCCGGACACCAGGGTTTCGTTCCTGAACGCCTTCATTCACCGGGACACCCTTCCCGAACTGATCCCTTCCGGCTCGGTGTTCGCGGTGGCGGACGCGATAGACAGCCTGAATCCCAAGGCGGAGCTTCTTTCGTGGTGTCTGGCCATGGGGCTTGCCGTCTGCAGCAGTATGGGCGCTTCCGGAAGGCGCGACCCTTCAATGCTCAGGATTGGAAGCCTTGAAGAAACCCGGGGTTGTCCCCTGGCAAGGCAGCTCCGCCGCTACCTGCGGAATCGGCATGTGTCCGGTTCCGTCATGTGTGTCTACTCGACCGAGAAGGCGGTGAAGCCCTTGCCTCCGGATTTGGACGATGCTTTCCGCGGAAGGGGAAGGGTTAGAAACAGGCTTCCCAGTCTGATGACCATGCCCGGCGCGTTCGGCTACGCCCTGGCCCAGCTGGTGCTCGACGGCATAGTTGGGAATGGCGGGAACGTGTGGGAATCGAACCCACCCAGGATGGTTTAAGCACCCGACGCCGGATTTGAAGTCCGGGAGGGACACCAGTCCCCTTCCGCTCCCGCGTGGGGCTAAACTTCTCAAGACAGCAATGATTGTCAATACCACTCTGCGGTGTTATTGTCGCTTTTGTCGAAGGGGCTCAACGGGGGAGGGGTTTCATGGACATCAATACCATTACTAAAGGGATGGGCTCCTCCCCAGATGCCGGCGAAAGGGGTGCGCTCTTTGCCGAAAGGATTTCCGAACACCCCTCCCCGGTCGAAGCTGTTTCCGCCATATCCGGGTCTGCCCTGGAATCTCCGCTGAACGCGCTGGTGTTTTACACCGCTGTCAACTCGAAAATATGGAGCCCGAAACTCAGCGGCGTCACCCTTGAACTGCTGAAAAAGACCATGGCGTCCCATGATCCCCAACTGGTTCGGGCATGGCACCTTCTGGACAGTCTCACGCCGGAGGGGAGAAACGCCTTTCTGGCCAAGGTCTCCCTGGCTCTGGAGACCGCCACCCTGGTCTGGAACGACCTGAAGGAAGAGGGAAGGGCCGAAAGGCTTCCCACTGGCGAATCGGTTCTTGACATGGTTTTCGCGTCGGGTCCTCCAGAAGAGAAGGACTTTGCGCTGGATACAGCCGCGTGGCCCGGAGCCTCCCGCAAGAAGCTCGAGGAGGTTCTTGAAGAGCTTGATTTCGCCAGGCTTGGCAAGGAAAACTGGAGCTTCAGTTTCGACCCTGACATATTGGGCAGGCTCTACAGCGGAGCCAACCTGAAGGCTTATGTCAGGGGTTCAGAAGTCACCCAGAGCCCGCTTGCCCTGGCGAGAATCGCCCAGGGCCTCGCGGTGAAGCTGGGCCTTCTTCTGCGCACCGTGGGGATGTACCCGCCGGACCACCCGGCGATCGAGCCCACCCTGCTGGATTTCATGGAAAGGCTGGATTCCCAGAGGGGTGTCGAGGGGGGCATGGTGGCTTTCACCCTTCTCGGGGGTCGCCTGATGGTGAACAATATCAAGGTGAACAGAAAGGTGAAGGCTATTGACAATCTCCTCTCCCACCTCGAAGAGCGGAGGGTGAACAGCATCGCGTTTGATTCGGGCCTCACCCCCGAAGAGCTTTTCGACTTCCTTGAAATTCTTAACAGAAAAGCCGGGTACCTCAAGGAAAGGGGCGGACTGGGAGAAATCTGCCGAAAAAAGGGCTTTTCACGGATAAGCGTCGACGAGTTCAGGTACGCGCTGGTATCCCGCGACGGCGAGATGGTAGCCGAAACCGTTACCGGCCCCATTGACCACGCCCTTGAAGACATCGTTTTCCGGGAGCTTATCGACAGGCTTCAGAAGGGTGAATCGATCCGGGACATTCCAGCTGAACAGTTGGGCAATGCCTTCCAGAAAATCCTTGACGAATCAACGGGAGGCACCGGAAAGTACCGCTCGATGCTGGCGGATTTTGTCGCATCACTCGACCCTTCCATCCTTGAAGACGGCATTCTCACCAGCAGGGAAATTCAGCGATCCATCGCCTGGAGCGCCATGAGAAAGATCATCGACAGAAGCCTTGAAGACCTCGAGGCGAAGGAAGAGGAGAAAAGGCTTTCCGCCCTTGAAAAACTGTCGGATCTGGTGGGCACCGGAGCCGAAAGGGGAAAGATCAACACGGTTCTCCATGTCAGTGAGACGGTTGCGGACTGGATGCTGAGAACAACCTTCCCCGACGGGCTGTACACCGCCACGGTTCTTCTCGGTTCCATAGCCGAGAGGCTGATGGCGATGAACAGGCTCACCGCCGCCGCGGGAGTGGTGGAGCATCTGCGCAGGCTTCGCACGCTGGTTCCGGAAACACCGGCCATGGCCAGCGCCATGCGAAGGGGTCTGGCGGAGGCCCACCGGCGGATGGATTCTCCGGACGCGGCGGATATCCTGGCCGATGCCCTCATGAGTTCAGACACCATATCAAGAAGCGCCGCCGAACACGTAGTGGCGGAGTTCTCATTCAGGAACCTTGCGGGAAGGCTGATGGATACCTTTCTGGAGCGGCACCGTGACCACAGGGCCAGGGCGTACTCCATCCTGAAGCTGTACGGCATGGGCTTTCGACTCCAGATGCACGCAAGGGTGGAGGAAATTCTCTCCGGCAGCAGCAACTTCAGGGATAGTGAGACAGGAAGGCTTCAAAATCCGGACTACTTCATGCTCAGGAACATTATCGGCCTGCTGGGCGATCTCAGCCACCGTGACAGCGCGGATCTTCTGGAAAGACTGTGTGACGACCCTGACGACAGGATTCGAAAACTTTCAGTGAGCGCTCTTTACAGGGTGGATAGAAACAGGGCGGCGGTATGTGCCAGGGAAATGGTGGGGGATCCCTCACGGGATGTTGTCAGGGCATCCATAGAGGTTCTGGCGGGTGTGGACAATCCTGACCGGGATTTGATTCCAACCGTACTTCGCCTCTGGCATACCCATGCCAGTACCAGACCGGTCATCATGAGCTTCTTTGAGAAGGTTGCTGATGATGAGAAGGTTCTCAGGCACATTCGTTCAGGGTTCAGCAACGCCTCGGGCTATCCCTTCGACAGCATGGAACTGGCAGGCGAAGGACTGGTCATTCTGGTTCGCAACGGGGGAACGGAAAACATCAGGGTTCTGAAGGACTACATCGCCAAAGCGTCCGGAGGGCTTCTGAAGAAGAAAAGCGTTTCAGACGAGTTCATGGAATCGGTCAAGTCGGCCATATCCGCCATCAGGGAGTACGGCGACCGAACGGTGAGTTGAAGAGACCCCTACTCCCACCACCGAACAATTCCGGGCTCGATTATTCTTCCGTACTCCGGGTGGGAAGGAAGCACCCGAACGGTGAAGCCGAACCTTCCCGAGTCGCTGCAGGGAAGCTTTCCAGTGAAGACAGCCCCGCCTTCGCCTTCGCCGTCCGGGGAGAGCCTGGTGGTTATTCTGTCAGTTATGTATCCGTCGCCGCCGGCAATGCCGTGCTGAATCTCCACTGCAAGGTCTTCAGGCATAAGCCCCCCGGTGTTCACCGAAACCGAGACCGGAATGCTGTCGCCCACAGAGAATGTGTCCGCCCCGGCGTCAGCGGTTACATCCACTATCCGTATGTCCTTCCAGGCTGATCTCACCCGGTTCTTCCAGGCGGCCATGGCTCTGCAGCCCCGGCAGTCGTTCGCGTCAAGGGCTCGGGAATGGGCAAGGGCCGGCAGGTAGAAGCCTTCGACATACTCCGCAAGCATCCGGTTGGTATTGAAACGGGCAAGAACCCCCTTCATGGTCTTTTTCATCATTGCGGTCCACGCCCTGGGAATGCCATCGGTGCCGGTGTTGTAAAAGGCTGGTATCACGCTGTTTTCGATGAGATCGAAAAGGGTTTTTGCTTCAACGGCATCCTGCATGTCCGGGTCGTCGTACAACTCCCCGCGTCCTATGGACCAGCCGGCGTCGCGCCGGTAGCCCTCGTGCCACCATCCGTCGGGAACACTGCAATGCAGAACCCCGTTCATGCATGCCTTCATGCCGCTGGTTCCACTGGCCTCCATTGTCATTCCCGGTGTGTTCAGCCAAACATCCACCCCCTGAACCATCAGCCTGGCCAGACTCATGGAATAGTCATCGAGATAGATCACCCTTCCATGGAATTCCGGCGACATGCAGAGATGGAAAATCTTCCTTATCAAATCCTTGCCGCCCTGATCGTGGGGATGGGCCTTTCCGGAGAATATGATTTGAATCGGTCTTTCCGGGTCGGTCAGCAGTTTTAAAAGCCTTCTTTCATCCCGAAGAAGAAGCGCGGCCCGTTTGTAGGTGGCGAACCGCCGGGCGAAGCCGATGGTTAGAACTTCGGGGTTCAGCACCGGTTTCTCCGCGAAGGACGGAAGGGTAAGACCCATGGAGGAAAGCTGGTTCGCCCAGTGCTTTCTTGCGTGGGCTACGAGCCTTTCCCGAAGCCTTTCATGGGCTCTCCACAATTCCGAGTCGGGAATCCGGTCGATGTGGCGCCAGAACTTCTCACCCATGGGATTTCTTGGGCGGGTGTCTCCAACATACCGGTCCAGAAGCCGCCTTATCTCACCGCTTACCCATGATCCCTCGTGAACCCCGTTAGTGACATGGCCTATGGGGATGTCTTCCTGGGGAAGATTGGGCCATACACCCATCCAGATGTTCCTTGAAACACTGCCGTGAAGTTCACTTACGCCGTTGGCCCCGTGTGAGAACTTCAGGGCGAAAACCGTCATCGAGAACGAGGTTCCGTCCGGGTGTCTGCCCAGTTCCAGAAAAGCTGAATCTTCGATGCCTATGCTGCTGATGTAGGGTCTGAGATACCGCAGCACAAGTTCCGGTTCGAACTCCTCGTTGCCTGCCGGAACAGGCGTGTGGGTTGTGAAAACATTCCCCGCCCGGACCACCTCATAAGCCTCTTGAAAGGTGAGTCCCCCGGCGATTCTCTCGGAAAGCATTTCCATTATCAGAAAAGCCGAGTGGCCTTCGTTGATGTGCCTTACCGCCGGGTGAAGCCCAACCGCCTGCAAAGCCTTTATCCCCCCGATTCCCAGAAGAATCTCCTGGCGGATTCTCATCTCCTTGTCACCGCCGTATAGCTGGTCGGTGATCATCCTGTCTTCCGGAGGGTTCTCGGGAAGGTTGGTGTCAAGAAGCAGAAGTGAGGCGGTACCCACAGGCAGCCTCCAGATTGCCGCCTTCACAGTTCTTTCCGCCATGGGCACCGTGATTATGAGAGGCTCGTTTTCGTTGTTCCTTACCCGCTCCACCGGCATATTGGAATAGTCGTTGACCGGGTATCGCTCCTGCTGCCATCCGTCGCTGTTCAGGTACTGGCTGAAATACCCGAGCCTGTACAGAAGCGTTATTCCCACGAAGGGAATGCCGAGGTCTCCCGCGGATTTGATGGTATCTCCCGCCAGCACCCCAAGACCTCCGGAGTAAATGGGAAGGCTTTCGTGCAGCCCGAACTCCGCGGAGAAATAGGCAATGACCTCATTCTCATCCAGTACTTTTCCCTGGGCCCTTGGGAACCAGGCTGCCTTGGACATGTAGTTGGAAAGATTGCTCTCCACTTCGTCAAGCCTGGAAAGAAACACCGTGTCCTCAGCAAGCTCGTTCATCCTGGTCTGGCTGGCCCGGCCCAGAAGCAGAATCGGGTTGTGGCCGCACGACTCCCAAAGCTCCTGGTCCACGGATCGGAAAAGGCTTACCGCATCGCGGTTCCATGTCCACCAGGCGTTTCCCGCTATCTTTCCAAGTGACTCGAGCCGTTCCGGCAGACGGGGAACCACCCTGAAAACCATGGATTTCAAAAACAACCTCCCTCGTTTGAATCCGAAG
>Ga0334882_1003264_pt1 | contig 15072 bp, 11 predicted proteins | sample GraSluR1_MG_5_FD_207226 | JGI IMG/M metagenome (GOLD analysis project Ga0334882, IMG submission 207226) | Sludge microbial communities from methane-producing bioreactor in Wageningen University, Netherlands - Granular Sludge_15_04-R1 | ecosystem: Engineered > Bioreactor > Anaerobic >... | reverse complement strand
CCATGGCACTTCCAACTATTAGTAGGAGAAAATGGCCTAGTAGAAGGAACAACACCATACTACTTTTACTTAGAAATAAGATAAAATAAGAACTAAGAAAAGGAACTAAAAAATGAAGAAAAACAAAGAGGAAACAAAAATGAAAACAATACAAAGACTAATATTAACCACTGTATTAATACTGTTTGTTTCCTCTTTTTCCTCCGCCCAACCAACAGGAACAGACATCACAGTAGATAACCAAGAAACAGTAACAGCTAATCCTCCAGGAAACAGAACAGATGATGGAGGAACAATAACAACACTAGTAGTAAATGCTTTACAACAAAACATAAGATGGAAAGCATACATAGGAAACGTCACAGGAAGCCTAACACTAGATGATTCAAGCGGAAGCACAATATACAACTGGGAATTAGACCAAGGAGACATAAGCGGAACAATATACTCAAGCAGACACAACAATATAGATTGGACAGACATATCTTGTGCACAACCCGCGCGAATAACATCAGAAAACACGGCGCTAAACCTCACAGGAATAGACAGCATAGACAACACATTTAATGAAACTACTCACGAAGCAATAAGCATAGCCGGACAACCAGTAATAACACAAAACACTTGTCCCGCCACGAGTACTTTCGTAGGCAGTACAAGACAAACACAATCAACAGCGGACTTCCAACTAGTACTACTAGAATCTGAAAGTACAAACATAGTTTACGCAAGCGCCATAAACCCAACAACCACAGGATATGATGGCTCAACATACGACTTTCAAATGATAGTCGCAAATAATCCTTTAGCAACAACAACATACTACTTTTACGTAGAACTAGGATGAAAAAATATGAAACTAAAACTACTGATAATAATAACAATAATAATTGTAATAAGTAGTTTGCAAATCCAAAAAAACGTAGAAGCATACAACTACGAACACGTAAACGTAACAACGAGAGTAAACGTAACAAACGCAGGACCAGAAATACTACAAGTAATAATGGACAATACCCAAACCCTAAGTGCAGGAACAACAAAAAACATTTTTTGCAACGCAACAATTCTAGACTGGAACGGATGGGATGACATAACCGAAGTAAACGCCACGTTTTATCACGTAACTAGTACACACGAATCAGCAGATGATGGAAATACGCACTACACAAATACGAGTTGCTCAATAATAAATCACGATGGATTATACACAGCAAACTATACTTGCTCATTCAACGTGATACATTACGCTAACAACGGAACGTGGACTTGTAACGTAACAACAAAAGACACATTCAACTTCACAGACACATTATCAAACACCACAATTATTAATGAATTATACGCATTAAACGTCACGAGCCTAATAGATTACGGAAACTTAACAGTTACAGAAACAAGCGATAATCAAACAGCCACAATAACGAACTTCGGAAACATGGACATAAATGTGAGTGTGTTTGGATACGGAGGAACAGACCCAGTAGTAGGAGCAGGACTAGCAATGATATGCGACAGAGGATCAAACATAACAATAGAAAATCAAAGATTCTCATCAATAGACGTAGACTGGGATTTTAAAACTCAACTATCATCCACTCCACAAGACCTAGGAGTAATGCTTTCACAACCAACAGATTTAACTCCAATAATAAACAGAACGACGTACTGGCAATTATACGTACCACCAAACCCTTTCGGGATATGCTTAGGAACTGTAAGATTCACAGCCACGGTACCATCATAAAAATAATAAAAACATGAGAGGAAACAAAAATGAAAAACTACGTAGACGAAGTTGAAAACATAAGCCAAGACATCCTATTAGATTTCTCAATAGGATTATAAAAACCATAAAAAAATAAGTAATAAATATGAAAACAAAAAAAACAATATTCATAACTATAATAATAAGCATAGTACTAGTTATGATTCTTTCTCAAAACACGGAAGCATCCATACTCGGAGTTAACAGAGCAAGATTAAACTTTGAAAACGTACTAAGAGGAGGATACGCAGAACAACAAATAACAGTGAGCATGGGCTCAGAAAGAGCAATACAAGTATTCTACGAAGCAAAAGGAGAAATAGCTGATTGGATAACCCTAGAACCTAGAGATGAACACTTAATAGTAACTGAAAACAATCCAGGAATAATAAACGTAATAGTAGAACCGCCAAGCGACGCGAGAGTAGACACTTACGAAGGAACAATAATAATAAGCACAGGACCCGTAGGAGAAATAACTTCTCAAATAGGAACAAACATAGTGGTAGCATTCGAAGTAAAAATAACCGTGACAATAACAGACACTCAAATAATTTCCTGCACCGCGGGAGGAATAAACCTGGACACAATAGAAATAAACGAAGAAAACACAATTACTGCGACTATAAGAAACACAGGAAACGTAAGAATAAGACCTTTGTTTGAAATGAAAATATTCTCACAACTACAAGAACAATTAATTAAAGAACACGCGTACAGACACGACGCGGAAATAATACCAACAAAAACAGAAATAATAAACAACAAAATAAACCTAGGATTAGAACCAGGACAATACTGGGCAGAAATAACAGAGCCAATATGCGGAAACAAAGCAACAATAACCTTTAGCGTGCTAGAAAGAGGAGGAATAAGCGACGAAGGAAACTTAATAACTCTAAGAACAAAAACTTGGGCAACCACAAACGAAATAGTACCAATAACTGCTAAATTCAAAAACCAAGGAACAAGAACTGTGAGCGCGCAATTCAAAGGAGTCATACTAAAAGACGGAAAAATAATAAAAATAATAGAATCAGAAACAATCAACGTACCAAGAAATGAAGAAATAGACATAGAAATGTTTTATACACCTGAAGAACCAGGACAATACCAAGTAAAAGGAAGAATACATTACAATCAAAAAGTAACACAAGAAAGAGGAACAATAATAAATGTTAACACAGAAACAAAAACACAAAAAACAAACACCAACATAGTAACCTTAACTTATTCAATAATCATAATTACTATAACAACACTGTTATTCTTAATACTAAGAAAAAAGAAAAAAAAGAAAAGAAAAAAAAATAACTAAATCATTTCACCAATTTCTATGTATTCGTCAGGATCAACGAGTTCAGGCAAAATATCTGCTTCTATTTCTTCATCAACAACTGATTGCTGATCACCTAAGTAATCATTATCAGCAACATCCATTGATGAACAAGCAGACACCAACAACACCGAAATCAATAACAATCCCATCACTAAATATTTCACTTTTACTCACCTCTCACAGAGTTATTAACAACGCCACTAGGACGCTGAGCAATATTACTCAACCTAGAATCAATTCTTTGCTGTAAGTCCTCAGGAACTCTCTCTTTCATCTCATTAATCTTTTCCTTGACTCTTTCACCATTCTCAGAACTAACTTGATTCCTAACTCTTTCTTGCTCCTGCATAATATTCATCCTTTGACGTAAAGCTTCCTCTTGCATATCACGAAGAACATCATTAGCTTGCTCGGCACGAATATTCCTAACAGAACTAAGAACTTCTTCCTTAATTTGCTTAGGCTCAACCTCGCCAGACCTTATCCTAGAAAGCAAATCCTCACTGATAACGTCTCTGCCTGAAGCTCTAACAATTTCTTCATTATGAATCCTGGCTCTTTCCCTCAAAGCATCATCATACCTGGCCAGATTAGGTAATTCATGAACTTCCTTATTGACTTGAGCTCTTAAATCATTTCTTTCTTGCTCTTGAACAAATTCTCTAAGCGTTTCCCTAAATTCTTTAGATAACTCTGATGCTTCATGTCTAAACTCAACAAAAGCACGAACATCTTCTTCTTTACCAACAAGTTCATAACTAGAAACTTTGCTCTTCAAATCTTCCATAACCAAAAGAATAGCTTCCAAGTCTTCCAAGGACTCTTCAGATAATCTATCAGCTAATCTTTCAAGTAACATTTCTCCTTGAAGAATATTCTTCTGAATAGATCTTTCTAACTGAAGCAATCTAACAGTTGCGCCATCATTAGTGTTGAACGGAGCCAATTCTACGTCGTCAGCAACCTCATCCAATTCATCATCAGCTTCATCATCAACGACTTCAGCTTCATCAGCATCAGTATCTGATTCATTATTTTCTACGTCATCAACATCATTTCCATTAATGACGTCATCCTCATTCGTTTCGTTGTCATCAGCTAAACTTAAAGGCAAAGCAATAAGCAAAGCTAAAACAACCAAAAAAACTTTCAAGTTTTTCCAAATCATTTTATCACCTCATCAAATCCAATAAGAGGACTTGATACCTCTTTTTATTAAGACGGAACAAAATATAATATTTGCCCGGAACAAACCGGAACAACCAAAAAATAACCGGAACAAAGCGCCTTAAAGAATATATACATATAACTAATGCTTTAAATTATTTTTGCTTATTCAAAACAATAACATTACTATTACCCTTATTTAACTTAACAACTAATCCTTTTCTTACAAGAGAATCAATATTTCTAGACAAAGAAGATTTAGGCCAACCAAATTTTTTTTCCAAAAAACTCTGAGACACACCGTCTTTCTTTTCTAAAAATAATAAAATATTTTTTTGTCTCTCCGTCAAAGAAAACTTAACATGCACATCTTTTTTCTTTTTATTCTTAACAAAATACAACAAATAAAATCCGATGAACAAAACAAAAATCCCTAAAAAAACAAATAACAAATAATAACTCTTGCCAGGTTTTGATTCTTCAAAATGATATTGTAAGAATATTTCTAAAACTTTATCCTTCAAAATGCCTTTAACGAAAGGAGAATCATCATACCCTATATTAATAGGTGCAGAACTTTTCACGTAATTAATCACGACCCCATCAGGTAAAGAAACTTTGAATAAAGCACTAGAAAAATAATCACTGCTCAAATTAAAAACCCAATACTTACCTTGTTTAGAGGTTAAATCATCATAAGAACCTGTGATGTTAGGATGATTAGTCAGCCCAGAAATCACCACGTCCCCTCTATCATTAATATTTATTAGCAAATCAGCATAAAATTCATTCTCTGAGCTAGCTAAAGAAAAATTAACAGATAACAATAATATGAATATAAATAATACGAATTTGAAAAACTTGTTTTTCATATAATTAAGATGACCCCTTTGTTTAAATTATTTATGAAAACACACACAAAATTATTTTCTATATAGAAATTAATCATTTCAAGAGTAAAAAACAAAACATTTATATAATAATGTAGCACGAAGAATGTATAAAAAACATACAAATGTAATACAAATATACAAAAAAGGTACTAAATGTAATACATTAAACATACAAAAACTAATAAAAAAACTACAAAAAACATACAATTTTGTTTGACGCGTCGAGGAACAAATAATGAATAAAACAGAAATAATCAACGTACGACTATCAAAAGAACTTCTAAAAAAACTTGACCCATTGCTCCAAGAAAAATCCTTCAGCTCAAGATCAGAAGCCGTAAGACAATTCCTAAGAGAATACGTACAAGAACAAAAACAAAGAGGGATAAAAAAATGAAAGACACAGTGCTAAGCATAAGACTCCCCGCAACATTAGTACAAGAACTAAAAATCTTAGCACAAGAAAATCACTACTTAGACTTATCAGAACAAATCAGAACAATAATACGACAAAAATGCGAAGAACACACACAACCCTACAAACACGAAGTACAAAAAATGAGAGAACAACTAGAAGAAAACATCGCACAAAACAAAGACAGCAAAGACAAAGACAAACTCTTACAAGAACTAGAAAAAATAATTATGGAGCTTAAAAAATGAAAATAACACCAAAAATCAACAAAGCAATAACCTTCATGATGATAACACTATTATTAATAATTCTAGCATCAGCACAAACAACACAAACAACTCCAGAAAACGCAACATACACACCTAATCAAAACTACGAATTCATATTAATAGAAGAATTACAAGATAAAGTAATATTCAAACTCTTCGAAAATGAAATAATACTTCTAGAAAACAGTGATGTGAATTACGAAGAAGGATACTACTTGATAAACATAGACGACTTAAGCGCAGGAACATACAATTATGAATGGACAATAATAAACGAAACAAACACAACTAATACAACAATAATAAATAACTACAAAATAAAAAAAGCCGAACCAATAATAACACTTAAATTTAATTCACAAACTGAAAACGCGACCATAAATCAATTAGACATAGTAAATATAACCGCGACAATAGAAACAGAACAAGGACACTTAGAACTATTAATAAATAATACTTTGATGAACACAACAGAACTACTTGAAGAAACAGAAGGAACAAGAACCATAACAATAACAGGAAGACCAGACAAAACAGGAACCTACGAAATAAAAGCAAGATATAACGAAACAGAAAATTATACACACAAAGAAAAAACCATACACATAGTAGTTGAAGAAGCCCTGATAATAGAAACAGACAAAGAAAAATACAACTTAGGAGAAACTTCTTATTATTTATTAAAAACAACAAACAATATAGAAGTAGACATAAAAATATGCAGAAATGCAACACAAGGAACTTTACAATGGGAAGAATGCACACACACACAAAAAATACAAGCACCATCAACATTATTAACAAATACAGAAACAAAAAATCCGGGTAAGTACGAAATAAGAGCAAACATAACAACCGCGAACATAGCCATAACAAAAACATATGAAGTAATAGACAGCATGAAACTAAGCGTTTCTGGAAAAACAAAAATAAAACTAGACGAAGAAACAACTCTTACAGCGACAACAACAGGAGGAATAACACCTTACACATACACTTGGACTTTACCAGATGGAACAACAAAAACAGGAAACGAACTAAAAATAAAATATGCAACAGAAGGATATAGAGACATAAAATTAACAGCAAGAGATAAAGAAGGAAACACAAAAGAAGAAACCATCACTTTAGACGTGAGACCTTATTATGATTTAACAATAGAAGTAAGAAATCAACAAAACCAAGTACTAAAAGACACAATAATAACAATACTTGAAACTAACGAAGATAAAATAACAGATAGTACAGGAAAAACAAAATTTAACTTGCCAAAAGACACATACAAAGTAAGACTGGACGCGATAGGATATTACGTGAAAACAGAAACAATCAAACTAGATGCAACAACTAGTCTAACAATCAAACTGGACAAAATAGAAACAACAACGACAACAACAAATAACAAAATAGAACTAGAAAAACCTACAAATAAAGCCACAATAACTAATACAGAAATAGAATTCCAAGCAAAAATAAACTTAGCAGAAACAGCTACATGTAAATTATTCATAACAGACAAAAACAGCCAATGGTTCATAGAGCTAGCAAGAAAAGAAAACGTGAAAGCAGGAACAATAACTTTCAAAGAAAAAATAGAAACAGGAGAATACAAATGGAAAATAAGTTGTGAAACACAAAAAGAAACAGCAGAATCCGAAATAAGAGAATTCTCAAAATCAACAACGCAATTCTCAACAACTAACACTCAAGACACAATAGACGCAGGAGAACTAAGAAGACAAATAGAACAAGCACACGAAAACTTAGATAACTTAGGCTTAGAAGAAAGAAAAACCGCGGACGCATTAGACATAAAAGAAACACTAAGAGTATCTCTAAGAGATTATGAAAGAATACTACGAGATCTTAACAGCTTAGCACTAAGAAGAGACTTAACAGATCAACAAAAACAAGAAAAAATACAAGAATACAAAGAACAAGTAATACAATTAGAAGGAAAAACTCCTTTACTAATAGAAGTTACAGAATCAGAAGAATACATGACTCATGCAAGCAGGGAAGACCTAGAAAAAATTGTTAAAGAATACGCAGAAAAAAGAAACCTACAAGGAAGACCAGACTTAAGAGAAATAGAAAATCAACAAAACCTAATAAGAATTAGAACATTCACCGCACAAACAACTATAACATACATAAATGGAGAAAAAGAAAATATAACAGTAGTTCAAAAAACAATAGAATACACAGGAGACACAACAAGGCATCATTTCTTACTAGAAAAAATAAGCGATGAAATAACTACTGAATTCGTAACGAAACAAGTACACGATGTACTAACAAGAAATAAATTAATAAGATTTGAAAAACCAGAAACAATAAATTATTACTTAAAAGAACACCAAGACTTAGAAAAAATAAAAAATACACACACAATAATACTAACAGAAGGATCTTTCAGAACAAGCGGATCAGGAAGTAATGCAATAACAGGACTAGTAACATTCACAGACATGAAACTAGAACCAATAACGAGCTTAGTAATAATACTAATTTTACTAATACTAGGATATGTTTTCTACGTTTTTGACTTAAAAGAAAAAATAATAGAATACATAAATAATTTTTCAAAAGACAAGAAAATAAAACAATTACAAAACCTCATAAATGATGCAAAAGATTATTTGGAAACAAAAGAAATAGAACGCGCAAGCCTCATATACAAAGAAATAAAAATGATATATGAAAAAGCGCCAAGAAACGTTAAAAAAGAAGTATATGAAGACGCCATAACATTGATGAATATTCTAAACGAAAAATACGTAGAAGAACTAACAACACAAACACAAACAGCACTAAAAGAAAAAAACAAAGAATACGCAATTGAAACATACAACAAGTTAACAGACGCATACAACAAATCAGAAAAAAACACACAAATCAAATTCAAAGAACAAATCAAACAAATAACCGAAGAAATAACAAAACAATGAAAGAACAAGAAAAAAAACGGACATTGAAACAAAAAATAAAAGACATGACCAGAAAAAAAAATATAACTATAGAAGAAGCGCTAAAAAACAGAAATAACAAAAAAACTAAAGAAAAAAACTACGCATTAATCATACTAACAATAATAAGTATACTAATAATATTAACCACGAGTATTTACACAGGATACATAGCTTATCATGAAGGACAAGGCGGATACATACACCAAATAAACCTGCTGTTCAAAAAACCAGTAATAAGCTGGGCAGGATTATATGGCGCTGCATTCGGAGTAGGACAAACACAACCATGGGAATTCGAAGTAGACCCAGGAGGAATGATAGAAGGAAACATATTCTTCGAATGTCTGAGAAGCGGAACCACCACGCTACTATTCGCAAGCCTAGTACCACAACAAGAAATATCCATACCGACGCTTCAAGCAGCAACACGCCAAGAAATAGACGCGTTTATAGGAATAGATAACACACATTACGATTCTACCATTAACACATTCAAAGAAACAATGAACATACAAATAGGCGCAAACCCAATCAACAATATACCGACAGTATACACATACGTAGGAACAGGCACCGAAGAAGGAATGTTCAAAGCAGGCCTATTAAAAGATGAAAACAACAATTATGTAGTCGTCGCATTAATAGAAGAAATGCTCCACAGAGGATTCAACCAAAGATTCTATAATTATCAAATGATGCTCCCCATTCCCAACAATGCAACAACAAAATATTACATATTCTTAGATCCATACATAGAGTGTCCTGCAGGCGAAGATGAACCAGGCGCATTCGGAATAGTAGAAGGAATAGTCACAGACATAGGAGGAAATCCTATGGAAAACACAATAGTAACAATAGGACGCTATTCTAACGTCTCAGACGCGACAGGTTACTACAGAATATCAACAGACGCAGGAACAAGAAATATCTTCGCAATAAGAACAGGATACAAAGTATATTTCAATAACGTAACAGTATTCGAAAACAATGTAACAGAACACAACATAATACTAGAAATAGACTTACCACCAGTAGAATACATAGATATGCACCCAGACATAGGACCTGACTTCGGACCAGACCAAGGACCAGACCAAGGACCCGGAGAAGTACCCTTCCAAATAGAAAGACCCGTAGAAATAGAAGGACAAGATTACTGGATACCCTTCAATAGAATCACGAAGAGAATAAGAGAAGGAGAATTCGCACAAGAAACAGTCTTCATACAAAGCTTCAGACAAAATAACATGCAACTAAATTTTGAAGTAGTAGGAGACGCAAAAAAAGTAATAAGTATAGATAGAACCAGTGTACTAATACCCCCAAGAGGAGATGGAAGAGCAACCCTAACATTTTTTGGAAATGAAACACCAGGAATATACAACGGAACATTAAACATAACCGGCGGAATAGATGTAGAAATACCAATAATAGTAGAAATATTAGACAGAGACAAAATACCAATACAAGCACTACTACTAGGAATAAGTATGAGTGACAGAAAAATATACTCAGGCTCAAAATTCACATTCAGAACAGACCTAACAAACTTGCTAAGCGACAGAGAATACCCTGTTAGTCTAATATTCACAATACAAAACCTAGACGGAACAGAAACAATATGGACACACACATCTAACGTGTTCCTAAAAACAAGTCTGTCATTAATAAGAAACGTACAATTACCTGATAACATAAGAGAAGGAGAATACGTAATAAGAGTAACCGCTAACTACTTAGATCTAAGTTCTAGCACTAGCCACGTATTCCACGTAAGTCTACCAATACATCAATACATATTATTTTGGGGAATAAGAGTATGGCACGCAGTACTATTCTTATTATTCTTAATAGGACTAATAATAGCAATAATAATAATCAAAAAAAGAATAGAAGGAAAAAAGAAATATCACTTAAAAGTTGAATATTCAGAGATACCAAAAGACGGACCAAGAAGTATATTCGCAGGAAAAATCGCAGAGACATCAAACAAAGCATACATGAACCTTGAAAATTTTAAAACACACACAATCGTAGCAGGATCAACAGGAGGAGGTAAAAGTTTCTCAGCACAAGTAATAATAGAAGAAATGCTACTAAAAGACGTGGCAGTAATAGTCTTCGATCCAACCGCGCAATGGACAGGGATGCTAAGAAAACTAACAAACAAAGGACTACTAGGCTTATATCCTAGCTTCGGAATGACAGAAAAAGACGCTAAACCATTCACAGGAAACATAAGACAAATCAATAACGCGCGCGAATTAATAGATATAAGAAAATTCATGAAACCAGGAGAAATACAAGTATTCGCAGTACATAAATTAGACCCAAAAGAAATAGATATCTTCGTCGCGAACACCGTAAGAGAAGTATTCCACGCGAACTTCGACGAATCAGAACCACTAAGACTTTGCTTAGTATACGACGAAGTACACCGTTTACTACCTAAGTTCGGAGGAAGTGGAGAAGGATTCTTACAAATAGAAAGAGCATGCCGTGAGTTCAGGAAGTGGGGAATAGGCGTAATGCTAATCTCGCAAGTATTAGCAGACTTCGTAGGACAAATCAAAGCAAACATCAACACAGAAGTACAAATGAGAACAAGAGACGAAGGAGACTTAGACAGGATTAAAACAAAGTACGGAGAAGATGTTCTGCAAAGCTTAGTAAAAGCAAGCATAGGAACAGGAATGGTGCAAAACTCAGCATATAACAGAGGAAGACCTTATTTCATAACGTTCAGACCAATAATGCACTCAGTAGCAAGATTAAGCGATGAAGAAATAGCACAATACAACGAATACAACATGAAAATAGATCAAATGACTTACGAATTAGACCAATTAGAAAAAGAAGAAAAACAAGACGTGTTCGATTTAAGATTAGAACTAAAATTAGCATTAGACAAAGTAAAAGCTGGAAACTTCAACATGGTAAAGATATACATTGAAGGATTAGAACCAAGACTAAAAAAAGTTTGGACTAAAATAGGAAAAACACCTAAGAAAATGGAAATAAAAATGGTGTCTCAAGAAGAACTAGATAAAGAACTAAAGAAAGCACAAGGAGAAAGAGAAAAATTCGAAGCAGAAAATAAGAAAGAAGAAACAAAAGATGACAAAAAAGAAACTCCTCAAGACAAATTCAAAAAAGATGTTCCTCCTGACAAGATATTGAAATTGCACAACGACATGTTAGTTGTTACCCCAACGAGTTTATACTCAGAAATAGAAGCGATGAAAGACTCAGATTATGAGTACCACGTGAATGAAAATAAAAATGATTTCGCTGATTGGATAAGAGACGCAGTAGGAGATGCTGAATTAGCAGAACATCTGGATAACACTAAGGACAGAAAAGAAATAATAAGCTTGCTTGATAAAAGAGCAAAAGGAGAAAAATTGCCTGCGTTAGAAAAAAGTCCTGAAAAAAAGAAACAAGAAGAACAAAAAGACGCAGTAAAAAACTTCGCTAAAGAACCTGCTGAAGAACCAAAGAAACAAGAAGAACAAGAAAATAAAGAAGAAAAATCAGAAGAAACAAAAGAAGATGAAAAAGAATCAGAGGATAAAAAAGAAGATGGTGAAAAATGATGCAAACAATAAAACCTGATAATTATTTTTATCTTAGGAACGGAGAAAAACTTAGAAGCATCAAAGAATTAGAAAAAGAACTAGAAAAAAACACTAATTACGAGAATCTTGAAAACTTTTATCATCATGTAACTAATGAAAAAAACGATTATGCTAATTGGATAAAGAACGTGTTTCATAAACAAGAATTATATGAAAAAATGAAGAACGTGAAAAAACCTGATGAACTACTTAGAATAATATTAGAAGAGCAAACTCGTGAACACAAAGAAAAACACAAAAAAATAGATTTAGAAAGAATAAAACACGAATTAGAAATTAACAAAAAAATAACAAGAAAAGAAAAAGCCAAAGCCATACTAAAAAAAATAATAAAACCTAAAATTAAGAAAAACAAAGAAGAAGATAATAAAGATAAAAAAACCATTTTTAAAAAAATATTAAACAAGATACGAAGAACCCCTTCCGATAATTGGATGAAAGAATTAGAAAAGGAAGCTAAGAAAATAAAGAATAAAAAATCAGAAGAGGAAGAAGAAGAGGAACAAACTAAAGAAAATGAAAAAAAACAAACAATTAGCGTTACGGAAAATTTATTATCAATAATAAAAGAAGCGAAAAAGTTAGGAAAAACAAATGAAGAAATTAAAAAAATACTCATAGGCCAAGGAATAAGTTCCGAGATATTAAATAAAATATTTTCTTCTCAAAACGAAGAAGAATCAAAAACAGAAGAACAAGAAAATAAAGAAGAAACAAAAGAAGAAACAAAAAAAGATGAAAAAGAAACAGGACAAAAAGAAGCAGTAGAGCCAGCAGAGCTAGAAGAACAAAACGAACAACCAAACACGGAATCTGAACAAAAACAAGAAACAGAACAAAACAAAGAAGAAGAACCAGAACAGGAAGACAAAGAAAATAATGATGAACAAAAAGAAACAGAAAAAACAACAGAGACAGAAGAACCAGAAAAATATGAAAGACAAGAAAAAACAGAAGAACAAAAATTAGCTGAAGAAAAAGAAAGAGATTTGAGAGCGGAAAGAGCAGAAAATTTGCTGGAAAAAACTCGTAATATGAAAAGTAACTCTTACTTGAATTATGAAAAACAAAAAGAAACAGTTTCAGATCTTAAAGACATATATGAAGAATTATACTCAGAAATATCAGATTACAGAAAACAAGGAAAAGACATGTTTATGCCTTACATGAATCTTAGATTGATAAAGCCAAAATTGTCATTCTTAGAAGTAAGCAATAAAGAACAAGACAGAAGACAAGTTATGAAATTATTAGAAGGAGTCAAAAAAGAAATAAAAGAATCAGTAGAAAGAGAAGAGCTTAATGTGAAAAAAGAAGTTTTGCAAGCCGCGGGCTTATACGAAGAAAAAAAAGAGGAATGAAGAAATATGGGATTGTTTAAGAAAAAGCTAAGCGACGAAGAAATGATTAAGAAAAACATAGAAGCGCAACAAGCAGAATTAGAAGAAAAAGAAGCAGCTAAGAATAAAAAAAATGATGATTTAGGAGATTCTAAACTAGGAATAGAAGTAACAAAAATAAAAGCTCAATTAGAAGGATTAAACGAGCAAAGACAAGCCGTTAATGAAAGATTCTCAAGGATGAACGAAGAAATAGGTGAAATAAGAGGAATGATGATGGACACGAACAAGTCCGTAGGTAACATAGAAGCCTCAGCCACTAAAGCAATAGACTTAGTAGAAAGCGTTAAACCAGATCAATTAATGTTAGAAGTTAGAAAACAAGATTCTAAAATAGAAAGCGTAAAAGCAGGAGTGGAAAGTAGCGAATCATTAATGAGAGACATGATGAAAGAAGTAAAAGAAATGAGGAAAAAAATTGATTTTTACAAAGGAATAGAACAAGTCAATAAATTAAACGAAGAAATCAAAGCAGAACTCATAGATATAAAAAAAATAGAAGGAATAATAGAAAGACACAGTAACAAAGTAGAAACAATATACATAGAAGTAGAAAAAAAATTCGTGGAATTTGACAAGTTTAACGATTCCGTAAAAGATTTGAAAAGAAGCTTCGATAAGATGCAATCTGATTTTGATAAAATAAAAATAAAATTAGAAGATAAAACTGATAAGAAAGAATTATTAAAATTCATAACTAAGTTTAACGACTTTGAGAAACACACAAACAGCGTAATAAACTTAATGGATGAAAGATCTAAGAGTACTCATGAAGATGTTAAGAAACACATGAATACTTTGAAAACTGAGATAAAAAGTAAACTTGATTCTGCTATAAAACAACTTAATTTAGAAGTTGAAAAAACAGATTATAAACCTGAAGACAAAAAAGAAAAACAAACAGAACCAGAATCAACAGAACCTAAAGAACAAGAAAAACAAGAAAATAAAGAAGAAAAATCAGAAGAACAAGAAAAACCAAAAGAAACAGAAAACGAACAAGAAAATAAAGAAGAACAAAAAGAAACAAAAGAACAACCAAAAAAAGAAACAGAACAAAACATAGAGAAAGAAAAATCAGAAAAACAAGAAAAACCAAAAGAAACAGAAAACGAACAAGAAAATAAAGAAGAACAAAAAGAAACAAAAGAACAACCAAAAAAAGAAACAGAACAAAACATAGAGAAAGAAAAATCAGAAAAACAAGAAAA
>Ga0334882_1003263_pt1 | contig 15073 bp, 13 predicted proteins | sample GraSluR1_MG_5_FD_207226 | JGI IMG/M metagenome (GOLD analysis project Ga0334882, IMG submission 207226) | Sludge microbial communities from methane-producing bioreactor in Wageningen University, Netherlands - Granular Sludge_15_04-R1 | ecosystem: Engineered > Bioreactor > Anaerobic >... | reverse complement strand
AAGTTCATCAAAGGATTCTCTTTCAGTTCTGTCTGCGGTATCGATCACGATTCTATCTGAACACCATTCGTGGTATTCGCGATCTTCTATCTCGTCCCATGTCGGGAGCGTTAGACCGTACAATGTGGAAATCCTGCTATTCGCTCTTCTTTTGTGTTCATCTGCGTCTGAACAGATGATCTCAATATTGATATAGTATGCGTCCGAATCTTTCGCAACGCTTTCCCACTCTCTCCTCGTTAACTCTATCGGATTACATGAATCTGCAACAACGCTCATGCCGAGCTTGAGGTTGTCTGCAGCAATCCTGTAAGAGAGTCGATAGCCTTCTCCCTGAACATTGATCGAGCATAGATCCCTCAAAGCCTGTTCGACTGTATCTATTCGCAAATAGAACGCATTAAGGTATTTTGCGAGTTTTCTTGAAAGAATGGTCTTTCCAGTCGCTGGCAGTCCAGAAAATATATAAAGGAAAGGGCTCATACATCCTCTGGGATCTTCTTTTTGATCTTGATCTCTTCAGGACAGCCGGGATTATTTGTAGTGTTCCTCTGGTAGATCTCAAAACCCTGACTCAAATAAAAACTCCGAGTTGCTTTGTATGGTTCGTAATCAATCCCATCTCCCAGAGTTACAGTTGCGATCTCTTTCATACCACTCTTTCGCCCAAATGCCTCCGCGTGATTCAAAAGGGCTCTTCCAATTCCCTTGCCATGATAGTTGCGCCTGACTGCCAACCAACCAATGTTGATCCTGCCCTCAGCAAAATACAGAGTGATGAAACCGATTTGCCTGTCTTCTTGAACTGCAACAAAGGTCGTCTGATGGTTGAGATCTGAAGGAATGGCTCTTTGACGGGCATCATCGTCAAACCATTCTGGTAATTCGTTTACGAGTTCTCTAATACCTTTACTGTCCGTGTTCTTCATGACTCTTATCTTGTATTTCACAGTTCAGACCCTTCCTGGTGCTGGTATTATGCGTACCTTATTCCATATACCTTGCTTCAACTGAACCATTCCACAAGGTGGAACCCCGTTGGGTGCCATTCTGCAACTAAGCAGCTCGTGTAACCAAAGCCTATTTCAGCTACCTCTTCTGTGTCAAGACCTTTAATTAACAGCGGAAGCATCATCCGATAGACTCCCCCATGTGAAACACACAGTATGTGTGCTTCAGTTGCCCCGTAGCGATCCACTAACCCCCGGACGAACTCCGTGAAGCGTTCCTGCAAATCAAAAAAGCTTTCCCCACCATCAATCTTCTCTTCCCAGCGTTTGTGTATGGTCCAAGCATCATAAAGTCTCTGCCAGGTCCGCCACGCTTCTTCATCGGAACGGCCTTCAAGAACACCACAATCATACTCGCGCAGAGCGTCAACCACATCGTAGTCAATACCCAGGTAATTCGCCAGGATAATTCCAGTCTCAATAGCACGCAATAACCTACTCGAAAAAATGTGCCATATCGATTCATTTTCCAGTTTTCTGGCCAGATCAAGTGCCTGCTCACGACCTCTTTCAGTCAACCCGTGGCGAAGCCCACGGTTCGAAATCTCGTGAAGTGTATTTGCATGGCTTTCTCCGTGCCTAATGAAATATAGTTTCACCTGTCCAACCTCCTGACCGGGAGCTTAACTCGTCGGATAGATGAGCTCTGAGATATTCTCTTCCGAAAGAGACACGCGTTGTTAAGCGTCATATATGCTCAAGGTCTTCATTAGACGTCCTGTACTGTAGATACTTATTCATCTTCGTATTGAACAATGGCTGTCAAAAACTGATGCAGGTCAACATGAGGATCTTCGAACTCCTCGAGTTCCATCCGGATTCTCCTGATTTCATGGGGAATCACAGGATAAGTATCCATGACCCGGTAGTATTCCCAAAGAAACACTCTCCAAAGAGCATCGCGTGCAAAACTCGTAATCTCATCTATGTAGAAGTATAAGTACTCGTGGGGAATACTCACAGGATCCTGATCCAGCTCAGGCCAATAGATAGAGATTCCCCCGGCATCCTGCCATTTCGCTGAGTTCTTCTTATAAACTACCGCGTCTTCTAGTAACTGAAGAACTGTTGCAGCACTTTCCTGCACAATGGAAAAGTCTTCATCCCCAAGAATCACTTCCACCATTTCTGTGAAAGCATCTACCAGTTCAGGCACCTCTGCTAGACGCACTGCAGAAAGCGTGATGATCTCATCACCTTCGTGGAGACTATTGTACAAATCTACGATTTCTTTGCTCCATTCTTCTGCACTTATCTGAGGATTCCGCGTCAAAGCATTAATGATATCTGCAATTGGCCATTCTTTTCCGTCGTTTTCAGAACCTACAACGACGCCGCAGCGCGAGTTCCGTAATTCGTGCAAAACTTCAATCATCTGCATCAGGCAAGCATTTACGGCCAGCACATCGAAGTATACCGGAGAGTTTTCGAGGACCCCCGCAAACTCCTTGAGTGTCATAAAGTCTCCCCCGCTGGTCACATCAATCAGAAGCCCGCGCCATCCATAACCATGGCTCGCAACCATTAAAGCATAGTGCTCTGCCGGGTAGTTGGATGATGCCCAGTGGATGAAATCGCTCAGAGTATCTGGATCGGCCATATTTACTTCTCTGCCACCTGTTCCATCACCCCAGTCGGCAATAGCGTTTTCTTCAGTGGGTTCCATCCCGGGTATGTAATAAAACCTGTGAGCAATCTCCCACCCTCCAAAGTCATCCATTTCCTTGTAGCGATCAAACTGTATGACGATGTTCACATCTTCAGAACTGCCGACCTGTTTGGCAATCATGTCGTGAAATGCCATTATGTAATCTGGATGCACTGCTGCATCATCACCATTCAGGTATAACATGAAGGTCCACACACTTTCAGCCTTCTTGATGTGCGGCAAACACGCACTAACAAATGCAAGAACGAACAAGACAAGAACGATCATCACAGTTCGGCGTCTTCTCATAACTGACCTCCTTTCGTCTCATCCCTGAAGTTCGATCCGATCAACGCCCCAGTTACTCTGAAAGGATCGATGAATAAAGATTACCATAACTCGCTCGCGACTCCGCAGCTGTAAGAAAACTTATTAAAGTATCAGATGAGGAAGATGATAGAATCGTATCGGTAACCACCATAAGCCTCTGATCACAAAGGAAACCCCGGAGGTCTTTTCTATGAAAGGGTTAACTGGAATAGGATTTGTGAGAAGTGAATGAGATGACTGCTCCGATTACACATGATCCCTTCCTGGCTAGACGTTACAAAGAATCTTCCATAATTTATAAGCGTTGTGCTCAGATCTTGATGGTTCTACGCGCTCTTCAGTATTTGACAATAGCGCAGATGATCGCAAAGGATTAGAAGAATGGAGATAGTGCTTTTGCAGCACATTTTATGTTCTGGGAGGTGTTGGTATGGGTGTATCCAGAAGGTACATAGTTGTTATGCTTGCTTTTCTTGTCCTCATTGCAAGCGCTACTTTGGGTTCAACTCAGAATGACGTGATCCCTATTGCTTCTGCTCGTGAGCTGGACGATGGTGAATCAGTTACCGTAAAGGGTGTTGCCACTTCGACTCCAGGCAACTGGGGTGGTGGTGGGTTCTACATCCAGGACGAATCTGGAGGAATCTACATATGGGAACCCTCTCCTTCGGATATCTACAGCCAGGGAGACACTGTCATTGTTGCTGGAGAACTCGCCACATATAACGGCGAAAGACAGGTTCAAAACGTTTCCATAACAACGGCAGATGTTGCTCTAGATCAGCCTGAACCTGTGATAATGAAAGTTGCGAACCTTTCGCTAGACAATGAAGGTCTGCTAATCCAGCTGCAACAGGTAGAGATTCTTGAGATCAAAGAAGTAAATGTCTACGGCACTTTCGAAATGATCGTTCAAGACGAAACAGGAAAGGCGCTTATCAGGGTGGACAATCGAATCGGCATAACATACGAGCAATTTGATGGTGAACCAGGAGATTTCTTCACACTGACAGGCATTATCGGGCAATTCCGAGGTGCCTTGCAGGTTAAGCCACGTGATCCTGACGAGCTTGTGAGAACCGAACCACCAATTGACCCTGAAGTTGCCTGGATTTCTGACGCAAGAGAGTTTCCCGAAGGAACTGATGTCACTGTAATGGGAGTCGTCACAGCACCTGACACAATGAGCACCCGGACATTCTATGTTCAAGATGATTCTGCTGGGATAATGATCCACTACCCCAGTGGTATGACATTTGATGCCAGTTACGGAGACCGGGTAAGAATCGAAGGAGTTACAGGTGAGTTCAACGGTGAGAAGCAGATAGTAATGAGCCTGCTAGAGGTCGTTGAGGAAGATGTTCAGGTTCCAGAACCAAAGGGGACCAGTATTGCTGATCTGGATGAGAACGAAGGATTCCTTGTCTTGTTGGAACGTGCCATCATAAGAAGCATCACCACCTATTCTTCAGGAAGCTCGAACATCATCATCTCTGACGAGACCGGTTCAACAACATTGAGGATTGAGGCAAGGACGAGTATTGATGTCTCCGGATTAGAAGTCGGAGAGGAGATAGAGGTGATTGGGATCTCCTGCAAATACCAGGGGACTCCGCAGATCAAAGCCAGATTTCAATATGATATCAGGGTGCTTCCGCCTGAAGATGTTCAGGAGCCTGTTGTCTACCGCCTCACTCCATCTAATCTTGCCTCGACCTATGACCCCCGCCCAGCAATCTCTATAATGGTTGCCGATGATTACGAGATAGACTGGGATAGCGTGAAGTTCTTTGTCAATGAACAAGACGTGTCCGACAAACTAACGATTGACATGGAAATGGGGTTTATACAGTATGTACCTTCTACTGACCTTAGCATTGGCGACCAGATTGTAAGCGTCTATGTAAGCAATGAACACGGTTTCACTGCAGCACGTTCGTGGAGATTCAGCGTAATCCAGGAACTCGACGATTACCATTTCATACTGGGAGTTCCGCACAGTCATACTTCCTTCTCTGACGGAGCCGGCACACCTGAAGAAGCTTACGAGTTCGCCATGAGTCAGAATATCGACTTTCTCATTGTCACTGACCACTCGAACTGGTTCGAAGGTGATGTTTACGATCCAGAACGAAACCAGTTTATCGAAACTGAGGGCTCGGAATGGTACATCACAAGAATGCAGGCCGAAGCCTTCAATGAAGAACACGGCGAAAGCTTCACTGCTCTGCGCGGTTTTGAGATGACATTCCAGGACGTTGGTCACATAAACGTTTACAACACTGTCAACTATGTTGAACGAAATACCATGTCATCATTGTTTGACTTCTACAATTGGCTACTAGATGTTTACGAGGAAGAAGGAGAGAAGGTGCTTGCTGCCTTCTGTCATCCTAACTGGCCTTCAGACTCATTCAACAATCTGGCATACGTACCTGAGCTCGACAAGATCATTCAGATGATTGAAGTTGCGAATGGAGCGCCTCCATACAGCTACACACGCGCAGAAGGTCACTTCATCAAGGCGCTGGACCAGGGCTGGCACGTAGCACCCATAAACGCTCAGGATAACCACGCGCGTAACTGGGGTGAACCCGATAATCTTACTGGCTTTGTTGTTGTTGATAATACTCCAGAAGAAATATTCAGTGCAATGAAAGCCCGGCGTGCATATGCAACAGAGACACGCAGACTGGAGATGAGCTTCAAGGCTAATGGATACTGGATGGGTAGCGTTGTTTCCGATGAGGTGCTGAACTTCACCATCGAGCTGTTCGATCCTGACGTCCCGATCGAAACCGTGGAGATAATCACAAGTGGTGGAGCTGTCCTGAAGAAGCTTGAAGTGGGCGGATTGAATCACATAGCATGGAGCTTCAGTCATGAGCCTGCTCCCGGACGCCAGTGGTTCTATGTGAGAGTAACACATGTCAATGGAGCTCTCGCCTGGTCTAGCCCGATATTCACACCACCAGGTGATGTTGATGTCAAGCTGATCGACCTTGTAGCAGATCCTCATGTCAATATCCCTGGCGCTCCGACCGAGATAACGGCTACGGTGGCAAACATGGGTGTCTTCGAGGCGAACGATATCACAGTGGAATTCTATATTGATGGTCTGGATGAAGATCAGAGAATCGCCACCAGAGTAATCGAGACACTCCCTGCAGGGCGACAGACGAAAGTATCCGTTGAAGTCGCGTTCCCTGATCCTGGTGATACAAGGGTATATGCTGTATTGCACGCAGTGGAAGATGATCTTGAGATCACAGCCACTCTCGACAGGGGGATAAAGCTTGTTCCATCAATTGGAAAGAATATGCTACTTGATGTACACCACAATAACGATTATGCCCCGGGAACTCTGCTTGACTTTATTGAGCAGATGAGATTTCACGGTTACAACGTGATTCTTAACAGCCAACCTTTCAGTGCTGAAGTCCTGGATGATATTGATGTGGTGATTCTCACCCAGCCAGCTAATACCAATAATCTCACCACCGCCGAAGAGGATGCTCTTGCTTCGTGGGTCCTGAATGGAGGCTCTCTGCTTCTTGCAGGAAAGTCTAACTACGGTAACGATTCAACCATGATCAACCCCATTCTGGAGAAGATGGAAGCCGCTATTCGAATAAACAACGACAACGTCTACGAAACCGATGAAGCCAACTACACAGGCGGGATGATATGGTCAGTTCTGGCACGAACTTTCCCGCCGGTCAGCGACCTTATCAACGAGAACATGGAATTCATAAGGATTTTCAGTTCTGCTTCACTTGTTTCAGCAGACATCGGACCTCTCAATAACGATCCAGAAATTGGGCTGGAGATCCTGGTGAAGGCCAATCCAACAGCATACAACTTCAACGTTCAGCCCGGATATTACACCTACAATGAAGAAGGCGGAGACCAGGGTCACAAAATACCGTTAGTTGCCAGGCAATTTGCTGGTGATGGTCGTCTCGTTGTAATGGGTCGGGCTCTCTTCTCTGACTTTGAACTTGCCAACAACTTTGCCAACGACAGGTTGATCCAGGAGCTGGTTGACTGGCTTGCTGACTATTCTCGTGCAATAACCATTGAAGAAACAAGAACGCAGTACACTGAAGGTGACGTTGTTACGGTCAAAGGTATAGTAACCTCTCCGACAGACCATTTCTTCGACGTGTTCTACATTCAGGACAATTCCGGAGGGATCGCTGTCTATGGAGCACAAGCGGGAGATCTGTCAATAGGCACAGAAGTAATGGTGACCGGCACACTTGAGTACTTTGAAGGAGAGCTGGAGCTTGCATTTGATGACTGGGGTGTGCAGATCATGAAATCCGGTCCCACCGGAGAAGAGGTAGCCCCACTAGACCTTCCAACAGCCGATTCTATGCTGGAGAAGCACCAGGGAAAACTGATCACGACAACAGGGCAGGTCAAGGAAATCGATCATGCCCTTGGAACTGTGATTATTGATGACGGCAGTGGCCCTGCTCTGATGTATGTTGACGGATACCTGGGCATTGATATCAGTGGTGTTGAAGAAGGAAGGACTTATCAGTTCACTGGTATGGGATCGCATGGTTCCATGGGTCCACGCCTGCGGATAAGGTTCCAGAATGACATTGTCCGTGTCGAGAGTCCATAAATGAGATAGGCATTTCAAGGCTAACTCCAGGAAGTAAAAGGGACTCCGAAGAATCGGGGTCCCTTTTATTTATACTCTTTCACGGTTGATACAAGTAATACTGCAAGTTCTCACCTGAGCAGTTTCCTCTTACAACACCGGGCACCTGTCATTGGATGAGCTCGCTGCGACTCTCACATCTCAGTATGTGCACCGATCAGAAATCATTCTCCTGTCTTAATGGGAACATAGATCTCAAATATCGAATCAGGGTTATCCGCTCCCTTGAATCGTTCGTCATAGCATTGGATGTCAAATGGATATGCAGGAACATAGCTGGACTCACCTAGCCAATTGTAGACAGCCCTGAAAGCTTCGCCAAAGCTCCCGTTCTTGAACTGGTGAGTGAAAATCGCGTAATTGCATGGAGGAATTACTTTTGCAAACAATTCAGTCGGCATGTCTTCGATTTTCTCAACTTCCACGCCTATAAGGCAAAAATGCATGGTGGGAATGGTTTCCTCCTGAATGTGAATCTCATAGAACTCTTCCCCGACCCGATGCCTTATATTCTTGTGTTGTTTGTCAAATCTCTCCCACAATCCAACAATATCCAGCTTGCCTACGTCTGAACTTGCCCCTACAATTCCTACAAGCATTATTCCGGGTCTTTCAACAAAACGAGGTTCCATGCCTTCTCCCCCCTGGTGTGTTCTCGCAGGTCTTACTCTCTTTGCGAGAGACTCGCTATCTGTCTATCACGTCCTGTATTGAATAACGGTGTAGCAATAATTGTATGAATAGAATCAAGAAGCATTGATTAATCCGGAATCCGACAGAAGCGTTCTGATGATAGCAATTATTGTATCACAATCGGAACAGATTAAGATGTTTCACGATCTGTATGATACCCCGACAGAAATCACTGGTCTTGTCCATGCGTTCCCTGAAACCTGGGTAATCAGAATCACAGCTACAAAGAACAGTGGCCTAAGAGCCCTTCAGATTTCCCAGGATTTCCAAGTATCTTCCGGTTGCAGGCTCTGAAGGCTGGCCCTTCCTGCATAACTGAAGATTCGACAGTTTCTGATGAGGTCTTTCGACAACAAGTCTTCCCTGTTCATCCAGTTTTGCTTTCAGAATGCCAAGAGCTTCCAGATAACGTCGATCGCTTCTGGCTCTGGCATAGAAAGAAAGAACATACACATAGTAGAAGAGATTGTAGCGAAGAAAAGGATACTCTACCTGCATGAAGAGCTTTCCTATCCCAAAGTGGCAGGGTCCGGTCGGTTTTCTGGAGACCCAATGATCCAGAAGAGATTCGACTGACCTGTCTAGCGCTGGTTCGTTGTCGATGTTCTCAGAGAACCTGAAAGCATCCAGTACTGCCAGTGTTACTCCAGGGTTTGAAAACTCTGTCTCTGGTCCTCTACCGTACATGAACTTATTGCATCTCCAGCCGCCGTCATTATGCTGTATCTCGATAAAATGAGAGAATGTCTTCTGGATTCTTGGATCGTCTGTGTAACCATATCTGCAAAGGACTCTTGCAGCCTCTGCGGTAGCGCACGGATATACTGCTCTCCCTGGCGCAAGGCGATATCGGCCATCTTCTCTCCATGCATCCAGAACCAGGTGAATCGCCCCAGTAACTGCTTCATGATCCTCTGTCAAGCCCAGTTCATGAAGAAGTAGCAAAGATGACAAGGTGCTGAATGGATTACCCACAGACAATCGCGCATCTGAGCTGGCCCAGAAATCACCACCGTTATCATGGCGTTTCGCAAGGATATTATCGATATCAGCATCGTATTTCTTACCCATTCCCAAGACCTCCAAAAGTTTCGACAAATATCGAGCTCTCAGTGCACCAGATCTTTGACCTGGAAATCGAAACCATAGTAGCACAACAGGACAGATCAAAGAAATCAATGCTCTTTGAACGAGTAATCATTCATGATAGCAGCGGACCTTCTCCGATTTATATCGAGGATACCGGGGCACTGATGTAAGTGAGGCAATTCCGATTCTTCTCGATCAAGCAATGCTATCCAGAGAGGATTCGAGACAGCGAGGTGACAACGCGAGAAAAAAGATGCAGAAAGCGTATTGTTCTGCTGTAATGCATATGAGCCAAAAGATGACGAATAGTCATCACTGAGCCTGACAAAAAGCAAGTTAGCCCATTAGTCAGCATTTGATGGTTATGACTACTTGAGTCCGTGCCAGTTCCCGCCGTTGAAGTCACTCAAGAAGAGATTCTTGTCGTCTATACTACTTATGGCTTGCCCGGCCTTTTCTGCACGCTGCATAAACTTCAGTGCCTCCTCGTGATTTCCGGCCAACGCATTTGCGCGGGCTACACCCTCATATGCGTAAGCCCAATCAAAATCACTCATGGAGTCTCTATACTCGTTGGTTAACTCAAAACAACGTGATGCATGTCTAAGTGCAGAATAAGCCATCCCCAGCTCTGTGTATACATGGGCGATGAGCCATTCAGCACGCTGATGATTAACTCCTGTTCCAACTTTCAACCAATGATAACAGGAAGCATGAGCAGAATGCACCATGAGCTCGTTTTCCGATTCGGTTCGATCTGTCTTCTGAAGTAGTTCCCATACCTTACCGTTCAAAGCTGCTGCGAAGTGCTTATGTGCTTCTTCCAGGGTATACTTCTTCTCCTCATTCATCAAGAAACTCTCCTTCCTACTTGTATAAGATAGGGTTCGCGCACTCAACCGGGACAACTCCCGAGGAGCTCCTTTGAACAGAGAATCCCACAGGTGGGGCTTCTGCTTACCTTTACATTCTACAGCAGTCTAAGAATTGTTCAGATGTTTCAATAACAGTGTAGATGAATAAAGAAACAGGGGTTTGCCCCATTCTTGATCTCTTTCTTTATCTATGCAACACTTGCTGTGAGTGCCTATAATACTATCAGAGAAAGGAATGAATGGCTTTGAATCCTCTGGAAAAGTCAGATCTTCATGTACATCTTTGGGGTTGCTACTATCCTGAAGACCTCTTCGAAATGGCAAGGGATAGTTATAATGACATCGATTGGAACAGGTTCGATTTTCTCGACAGGTATGAAGAGGTATTCGGAGTGCGGCCAGATCCGGTGCAGATCTTCGAGGAGGCAAAACAGACTGGCTCTCTCGACAAGATAATGCAGATCGCAGTCCTGAAACCGGAAGATGCGGGGGATTTTGATCGTTTTGATGTGAAGACTTTCTTTGCCATTGCCATCACCGGGTATTTCATTGATGAGGGAAGACATGAAGAGATTCTTGATCCTTTGCTGAGACGTCATAAAGCCGAAGGAATAGAGTACATTGAATACCGCTACAGTTTTGGCGGAAATGGATTCGAAGATTGGCATATCCGCGTCCATGAACACTTCAGGAAGTACGCTGGCGCCGGTTTCTCACCAAAAGGCATTGTCAGGCTTTATGACAAGGGCCTTGAATCTTATATCCGACTAAAAAATCTCATAGAAACAAGACCGGACATTCTGAATACTATTGTCGGAGTTGATTTCTCAGGAAGAGAAACTGCTCCCAAACACCTGAAATCGTTTTTCGACGAACTGCATGCGGACAACTTTGCAAACCCCGAAGGATCATTGGATGCAGTTATTCACGTCGGTGAAGTGTTTTTTGACAAGTCACTGGAAAGTGCAATACGTTGGTGCCATGAGGCAGCTGAACTTGGTGCTAAACGTCTTGGCCATTGCATAGCGCTGGGAATCAGTCCCGAAGTAGCCATCAGGCGTCGACCTTTGGCACACGCAAGAGAAACGACAGAAGAAAGGATCGATCAGCTTCACTATGATCTCACTCACTATGGAGATCTGCGAAGTTATGGCCTGGATCTGGACGAATACGAAATACTTGAGGAGCTTAGCGAACTCAACAAGCGACAACCCGATGAGGTCGTGACCAATGTCTATGATGAGAAAAGATTACAGGAGATCAGACTCAGGCAAGATTTCGTTCTCGAGAAGCTGAAAGAGCTCGGAACTGTTATCGAGATTTGCCCGACTTCGAACATTATGATTGGCGGGATACCCGGAATTGTCCATCATCCTTTCAGAAAGTTCCTTGACTCTGGCGTAAACATGGTTATCTGCAGTGATGACCCAGGTGTATTCAATTCGCCTCTGGCAGCAGAAATCAAAGTTATTGCTGAGAGCTTCAAGATCCATCCAGATGAACTTGCTGAACGCCTGGGAGACCCCAGGAGATTCAGGCTCGGTATTCGCGAAGAGGCAGATTAGAGATGCCTTGCTGCTCAACATAGTGCGGCCTTCGCAGATCTGCAGAATGCAGCAATTGTCTAGCCTCGATTGTGTATAGCTTTGTATAGATGATGGATTGTCCCGATTTCTGCGGTGTTCTTCATAAGCTCGCTGTTTGCCCAGGCAAGCGCGATCCTCAAAGGTCGAGGTTCAGGCCATGGATATTCAAATGGCTTCTCGAGGTCACTGGGATTCAGCCTGTCCAGGAATTCAGTCCATTTTCCTGACAGCTCATGAAGCTCTGTTACAACAGCTTCTGCACTTCCAGGCCATGTGACTTCGTTTCTCGGGACTGGTTCTTCTTCTTTGACTTTAGCAAGCAAGCTGGACCACCACCAGTACAGATGCCATGTTAACCAGCCAATGGTTACAACAGGCGGTGGATCGGGTTCCTTGTCAGACCAGTCTGGTAACCATCTACCATCGGCTGATTTCCTGACAGACCAGCACCCGGGAACAGGCTCCCAAAAGCACATTTGATCGGTCAGTTCCGGAATATGGTAATTCGCAAGCTGACATGTTAATCCAAATTGCCACTTCAGGGTCTTCAGTTCGTCTTCATGTGCGTTCTTTTTGCAATCACTAATCACTGTAATGCTCCTTTCTCTTGACTCTCCGTTTTCTCCACAGTGTTTTTACAGTCGCTATTCCGAGGCCTCAATAAGCAGCTACTCTGTATACCTTCTGATAACTCCCCTGGAGAGATGAGATGCAAGCGGGCCAAAAATCATGCTCACCGCAAGGACCACGAGCCCAGCGACCGGGAACCATAGAGCAAAGATCAATGCAAATAACTCTACTGCAATGCCTGAAGACCATTTGCCGACCATCCAGAAGAAATAGCTCGCTGATACCTGGCCTCTCCAAACCTTTATTGCATGAGCCCTCAGTGTCATGAACAGGTAGAGCAGGGATACAATCAGAAAAAGAGATATGAAGAACATCACTGCAACTCTTTCATCTGGTGCCTTACCAACAAGGTTCGTAGGAAATGGTACCAGAACAACTGCACCCAGCAATACAAGATTCATGACGATCAAACCTGAATCGAGTGATCCGACCATCTCAAAAAACCTGTGATGATGCCACCAGAGAATCGAAACAAGAGCGAAGCTCAGAACGAAAGCTATGAACTGAGGGAGCTGCTGCAACAACGCTGCACCAAGCTGTGTGCCTGCCACATCAGGAACATCAAGGGTCAGAACGAGCAATGTCATAGCGATTGCGAAAACCGCATCACTAAGATTAGCAACCCTTGCGAATTCTGGAGTATCCCATGCATATCGCCGTGAACCCGCAGTTTCTGGGCTATGATGTGAAGATTCTTTCATCTACATTCCCCCTTGTACAGGTTTCGACTCAGTCTATTAGAATAGCCTGAAGCCATATTCTCTGATCAACCTGATGAGTTCCTCATTTTTCTTAGGCATCTCATCTGCCCTATAGTGTAGACCAAACCGATATTGAAAGGTCGAGATGTAACCTCTCTTCTTTATCTCCTTTACAACTTCCTCGGCGAATTCTCTGCCTTCAACCTCTTCACAGACTTCTCTGATGATATCGATTCTCTCATCGTCTTCTGAAACTTCTAATCTCTGTTCCCCATACTTCTGAGCAACCGCGTGGATCAGCTCGTCATCTGACGGAATGTGATACTTCTCATCATGAACCATGATGTCCTTTCCGTACTTCTTCCTTATCGGTGGTCTGACTTCCGGGTAACCCAAACAGAGCAACACAACAGGCAATACTCCATCAGGCAACTCAAACAGTTCTCTGCAACTTGCGAGTGAATCTGGATCAGTGAATATCGTCCCAATATACACAGAACCAATTCCCAAAGAATCACATGCTGTGCACACGGTTTGGGCAGCAATCATTGTGTCTTCAAAAGCAATAAAGAAGTGGGCAAGAGAGTCCGTGGCACTGAACGGAGCCTTCTCTACCTCTGCGATTCTTTTCAGTCTATAGAAGTCGATACAGAATAGCAGGTTCACAGGAGCAGTTTTTATGAAAGCCTGATTGCCGAGTTCTACCAGTCTTTCCATTACACCCTTGTCTCTTATCTTGATTATCGAAAACGGTTGAAGATTTCCCCCGCTTGCTGCATGCAGCGCAGATTCAAGGATTTCGTTAAGTGTTTCATCAGTTACTGGCTTATCTGAGAAACGTCTTACACTTACTCTTTCGTTCAGAATGCTGATGGTTTCGTTGGGATACTTGCTGTCGTTCATGACTCACCTCCTTGAGCAATCGGTCAACTAATTCATTATATCTTCTCAAGTAACTTCTGCTACGCTCAGTTCAGAAACCAAATGCTCTTTGATCAGGTGAAAGATGCTAGAATAGCCGTGTTCGATGATCCAGTTCTATTGCAGAAGGCGGCTGTATGCGGCCCCACTCTTGAGAAGAGGACCGTTCAGAAAGCCTGGATGTTCGATGTTTTGACAGAGGGCGGTGGAAGGTATGAGCAAGAACGGAAATGAGATTACGAGTAAAAGCAATGAGAGAAGAGCATTGCCTCGACTTGAGGAATTGAAGGAGCTTGCAGAGATGGTTTTCCGGGCAAGCCGTGAATGGAAAAGTCTCGAATTACATGCCAACGTAGACAACAAAGGTGAGATTGTTGCAGACCTGAAGGTCATATTCAACAGTGATGAAGACAAAACGCTTACAGTAAAAGATGTATCAGAATATCTCAAGGTTACCGAGAAGAGTATTCTGGACCTGACAAAAACCGGAAAACTGAGAGCATTCAAAGTCGGGCGAGCTCTACGGATAATGAAATCTGATCTGGACAGGTTTATTGAAGAGCAAAAACGAGAATAGGAAAGCATTACTAATACCATAGAAATCCCGGCCACGAGGGCCGGGTATCTTCCAGGGGAAACTCCCGGTTTACATGATGTAAGGCATTGAAAGTGTTTCCACTCTTGACCTTATCTGATCTATCTTAACCTCAATTTCCTTTCCGCTAATGTATCTACCGTTCTTTCGGATTCTGTTCTTCATTTTTTCTCCCCCTTTCATTTCTGATAACTCAGGTTCTTCTATCATGATAATATCACTCGGTTATTAGAATGTCAATGGTTGTTGAGAGTGATTCTCAATTAATTGCCCAGAGTTCGCTGTTTCAGCATGTAGACTCTGTGAAATGCTACTGGATT
>Ga0334882_1003262_pt1 | contig 15073 bp, 14 predicted proteins | sample GraSluR1_MG_5_FD_207226 | JGI IMG/M metagenome (GOLD analysis project Ga0334882, IMG submission 207226) | Sludge microbial communities from methane-producing bioreactor in Wageningen University, Netherlands - Granular Sludge_15_04-R1 | ecosystem: Engineered > Bioreactor > Anaerobic >... | reverse complement strand
CTTCTAATTTTCCGTTGCGATAAACTTCGACCGTAGCCGGGGAAACAATGGGAATATCTAGAGTTAAAGGGGGATCTCCCTTGTAGTGAGTTTGCTCATAAACAACTCGAATCGGGTACGTTGCATAATTGTCCGTGACTAAAACCTTGATAAAGCTTTCTTTATCTTTATCAAAGGTAATCGTAATACTCGCTGTTTGTGCCCCTTGATTTTCTACTACATGAACCGGTGAACCCTTTTGCAATTCAATATCAGGAGAAGGTTGTTGGGTTGTAATCAACCACTGTGGTTTGGTAGGATCAGCAATCGTGCTAACGTCGCCAAGTTTTAAACCGACTGCTTCCAGGCTGGTTTTTGCTTCTGCAACCGTCATTCCACGAACATCGGGAACTTTGACTTTCTCTAAACCACCCGAAACCGTTATAACAATTTCACTCCCCACCGGGATCCGTTTAAAGGATTCCGGCTCTTGCCGAATGACCGTACCTTCAGCAATCGTTGCGCTTTGTTCTATGACTACTTTAACTTCAAAAGAATCGTTCTGCAGTTGCACAACTGCTGTTCTCTCTGTTGCTCCTACGACCATTGGCACTTGTTTCAGTTCAATTCCCTTGCTAATGGTTAAATTTACAATGCGTCCACTCTTAACTTGAGAATCCGGCATTGGGGTTTGCCGTAGAACCGTCCCCTCGGGATGATCCTTATCGTAGATGCTTTCTAAGACCTGATAATCGAGATGCGATGTATCGAGCAAAGCCACAGCATCGGTCAAACTTTTACCCATGACATTGGGAACGACAACGGATTCACCACTAGCGGTAAACAATAGCGAATTGACTCCAATTGCAACGAGTAAAAGCAGGGATAAAATGACGCCGACCACAATACCACGACGCATCCACACCACTCGCTTTCGCTTTACTTCAGCTTTTTCTGCTACTGTTAGATGTTTAGGTTTTTTTGGACGATCCAAATCAGGTTTGATTCCCGCTGTCAAGAGACCTTCTAAATCTTCCAGTAGCTCGTCGGCACTTTCATACCGGTCTTCCGGGTCTTTTTCTAATAGCTTCGTGACCACATTTTCAATAGCAGGAGGTAAATCCGGGCAAAAATCTTGCAGCGGTGGTGCTTCTTCCTGAACATGTTTCAAAGCCAGCTCAATAGGCGTTTCTCCTAAAAAGGGTACCCGACCGGCAAGCATTTCGTAAATAACGATCCCCAAAGAATAGAGATCCGACTGCTCTGTAACCGGCTTTCCTTGGGCTTGTTCCGGTGAAAAGTAATGCACTGAACCCACAATCGCTCGGGTATTGGTCAAGGTTGAATTGGAAACGGTCAAAGCAATGCCGAAATCGGCTAACTTCAATTGGCCGCTTTCATCGATCATCATGTTATGGGGTTTGATATCACGATGAATTACCTGATTATTATGAGCATGCACGAGTGCTCGAGTCATTTGAGCGGCATAATAAATCACTTGCTCATACGTGAAATTTTGCTGAGCAAGAATTTTATCGAGGGTCAAGCCTTCTACTAATTCCATGACAATATAATACGGAGGACTTGTGACCTGAACCGCATAGGTTGCCACTAAATTTGGGTGATTCAATCTCTGTAGAGATTCTGCTTCTCTACGGAAGCGTCGTAAAAAGTCTTCGTCTGATAAAAATTCTTCTCGCAATACCTTTATAGCAACCATACGATTGAGTTTACGGTCTTTGGCTTTATAGACAATGGACATACCACCACTGCCAATTTGCTCAAGAATTTCATACCGTTCTTTCAAAATCGAGCCAATCAACGAGAATCACCTTCTTTCTCTGCAAGATATTGAGCGGTGATTACAGTGATGTTGTCGATTCCCCCACGTTCATTCGCAAGAGCAACTAAATTTTGTGCAGTATCATAGGGCTCTTTCATCTCAATTAAGGCTTGTAACAATTCATCGTCGTTGACTAAATTAAACAAACCGTCACTGCATAAAAGCAATTTTGACTGTGGACACAATTCTAATACTTTGATTTCCGCGGTGATTTTACCGGAATAGCCCAAAGATTGGGTTAAGACGTTGCGGTTTGGATGGTTTTTGGCTTCCAATGCAGAAATCTGACCGCTTCGTACTAATTCAGCACTCCAGGAATGATCCGAAGAAATCTGATAAATTTCTTTTCCATCACAATGATAAAGCCGACTATCGCCTACATGTAACATATAGAGAATCCCTTCGATTTCAACAACACCTGTGAAGGTAGTTCCCATGGAGTTGAAACGAGGATCTTCTTGTGCGGCTTCTAAAATTTTGGTATTCATCTCGCTGAGCATCTCTTGCAATAATTTTGGCCAACCGGTAACTCCATCTTCCATGGTCCAAAGAGCAGCATGACTCTTTATAAAGAAACATGAAGTGTCAATGGCAATTTTACTGGCAGTGTCTCCGCCTTCATAACCACCGATTCCATCGGCGACAGCAAAGAAATGGATCCCGAAACCATCTTTTCGTTCCATTCTTCCAGCATATAAACTGTCTTGATTCATTGGCCGTACTTTGCCGCTATGGGTAGCGGCCCCATAATGCAAAAGATTCATGATTCATCATCCTCTCAGCGGTTGAATTGACCTCGTAACTGACCACAAGCGGCCCAAATATCTCCACCCATTTCGCGTCGGATGGTAGATTCGATTCCATTTTGGGTCAAAACCTCAGAAAATTGCTGGATTGTTGCTTGAGAACTCCGATACAATTTCGTTTCAGGAACCGAATTTAGAGGGATTAGGTTAACAAAAGCTAACATTCTTTTCAATTTTCCGGCCAACTCTTTGGCGTGCTCCGGGCTGTCATTTACTCCTTGGATCATATTATATTCAAACGTTATTCTTCTTTTGGTTTGTTCTGAATATTCTTTGCAAGCTACAAGAAGTTCATCCATGGGGTATTTTTTAGCAATAGGCATGATTTGCTGACGAATCCGATCATTGGGTGCATGAAGAGAAATCGATAAATTGATCGGTAGATCCTCTTTTTGCAAGCGCGCGATTTGCGGAGTCAAACCGCATGTTGAAACGGAGATATGTCGGTAGCCAATCCCAAGTCCCCAGGGGGCATTGGCAATTTTTAAGAATAATAACATTTCATCAAAGTTGTCTAACGGTTCACCCATCCCCATGAGTACAATGTGACTAACACGCTGTCCTTCGTCTACTTGTCGCATCATAAGAACTTGTGCCAACATCTCTCCGGCAGTCAGGTTTCTACGATAGCCACCGAGTCCTGTTGCACAAAAGCTACAATTCATCTTACAACCGGCTTGACTCGAAACACAAACAGAGTTGCCATAATTATATTTCATCAAAACGCTCTCGACAATTTCCCCATCTTCCAATTCAAGTAGGGTTTTCTTCACCGGATCCTGCCTGGATTCCAATAATTGGTGGATTTTCGGCATACCAACTGTGCTAACCGCTTCCAGTTTACCTCTGAAATCTTTGGAGAAGTTGGTCATCTCTGCAAACTCGAAAACGCCCTTTTGATAGATCCAATCGGCTAACTGCCGAGCTCGAAAAGGTTTTTCACCGATTTCTTCCATGGCGGTCTCCATTTGCTGCAATGTTAAGCCCAACCATATGTATTTTTTTTGTTGATCCATATTTGTACGACCTTTCTATATCCCTTTCCGAAGCTTCGCAATAAAAAACCCATCTCCCCCAAACTTTTGAGGTAAAATTGTATAAAAGCCTTCGGGAGCTTTTTCCTTTTCGGGTGTTGGTAATTCAAACGACTCTAATGAAGCAGTTGGTTCTTCTTCTAAAAACCATTGAATATTTTTTTCGTTTTCTTCCCATTCAAGGGAACAAGTACTATAAATCATCACTCCACCCGGTTTAAGACAAGCATATGCTTGCTTCAGAAGGGCTTGTTGTAAGTGAACCAAATCTGCTAATTGTTCGTAGGTTTTTTGCCAACGAGCATCCACTTTACGGCCTAATACACCGGTCCCTGAACATGGAGCATCCAACAAAACTCGATCAAACTGATCTACGCTGTTCAAAGGTTGAGTTCCGTCATGCTGTAAGGATTGAATAATAGAGGCACCGGTTCTCTTTGCTAAGCGTTCAATGAGCTCAACACGATGTTGATGTAATTCCAAGGCGACTACTGCGCCTTGATTCAACATCAAGGCTGCGATGTGGGTTGCTTTCCCTCCCGGAGCAGAACAATAGTCCAGAATTTTCTCACCGGGTTGGGGATCTAAAATCCGAGAGATCATCATTGCTCCAATGTCTTGAATTACAACAGATCCACGTGATAAATCTTCTTCAATCTTTTGAACAGGACCCTCGAGCAAGAGACATTCATCGAATAAACCAGATTTCCTCACTGGTACTTGTCGTTCCTGCAAGGATTCCAATAAATCTTTAGGAAGGATTTTTAAGGTATTGACGCGTACGAAGGTTTGAGGCGTCTTCTGATTCGCTTGTAACAGTGCTTCAGTATCCTCTTCTCCAAAGCGTTTTAACCAGCGATGAATCATCCACAGTGGATGAGAATACGTGATCGACAACCAACCAGCCTTGCCTTTTTTAGATCGCACAGACCAATCTTCTTGTTTGAGAGCCTTATGTAGAACTGCGTTGACCATACCGGCTGCATAAGGAAACTCCTCTTTAATCAAATCTACAGTTTCAGAAACGGCTGCATGGTCTGGAATTCGATCCATGAAATGGATTTGATATAACCCTAAGCGCAAAGCAATCAATATGGGTCGGTCTAATTGAGAAAGCGGTCGCATTAACCACTTTTGTAAGAAGAAGTCAAGCCAGGCTTGCTGTTTTAAACATCCATAAGTCAATTCCGTTGTAAATCCACGATCCAAATCTACAATGATACGTTGATTCAATAATTGAGACAATTCCAAATTGACATAAGCACCTTCTTCGGCCTTTTTTAAAAGCAAAAAAGCTGCTTGTCTGCCATTTAAGGATTTTTCTACCATAAAATCTCCCCTACTCGAATGGAATGTCCCCTTAGATATGCGTTTACAGGCATTGGTTTCTTGCCGGCAGGTTGAAGTTCTGTGATGAATAGACTTCCTTCCCCGCATTGGATGAGGATGCCATCATCATTGATTGCAACCACTTCACCAGGTTTTGCTTTTTCTTTTTCAAAGTGAACAGCTGAAGATTTCCATAGCTTCCAAAGTTGCTTCTGATAATACGTAAAAGCAACCGGCCAAGGATTTAACCCTCTGATTTGATTCTGAATGGATTGTGCAGAATTTTGCCATTGGATGCGTTGATCAACATCGGTAATAGGTGGTGCATAGGTCACTTTTGCTTCATCTTGAGGTTGTGGTGATATTGTATTAGCACAAAATGAATCTAACGTATCCAAAAGAACCTCTGCACCTAAATAGCATAAGCGATCGTGTAATTCTCCAACCGTCTCGTCTGGGCCAATCAATATGGATTTTTGCAGTAATACATCTCCAGCGTCCATCGCTCGCACCATACGCATGGTCGTGATTCCGGTCTCTATTTCTCCGTTGATGATTGCACGATGCAAAGGAGCGCTGCCCCGGTAGGCTGGTAAAAGAGAGGCATGTACATTGACGGGGGCAATTTTTGGATGATCCAGGCAAACTTGTGGTAATAGTTGGCCATAAGCTACGGTTACCAAAAAATCAGCAGGACAATTAAGAATTTGGTTTAATTCTTCAGACTTTCGTAAGCGTTCAGGTTGCAAAATGGGATAGAGTTGCAACCGCTGCGCTGCTTGCTTAATCGGAGGTGATACTAGTTGTAACCCACGACCTTTGGGTCGGTCAGGTTGGGTAACTACCAATACAACATCATATTTTTCTGAAGAGACCAATGCTTCAAGACAAGGAACGGCGAAATCCGGCGTTCCCATAAAGATGACGCTCTTTTTACTCATGTGCTTTTTCAGCTACTTCTTCAGTTTCTTCATCATTTTCCGGATCCGTGAAACGAATCACCTTATCCACAAAGACCTGACCATTTAAATGATCGATTTCATGCTGAAAAATTACAGCCAACCGATCTTCTGCAGGGATCAAAATCTCTTCACCGTCTCGATTCAAAGCTTTCACGGTAACTTTTTGTGATCGCTTCACTTCACCCCAAATACCGGGGAAACTTAAGCAACCTTCTTCAGTTACGATTTCACCCTCAGATTCTAAGATTTCGGGGTTGATCAATTGGAAGAGCTGTTCTCCCCATTCAATGACCACAACTTGTTTTGAAATACCAACTTGAGGAGCTGCTAGGCCCACCCCATGATGGTGTCGCATCGTTTCAATCATATCATCAAGCAATCGTAATGTTCCTGCTGTGATCTCTTTGATTGGAATTGCCGGTTTTCGTAAAACCGATGCATCTTTATAGCGCATAAATCGTAAAGCCATTTTTCTATTCCTTCTTTCCATTAAGATAACCACATAGGGTCTATGACAACACTACGTTGCAAAGTTTTTTCAGTGTTAGGGGTTTCAAGGATTTTTCTTAAAACCTCAATCAGAATCGGACGATTGGGGGCATTGATAATCAACCGATATCGGTATTTTTTTTGTAAACAAAAAATCCGTGCTTTATCGGGTCCAAAGACCTCAAAACTCTTAGGAATCTTGGCTTTTACAGCCGTTAAATACGCTTCTGCAACCTCGGGATCTTCGTTGGAGGCGGTAATGGTGGCCAAATGCCCAAAAGGAGGTAACCGATGTCGCTTGCGGTATTCAATTTCTCTTCGGTAAAAGGCTTCGTAATCTTGTTGATATACAGCTTGCAAAATCGGGTTTTCCGGATCATAACTTTGAATCAAGACCTGACCGGGCTGATCTCCACGGCCGGCTCTTCCGGAAACCTGCATCAACAAAGAAAAGGCTCTCTCCGCTGCTAAAGCATCTTCGCTGCGGAGCAAAGCATCAGCAGATAAGATCCCAACACATGTAACCAACGGGAAATCAAAACCTTTGGCTACCATTTGGGTGCCAACCAAAATCGCAGCTTTGGGTTCTTCGAATTCTTTGACAATTGCTGCATGGCGGCCTTTGGCTCGTGTCGAATCGCGATCCATGCGCAATACCGGTACGTTTGGAAATGTTTTTTGGCATTCTTCAACCACTTTCTCGGTTCCCATACCAAAAAAACGAAAATAAGTGGAACCGCATTGGGGACAAACCGGAGGCATCGCTTCGAGGTGTCCACAATAATGGCAACGTAGTTCAGGCGTTCGACTTTCACGGTGAAGGATTAAGGGCACTTCACAGTCGGGGCATTCCATAACATAACCGCAACTGCGGCAAAGACTCATCCGATGAAAGCCTCTGCGATTATGAAATAAGATGACCTGTTCTCCTCGGTTCAGGGTGTATTGAATCCGTTCTTTCAAAGCATCACTGAAGATGGTTCGATTCCCTAATCGTAATTCTTCTCGCATGTCTACGGGAATGATTTCAGGCAAGATAGCCGAACCAATTCGCTGTTTCATGGTTAACAAATGGTACTGTTTTTGCTCTGCCAAGTAATAACTCAAAATTGAAGGGGTTGCCGAACCCAAAATCACACTTGCTTTATGATGTCGGGCTCGTATAAGGGCGACTTCTCGCGTATGGTATTTTGGATCTTCTTCCTGTTGGTAGGTTGTTTCGTGTTCTTCATCGAGGATAATGACCCCTAATCGGACAAAAGGTGCAAAAATAGCGGATCTGGCTCCTAAGAGGATTGCCGTTTCACCACTTTTTAAGCGTTTCCAAATTTGAGATCGCTCTCCATTGCTCAGACCACTATGCCATAACATGACTTTATCGCCAAAACGTTCTCGAAAACGTTCAATCATTTGCGCAGTTAAAGAGATTTCCGGAACTAACATCAGGGCACTACGCTTTTGCTGAAGTGCCGTTGCGATGGCTCTAAAATAGACTTCGGTTTTCCCACTACTCGTTATTCCATGCAGTAAGATGGGTTTCGTGCTGCGTTTACGCATGGAAGACTCAATAAAAGCAAAAGCTTGTTCTTGCTCGGGTGATAATTGGCGCTGCTTAAATAAGTCGGTTTCATTTTGAGGCTCTACATAAGAAACAAACTCTAAATCCAAGAGCTTTTTCAAATAGGGGCTGCGATACTCTGGCCATGATTTTAAATCTTTTTCAGCGATTGGTTCGGATAGGTCCTGAAGTCGCTTCCAAAAGTCTTGAATTTTACCTCTTCCAGGGGTTTCCTCACGCGAAATAGCTACTATTTTTCGGTGCTCTTTTAAGGGAGGAAAGTGAATTCTTTCTTCCGGTTCCAAGACACCGAACTCAAGCATCCGTTTCAAAAGCTTTTTACCAAACAATGCGATTACCTGATCTTCAACCATGGGCTGTGACGCTTGGTCAAACCAGATCAAAGCTTCATGCAAATCCTCATCGCGCTCATTTTCGGGGATTTCTTCTGCCATTTCAGAGCGATAATGATATCGTTGCTGAATTTTTGCTTTAACAGAAGCAGGTAAAACTGTTTGAAAAGCAGCAGACCAAGGGCTGAGGTATCGGGTTGAAAGCCAATCGATCAAATTGATTTGTTCTTGATTAAGACTGGGTCCATCTTGATCTAAAATACGATGAATGTCACGAGTGGCAAACTCGGGTTCCGCCGTTTCTTCTGCCACTATAACGCCTCTGCTGTAACTATTTTGTAGAGGAACCGATACCAAAGAACCAATAGCTAATTGAGATTGCATTTCTGTGGGTACATGATAAGTGAGGCCACTATGTAAAGCAGCCACAACGCGATCTAATTTTACCCTTACGTACTCCATAGCACCCCGCCTAGATCGATTATTCTACTCGTTTTCGTCGGTTTCAATTTCGGGTTCTTCGTTCTTGGGGATCACATGGATAAATTTTAATTCTCCACTCATCAATTCATCATAGGCTTGTAAAACCGGTTTGATGGTAGACTCTTTCTCTTTATCGGCATTTTTTAAGATCTCACGAGCGCGTTTTGCTGTTGCAACAACTCCGGTGTATTTACAATTGACATGGTTGTATAAGTCATCCGATGGAATTCTGCTCATTATCTTCTCCTCCTAGTTCATTTCACGATGTTTAAAAATTTCTAAATCGAGCATTTTATCTCGACGGCGTTTTTCTGCCATAAGTATGGATCTCATTTGTTCGACTGCATGTTCGACATCGTCGTTCACGACCACGTAATCATACATAGTAACATTGGTTAACTCATGACGGGCAATCCGTAGACGCTCCTGAATTTCAGATTCGGATTCAGAGGCGCGCTTTCGTAGGCGAGCTTCTAAATCGCTGAAATTTGGGGGTACTAAAAAGACAAATACACCGTCAATTCCAGAAGCCTTTACTTGGGTAGCTCCTACGACTTCGATTTTTAAGATCACTGAAATGCCTTTTTCCAATTGCTCTTCAACAAAAGCACGCGGTGTCCCATAGAGATGATTGGCATATTCGACATGTTCCAAAAAACCATTCTCTTTTATTTTCGATTCAAAGTTCTCGCGAGTAAGAAAAAAGTAACTCTGTCCATCGATTTCATATCCTCGCATCGGGCGAGTCGTAGCAGAAACGGAGTATCGTAAGTCTGGCACTTGTTTTAAGAGTTGTTCGCAGACGGTATCTTTACCGGCTCCGGCTGGTGCCGATAAAATCATCAAAATACCACGTTTCATTTTCCCAGTTTCTCCTCTTCTTCTTCGTCTTCTTTCACATCCAGACGACCGGCAATCGTTTCAGGTTGCACTGCAGATAAGATGACGTGTTCACTATCAGTGATAACCACAGCTCGGGTGCGACGGCCATAGGTGGCATCAATTACCATGCCTTTTTCGCGAGCTTCGTGAACGATTCTCTTAATAGGATTCGACTCCGGACTGACAATGGCGATGATGCGACCGGAAGAAACGAAATTTCCGAAACCAATATTCACCAAACGATTTTCAAACATCTCAAGTCTCCTCCGTTATTCAATATTTTGAACTTGCTCTCTCATCTTCTCTAATTCTGATTTCATCTCGATTACGATTTTGCCAATTTCATAATCGTTGGCTTTTGATCCAATTGTATTGACCTCTCGATTCATCTCCTGCATAAGGAAATCTAATTTTCGGCCGACCGCATCATTCTCCTGCTGAATCAAGCGTCGGAATTCTGAGCAATGGCTGGTTAATCGAACGATTTCTTCCGTGATATCGGTTCGATTTGCCATGAGAGCAACTTCGGTGATCAATCTAGTTTCATCCAGTGTATGATCTTGTAATAAGACAAGAATCTTCTCTTTTAACTTCACGGAGTATTCCTCAATAACGAAGGGAGCGCGTAACGCTACCTGGTCTTTTAAGGTTTCAATGAGAGTCAAGCGTTGAAGGAGATCTTCGGCTAATCGTTGCCCTTCTTGTTGGCGCATACCGGAAAAAGAAAGCAACGCTTGCTCTAAGACAGGCATGAAGTGTTGTAAAATCATTTCCGAGTCTTCACTGTGTCGTTCCACTTTCAAAACATCGGGTAACGCTAAAATTTGAGATAAACGCACCGGCTCATTCAAAGCTAAGGCTTCACTGAGTTGCGCAACCCCTTGTTGGTAAGCCGCTGCTAAAGAGGAATTGATCAGTATTTCGTAAGCATCGCTACCATTGTATTGATATGAGATTGAACACTCAACACGACCGCGATTTGCATATTTAGAGATTGTTTGTCTGATTTTCTCTTCAAAAACATTGAGATCCCGGGGCAAGCGAATCGAAATATCTAAATAGCGATTATTCACAGATTTTAATTCGACACTCATACGATGTTTAGCATCGTTGAATTCAATTCTTCCGAATCCAGTCATTGAAACTAACATAGATGTCCTCCACTTCTATAATAATTTACAATTCGCCGTCCGGATTGTTTATCCCTTTACTTTCCAATAAAACTTCTTCCGGGGAGCGTGGAGCAACATAGAGAGTGAAGAAATCCGTATAATGAACCGCTCCGGGCTTGGCACCTTTGAATTTTTTTACATGCTTTTTCTGAGTGTAATCAATGGCAACATAACTACTTTCGCGGGCTTTACTGAACCAGGCTGCCAAAGCTGCTGCAGTTTCGTAGAGTTGATCACTCGGATCCGGATGATGTATCACCACATGGGAACCGGGAACTTCTTTACTGTGGAACCACCAGTCAGAACTCTTTGCTACTTCCATGGTCAAATAATCGTTTTGAAGATTGTTGCGACCAATGGAAACCGGGACCCCGTCGATATGTAAACGCAACGGCTCATGAGCAACGGCTTTGTTAGACTTGGTTGGTTTCTTACTTTTCCCTGGGATCTTGACCGGCGACATCAACCCCTGCTGAATCAATTCTTCTTGGATTTCTAAAAAATCTTTGACTTCAAGAGTCTGCTCTACTGCAGTTAATACAGACTCCAAATAGACAAGTTCGCTTTTAATCATCTCAATCTGCTCAAGAATGATTTTCTCACCCTTACGAGCTTTACTATATCGCTTGAAATAACTCTGTGCATTCTGAGCCACGCTTAAGCGAAGATCCAGAGGAATGTTTATGAAAGCTAAATTTTCATCATAGTAATTAGTGACCTGAATCTCGGCTTCCCTTATATTTGGTTCAGCCGTATTTTTTAACAACTCTCCCCAAATACGATATTGATCGGCATCTTTACCCTGCTGTAAATCTTCTTCCAAAGCAAAAAGCTTTTTACGCCCCTTTTGAATGGCTGCATTGACGATGGATACTAATCGATGCCGTTCTTGATGCAAATGCAATTGCTGTTCTAAGTGAAGAAAATCCGCTTCTAGTGCTTCGGAAGCTGGTTTCCATTCTCCGGGCAGCAACCCAAAACGAAATGGAACGGTTTCCCCGTACTGACCGGATACAAACAATTTTCCCGGTTGACGTTCACGAACAGCTTCTTTCGTTTGCTCTTGTAAGAGTTTCCATTGATCTTGAGTTAGAAAGGCAGCCATTTCTGCTTCCGAAATGGAGACGCTTTTCAATAAAGAGCCAATAGAGGGATTCCCGACGCCATCAATCTTTTTTTTCAACCAGGTACCAACCGATAAAGCAAGCTCTGCATCGGTTGATGGAATATCCCAGGAATCTAAGGCTTGTTTGACTTGTTCGGGAGGGCGAACATATACTCTTCCCGGTAAGATCTCTCGGTAGCGATTTTGCCAGCTCGGTACGTGCTTCATGGCATCAAGAATTGAAAAATCTCGATCACACAAGATGAGATTACTATTCTTTCCCATTAACTCCACAATAAATCGAACCTGATCGGGGTTGCCTAACTCGTCGAGTACTGAGAAGTTAAAAATTAATAATCGCTCTAATCCGGGTTGCTCAACAGAAATGAACCGCGCACCTTCTAAGCGCCTACGTAAGAGTTGGCAAAAAGAAGGCGGAACCGGAGGATTCTTTCGTTTTTGAGTAATCAATTGTACCCTTGCGAATTGTGGATGAATCGAAAACAACAAACGCATGGAACGATTCTGTTTATGCATTTCCAACGTCAATTCTGTAGAATTATGCTGAAAAACCCGATCCACTTTGCTTTCGGATAACGCGATCTGTAATTCCTCTTGTAGAGCCCGAATCGACCAACCTTCTAAAGACATAACTTCACCTTCTTTCGTACCAAAAAGGGTCTTAAGTGTGCTTAAGACCCTAATGCGCATCTGAAATTATTATTTAACCAAACAACGCCAATAAAACACCGGCGGCAACAGCGGAACCAATGACACCCGCAACATTGGGGCCCATGGCGTGCATCAGTAGGAAATTTCCTGGGTTCTCTTTTTGTCCAACAACCTGTGAAACACGAGCTGCCATGGGAACCGCTGATACGCCGGCTGAACCAATGAGAGGGTTCACTTTTTTTCCGGAGGTAATGTACAACAATTTACCCAGAAGAACACCACCAGCCGTACCGAACATAAAGGCTACGAGGCCGAGAATAATGATGAACAAGGTCTGTGGATCCAAGAAAATATGAGCTTTTGCAGTAGCACCCACCGATACACCTAAGAATATGGTAACGATGTTCATCAATTCATTTTGAGCGGTTTTTGCTAATCGTTCCGTAACTCCGGATTCTTTGAATAAGTTTCCTAACATCAACATACCAATTAAAGCAGCAGCACTGGGAAGAATCAAGCTAACGACGATGGTAACAACAACTGGGAAAACTACCTTTTCAGTTTTAGAAACATCACGTAACTGATCCATAACGACCTGACGTTCTGCTTTGGTCGTCAAAGCTTTCATGATTGGAGGTTGAATAATCGGCACTAAAGCCATATAAGAATACGCAGCTACGGCAATGGGGCCTAACAAATCCGGAGCTATTTTTGAAGCTAAGTAGATGGCCGTAGGACCATCTGCTCCCCCAATGATACCGATGGCACCGGATTGTGCGGGAGTGAATCCTATAAAGAGAGCACCAATGAAGGTAATAAAAATTCCTAATTGAGCTGCAGCTCCCAATAAAAAGGTTTTAGGATTGGCAATTAAAGGACCAAAATCGGTCATCGCGCCTACTCCTAAAAAAATCAAGGGAGGGTAAATTCCCAATTTGACACCCAGATATAGATACGATATTAAACCGCCCTCTTCCATAAGTCCGGCACCCGGTAAGTTGGTCAACAACATCCCGAAACCGATTGGAATCAGTAAAAGGGGTTCATATCCTTTTTTAACAGCCAAGTATAATAAGATACAAGCAATGGCAATCATCACAAGATGCTGCCAGGTCAATTGCATGAACCCTGTGCTTTGTGCAAATTCACCAATCGATCCCATAATATTCATGATAAAGCCTCCTTCTATGTCCTAAGACAACTTTTCGTTCATACAAAAGTAGCAAGTCAATCTTATTTGGACTAAAAGCTACCACAGATACGAGCGAAATTGGCATAGTCACAACATTGACCATTATACCTTTAAAATTGAACCTTTGCAATCGAGTTTTTTTGGCAAGCGGACCGTTTCCGCTGTTAGCCTACAATAAACTACCAACAAATGTAGGTTATGAAATATAACATCACAAATCATACAAGATAGCATACTATCCTTTAAACTGTATGATTTTAAAGGATTTCTGTATTTTCAAGTGATTTTAGCAACACTACCTGATCTTCTTGATTCTCAACATCCAAAAAGACTCGAATTTTTTCGTTCCTCGATGTTGGAATATTCTTACCAACAAAGTCCGCACGAATGGGCAACTCCCGGTGTCCGCGATCGATCAAAACCGCTAATTGGATTGCTTCGGGTCTGCCCCAATTCATCACACCATCGAGTGCAGCTCGCACTGAACGACCGGTATGTAAGACATCATCCACAACAATAACCGTCTTACCAGTGATATTGGGTTGAGACGAAATCGGGTTGGTATTGATCGTTTTTTTATGATCATCGCGAAAGGGTGAGATGTCCATAGAATAAGTAGGAACCGGTTTTCCTTCTACACTCTCCATGGCTAAAGCTAACCGGTTCATCAATGGTAATCCCTTTTGCATGATACCGACTAAAACTAAATTTGAGCAACCTCCGTTGCGCTCAATGATTTCATGAGCGAGGCGCCGGATTGTTCTATTTAACTGGGTCTGGTCCATCAATAAAGTGGAAATCAAGAGTATTCTCTCCTTTCGCCCATGAATATCCTAACTGATCTAAAGCTACAAGAAAGTCTTCGGGTGGGTCGGCTGTAAATTCCATCCATTGTCCTGTAGCAGGGTGGTTAAATCCCAAACGATACGCATGCAGTGCTTGTCCTTCGAGTTGCATAGGAATGGGTCTGGTTCCATAGAGGGAATCTCCCACAACCGGATGATTTAAGTACGCCATATGTACGCGGATCTGATGAGTCCTCCCACTTTGCAATTGAACTTTTAGGAAATCGACATGTGGGAACGATAAAAGAACTTCGAAATCACTGTGGGCTTCCTTTCCGTTTGCAACCACTGCCATTTTCTGTCTATTTTTGGGATGACGACCGATGGGAGCGTCAATAGCACCTTTTGTATCGCTCCAGTTTCCCCAAG
>Ga0334882_1003258_pt1 | contig 15081 bp, 7 predicted proteins | sample GraSluR1_MG_5_FD_207226 | JGI IMG/M metagenome (GOLD analysis project Ga0334882, IMG submission 207226) | Sludge microbial communities from methane-producing bioreactor in Wageningen University, Netherlands - Granular Sludge_15_04-R1 | ecosystem: Engineered > Bioreactor > Anaerobic > Unclassified... | reverse complement strand
TTCAGGCAATCTTGTAATGCTTGATGGTGTTGCAATTTATAATCCCTATCATTATGAGCAAAGTGGAGGACTTTTTAATATTCAATCGGTAAAAAATATCGATGTTTTGGTAGGAGGTTTTGGGGCAGAGTTTGGCGGTAGAAATGCCTCAATCCTTTACATAACAACTAAGGATGGTAATCTTAACAAATTGCAAGGAGAAGTTGAACCAACAACAACTCATACAAAGTTGTTTCTTGAGTTTCCGGTTGGAGAAAAAAGTTCGATGATGCTTGCTGGCAGGTACTACTACGATATTCCTGGATATTTTCTATTTGGCAGCAAGAGCTATTTTTACGATTTCAACATATCATATACCAATCGAATAAATGAAAGAAACCGATTAACCTTAAAGGTTTTCAATTCTTTCGATGATATGAAGTTCAACCCGAGCAGAATGTTTAACTATATCAACAACTCGTTTAATGTTGATTTCTACGAGGATACTCATATGAAGCTTGGTAATTCTTGGTCGAACAGGGCAGCCACTGCATACCTGAAAACGGTTATTAGTCCAAATATTTATTTGCATACACAGGTTTATGGTTCGTTTCACTCTGCCGATAATATTTCATCATTCGACATGACCTTTCGCCCAGACACCTCAGACTTGGTTGTTGGACTATACTATAGTACACAGTTTACCAGCAAAATCAACGATTTAAGTGCAAAGTCGGTTTTAAGCATTAAGACTGACTCCATAAATACTTTCAAATTGGGAGTTGAATACAACAGTTATCATTTCACCAATGGGGCTATAATCAATAAGATCGATAAAGGACAAAATGAAAGAAATCCATCATTGTTTGCTGCATTTATTGAGGATAAAATAAAGATAAAACGTTTTATTATTCGCCCTGGAATACGCTTATCTAACTATTCCCTATATAAGGATTGGCAAATTGAACCAAGGGTTAATATGATGATTACATGGCCTTTCGATTGGAAAATAAAAGCAGCTTGGGGCGTGTACCATCAAAGTATAATAAGCATGAATACTCAGGAGTATGAAATAAATCAGTTCCTCGATTATTATTACCCATTAAAGGACATAGCACCCTCAAAATCGATACATTATATAGCTGGTTTCGAAAAGCCTTTATCACGAAATTCAAGTTTATCACTCGAGGCTTACTTCATTGATATGCCCATTACTTACACGTTCAACTTGAATCAAAGTGAGCTGGAAGCGCACTCCTTTTCCGATAAATTGGAGCAAGGTTCTGGAAAATCCTATGGTATTGAAATTATGTATCGTGGGGATTTTAATAGACTTTCGGGTTGGGCTAGTTATGGTTTGAGCAGAAGCACAAGAAGTTACAGCCATATTATGAATGGGAAATCGTTCCTTTTTGATTTTGACAGAACTCACTCAATTAAGACCATGCTGAGCTATCGAATTGCTCCAAGGTTAACCTACAACTTCAGTCTTGTTGCACTTAGCGGATTACCCAAGACTGTGGAGACGGCCATGCAGAATTACTATTACTATGATCCTATTACCGGAAATCTCGCTTTTTACCCATTTGGGGTTGCTGATGTGAAGAACAATGCAAGACTTCCGTGGACAATAGATATTGATATGGGTATTTTAAAGCGAATCAGAAGCGGTTTTGCAGCCGAACTGCAGGAATTTCTAAAAGCCGATGAATCATATTACACTGTATCAATAGGAAACATACTTTTTTTTAAGAGGAATGTATTATGGTATTTTCCTTTTGGTGGAGAAAAATACGTTCCCATAGGTGTTAACTTTTTACCAAGCATATCAGCGGGTTACGTAATAAAGTTTTAAATGACATAAACAATATAAAAATCGAAATAATGAAAAGAAAATTACTTGTAAACCTCATATTCATTTCTTTGCTAATTCTGTTTTCGTCTTGTAGCGATGATTTTTGGTTCGATTTTTTGCTCGGACCCCAACCCAAATTTATTGATGACAATGAATTTACTCCGGGTTTGAGCATTCTTGGAGTTATTCGCCCCGATTCAATCGATTCAGAACCATTATCCTATATCCTCGTAGAGAAGTTGATTGCGGCAGTAAATACCGAACCCGACTCTTTTAATATTGTCGATGCTCAGGTAATGGTATTTAAAATCAATGATAATGTGATTGTTGATTCTTTTGAATTTGTTTTCGACACCACTCAACTCTTCCCTTCAATATATCGACCTGTTGACTTTCAGCCACAGGCAGGCGATTCTTACACCATTAGGTGTAGAAAGGAAGGATTACCCGAGTTAACCGCATCAACTACCGTCCCCAATGTTCCAGCCATTGAAAACGATTTAATAACCGTTACGGCGAATAAAGTACAATTTTCAATTCTGTCACATCCTTCTGCATCTCTTTATGATGTTTTTCTTTTCTCTGGCAATTATCCTATTATGAAAAGAGTACTAAAAGATCAAAATGGTAGTACGTTTATTGAGATTATACTCAATGAATCATTGGATGAAAATGCATTTGTTATTATTTATGCATACGATGCTAATCTTTCAAGTTATGTTACTGCTCCAAATATTTTTATTAAACCGAATACTTATAGACCCCCCTTTAGCAACGTAACAGGAGGATATGGATGTTTTGGTTCGATGAATATTTTGGTTAGGAATATTAATTAAATAATCTGGATTATAGTATAACAAGCTAATTATTAAGTGATAAATAATGTATAATGAATATTAATTTATATATACAATCACTCTTTATCATTTTCTAATATCTTTTCCATCCCCTATTTTTTTACTATTTTTGTGAGCAACCTGAAAGTATATTTCATGAAGTTTGTAGATAATTAGTTTGATTTATGGATAATTTTATTGTTTCTGCAAGAAAATACAGACCAATCTCTTTTAGTAGTGTTGTAGGTCAGCAATCGTTAACCACAACATTAAAAAATGCCATTCAACGCAATCAGTTGGCGCAGGCATATCTGTTTTGTGGACCAAGAGGAGTTGGAAAAACCACCTGTGCAAGGATTTTTGCAAAAACAATTAACTGTTTAAACCTTACCTCTGAATTTGAATCCTGCAATAAATGCGAGAGCTGTAATGCTTTTATGAGTCAACGATCATTTAATATTCATGAACTCGATGCTGCATCCAACAATTCTGTTGATGGAATAAGAAAATTGATTGATCAGGTTCGAGTTCCCCCGCAAATTGGTAAGTACAGCGTTTATATAATCGATGAGGTACACATGCTTTCGCAGGCAGCATTTAATGCTTTTCTAAAAACATTGGAGGAGCCCCCAGCTCATGCAATTTTTATTCTTGCTACAACCGAAAAGCATAAGATTATACCTACCATTCTATCCCGTTGTCAAATATTTGATTTTAACAGGATAAAAGTTGAGGATATTGTAAAGTATTTGCAGGAGATTGCCGCTAAGGAAAAGGTTAATTATGAGATAGAAGCTTTAAACATTATTGCACAGAAAGCCGAAGGAGCCATGCGTGATGCTCTTTCAATATTCGATCAGGTGGTTAACTTTAGCAATAATAATATTACCTATCAGAAAGTAATTGAGAATCTTAATGTTCTCGATTATCAATATTACTTCACCCTTACCGACAACTTTTTAGAGGGAGAATATCCTGCTACCCTTAATATTTTTGATGAGTTACTCTCGAAAGGATTCGACATTCAGCAATTTATTACTGGATTATGTACCCATTTTCGCAACCTATTGATTTGTAAAGATCCACAAACAGCATCTATTCTAGAAGTGGGTGCTGCCATTGCAGAAAAATACATTCAAATCGCTCAAAAATGTTCTCCCGAATTTCTGATAAAAGTTTTGGATATTATTAATCAAACAGATGTTACTTTTAGGCAAAGCAGCAATCAACGATTACATGTTGAACTAATGCTTATCAGATTGTGTGGGATAAACCCTGAAAAAAAAAACCTTAACCCATACGAACTGATAGGAGAAACAATCGTTGATGAATTAAGCATTTTATCCGAAAGAAAATCAGAAGATAATTATGTTCAACCATTATCTAAGGAACATAACGAGGAAATCGTAACTCCTCCTCCCTTAAAATCGCAACCCAAATCAATTTCAATCAAGAAAGCTATTTTGGGAATTGAAGAAGAGCAGGATAAAAAAACTATTGATATTGATGAAAGTTCGGAGTCGGTTGAAATTGAATTAAATGAAGATGAAGTTAGTGGTGAAGAATCAGTTTTTACCCAACTTGAACTGGAGAATCATTGGCAGGGTTTTATTGATACCAGCCTATCAGACAAACCTGGATACGCCAGCCTCCTAAAAAATTATTTACCAGATATTGGTGATGATTTTTCACTAAGTATTGTTTTCGAAACTCAATTGCAACTTGATATGTTTAAGGAGGTTAAATACGATCTGGAGATATATCTCCGGAAAAAACTCGATAATAAGCTGATAAATATTATTGAAAGTAAACAGGAGAATGATAATCAGGTAAGTAAGCTTTATACTGTTGAAGATAAATACAGATTCTTGGGTCAAAAGAACCCTTCTGTTACAAAGCTTAAGCAGCAATTAAACTTAGACTTTGAATAATTTTTTACTTGTTTTGGTAAACTTTCTTTTATTTTGTTTGTTAAAATATTAACATTGTTGAAACATTTTATAAAAATAAACAAATCGTTGATGTAAAATATTAATTATTAACTTTTAAAAAATAAGCCATGTTAAACCCAAGAGTTCAAAACGCAATAAACGAGCAGATTAATGCCGAGATTTGGTCGGCATATATGTACCTTTCAATGTCATCTTATTTTGCTGCAGAAGGCCTTAATGGCTTTGCCAACTGGATGAAAGTTCAATGGCAAGAAGAGTTGAGCCATGCTATGAAATTTTTCGATTACCTTTTGGAAAGGGGTGTTCAGCCAATCCTTAAGCCTATTGCTGCTGTTCCTGAAAAGTGGAATGGACCCCTACATGTTATGGAAGAAACTTTAAAGCATGAGCAGCATGTAACTGCTTTGATCAATAACATTATGGACATTGCCATCGAGGAGAAGGAGCATGCAACAAAAAGCATGCTCCAGTGGTTTATCGATGAGCAGGTAGAAGAAGAGGCCAATGCACAGGAATTAATAGATAGCCTAAAATTATTCGATGGTAAAGGACATGGGCTTTTTATGCTTGACAAAGAGCTTAAAACCCGTCAGTTTGTCGATGAAACGAAAGTGGAATAGAGTAATTATCAAATAAATGAAAGTGGCTTTCTCAATTTTAAAAGAAAGCCACTTTTTGTATTTATCCTAATCTTCAAAATATTCAAATGCATCAATGATGTCAAGGTAAACACCATCAAATCCAGCATCAAGAATTTTCTTAACGTATGAATTGTTATTGCCGTAAATTATGGCTTGCCATTCCGATTCCCAGTATCTTACCTTATAGTTACCCTCCCAGTCAGGGTTTTCTTCCTCAATCCATTTTGGTGGATTGTTATTCCAAGAGTTTTGCCAATAGTAACGGTAGTCTTCGGCCTCACCAATGCTCATATAGGATATAACCAACCTTCTTCCTCCGTTTGCCTTATATTTTAATGAATTGATTTGTGCAGATGTAAATTCCTCGTCGTCAAAAAAGAAGTCCATAATAATAGCATCGTAATTGGTTTGACTAACCGCATTAACAAAATCATCTCTTGAATCAAAATTCTCAGGATTTAATAAGTATAGAAAATTTTTTGCATCGCCAAGTAAGTTTATATCATCAGCGTTTTCGTTATAGGGATTGGCAGGGTAGTTGGGTATTATATCAAGCTCACGGCTGGGTGCAGCAAAGGAAATATAGCCTTTTGCATTATTCTTAGCATACGAATCGTCCATTTTCGATTGGGTCCAGCAGTAATCAGTAACCAGAACAGACACATTGTTTGCAAGACAAACATCAAGGAATAATATCATGTAATTACGTTCAGAAATAGGGGTGGCTTCATTATCATTGTTATACCCGTAAAACAAATCTTCACGACCCACACCATCAATGGCTTCAAGGTAGCTTGTATGGGGATAACCGTCTTCTTCTCCGTTACTGGTCACAAGTTCTTGCCCGTTTTGAGGAATAACAATAAAATTCGGATTGATCCCTTTGCTGTACTCGCTAATTCCTATGACGAAATTGCGCATTTCCTCCTTGAAGTTCACATCTCCATAATCATCCTTACATGAGATGCAAACAAATAGAAATATAGTTGCTATTATTATCCTTTTCATTGTAATTAAATGTTAATGATTAGATTAGTGTTTAGTAGAGAAAGTTTTGCTAAAAAAAAATAAAGTTATTCAATATAATTTAACAAGTCAAATGCAAAGAAACAATTTTGATAAAAGCATTTACATTTTTTTGTTTAAAGAATAAGACTTCTAATGCTTCTCATAAATTTCTGCTAAATTTGCAGATTGTAGAAATTTTTTATGACTAAATAAATTGTTAAGCCAATGGGTGCAATAGATAAAGTACTATCAATGTTTTTTGGCGATAAGGCAAAACGTGATTTGAAGGAGTTGATGCCTTACGTAACTAGAATACAGGAAGTTTATCCACGTTTTACAACTTTATCCAACGACGAGTTAAGAAATGAGTCGGAGAAACTAAGAAATCGCGTACGCGAATACATATCAGAGGATTTGAAGAAGGTTGATGAGATGAAGGAACAGATGGAATCTCCTGACTTGGGTTACGACGAAAAGGAAAACTTGTATGGCGATATCGATAAATTTAAAAAGCGAATTGATGAAAAGATAGAGGAAATACTTAACGAGGTACTTCCAGAGGCATTTGCCATTATTAAGGATACTGCTCGAAGGTTTAAGGAGAACGAAACCATTGAAGTAACAGCCAACGATTTTGATAAGAATTTAGCAGCAAAAAAGGATTTTGTCTCGATTCAAGGTGATAAAGCTATTTACAAGAATCGTTGGAATGCTGGGGGAAATGAGATTACTTGGGATATGGTGCATTACGATGTGCAGCTCATTGGTGGTGTTGTCCTTCATCAGGGGAAGATTTCAGAAATGGCAACAGGCGAGGGAAAAACTTTGGTTGCTACTCTACCCGTTTTCCTCAATGCTCTATCGGGCATGGGAGTACATATAGTTACTGTAAACGATTACCTTGCTCGTCGTGACTCTGAATGGATGGGTCCTTTATACGAGTTTCATGGCTTATCGGTTGATTGTATTGACAAGCACCAGCCCAATAGCGAAGCACGAAGAAATGCCTATATGGCCGACATTACTTTTGGTACAAATAACGAGTTTGGGTTCGACTATCTGCGTGACAACATGTCTATTGCACCAGCCGACCTGGTTCAGCGTAAGCACCACTATGCCATTGTCGACGAGGTTGACTCGGTTTTGATTGACGATGCCCGTACTCCTTTAATCATTTCTGGTCCTGTTCCCAAGGGTGATGACCAGATGTTTGAGGAATATAAACCAAAAGTAGAGAAACTTGTAAATGCACAGCGAAACTTAGTAACCCAGTTACTTGCCGAAGCAAAACGTCTTATTAGCGAAGGTAAGGAGGAAGAGGGTGGAAAAATTCTTCTTAGAGCCTTCAAGGGATATCCCAAGTACAAACCTCTAATCAAATATCTAAGCGAGACGGGAATTAAATCGCTCCTGCTTAAAACCGAAAACTTCTACATGCAGGAGAATAATAAGAATATGCACATTGTTACCGACGACCTATTCTTTATCATTGAGGAGAAGCAGAATTCCGTAGAACTTACCGATAAGGGCATAGATCTTATTACTAGTGCATCTGATGATCCAAAGTTCTTTATTCTTCCGGATATTGGTTCCGAAATCGCTGAGATTGAAAAGCAAGACTTTAATCCACAAAAGAAACTTGAGGCAAAAGAAGAGTTGATTCGCGATTTTTCCATTAAATCAGAAAGGGTTCATACAGTTCATCAGCTCCTTAAAGCGTATAGCATGTTCGAGAAAGATGTGGAGTACGTGGTGATGGACAATAAGGTAAAGATTGTTGACGAGCAAACCGGCCGTATCCTAGAGGGGCGTCGCTATTCCGATGGCTTACACCAAGCGATTGAGGCCAAGGAAAGAGTTAAAGTTGAAGCAGCAACCCAAACCTTTGCCACTGTTACTCTTCAGAACTATTTCAGGATGTATCATAAGTTGGCTGGTATGACTGGTACCGCTGAAACCGAAGCGGGGGAGTTCTGGTCAATTTATAAGCTTGATGTGGTGGTTATACCAACAAACCAATCTGTTATCCGTAGCGATAAGGAAGATTTGGTTTACAAAACCAAAAGAGAGAAATATGTTGCCGTTATAGAGGAGATTGTAAACCTGGTGAATGCTAATCGTCCGGTACTTGTTGGTACAACTTCGGTGGAGATATCCGAACTCCTTAGCCGAATGCTTAAGATGAAGGGTATTAAGCATAATGTGCTGAATGCCAAGTTGCACCAGCGTGAAGCAGATATTGTTGCTGAAGCGGGTAGAGCCAAGACAGTTACCATAGCTACAAACATGGCAGGTAGGGGAACTGACATTAAGCTTACTCCTGAAGTGAAGCAGGCCGGTGGTTTGGCCATTGTAGGCACCGAAAGGCACGAATCGCGAAGGGTCGACCGCCAGCTACGTGGACGTGCTGGTCGTCAGGGCGACCCCGGTACATCTCAGTTCTTCGTTTCGCTTGAGGATGACCTTATGCGGCTCTTTGGCTCCGACCGTATTGCGCGTATTATGGATAGGCTGGGACTCAAGGAAGGTGAGGTGATTCAACACTCCATGATCTCAAAATCGATCGAGCGTGCACAGAAAAAGGTTGAAGAGAACAACTTTGGCATTCGTAAACGCTTACTCGAGTACGACGATGTAATGAACTCGCAACGTGAGGTGATCTATACGCGTCGTCGTAACGCCTTATATGGCGAAAGGATTGATGTTGATATAGCCAATATGCTATACGATGTGGGAACAGCTGTTATTAACGATGCTCATGGAAACATGGAATTTCAGGATTTTAATCTTGAACTTATTAGAAACCTTTCCATTGAAGCACCCTTCTCGGAAAAAGAGTTTATTCAGGAATCGCCAGAGGTTTTAACCGAAAAGTTATACCGTGCTGCCCTCGAAAATTTTGATCGTAAAGTGGAAGCCATGGCTCGTCAGGCTTTTCCTGTGATAAAACAGGTATACGAGAAACAATCAGCTTTATATGAGAACATTGTGGTGCCCATTTCCGATGGACAAAAGGTTTTTCAGATTGTAACCAACCTGAAGAAAGCTTACGAATCGGGGGCTAAGGAGATTAGCCGTTCCTTCAGCAAAACAATAATACTATACATTATTGATGATCATTGGAAAGAGCATCTTCGCGAGATGGATGAATTGAAGCAGAGTGTTCAGAATGCAGCATATGAACAGAAGGACCCTTTATTAATCTATAAATTCGAGGCATACGAGCTTTTCAAGAACATGATCGACAAGGTTAACCGAGAGGTTGTGTCCATTTTAATGAAAGCACATATTCCTTTACGCTATCCCAATGAGGTACAGCAGGCTGGTCAACAGCGTAAGCTCGACATGAGCAAGTACGAAACCAGCCGTACCGATGCTCTTCAGGCTGCACAAAATACTCAGGAACGAAACCGCGAACCTGTAAGAGTTGAAAAAAAGGTTGGACGTAACGATCCCTGTCCCTGTGGGAGCGGCAAGAAGTATAAGAACTGCCATGGAAGAATTGAAAATTAAAAATATAATGAAGGCTGTCCAACGGATGGCCTTTTTTATGAATATTTAAAATACTTATTTCTGTTTTATATCTATCTTTACCCTAACCCTAAAAATATTAGCACATGAAACAATTCCTAATTCTTTTGGCTTTGGTAACAATTCTTGCCTTTTCAAGTTGTTCCAAATTCGGGGATACACTACCCCCTTTAATTGACCGTGAGCTCTTTTTTGATAACCCTGAAATATCAGGAGCACAACTCTCTCCCGATGGTTTGTACATCTCGTTTCTTAAACCGTTAAATGGAACCCGAAATGTTTGGGTAAAAACAAGGGATGCAGCTTTTGAAGATGCTATACCCATTACAAATGAAACTCTAAGACCAATAAGAGGATACTTTTGGTCGCGCGATGGCAAATATATTCTCTACGTTCAGGATCAGGGAGGTGATGAGAATTATAACATCTATGCCATTGATCCTGCTACTGCTTCGAAAGATCTTATTCCTGAGGCCAGGAATTTGACCAATCTTAAGGATGTGGTTGCAATGATCTACCACGCTTCTAGAATTGATCAAGATTTACTATTTATCGGCTTAAATGATCGGGATAAAGCCTGGCACGATCTATATAGCCTAAAGATATCAACAGGAATGCTAACGTTGCTGAGAAAGAACACCAATCGCTATACCGGATGGATATTCGATTGGAATGACAACCTCAGAATGGCAACCCGTTCAAAAGAGGATGGAACAAATGAACTTTGGCGTATGGATAAAAAGGGTGAAACCCTTCTGTACTCCTGGAATATTTTTGAGAATGCCAATCCCATTGCATTCACTAAGGATAACCGCTATTTCTATTTAACGTCTAACGTTGGTGATGATGTAGATCTTAGCCAGCTATACCTAATGGATATAGAAACAGGAGAGTTGGAATTTATGGAAAGAGATCCCGAAGGAAAAGTTGATTTTGGCGGTATAATAATATCTGATAAAACCTTTGAAGTGCTATTTACAAGCTATACCGATGAATTTACCCGTAGGTATTTTAAGAACTCTGAATTTGAATCCCACTATAAAAAGTTAAAAGATAAATTCAGTGGCATGGAAATTAGTTTATTCAGTCCAACCAGCGATGAACAATTTTGGCTTGTAAATGTATGGTCCGATACTAATCCGGGAATAGTTTATCTATATGATATGAGCAAGGGAGAGGCAACTTTTCAGTATACATTGCGTCCCGATTTGCCATCCGAAAATCTTTCACCCGTAAAAAGTATACGTTATCCATCATCTGATGGACTTGAAATACAGGCATACTTAACATTGCCAAAGGGGAAAAAGGGGAAAAAATTGCCGTTGGTTGTAAATCCTCACGGAGGACCATGGGCTAGAAATTACTGGGGATTTAACCCTTATGCTCAGTTTCTTGCCAATCGTGGTTATGCTGTATTACAACCAAACTTTAGGGGTTCAACAGGATTTGGGAAGTCCTTCCTGAATGCAGGTAATAACCAGTGGGGCGAATTAATGCAGGATGATATTACCTGGGGAATTAAATATTTGATAGATCAGGGTATTGTTGATAAGGAGAAGGTGGCCATATTTGGAATATCATATGGAGGTTATGCAACACTTGCAGGCCTTGCTTTTACTCCTGATGTTTATGCCTGCGGAGTTTCATCGGTGGGACCATCGAACCTGACTACCCTACTGAACTCAATTCCACCATACTGGGAATCTATGCGTAAAAGTTTTTATGTACGTATGGGTGACCCAACTACCGAAGAGGGTATTGAACAGATAAAAAGGCAGTCGCCACTTAACTCAGCCGATAAGATTTCTGCTCCACTTATGGTGGTTCAGGGTCAGAACGATCCTAGAGTAAAAGTAGCAGAATCGGAGCAAATTGTGGTTGCTCTTCGCGAACGAGGTCTTCCGGTTGAGTACCTAAAAGCCCCCGATGAAGGGCATGGATTTGCTCGTCCGGTAAACCAAATGGCATTCATTGCGGCCATGGAAAAATTCTTTGCTAAGCATATTGGTGGACGCTATCAGGAGAGCATGACCGATGAAGTTGCTCAGCGCCTTATTGATATTACAGTTGATGTTAGCACTGTTGAATTACCCGAAGGGCTTTAGATAGGATTTTTCGACATAAAATGAAGAGGCTGTGCTTAAAGCCTCTTTTTTTTTCACTTCAACGCTTCGGCAAATTCAAAGCATTGCCTGTCATTGTGATATATTGATATTTAGAATGTTGTCATTTTGAGCCTATCGAAAAATAGACGACTTTCGTGCTTATTGGATATTCCTTTGCAAAAAAATCAAGGCATCGGCCGATGCCAACAGGTGAAGGAAACAGTACCATTTTAAATTATATTAAGGACATTCCATTGAATCAAGTATTTACAAAATACTTAATTCAATCCTCCCAATTTTTTGCATAATTAGGCCATGACTGAAAAACACCGTCATTGCGAGGCGCGTTTTGTGCGATGAAGCAATCTTTTGTTATTCAGCAAAATAAAGATTTACTTCAATACTCAAATCCCGAAACTTCGGGACGAGTGTTTTGAAACAACGCTTAGACTTTTAGGTATCATAACGAAAAATCACATAAATTTTAAAACAGATAAAACAAGTGTTTGAAACGAAAAAATTTTCAAAAAATTTTCACCTCTTAGTGTGCAGCATATCAGATTAATGGAGGAAGACCCCGAAAAAAAGTAAAAAAAAGTTTGTCACAAATCCCAAAAACAGGACATATATATATAGAGGGGGGGATGTGTTTTGCCCCAACCCTAAAAAGAATTTAACCTAACCCGAAAAGAGGTACACCATGACCTAAAACCAGCAGCCGCCCCGCCCGTCAGGGTTTGACTAGGCGAGGGCAGCAGTAGGGCGGTTCAAGCACTGACTAAAAGAAAATGTAAAATGTAAAATTTCCAACTCTAAATGTAGAAGTACGCTGGGCAATGGTCTTTGCCTTATACGAAATGGTATCGGATTATCCTTTTCTTTCTAAATTTACATTTTAAATTTAGAGTTTTACATTTTACATTCAAACGCGGTTTCACACACATTAACCATTAACCATTAATCATTAATCATTTAAAAAATGCTTATGAAACATAAAACACCCAACCCGCCCGCCCGTCAGGGTTTGACTAGGCGAGGACAGCAGCATGGCTGCTCATGGCCTGAGTAAGAACGGGCAAAACCCGTTAAAGAAATGTAAAATGTAAAACTCCCAATGCTTTGCCCTGAGCGGAGTCGAAGGGTAAAAGTGATGTTACGGTTATATTTCTGATTTCTGGTAAAATCCATTTCTCTTTATACTTTTATATTTTACATTTAGCGTTTATCGTTTTACATTTAAAAGCGGTTTCACAACCATTAACCATTACCCATTAATCATTTAAAAAAACAACTTATGAAACTTAAAACATTTCTATTACTATTCCTTCTCCTATGCACCTTGGCATGGAAGCAGGCTACTGCTCAAAGCCGTGGCCCTACCTCCGGTGAGTTCTACATATCGCTGCCATGGTATTGGGATATCAATACCGAGTTGCACCATGCCATGCTTGCCTATACCAACAACAATGGGCGAAATTTTCAAGCACTATATACCTCTGTGGAGAACTCAGGCGAGATGCAGGTGGGTACAATTTATGCCGATGCTACACCCAATGTTTTATACAACCGTGATTCCGAAGGTTTACACCGCTCATTTGACAATGGGAAAACATGGGAGTTCATTGACCCTCAGATAAACCCTGCTGGATATACAACAGGTAATGTTATCAATGAATTATTTAAAAAAACTCAATCAATTATATATAAAAGTGTAAACAATGGTGAATCATGGATTCAAATGCAAACCGAAACAATTGCAGGAGATATTGAGGTTGGAAATCAAGTAGGTGAACTTTATGCATATAAAGCACGCCCAGAATATGATACAGTTTGGTATTATGATATTACATTAAAGCACAGTATTAACGATGGTGCTGAATTCGATAAATATCCTATTGCACGTGAGTATTCAGGTAGTTCAACGGCTGTTGGACCTAAATTTTCGAGGGGTACGAGTAATGGTGAACTTTACTTTATCAACTGGTGGCTTGGCCCAAAATACAGGATTTACCGTAGCACTGACAATGGGCATAGCTTCAGCTTGCAATATGAGCAACCAGAGAATGCCTATATGTGGGATGAATTGTTCGCTTTCACGGCAGGACGTGGCGAGGGCGAGTTCTATGCCTTTAAGCTGAAAACATACGTTGAGGGGTACTATTTCAGGCTGCATGTTTACCATAGCACCGACTGTGCGCAAACCTTTACCGAGTACGTACACGAGCTAACCCCCGATTACGATGGCAACCCCGCCCAAGTCATCTATTCCATTGCTGTTGCTCCAAATCCCGTAGAGGGAGGCACCGTTGATGGAGGCGGAAAGTACCACGAGGGGAACCTCGTTACCCTAAATGCTACGCCCAACGAGGGTTACAGGTTTATCAGCTGGACAGAAGGTGGCAATGTGGTTTCCGAGGAGCCAACCCTTAGCTTTACCGCTGAGAGCACCCGCACGCTGGTAGCCCAATTCCAGCTAATCAACAGTATTACAAGCCCCAATGGCACAGGTATAACCCTATACCCCAACCCTGCAAATGGCTTTGTTACGGTAAGCTTTCAGCAGGTTCAGGCATATAAACATGTAACATTTGAGGTTTTCAGCATTCAAGGGCTAAAGCTGCTATCAAAACCCATAAACCTTGAACAATCAACCCTAAACATTTCTTCCCTACCCACAGGCATGTATCTATACCGGTTTACTGCCGATGGTTTAACTATTAAAACCGGAAAATTCATTATTCACTAAAAGCAAATTTATCATGAAGAGAAAAATATTACTGGTATTGTTTTTTGCCATAACAGGCATATACAATTCGAATGCACAAGAAAGCTGGGTAGCCTTTAGCAAGGCAACCCCCGAAGAGCCAACGGTTACGCTAATACAATCCAACACATCCTCAGTACTTTTCAGCGTGCAGACCCCCGGTATGTACTCCACCGAAATCACAACTGGGGGGGTGTTGAATATCAGCGACTTAGACTCCTGCAGCAGATAATCACAACCACCGAGGGAAACCCAGAAATTCCCGTTATCAGGCAGCTTATCGCCATCCCCCAATGTGAGGATGTAAGCATCACCCTCCAAACCAACTCTCCTGTTTATTTTGAAGATTACACGGTCTATCCCGCACCCGCCTACTAGGAGGTGCAGAACCCCGATGGCACGGTTTATAT
>Ga0334882_1003252_pt1 | contig 15111 bp, 7 predicted proteins | sample GraSluR1_MG_5_FD_207226 | JGI IMG/M metagenome (GOLD analysis project Ga0334882, IMG submission 207226) | Sludge microbial communities from methane-producing bioreactor in Wageningen University, Netherlands - Granular Sludge_15_04-R1 | ecosystem: Engineered > Bioreactor > Anaerobic > Unclassified... | reverse complement strand
TTGTTGCTCGATGAAAAAGATACCGTGGCGACCTGCATGGATGGTGCCGGCGAAGGCGATGTGGTGACCTGCATCGGGACAGCTTCTAGACAGGTGCTCTGCGTCCAAGCCATCCCTCCGTGCCACAAGATTGCCCTCAAAGACATGCAAGAGAATGAGGATGTCTATAAGTACGGCCAAGTAATCGGGCGCACGACCCAAGTCATAAGAGAAGGTGCTTTGGTGTGGCACGAAAACTTGGTAGGCTTCGAGCGCGATTACGAGACCGAACTGCTTTGACAAGGATAAACAAATGAACTATATGGGGTATAAGAGAGCTGAGGGGAGAAGCGGAATCCGCAACCACGTCTTAATTCTTCCTACCTGTGGGTGTGCGAGTGAGACGGCGCGCATGGTGGCTTCCCAGGTGCAGGGTTCGATCAATGTCATCATCAACACCGGCTGCGCCGATGTCCAAGCCAATACCGATTTGACCCAGCGGGTGCTCACCGGTTTCGCCCTCAACCCCAATGTGTTTGCCGTAGTCATCATCGGCCTTGGCTGTGAGACGGTGGGCCACAGAGAACTACAACAAAAGATTCAGAGCGAGACATCCAAACCTGTCTGCTCCTTTGGCATTCAGGAGGAGGGCGGGACGCTCAAGACTGCCGCCAAGGCTGCCGCCCAGGCAAGGCTTTTCGTCCAGCAGGCGAGCATGCAGCAGCGTGTCCCTTGCGACCTGGGCGATATTCTTCTAGGTCTTGAGTGCGGTGGCTCCGATGCCACCAGCGGGGTGGCTGCCAATCCTGCTCTGGGTCTGGTCTGCGACCGTCTCATCGACGAGGGCGGCTCATCGATGCTCAGTGAGACCATCGAGTTCATAGGGGCTGAGCATATACTTGCCAAGCGTGCGATTGACAAGACTGTACACAACCAGATCATCCAGATTTGCAAGGAGTATGAGGAGCATCTCGCTTCTGCTGGTCAGAGCTGCAGGGCGGGCCAGCCTACTCCGGGTAACAAGGAGGGTGGTCTTTCCACCTTGGAGGAGAAGAGCTTGGGTTGCATCAAGAAAGGCGGCTCCCGCCCCATCGTCGAGGTGCTTCAAGAAGCAATGCGTCCTACCAAGCATGGGGCGATCATCATGGATACTCCGGGTTATGATATCGCCTCCATCACCTCCATGGTTGCAGGCGGCTGTCAGCTGGTTGCCTTCACCACTGGGAGGGGCACCCCCACCGGTATTGCCCTGGCTCCGGTGATAAAGATCACAGCCAACAAGCAGACCTATAAGCAGATGGAAGACAACATGGATATCGATGTCAGCTCAATTATCGATGGCACTCAATCCCTCCAGCAGGGTGCTGATGCCATCTTTGATGAGATGCTTGCTGTTGCCAACGGGAAGATCACCAAGGCGGAAGCCTTCGGTTTCAGTGATGTCTGCATAGACCATGTGTGCAGGTTTGTGTAGAAAAAAACCAAGAAATATCCCTGATAGCAAGGGTTAAAACCTTTCTTCCATACTTTTCGTCATGTATTCTTTCTTCAGGTAAATCTCAATCAATTTACAAAGGAAAGGATGGATGCATGATGAAAAAGGCAAGTATAGGAATTTTGTTGCTTGTAGTGAGTCTTGTGCTTGGATGCAATGCTCATTCAGCATTTGTAGGTGAGGTTGTCGAGCCTATACTTAGCTTTGTTCCCGCTCCTACTGCTCATGCATCTGCAGGTAGTACTGCCTTGCATATCGTTTCCATTGATGAGGAGAGCAGTGCCAGAAGTTCTCGTTCTGTCGAGCAGAATGAATTTGAGCTCTGGTTGATGCCGGTAACGTGTCGAGGTAATGAAGTTGTATCGCATGACAATGTGAGGAATATCAAGCGCTTTGTGGTAACCGGTGATGACCCATTTGCTATTCCCGTCTCCGAGCTTCCCCAATCGGATAAGTCCATTGTATTCATCGTCCAACTGAATGATGAGCAGAAGCATGAACTGGTTGGCTTCTTGACGCTGCGTATTGCCGACAGCGATCAACCACTTATTATTCTTCCTCCTCGCACTGCTATAACCGGGGATGTTGAGTTTGGGACTGTGACTGTATCGGATGAATCCTACCTTGCAACATCGACCGAGACATTGGAAGACAACGAAGCAAGCTTTGATGATGCAACCTATACCTCTCTGACTCAGCAGACCATTCTCGACAATTTGGTGTTGATGGCGGTAAATACGCTCTGGAATACTAATCCAGCAGGTAAATTTTACGCCCCGGGTCTGCTGTTGGAGTATGAACTTGAGGATGGTGAGATTGCGTGGAATTATGCGGAACTAAGGGTGTACAGCGATGAATATGAAAAACATGCAGCCATTTTTAATCCAGCAGGGGAGAATGTGAATAATGGCCGGTTTCCCCAAGCGTATGGCGCTCAAAGTTCTGTTCAATGGTCGGCTTCCCTCTCGCTGGAAGACATGCTGGAAACTGCACAGAAAGGTGCTCTGTGGGGTCTGGTAGACGAGGATGGCACCCAATTGGCAGCGTTTGATTTCTCCGTTGCTTTCGTACTCGATAACCAAGGAAAACCCATAATCCCGTATATTGATCCCACCTACACGGAATATACTGGCACAGATGGCAAAAAATATGTTGATAAGCTCTATCTGAATTGGTACTACCCTGATGCAAATGGCGGAGAGCCTCACCTGATTACCGAAGATTCAGAGCTTGCAAACCTCATCAGCCAAACTGAACTCTACATGGATATCAACTATCCGGATGGTGGATTGAGGGGAACGTATATGATCAGGGATAGACGTATCGAGTACTCAGGGGCATATGGAATGGAAGGTGACATCTTCTACCTCGAGAACTTTGATGTACCTCTTCCTGTAGCCGCTCTCTCAAGCATCTACAACGTTGGCTACCGTTTCGCCCTCTATGGGTGTTCCACTCCGATGAAGGCGAGGTTGACTAGGAGGTGAGGGCTAATCAAGGGAAAAACCTTATGGGATGCGTGATTTGTCAATCTCCTTGTAAAGGGTTCAGTTGGTTGTGCTTTATAAGTAAGAGCACAAACTGTAAATTTGGTACAAGTCAAGTCACTTTTGGGAAACCTTGCTAAAAGCGAATTTTTCATATTTTGCTTGACTGGCAAAAAGTATGGATTAATACTTATTCTTAGAACATAACAAGAATCCTCTGTAGCTAATCAAGTTATGCTAGCAGTATACCTACATTGGATGATTTGTCTTGTTGGATTCTTGATATTGAATCAGTTTCCCAATTGTTGTATCCAACCTGTTCTACATCATAGTTCTTCCTCCTGCATGCATCTACTCAAAGAGACTGACGTGTATGCCCGGGGCGTTTTTTTGCGTCAACGTGTCATATACATGCATTTTTAGGATTTACGAAGTGGTTTTTTAGGCTGAAAAATAGAATTACACAGGCACTGCTTAGAATCTGTACAGCCATGAAGACCTGATCGGAAGGAGTAGAACAAATGGGACAGAGGGCGAGCAGGATTATTGTAGGTCTACTTATAGTTGTACTGTTTTTAGCAACAGGCTGCGACCTTGGCATGCTTGAGGCAAATACCGGAAGCCTTGCCATCCGTCTTGGTGATTTCTCACGCAGTCTTGTGTGGGAACCCGAGCTGGACATGGACATAGCGAGCTGCACGATCAAGGGAACCGGACCGACGGCCAATGACGCATTCGAGGTGAGCGGCCATACCGAAGGGCTGTTCACCAAGGATGGGCTGGCGGTAGGGAGCTGGACGATAACCGTTGACGGATACAACTCTGATTCAGAGAAGATAGCAACCGTCCAGGCTACAGCAACCGTAACCCGCAACGCCACCACACCGGTGACGGTGGTGCTCAGGCCCGTGGAGGGGACGGGAACATTATCTGTAGCCATGAGCTGGACGGACAGCCAGGGAGTTCTTGCGAGTCCTTCGGCTGTTGTGGTGATCAGGGACGAGCAAGGGGCTGACATCCAAGACATCAGCGACCCTGTTGCACTGACAATAAACGGACAGACAGCAGCTGCAGAAGTGACTGATCTTCCCACCGGCTGGTACGAGGTGACGGTGAGCCTGAGAGACGGGAACTCCAATGCATGGCAGGGAGTGTTCGCGCTGCGAGTGGTGAAGGACCAGACGACCACGGGAACGGTGGTGATAGATGAGGCCCAGATTCAAATCGGTCCCGGTACGGGGACAGTGGCGATAACGATAGAGGAGGACATGGACAGCCCTTTATCGGTAGGCTTCAGCGGCATGCCTGGTTCGGTTGAAGCCGGAGATACCGTAACGTTGACCTCCACAGGATCGTATTCAGGCAATGTGCAGTACCGCTGGTACATCAATGGGGTAAGACAGACCGACCAGACGACATCAAGCTTCAGCTATACCTTTGACACAGCAGGAACGCAAACGGTGTCATTGCTTGTGTTAAATGGTGGAGCATTGGGTGGGTATGGGGAAAGTATCGCCATAACTCCTGTATACAGAGTAGGAGATTTCGGCCCTGCGGGTGGGTATGTGTTCTATGATGATGAGATTGGGTATGACTTGGATGGCGATGGGACGATAGAATCCGGGGAGAAACATCTCCTTGGTGATGGGAAGCGGTATCTGGAGGCGGCCCCTGCTGGGTGGAGTGGTGTTGCAGACGATCCAGGGTATGTGTTTGGGTATTATCGTCCTCAAGGGACTAACCTAGTAGTGAGCACTGGAACCGATATAGGAAGCGGGAAGGGGAATACGGAAGCGTTGGTGACAGCGATGGGGAGTGCAGCGTATAGCTCATCTAGTGGAAGTACTACCAAAGCAGAGTATGCAGCTAAGATGTGTGCTGATTATCGAGGGGGAGGGCATGCTGACTGGTTCCTCCCGAGCAAGGATGAACTGGACCTAATGCACCAGAATCTTTACCTACAAAATTTGGGGGATTTTTCTAGTAATCTCTATTGGAGTTCCTCCGAGTATTACCTTGGCTACAGCGTATGGAACCAGTACTTTGAAACTGGGACTCAGGGCTTCAACTACCGGCACGACGTAGACAGGGTTAGGCCAGTACGAGCTTTCTGATGATATATTCCGTAAAAGTAAGATGTGGGGTGATCTGTATTTAATTTATAAGAGCTATTACTTTGCAAGTATTTAAAGGTGCTATTTTTTGACAAATATTAGCATTCTCAAATTTGAATTACACAGGCGCTGCTTAGAATCTGTACAGCCATGAAGACCTGATTGGAAGGAGTAGAACAAATGGGACAGAGGGCGAGCAGGATTATTGTAGGTCTACTTATAGTTGTACTGTTTTTAGCAACAGGCTGCGACCTTGGCATGCTTGAGGCAAATACCGGAAGCCTTGCCATCCGTCTTGGTGATTCCTCACGCAGTCTTGTGTGGGAACCCGAGCTGGACATGGACATAGCGAGCTACACGATCAAGGGAACCGGACCGACGGCCAATGACTCATTCGAGGTGAGCGGCCATACCGAAGGGCTGTTCACCAAGGATGGGCTGGCGGTAGGGAGCTGGACGATAACCGTTGACGGATACAACGCTGATTCGGAGAAGATAGCAACCGTCCATGCTACAGCAACCGTGACCCGCAACGCCACCACTCCGGTGACGGTGGTGCTCAGGCCCTTGGAAGGAATGGGGTATCTTTCGATTGACATGAGCTGGACGGACAGCCAGGGAGTGTTGGTGAATCCAATGGCTAGCATGGTGATCAGGGATGAGCAAGGTAATGACATCCAAGATATCAGCGATCCTGTTGCTTTGAATATATCTGGACAGACAGCGAATGTGACTGTGATAGACCTTCCATCCGGTTGGTACGAGGTGATGGTGAAGCTGAGCGACGGAGCTTCCACTGTATGGCAGGGTGTGTTCGTCCTAAGAGTGGTGGAGAACACGACAACCTGGGGAATCGTGGTGATACCGGAGGACCAAATCCAGATCGGTCCCGGTGCTGGGACTGTGGCGATAACGATACAGGAGGACATGGACGACCCTTTAGGGGTGGGCTTCAGCGGGATGCCTGATTCGGTTGAAGCCGGAACAGAAATAACACTGACATCAACAGGGACATATTCGGGTACTGAGCAGTACCGGTGGTACATCAACGGGGTAAGACAGGCCGACCAGACGGCATCGAGCTTCAGCTATACCTTTGACACAGCAGGAACGCAAACGGTGTCGCTGTTGGTGCTGGACGGGGGAGCGCTGGGGGGATATGGACGAAGCATAGTAATTGAAGGTGGTGTTGCCCAGCCTACCGTTTTATCTATCTCAGTAAAAACACCGCCAACGAAGATAGAATATGTATTGGGTGAAGACCTGGATCTGAGCAATCTCATGTTGACTGCAAGCTATACCGACACAACTGAATCAAATGTTTCGTGGGGATTGGAAGGACTTACAGCAGAGCCGACCCATGGGACGCCTTTGACAGAGGCAGGTACAAAGGTTGTAACTGTTTTCTATGGAGGAAAGAGTTCTACCTTCACGGTCAATGTTGGTCCATCATATACAGGTATCGGAACACTTGCTGATCCATATATCGCATACACTGCAGTAGGTCTGGATACCATACGAAGAGTGATCATTGGAGAAGATGGGGGGAGCAACCAACTCAATGCGGTTATTCATTTGGGAGCAGACATCGACTTGAATGAAATTGATTCAATTGGTGACAATTGGATACCACTTGGGAATACTACATTACCTTTTAGGGGAACGTTCGACGGTAATGGCCATACAATATCGAACTTGAGAATTAATCGACCTACAGGCGATTATGTCGGATTCTTTGGGGCACAATCAGGAGTAATTTCAGGTGTCATTCGAGATGTGCAATTAGTTAATGTACAAGTATGTGGGAAATCCAATGTCGGAAGTCTTGTGGGATTTTCTTCAGGCGCTATCGATAATTGCCATTCTGCAGGGACTGTATCTGGCAATTATCAGTATGTCGGCGGTCTTATAGGATGCGTAATAGGAAGCGTAGACAATTGCTCTTTTACAGGTAGTGTTTCTGGATTAGGCAATTGGATAGGAGGTCTTGTTGGTGCATCTACGGGGAGTATCAGTCATAGCAGAGCCTCAGGGAGTGTAGAAGGAACTTCCTCGACAGGAGGTCTGGTTGGCCGGACTGGTGGCACTTCAGGCAGTATTAACTACTGCCATTCTCAGATGAATGTACATGGATTATGGGCTGTTGGGGGTCTCGTTGGACATGCTTATGGGGGAAGTTGGATTGAATACTGTTATGCTACAGGAAGTGTGAACGGAAATGAGGATTATATCGGTGGACTCGTGGGACATCTGGAAAGTTCAAGCCTCATAAATTCAAGCTATGCCCTAGGAAGTGTTACCGGAAGAGGATATGTGGGTGGCATCGTTGGGAGAGCCAATGGGAATGTAAGTAATTGTTATGCAACTGGAGATGTGAGTGGGCTTGCTGACCTTATCGGCGGTATCGCCGGATATATTGAAAGCTCATTAATTTCCGATTCATTTGCTGCCAATAAGGTGCTGGTGCACGATTCAAGTAGTTCAAATAGTCATTTCCACCGACTGACAGGTCACAATCAGTTTGGCGGACTCAATAATAATTATGCCAATTCGGAGATGATTCTCCCTAGTGGGATAGTTGCTAATGCATCACATAATGGTGTTGATGGTGAGGATGCGACTTTGTCACAATTTAAGTCTTCGGACTATTTTTCAGATACAGCTACCTGGAGTGATGCTGCCACCTGGAATGATGCACAAATATGGGTTCTCTCGGATGGCGATTTTCCACACTTAGCATGGGAGTAAACATTGAAGAGTAGTATTTGAGGCTGAGCTTGCAAACCTCATCAGCCAGAACGAACTCTACATGGATATCAACTATCCGGATGGAGGCTTGAGGGGAACGTATATGATCAGACAAAGACCTGCTGCATACCCAAGAGCGTATGGAATGGAAGGTGATATCTTCTGTCTTGAGAACTTTGATGCACCTCTTCCTGTAGATGCACTTCCTAGCATCTACAATATTGGCTACCGTTTCGCCCTTTATGGATGCTCCACTCCGATGAAAGCAATTCCGTTCAGGAGGTGAGGGAGAAGGAATGTTGGATATTCAAGTGCTTAGCCCTTTGCAGATTCAGTAGCTGCCAATCATCTATATCTGACTGATGTATGAAGGTTTTTGAAGGGGTAGCGATTTACATCCAATTTGTTTGACTTTACCGAACGACTCGAGCCATGATATGGCATGGCTAATAGACATTTTTTCTTTAAGTATCGAAAGAATAATGAAGGCTTGAAACGATGGCTCGAAGAATTGCGCAGAGATAACGAAAAACCGATTAAACAGACTATCCTACTATCAATATACTACGGACAATGGAAATATGATGAGTACGAGGATGAGTATCAGGGCTTGAAAACGACACATACTCCCGGTGATATGACTCAAGTAACTCTTTTCTACGAACTTCAGAGAGATCCTGCTGAGTGCTATTTTTGGATATATGAAGGAAATCTAGTTTATGTGTTTCATGCTTTGGATCTGAAAGTGATGGACGGTGAACCTTATTCTTATGCGAGAGAAGCAGAACCGGAACGAGGAAGCAATAGGAAACGAAGTTTTGCTAAGGCGATTAAGTGTGAACTGGTACAAGTGCATAAAAAAATTGATTTACCAGAAATACTTTCAAACTTGAATAGTAATCAAGCATATAATCGTGGAACTATTCGAGAGCTTCGAGATAGAGTAAAAGAAGTCGCAGATGCTGTATATTGTGATGAGCCGATTCTTGTTACAAAGGAATCCTATCTTGAATATCTTTCTCCCATACAGTTTGAGACTTTAGGTTTTGTAATCTTCAACCGAAACGGAAATTTTTGTTCATCGTATCGCGGCGGGACATTGAAAGATTACGATCTGAGAGTAAAATTCAAGAATCCAGCTACACTAGCCTTTCCATTTGAAGTAAGTGAGCAAGAATGGATCCAGGTAAAATACAAAGCTTTTCATGATCAAGATCAGATGTGTTTTTTTGTTAAAGTTAGTGATTCAGGCCTAGAGATAGAAAAAGTTTTAGATAAGTCATGGATTCAGAAGCAATGCACTGATCCAAATATTTGGGGATGGATTATGAATACTATTTATGATTATCGTTGGTTCAGGATTATTGATGTGAGCGACAAATTGTATTCGACATAGAAAAAGCTGAGAATTGCCATACCTATTCTAAAAATTATGTATTCTGCATATACAATAGTACGTGCTATGACCAAAACCATGATAAATCTATTTGCAATTTCTGACTCTTGCTAATAGACTGATTTTAATGACATCTATTAGATACAGTCAAAGAGAAATAGTAAATTAGTAATTTAATAAACTCTAATATTATTACAAACTTTACCATTTCAATAAATGTTTTGGAGATATAAGTGTGGTGCAGTAACTGTAATAAAGAGTCTATAGATGAGGTATGCAGCACCTGTGGACAAAACACACAAGAGGAAATTCCCCATATATGCTTTTGGTGTTCCGAATGTAATATTCCAATCGTCGTGGTAAGATCTGAAACAAATTTGGTAGAGTGTCCTTATTGTCATACGATGTCAAAAAAACATTATGAGGATATGCGTCCTGTTTTCCCAGAAGAGAGATTACTACTCGAATATCTGCTTGGGTATAAGCCATTGGCATTGGCTAGAAGTTCTGTTTGGTCGGTTAATAATAAGTACCTCGTTGATGGTAAAAGCGTAAAAATATCGTCAGATGTTTTTAATACACTTGATGTAAGCCATATCATCCATTTTCTTGATCAGTACAGTGAAATAAATCATAAAGAGGCGTATCCATGGTTTTCAGCATCAATTGAAAAGTTTTGTATTCTTAATGATAAGTGGCTTAAGAGTATTACTTCAGAAGCTTTGTCCTGGATTCAGACTGTGCTACAAGACCCGAAATATGCTGGTATAAACGTGATGGTGTCATTTTCCGGTGGAAAGGATTCTACAGTCGTATCCGATTTGGTTACGAGAGCTTTTGGGTCACCGAAAGTCATGCATATGTTTGGTGATACAACGCTAGAGTTTCCTTTGACATATGAATACATTCAAAAATTCAGGGAGACTCATTCATTCACTCCATTGAGAGCTATTCGGAATAACGATCAAACATTTGCGGAGGTATGTGAAGATATCGGACCTCCAGCAAGAATGATGCGATGGTGTTGTTCCATGTTTAAAACAGGACCCATTACTAGGAAGATCAATCAAATCTGCAGTGTTTCCTCAAACGCATCCTTTAATAACGCTTCAAGAATACTTACTTTCTATGGAATCAGAAAAAATGAATCTGTGTCTCGAAGTAAATATGAAAGAATTGAGGGTTCCAATGAAGCGGTGAAAATACAGAAACAGGTCGTTGGGTCTCCAATATTCTTTTGGAAAGATATTGATATTTGGTTGTACATCTTAGCAAATAAAATCATTTTCAATGATGCATATCGCCTAGGATACGATCGAGTCGGTTGTTGGTGTTGTCCAAACAATAGCCAAAGAGCACAATTTCTTTCAAGAATCTATATGCCAAAAGAATCAGAGAACTGGCGAAATATTCTCCTTGATTTTGCTAATAAAGTTGGTAAGCCTGATCCCGAGGTCTATGTGGATGAAGGGTGGTGGAAAGCACGGCAAGGAGGAGAAGGGCTTTCGTCCGCATCTGATGTAGAAATTAAATACAGCAATTGCACAACTGAAGATGATGCAAGAGTGTTTCAACTGACTCATGAAATTAATGATGAATTCTTTTCGCTTTTTGTTCCATTTGGTCTCATTAAGCATGGCAGGGCTTCGTTGGGAGAAATATTGGTGTTCGATATAAAATCTACGATGCCGATAATTTCAATAATTCCTTTTACACAAACAGAATACCTGTACTCTGTGAAAATACGAGTTACGAATGTTAAGAATATCGAAGATTTATTCCGTCAAGTTACCTATCAAATACGAAAATTCAATGCATGTAGAAAATGCTTGAAATGCGAATCCATTTGCAAGTTTGGTGCAATTTCGATTTCTACTGAGAATGGATATAGAATTGATCAACAGAAATGCAAGCACTGTAAATTATGTATTAATCAGAAATATTTAAGTGATGGTTGTTTGATGGGTAAATATCTTCGCGTTAGGGGTGGATATAATGAAACTAAAGTTTAAAGCACATCAATCATTCTTTATTCGAAATGGTTGGTTATACAAGGGAATGACCCAAATACATGAGACAAGAGATGAAGCTGGAGTCTCCTGTCTATTTCAAGATCAGAATGAAGCCGTTATAAAATTGGGTATTGGTGCAAATATGGCTTCGTCTCTTCGATATTGGTTGCAAGCCGTTGGCTTAGTGGAACAATCCTCATTAAATAGGTCTGGGCTGTCTTTTACTGAATTTGGTAAATTGGTATATAAATACGATAAGCATTTTCAATCCAATGGGACATTGTTGCTTTGTCATTATCAACTCTCAACAAATAGTGAATTCGCTTCAACTTGGTACTACTTCTTCAATGAATTCAGACAGAGGGAATTCTCAAAGCAAGATTTGGTTATGGGTGTTAATGATTGGATTGTAGCAATTGGTCCAGATACTAAAGTGGCATCAAGCTCAATAGAAAGTGATGTTGATTGTCTGTTACGTACCTATATTTATTCCAAAGAAACTGATGATAGATTTGAAGATAATAAAGTCTCCCCCTTCGCTTCTTTGAATCTAGTTAATCGATCGATAAAGACAAAAAATCACTATTACAAGCGACCGATGGATCCTATGCAAATATCGCCGTTCATCTCGATGTATATTATTCTTCGTCAAATAGAGGAAAGAAAATTCGGTGGATTGACATTGGATTTGCATGATTTATTGCAAAAGCCCAAAAGCATCGGAAAGGTATTGAACTTACAGGTTGAACAATTAATATCACTAGTTGATTATCTTGAATCACTTGGTTTTGTCAAAGTTATTCGGACTGCTGGTTTGGAGCAATTAGTCATTGCGAGTGAGATTAAATCGAGTAAAGGATTTTTGGAACATTACTTTAAGGGGCTTCGTCAGAATGGGTAACAGAATCAGAATCAAGGCTCAATATCAACCATCCACTAGTTTGCTGTACGATAGAAGTAACAAATTGCTTCTGGATGGTTATATTCCTACGAGTGGGTCCCTCGATGTAATGGAATTTATTATTAGGCCTACATTAACAACAGGAAAAGGAACCTTCCGATCCCATTTTCTTACTGGTGCTTATGGGAAGGGGAAATCATATTCCGTACTAGTTGCTTTATCTCTACTAAGCGGTAAAAGCAACGGGAGATTTGATACGCTGGTTGAAAAAGTATCAAATAGACGAATTCATCTAGGCAATTGGATTCAAGAATTACAATCTGTGAAACCTTTATTGCCCGTCATAGTGAGGGGCGGTTATCCTTCTCTTTCTCTGGCTATATCTGCGGCAATGGTTCAAGCCCTGGAATTCGAGGATATTAAGGGTATATCTCTCAAAAATAATTTTGACAGGGCAAAAGAATATCTTCAACTCTGGGAAGTTGATTTTCCTGAAGCTTACTTCAAGCTTAAAGAGCAATTTGGTGGAGATGGCCCTTTTCAATCTTTCTTTGCCAGACTATGTCAATTTGATGAAAATGCTCTAGAGGAGTTTGTAAAAATTTTTCCAAAAGTTACAAATGGCAGTGAATTTAGTCGAATATCAGAATTACATGTGATTGAGGATATCAGAAACATTGCTCGTAGAGTCTCTTCGATTGGATTCCGTGGTCTCTATATTGTCTATGATGAATTTTCTAAGTATCTAGAAGGGCAAAAAGGAAGAATGTCAGAAAGCGACATTAGGCTCCTTCAGGACTTAGCAGAATTGTCCAATGGTAGCTCAATAGATGCACAGGTGCATTTATTACTAATTTCGCATAAAGTTCCTACAAGTTATTTTTCCGATGAGATGACTATTCATGAATGGGAGGCAATTTCTGGGAGGTTTGATTTAAAAAATCTTTATAATTTAAACGACCAAGAATATGAAATTCTTGAGAACATGATTGAGATTGATGATTCATATAAAAGTGAAATCAAGGATTACATAGAAACGTGCCAAATAAAAGCATATAGAGCTTTGGAAAGTAGTTGCATTAATCTTGGCCTGTATTCAGAAACTCAATTTAAATCTTTGTTTTATAATTGTCTGCCACTACACCCAATAACTACATATATTCTCCCGCGATTGTCTGAAAGAATTGCACAAAACGAACGATCCTTGTTTACCTTCATGGTTTCGAGCGAACCCAACAGCTTCGTCTCATTTCTAGAACACTACCAAGAGTTCCATTTTCTTGGAGTATGGGTATTGTTTGACTATTTTAGACCTCTGCTAAGAAATGTTAATTCTGATAATCCAATGTTCAGGATAGAATTAATGGTTTCAACAATAGAAGAACGTCTGAAAAATAAGAATGAATTAGCGATATGGGCAACCAAGACCATCGCGGTTCTCTTGATACTTAACGATCAGCATTTACGTCCAACTTTCGCGGCTTTATCACAATGCTTCGCCTTGCTAAGTGATTCGAAAGGAAATATCATTACCTCTTCTGATCTATCAGTTGCTGTAGAATCTGTCGTTAACTTTGGAGCACTACGTGTTTCTGTAGGTACTGATGAGTATCTTCCTTTTGCAATTAATGTAGCAATGAACAACGAAATTAAGAATCTAACGAGGCTTAAAGAGAAGAAAGTTAATGTGTTTTTTGATTTGGAAAAATATGGGTTCTCGTTTGCTGCTTATCCTATTGAATTTAATGACGAGAAATGCATTACAAGGTATTTCCATTATTCCTATTTTGATTCTTCCCATTTACAAAAGATTCATGAGCTCAGAACGCACTACCAGAGAATTACAAATCAAGGTGACGGTGTAATCTTTTGTTATGTGGATAATCCAAGCAATGATGAATCCTTGCTCACTTTAGTAAAAGAAGTGTCCTCATGGGCTTTATCTATTGTCATCCTCCCAAAATATAAACAGAAAAACTCAATAAAGCATAGTATTGCACAGTTTTCAGTTTTGGATGAAAGGCTTTGTAAACCACTTTCACTAGAGGATAAAACCATTCTCGAAGTGCTCAAACAAGATACACATGAGGCGATTGAAACGTCACTTGCACCTTTCTTTCACCCTGATGATAGTAAGATAACATGTTTCGTCTCTGGGCAGCTGCAGCCTTGCCGATCAGAAAATGAATTCTCGCGTATCTGCTCGATGGAGTTTTCAGGAGTATTTTCTAGAACTCCGCGGATTAACCGTGAAGATTTAAACTTGAATTATCTATCCAAGGTTTCGAGGAATGCTCGTGATATTGTAGTTCAGTGCCTATTGGAAGGTTCAATACAAAGGTTAAATGGGCTGAAAGAGACGAGTCAGCCAAAAACATTGTTTAAAAGTATTGAAAGTATATTTGCAATTTCAATTCAGAATGATGGTTCAATATCATTTGATAAAAGCAAACTGGAATACGATGTTTCTATTCCGCTAGAAAGGATAACGGCATTTTTTCTTGATTCGGCAACAGAAGATAAAAACCTAGCTGAACTATTAAAGCAATTAGCTTCTCCAGAGGGTCGCATTGGGCTGAAAAAAGGCCCGACTCCATTGTTCCTTGGTATTGCATGTAATCGATATTCCCGACGGATTATTTTCAGACGAAAAGGGAAGGAGTCAAATCTATGTGCAACCTTATTGCATAATATTTGCGAGGAACCTGAGCAATATACAGTGTCAATGCAAGATTGGAATAATGAGAAAGAGCAATATCTTATGGCACTTTGTGATTACTTTGAAGTGAAAGATTTGGGCCATAATATTTTTGCGAATCTCACGGAAGCACTTATTCATTGGTGGGAGCAACTTCCTTTAATCATTCGTTCGATTAAAGGTGTTCTTAGTTTACCAAAATGTGAAGTGAGTGAATTTTCTAGTAGCACGATAAAACTGATAACATCAATCGAGACTTATAATGGTAATCCTTACTCATT
>Ga0334882_1003250_pt1 | contig 15132 bp, 11 predicted proteins | sample GraSluR1_MG_5_FD_207226 | JGI IMG/M metagenome (GOLD analysis project Ga0334882, IMG submission 207226) | Sludge microbial communities from methane-producing bioreactor in Wageningen University, Netherlands - Granular Sludge_15_04-R1 | ecosystem: Engineered > Bioreactor > Anaerobic >... | reverse complement strand
TCACCAAAAAATAAGCTTTTATATATCATAAATTTTTCGGTTAAATCTAGATATTGACTACGAATATATCGTCATCCATTTTTCACGCTTATTTCGGGTATTCTGAAAAGGAGGCTGAATAGTTACGGTTATGTTTCCCTTTGCCGCCCCCCAAGAGCATTGTATTATGGTAAGGGTATGATTGCTGAAGTATATAATAACGAAAGCCTAGAAATTTATGATGATTGGCTCACGTGTTGCCTAGACACGACCCTTGTTGGCTCCAAAGAATCTGACGTGTATCATTATTGCTGGTGTGAATATGCACGGAGAATAAAGCCTGAAAATCTGATATGGTTCTCAAGTCCGAATGAAGCTGAGCTGCAAGGCTATAGACCATGTGAGATATGTAAACCATCTTCGAGATATTGTCTGTGGACTGGATCGCATGCTGAATGCATGAATTCCACAGATTTCCTTTGTGCCCCACTTTAACACGATCACGAGGATGAATTAAAGAGCCCGACACACCAAGAGGATACCGTCTCCGGGTAGTCAGCCAGAAGCCGGCTAAGGGTCGCCTCCACCTGGAGAGGAGACGGTCCCGACAGACGAAAAGCTTTTCGATGCTCACCGAACCGGCCCTCCGTTCCCGGCCACTGGACCCGCAGCGCCCCGCCTGTGGAGGATCGCCGGCCAGGGCGTAGCGTAAGACCTCCAGGACGAGAGCCCCCAGGATCACAGGAGTGGCTTGAATAACGAGGTCGGATAAAAACGGACGGGAGGAGGATCAACGCTCGGACCTCATCTTTTTTTATCCTACACCGTTTAGACCGGCGAGGAGGGGATTGATTCCGATCTCCACCGCATCAGCTCCGACGCGGTCTTCTATCGCTCTGTGCGCAGTGCCCAGGCTTGTCAGTGCATATGGATTTTCGGGTTCAAGCCGGAGAGCCTCTTCGTAAGCCACAACGGCCTCACCGTACCTTCCCAAAAAAAAGAGCGCCGTGCCCTTACCATTCCACGCATCAACATTTCCTGGAACGCTGATAATCGCGCGATCATACAATTCAAGCGCTCTCTCGAAGGACCTGTTGGAGTCGGGCCATCTGGAGAGCCCATACATCACTTGGCCATCTCCAGCATTGCGAGCGACGCACCACCCCATGCGAGCGGCATAGGTTATGACCATTTCCTCCACCGCTGGGTAGTCTACCCATGCCCCGGCGTCCAACGCCTTGCCGATATCCTCTATACTCACATAATAGTTATAGTCACTCCAGCCGTCGGTCTTGACAAATAGGACGCGACCATTACTCGCCCCGACTGGGCGGAATCCCTCTTCCAGCCACCCATACTCAGGTTTTCCAAGCTCGTGCCGGTACTGATCACCCCAGTCCGCGACTACTAATGGTATTTGTCCGCATACTGGTATCGGCAGCGATGTAAGCGCCGCCAGCACCACCATCACCGCAAAAATCAGGCTCAATCGCATTTTAGTCTCTCCTCCTTCAAGATAGATGTCCCGAAAGACGAAAAACTTTTCGATGCTCACAGAACCGGCCCCGCATATCCGGCCGCCGAGAGGGTGAAAGGACGGGCAAGATGAAAAGACCTCTCGGAGACTGTCGGAGCGGAGGAGATCACCTCCACCGCCAGGAAAGGACGCGCCGCAGCTCTCCCGCTGATGGCCGTAGTGTATTGATCTATCAGGACTGTTCCGAGACCTCTTTCTCCGCCAGATCCTCGTATAGGCTGCTAAACTGCTCCAGGGCCGACTGGAGGTTCTCGACGATTTCCTGAGCTAAGATCTCGGGCTCTGGGAGGTTCTCTAAAGTTCCAGTTCATCATAACACTGCGCCGCACTACGGCACAACGTCCCGCCAGTATTTCTTATGTAATCCATCCACCAATCAAGTTTTTTGAGTTACCTAAGACGTTGAGAGGTGGACGGCATCACCGCAGTGATTGATGGTCGAGGACTCGTCACGGAATTTCTTTTATTTTTCTATAAAGAGTTTTGCCTATATCTTTTGCCCCTGGATTGCTCAATAAGTCCGGTAAAATATTATGCGGAATTAATTTAATATTAACATATTCGTATTCATATTTCCCATTTAATAAATTGGCATATTGGCCTATCTCATCTCCTAACCCTGGCAAAAGTACAATGAAAATCGATTCCTCATAGAAAGGAATAAACGATGCCATAAAACAGGAACTCTCTGAAATTTTTACTGTAGCAAATGTCGGACCGTCATTAACTGGGCCCCCTTTACAAAATAGAATTGCGTTTCGAAAATCGAATGATTCAACTCTCCCGTAAATTGCCTGCCTCAAAAAATCAGCGCTTTCTGATAGGATATATTCATAACCAAATTGATAGAACATCATTAGAAATGCAGAATAGATAAGCGATAAGTTCCGTTCTTTTAATTTTAACATTGGCTCTTCGAATATTAAGGAGAATTTAAATTCGCCTGCAGGATAGTCTATTCTTTCGAAATACCGTCTCCAGACTTCAGGCGGCATTTTCGGAGGATTAAAAATATTTAAATGTGGGTTTGGCCCGCGCATGCCTTCGTAATCGATCATTGTGAGAATTCGTTCGCATCCATCAGGCTTAAAATAACAGTATTTTGTTGACTTATTTTGTTTAATTTCTTCAAAATGTTTTCTCTCCCTTGCTAAATGAATGTCATATTTGTGACCGAATTCATTATCGCAGCTACTACAAGCAAGAGTCTTTAGTTTACCGCCTAGTGATTTTGGGACGACATGAGCAAGAGACAGTGCTAATTCATCGGGTTGTAAGGCATCGCGAGAAAAATCTTTCTGGCACATTGGACAGAGAAATTTATTCTGTAACTCAGGGCGGTAAAGAGATAAGTTTTCTGAGTAAACTGAGAATAATTTATTTCGCAGTTTTGTACTGGATACCATAGAATTCACCATATCACAATAATTATTATACATTTCGATCGGCGAATATACTGAGCGTCAAATAACCATCCTCTCCGCCGCTGGAAGATCGCCGGCCCCGAGGTGGTCTAGGACCCTCCAGGATCGTAAGAGTGGATTAAATATCGAGGTCGAATAATAGCCAGAGACTACTTCATCGGTCTCCGATGCCAAGTTGCCAGGTTAGCAGCTTGATCAGGCTAAAGTTCATACTCTCGTTACTTCATGGCCCCCACTTTTCACCTTTGATACCGCATCCCCGATGATTCCTCGAACATCAGCCGGGTCCTTTGAAACCGCCCATTGCCAATAACCAAACCTACCATCTTCATTAACCGCCCTCACCCACTCGTCCAAGAAGTCCCGCTTGATCTTGTCCTTTTGGGTGTCGCGTCCCTTCGTCTCAAGGACGAGATAGTTCCCTGAAGGGGCCGACTCCTGGCCTTTTTGCTGGCCCTCCGGCTCTACGTCGAGCTTTATGATGAAATCTGGCAAATACCGACGGGTCTTCCCCTCGAAGATGTAGAAGATATCGAACCCCAAATGGTCGTTTTTTGCCCAGGCTTTCACGTGGGGGTTGTGGTCAAGCTCGAAGGCTTCGCACGCCTCCCAAGTGCTGTCCAGGACGCAGAAGTTAATATGCGATTTTGCGGCCCGTTCACAAGGTTTGCCGGTATACCAGGTCCCCATATCTCCAGTCGATCTGATGGGTTTCTCTTTATCAGTGACTAGCGCCATAGATTCGGTATTCTGAAAATAGATGGATTGCCAGATGTGCTGGACTACCCTCCCCATATTGGAGGTTAATAGGATGCGCCGTTGAAGATCATCGCACCAGTTTGGCGGGTTTATCCTAATCTTATCCGAGGCCAAAAAGTCCTCTACTAGGTGGACCACCTGAGCCAGAAGCTCGAACTTGTCTCCTTTCCAGTCGTCGGGCTTCATCTGGTCGTAAACGTCTCTTGCCGTCTCAAATACGATCCTCTGCATCCTGAACTTCTCAGCTAAAGCCCTCAAATCGATCTCAGAGATGTTGGTGAGGTCTGCATTGCCCCCGATAATTCTGGCCAGCTCGGCTTTGGTGATGGTGTCGCTGATGTCCAAGGTTAGGGGAGAAATTTCGTCCCATTTCAGCGTGAGATGCGGTTTGTATTGGTGCTCGACCCGTATCACGTTAGGCCACTTGATCTCGAATTCCCTCTTCTCATGATCCGGCTCTATTTGGATCTTGGGCTTCGGCTGGGGACCAGGAATACCTTCCTTAGACTCATGTGGCAGAAATGCAAACGGGATTCCGAATATGTTGACGTATTCAGGATCGAACTTCCCACTATCCTCGTTTATCTCATAGGAGGTTCGTCTCAGGCCCCGTCCTACCACCTGCTCACAGAGGAGCTGGCTGGAGAAGGCTCTAAGTCCCATAATATGAGTTACCGTTTTGGTATCCCAACCTTCCGAGAGCATCCCCACGGATATGACGTTCTGAATCTTCTCGCCTGGTTTTCCTTTCTTGCCTACGGTGTCAACCAGGATGCGTAGCATTTGAGCTTGATCTTTCTTGGAGAGGTTCCGGTCGGCATTTTCGTCGTCGAAGAGGTCGAGAACGTTTCCCGAAAGATCCTCCTGAGACTCGGCCTCCTTCATAAACTTGGAGTCGATGCGAAGGGTTTTAGCCTGATCGCACAGCTCTTCGATCAGGAACTTGTTATGGTCGAAGGCGTATTTGATGCGGGCCGCGGTCTCAGTCCGGTTGGTGACGGTTATCATCACCGGCGGAACGCCCTCGCCCTTCTCTTCCCACTTTTTCGCCAAGTCACGCCAGTCGGCGCCCAGCAGACGGTAAGCGTCCGTCACCAGCTTTGGGAGGGGTTCGTGCTCCTCTGCCTTCCTGCTGAGGTCCTCTCTAACGTCGGGATCGTTGTAGATATGATAGAGCTTAGATTTGTACGTCTTTGAGTCTGGGAGGGCGTCGTCCCTTATCACCATCCGGGGAGTCTTGACGAGACCGGACTCGATGGCGTCGTTGAGCCCGAAGTCGCTGACTATCCAGGGGAATAGAGCCTCCTGGGAGCTGGTTTTGCCCGTGGGGGCGAAAGGTGTAGCTGAGAAGTCGTAACATGCCTGGATGTTTCGGGTTCGGTGAATTCTGTCCAGTCCCCCCACCCACTTGGTAGCCTCCTCGATCTCCTCCTTCGTGAACCCTTTTATTTTGGACTCGGCGGGAACTCTCCAGGCGTGATGGGCCTCATCGTTAATCACCACCAGGTTCCTGATTTGAGCCATATAGCCCAGAACCTCTCGGACGTAGGCCTCGTCGCTCTTGGCCCCCCTCTTATCTACGCCCTTCTTCTTGGCGATCTGATCAGGGGTCTCCCAGTTGAGGGCGTGCCAGTTGACAACTTTGACCTTGGCCTGGTTGAGCTTCTCTCGCAGGCCCATGGGAACTACTCCGAAGACGTTGTAGTAATTGCTCGGTGTTGATGGGATCAAGACTTGGAGCCTGCTCCTTACGGTCAAGCCAGGCGCCACCACCAAGAAGTATTTGGAGAAACGGGCATCCTGGGGGTAGGCGGTCTTGTTCAAAGCTTGCCAGGCTATGAGCATCGCCATGACGATGGTCTTTCCCGATCCCGTCGCCATCTTAGAGCAGAGCCGCTGCCAAGAGCCGCCATCTGAGGGTATCTCGATCCCGACCTTCTCGGCGTCCGGAGCCTCGGCGAGCCATATAAGGGTCTCGATCGCCTCAAGTTGACAGAAGAAGAATCGAAGGTTTCTCTGCTGAGGGTCGTTCCAGTGCTCCAAGAGGCGCCGAGTGATCCCCGTCACGCCCAGATAGCCTTTCTCCCTCCAGGCGTCCACACGCTCCCTGATCTTGTTGACGAGGGGGATCTCTACAATCACGCCCGAGTCGTCGTAAGATCCGGACCGGCCGGAGGCGATGACGTAACCCGCGGGCCGCCTTCCAGCCACTCTCTCGAAGAGCCTGGTCTTGGGGTCGTACTTCCAGTACTCGGCGGGCTTTTCGTAGGGGGAGTTGATTATCAGGGTGTCTATTTGGGTCCGTTTCACTGGTCTGCCTCCAGGATCTTCAGGCTCTCTATCCCCCGGTCGTCCACGATCTTAACGGCGGCCCTCTTGTTATCGCCGAGTTTGAAGGGGAGAGAACGGGTCCCTCGGTAAGCTTCGATCTTCTCTTCGTCGATCTCGGCTTTGAGGTTCCTGGCGAGCTTTGCCCATCCGTCCTTGGAGCCGGCCATGGGGAAGAAGACCTGCCTGGGATAGAGGCTCCTCCCATCGTAGTCCGGGTCCAGCATCCAGAGGGCGATGTTGCCGACGCCCCCTGACTCCACGTTCCCGGTCTTGGTGTTGTAGTAGTCGAACCCCAGCACCTCAACCCGGTACTTGCCCAGGTCGTCGCCCTCTTCGACCTTCTCCATCTTAACATCGGGCTGGCCGATGAGCCAGAAGCTCTCGTTGCTGGACCGTTTCTTCTTCAGGTCCTCGGTGAGAAGGTCGCCGTTCATCTGGGCTTTGAGGAGAGTCACCCCCGGCCAGTTCATCTCGTCGATATCCTTGGAGGCCTCGGGATCGAACTGGAAGGCGGCAAATACGATGATCTTGGGTTTAGGGACCAGATTCTGGGCGTCCTCGATGGCGCGAGCCACCTGAGTCTGGTCCAAGGGGGCGTGCTCCGGCCCGAAGGATATGACCGCCCTCTGGGGGACGTTGCCGTTCTTCGTCTCCGCATCCGCATGGAGCCAGCGAGCCCCTAGGAGAGGCTCCACCCTGGAGAACTGGAACCTCTGGCCACCTTTGCCTCTTATGCCGGTCTTGAGAAGCTCTTCCCTCCATTCTGACTGGCGAAGGGTCTCGCCAGAGCGGGCTATCGACTCGTCGGCCTCGCCCTTCGGCGCCTCGATCTCTGAAAGAGGCTTGACAACAGGGGCGGGGACGGCCTCGACGGTGAAGGGGCCAGTCACCCGAACCTTTGATGAGTCCACAAAGGGCTGGTCGTAGAGGGTCTCTTGGGGGGCCTTCTTCTGAATTGATGCGTCTATCGCCTCCTGCATCTCCCTCTTCAGCCGCCAGAACTGGTCGAAATGGTATTTGGCATCTTGTAGCCAGGACTTATCCCAGTCTCTCGGGACCTCCCACTCCTCCATCGACAAGCCTATGATTCGGTTCAATTCAGCAAGAGACTCGTCGATCTTGGGGTGGACCCTTTCGTAGATGGCGTCGATCTCCACGTTATGGGCGATCGATTTGAGGGTGATGTGAGGGACGGTCTTGTACTTGAAGCCGGAGCTGACGCCCTGGTCGGGGTAGGCCAGCTCGTAATAATCGAAAACCGGAGTCATCAGCCTTTGCTTTGCGAGGGTGATCGCAACTCTGGAGGTGTCGCAGGTGATCCAGCGGCGGCCCCATTGTTCGGCCACGAAGGCGGTCGTTCCCGAGCCGCAGGTGGGGTCCAAAACAAGGTCACCGGGGTCTGTGGTCATTAGGAGGCAACGTTGAACTACCTTTGGATTTGTTTGTACAACAAAAACTCGATCTGTAACTCCAGCGGTATCAATCCAATTGTTATCAATTTCAAAAGCTGGGAAATCATCAAGATATCTAACGTAAGAAAGCCGTTCATTTTGAGCACCCAATCTCTTTGCAGCTCGCAGCCTTACGATACCTTCTTTTGTTGTTGACCAACCCCTGCTTCCTGGTGGATAGTACTCTCGACCATCAACCTCAACCGGAAAATACATCGCAGTTCCAGGTCCAGAAGGCCGACCTTGTCTTTGCGAAGTAACGTCTCCCAAACGATAGGGTTTGGCTGATTGAGGTAGCAATGATATTCCCGAGATCTCATCCGAGCTTAGGCGTCTTCTCGTACCGTCTCCAAGTTCAACATATTGATACATGCCAGCGCCCAAGCCACCCAAAGATTTCTCGTTAAAAGGGGATCTATACTTTAGGTTATCGATATTTTTAGCATACCATAGTAAATAATCAGTTGTTACCGAAAGAAATTTCGAAGTTTGACCCGATGTTTTTGTGTAGTTGATAATTGAAACGTAATTTTTACTACCAAATATGTCATCAATTATTTCCCGCACATGGTGCACATTTTCATCATTTATCTGCACAAAGATGCTCCCGCTTTCGTGGAGAAGATCCCTCGCCAGAAGTAGCCGATCCCGAAGATAAGCAAGATAAGAGTGAATCCCCAGCTCCCAGGTGTCCCGGAAGGCCTTGATCATCTCAGGCTCCTGAGTTAGGTCCTCGTCTTTCCCGTCCTTGACGTCCCTCTTGTTGACGAAGGGCTGGAAGTTCGAACCGTACCGGATGCCATAGGGAGGATCGATGTAGATCATCTGGACCTGGCCGGCCATCCCCTCCTTCTCGATGAGGGAGTTCATCACCAGGAGGGAGTCGCCGGCGATGAGGCGGTTGGACCAGTTATGCTTATGCTTATAGAATTCGATCGCCTCTCGAAGTGGCGGATTCTCCCCGGAGAAGTCGAATAGAGACTTTTGCCCCTCCTCTCCGTTGCCCTTTCGGACGGCTCGGATTATAGTCTTAGGATCGATCCTTTCGTGGACGTGGAGGGAGACGGTGGGGACCTCAAAAGAAGTGTGCTCGGCCTTGCCGGCCCATTGGAGGGAGGGATCTATATGAGGGTCGTAGGCATAGGTCTTCGTTTCTTCTTGGATATCGGTCTCTGGAGTCACAAGGCCAACTGGGGGATTATTGAGCCGGGTCTTATCCTTATGATCGTACTGGTCAACGGTTTTTTTTGAGCTTTTTTTTGCGCTTGCCATCTCCAACGTCTCCCTACGACTGAATAGCACGTACCATTATGTGAAAAACGTTTTGGTGTTATCTCCCTAAGACAAACCCCACCAGCCCCGACGATGCCCCCGCCTCCTCCGCCACCTTCGCGACGATCTCCCCGGAGTCCAGCCCCTCGCCCCGGAGCTCCCCCGCCCTCTGGAGGATCCATCCGTCATCGACGGTGATGTATTCGGCATGGTCCGTTCTATGCCCCTGGATTAAAGCTGGGAAGACCCTCACCCCCCGGACATCCAGAAGACACCGCGAAGACTTGAACATGGTTCGATATCGATATGGTGGGGCCTCAATAGCCTCCAGTCGGGGGCATCTCTGTATCAGCTCCAGGAGGGCGATGGTGGTGAGAGGGAAGGTCAGATGGACGACCCTCTCCCTTGGATCAAGTTTCGTTATCTCTTCCTTGGAGTTGACGACTTTGATTTTCATGGTGGGTGGCATACCCCACAGGGAACATATCCTGCACGTCTAGCCTCCTCGTACTGGTATATCTGATCTCAATCTTATCTACGATCACGCTTTCCCTTTTTTTTCGGTTTGCAAACTCGGCATGGGAAATATCCACGATTTTTCGCGTCTTCAGAAGTCGAAAACCAGATTCGATCTTCGAATGGTATTCTTTCTGCCCACCCACAAGATGGATGGTGATATTTGTTTGAGTCCTTAGATCCTACAAAGTTCATCTCTTCTGAGGTCTCAACTTCCCCGGTCAATATTTTCTCGGTCCATTTGGGGGGGACAGGCTCGACAGAGTGCGACTTACTTTTAGTTCTAGGCAGTACAATTATCTTGCTCGGACTTTTGCTTGTAAATGATCTCCTAGCATTGCGGATGCGCTTGGCCAACTCTGGGAGATGTGCCTCCAGCCAGTTTGGATCGTTGCCCGTATGTAGTCGAACCTGCCAGGTATAGAAGTGGTACCCTCCGTCATGAATAACTACCTCCTGAACGGCTCCACACTTGTAGAAGAAGTTTACCGTCTTGCTGATGAACTCTTTCCAACTCTCTATATTATTTGCCTGCGCGACTTCGGGCATATTGAACTCTGGCAGAGATTTGGGAGGTATCTTAAGTTTCGTCTCATGATCGCGGAAGTTGATGGTATCAGTTCCCTTTCTGCTGTTACATCTGCCACACAACGTCTGTAGGTTTTCTGGATCATTTGACCCACCACGGTACTTGGGATCTATGTGATCAACCTGCAAATAACGTCCAATTTCTGTTCCGCAACAGAGGCACTTGTATCCATCACGTTCTTTTATCTCGCGTTTCATCTCTTCAGGAACTGGGGGGGTACGAGGGCCATCGTCATCCTCTGGTTCTGGTGGCGGCGGCGATTCTATAATAGGCTGAGGCCTTAGTTTCCTGTTTTCACAACCATCATAATGATGTTTGAAATGGTCATACGATGGGTAAAGCACTTTCCAATACCGATCATCACGATCATATTCAATCTGAAGTTCTAGGTTCTTTTTGGTGGGTCCAGTATCTTTGGCGATGTGCATCTCTGCGATTAAGTCAAGATCGTGATTCTTACGGTCTTCGAACGGGAAGAACTTCGGCTTTGAGTTGTTCTGCGCCATGTGGCGTAGGATGCTGAAGATATCTTGATCTAGGTTAGATCCGAAGTGACCCGCAGGGTCGGGGAAAAATTGAGTCCTCAATCTGCCTATAAGATCTCTCACTTCTTCAAACTTGACATCTTCTTCTTCTAATTTTTCTGGGATATGATGAAGTAAACCGTTCACAAGGCTACTGTATCCATCTTCTTCATGATCGAAGACCATGACCAGCCGTTTTATCGGTTCAAGGTTATCGGTCCCATTCAACTGAGCAGTATAATCAACTAGATACCATCCCGATGGCAGGAGCTGTAAAAATGGAGCCGCGTTGACATTGTGCCCTGAATCCATCTGCATCGCCAATTTTCTGACAAGTTCGATGGAGATGTACTGCAAAGGTGGGCGCTTACCGTACTCAATCACGCCATGCTCACCATCACCACCAGGCATCTCGTACTCAGCCCAGTTTATCAATTGCCGCCAATTATCGGTAAAGAAGACGAGATATGCCTTTTCTGTTCCTCCAAACTTGGGGCCACGCAGAGCACGGCCCACCATTTGGGTAAGAAGATTTCGGCTAGTAGTCTGCCTGGTGATGAAAGCGGTTTCCGCATCTGGAACATCTGTTCCTTCGGTGAGCATGCGAACGTTAAGGATGACATCCAGCTTTCCAGACTTGAAATCTTCGAGAACTCGCTTGTTGTTTTCATCTGCGGTCTTTTTGCTTACACCTTTGATATCATGAGAATAGACCGAACCTGCACGGACTCCACGTTTTTCAAGATATTCCCCTATGGCTTCGCACTGGAACCATCGATCTGCGAATATTATCGTCTTGCCGTACTTCTCTCGATTTCCTATATATGTAGCGCCGATATACTCATTCCTTTGCTTATTTTTTGCCATCTGTTCGATAATATTCTCGGGTATATCTTGAAAGGTTCCGATCCACTTTTGATATTCTCGCTCGTCGAAATCTGGCTCGAAGTTAGTTTCACATTGCTCAGGAACCGGCTCTGCGAGAATTCCCTCTGCCATCAGCTTATCTGGAGCGACCTGGTATGCTATTCCTTGAGGGAAGAGTTTAGAGAGCCACCCCTCGCGAGATTTGTCGGTATAGGTCGGAGTTGCGGTAAGCCCTAAGACGTACATTTTCGGGAATTGGTCTCGCAAGCCCTGGATTAGCTTTCGATAGCTGGGTGCTGGTGCATGATGCGCCTCGTCGAAGACGACGAATAATTTTCCATCTGCGGATCTGAGGAATATTTCTAGAGATGCGTGGGGCTCTTTCCGTGCTTTGCTGATCGCTTGCAGCGTCGCGATTACTACGTCGTCTGATGGCTCTATTTTTTGGATGGGATAATGTTCTTTCATTCCCGAGACGACCCTGACCGTTAGGTTCCTTCTCGGTTCAGTGATATGTCCTCGCTCCTCCTCCAGACTCTTGAAAGCCTGCTCCAGAAGGTGGTGAGTGTGCGCCAACCAGAGAACCTTGTACCCATCCGAGAGGGCAGTCTGGCAGAGAAAACGAACCGCTGTGAGGGTCTTCCCCCCGCCGGTCGGCAGGACGAGAATGGTCCCTGCGTAAGGTTTTTGAGGACGCTCATACCAACGAGAAAGCGCGCCCAGTGCCTCGGATTGATGGCTGGCCAGGTTTTTCGGTGATTTGTTCTTACGAGCTTTGGATAAGTCGTATGTCATACAATAATGGGGATTATCGGTCATGGTCGCCTGTAATTCATTCAGTTCACTAAAAACATTTCGCTTGTACTCTTAATCGATGCGCTCCTGTGGCCGCCTTTCGGATCATCTTCCGAGGAGATCTGAGGTAATAGACCGTCACTGCCTCCAGCCGCATTGCATCCCACAGGTCCTTCGCCTCTTCCGCCTTAGCAGCGCCTCCGCCTCCAGCCCTGCCGATATGACCTCGGCTCAGGGGATCGGATGGAACGATCGAAACTGAATTCAATGGGCTTGCCACAGCTCCGCCAAAATAAGATCCCACTAAGATAGCCTTAGACCTTCCAGAAGGAGACACTCCAGGATTCGATGAGAGCTTTTTAAATCGAGGCTAAATAAAAATAGCTTAGAGGCGTGGGTCGCGTACTCGCTCTACTGAAAATCGCCACTCGAATCGAATTAAGGGACTTATTTTCCGCCAAACAGCCATTACGTCACCGTTAGCGCTATTCAGTAATCTGGGTACCCGACCGAGGCGTGAGGGTCACCGTCTATACCCCCAGCTGTGGTATATGGGCGAGGTAGCTCTCTCTTAGCTCCTTCTTGTCGATGTGGTCGTAGATGTCGATCGCCTCCTTCCTCACGTCGCCCCGGAGCTCCTGGATGAACTCGCGAGGCATCCCCGCCCGTCGGAGGTGGGTGGTGAACCAGTGGCGGCAACAGTGGTGCGAGAAATGGTCTTCCATCCTCTCGGAGGTGGGATTATGCAGACCAACTTGGGTGGCTACCTTTTCGACCATCCGGCTTACTCCGCTACGCTGTATCCTCTCGCCCCGGTTGTTGATGAAGAGGGCCTTCGATCCATCCTTATTTCGCGAATCTCTGACCCCCAGCCACCGAAAACCTTAGAAAAAATGAAAATGGGTTCTTCTCTATATCACCCGATCAAACCACGCGCATCAGAGCGGGCTTATCGGGTAGGTCGGTCCTGAGGACGGATATCCGCTTTCCGATCAGCTCGTCAGTGAGAAGGTTCTTTATAGCACTCGCTTCATCAGAGCCGAGGACCACTCGGAACTTGCCAAAATCGAGCGTCAGATAGGGGAAATCTTCTGCTACGCCCTGTAACCTCCCGCAGGCCTCTTCCCACGGCTTTAATCTTATGGCGTTATTCATCGAACAGTGCACTATCTGATGTGTTTTATATAAAAATTAATTAGCCATCGATAGATATCGAATTCTGCAATAAAGTTTTTATCAGAATACCGTTATACGGGTCTAAAAAATAGGTCGGGACCCTATAATGACGAAAATGGATAAGAGACGCGGACATCACGAGACTGCTCGCATGATCATCAACCGGCTGGAAGAGAAGGGGCCAGCAACCCCAAAACAGCTCAGAGACGAGCTTGGTGTCCATAAGAACACCGTCAACCGCAACCTGAGAGAAATATTGTTCAAGAAGCTCGGTATCGTCGAGCGATTAGAAAACGATAGGTATGGGCTGAGATGGCACCTTCCAGAAGAGGACAGGGTCAAACTCTATTACTCCAGGACTAGACGAAAGCTCAGGAGAAACCCGACCCCCGATGAGATGGCAGGTCTCATAAAAGAAGCCCCTGATGAGGCGAGACGTCTCCTGTTCAAGTACATACCTTTCTACCGCGAGCCTGACCAAAACGAGATATCTTCGGCCGCATCTGAAGTTTGGGAGATGGTCGTCTGGGGAGGTCTTTCCGGGCAGCCGAAGATCAAGAAGGAGCAGCGACTGAAGACCAAAAAGGAGCTATTCGATATGGGCGTTTCGAAGGCGGCCATCGACGGTATCGCCATAGAAACCTTCGATATGGTCATGAGCAAAGACCCTGCCATTCCTTTGAAGGAGGCCCTCCGCTACATCGAAGAGTTCCCGGAGATGATGCCCAGAATCACCGAGAAGAGAGATGGAGGGCGATTATCGTCCAAGATCGAATGGCCCGAAGACGTAAAGACGATACTCCACTCGTCTTATCAGTGGCGAGGGCGGTCTGAAGTCCAGGTCCCGAAAAAGCTGGACGAGAAGCTCTATCGGAGGTACCGGGAGTTCATCGACAAAAACGCCGACTACGCCCTTGCAAGGATCGGCGAGATGTCAAGGGATTCGGCACCAACTCAGGAGGCGATAGATGACATCCTCGGATGGATCGACCCTCCGGAAAATAGGTCCCGCGCCCTGGAAGCGTTGGGCTCCTTCTGCAAGAACGGCCTTGAAGTCGGCCAGCTCGATGAGGATGCCCGAAAGAAGATAGCCCATTCGCTCCTAGAAACCTTCTTCGGCGAGACGTCAGACGATACCATGTACGAGGACGCTTTGAAGATCATCGAGATGGTGGACGTAAGAGACGAAGAGGCCGTCGCGAAGTGTCAGAGGTTCATCGGCTCATCCCTGAGGAATGGAGGCCACGATCTAAAGCTCGTGAAGCTGGGAGGATGGCTCGCGAAAGATCCGAAGTTGAGAGACGGGTTGATCGATCTCTCGGAGGACGTCATGGCAGGTGGCGAGGACGATCGCGTCTCTGAGTTATGCAAACGGTTCATAAAGAGCATTTAGAGTCGATGGGCCTCACCCTTCCGATGAGGAGAACACGCTCAATAAAGTGTTGTTGCCTGGCGGATGAGGCTCATCGAAGATCATACCCCCAGCTGAGGTATGTGAGCGAGGTAGCTTTCGCGAAGCTCCTTCTTGTCGATGTGATCATAGATGTCGATCGCCTCTTTCCTTACGTCGCCACGGAGCTCCTGGATGAACTCGCGGGGCATCCCCGATCGCCTCATGTGAGTCGTGAACCAGTGGCGGCAACAGTGGGGTGAGAAGTGATCTTCCATCCGGTCAGAGTTGGGATCATGTAAGCCAACTTGGGTGGCTACTTTTTCGATCATACGGCTTACTCCACTCCGCTGTATCCTCTCGATGCGGTTGTTTATGAAGAGGGCCTTTTCACCAGTTCTGTTTCGCGAATCTCTGACCCTCAGCCACCGCTTTAATGTGAAAGAGGTCTCATCGTCGAAGAATACCGTTCTGTTGGTCCTCTTTGCCGTAGGTTTGAGCCTAATGCTCTGCTCCATCCAG
>Ga0334882_1003248_pt1 | contig 15145 bp, 10 predicted proteins | sample GraSluR1_MG_5_FD_207226 | JGI IMG/M metagenome (GOLD analysis project Ga0334882, IMG submission 207226) | Sludge microbial communities from methane-producing bioreactor in Wageningen University, Netherlands - Granular Sludge_15_04-R1 | ecosystem: Engineered > Bioreactor > Anaerobic >... | reverse complement strand
TCAGGTGCGCGTCAAAATCCTCGGCCACGGGGTAGCGGGTTCCGCGCGGGAAGATCGCCGCGCCGATATCGCCCGAGAAGAGAATCTTCGACGTCGGGTCGTACAGGGAAAAACATCCTGTAGAGTGGAGGAAATGAGAAGGGATGACCGTCATCTTCTTGCCGTTGGAGAGGGAGATCGCATCCCCCTTGTCGGGAATGGCCTTGATTCGTTTCACGTCGTAGATGCCGAAGTGCGGAAGGAAGCGCACCCACAGCCCGGAGATATACACCGTCGCCTTCTCGGCCATCGACAGCCAGAGCGTGATGCCCGAGGAGACGTCCGGATCCTGATGGGAGTAGAAGATATGCCGGATATCCTTCAGTTCGAACATCTCGGCCACATTCGCCAACACCCTCGGGAAGACGTGCGCTCCGCCCGGATCGAGCAGCAACACCTCGCCGCCGGAAGAGATGACGTACTGGTTCGTCTGGACGGCGACCTCTTCTTCCTGCTCCTCCCAGCCGAGCATGATGAACTTGTGATCCCCCTGGTCGTAGAGGGTAAGCGAACTCACGTGCTGCACTCCAACCAACTCCTTCCGTATGCAGAGGAGACGGACGTTTCTCCGGGGTATATTCTATTCTACGGAGCACCCCGTCTCAACAGTGATTATAACCTGAGAGTCCGTTGAAACAAAGAGGAATTTCACTCTCCCCGAATTTTTCAAAGGCATCCGGCGGAAGAGGCCGGCTCAGCAAGTACCCCTGGATCTCGTCGCATCCGTTGCGGCGCAAAAAATCAAGCTGCTCCGGAGTCTCCACCCCTTCCGCTACAACGCGCAGCCCCAGCGAACGGGCTATGCCGACGACGGCCCTGGTGATGGCGGCGTCGTTGGGATCCTCCAGAACGCCGTCGATAAAACTCTTGTCTATCTTCAGTACGTCGATGGGAAGGCGTTTGAGATAGTTCAGCGACGAATACCCGGTGCCGAAGTCGTCCACGTACACGGTCATCCCCAAGTCTTTCATCCCGGAAAGCACAGCGATGGAATCCATGAGGTTCTCCATGATGCCGGACTCGGTGATTTCGATCCCGAGCAGAGAGGGCGGCACATCGTACTCGCCAAGAATACCTTTCATCCTCGAGAGAAGCCCTTTCTGATGAAACTGGCGGGCCGAAAGATTCACGGCGATCTCGCCCGGAGAGTAGCCGCGACTCCTCCATTCGGCTATCTGGCGGCACACCTTCCTGAAGACCTCTTCTCCCAGGGAGAGGATGAGCCCCGTCTCCTCCGCAAGCGGAATAAAGTCGGAGGGCGGTACGGGGCCTTCCGGACTGTTCCAGCGCAGGAGCGCTTCCGCCCCGGAGAAAGCCCCCCGGCGAATGCAGTACTTGGGCTGATAGTGAAGGTGAAACTCATTCCTTTCGAGCCCCTCGCGCAGCGCGTTCTCCAGGGTAAGCTTCAGCGACGCCCGTCTTCCAAGCTCTTCCGTGAAGAATCGGTAGCTGCTGATTCCGCTCTCCTTTGCCTTCCCCATCGCGATATCCGCCCGTTTGAGCAGGTCGTCGACATCCCTGCCGTCCTCGGGAAAGACGCTGATCCCGACGCTCGCGCTTAAAAAGAGACGATGCCCTTCAACATCCACGGGGTCGCTGAGACATTCGAAGACCCGTTTGACCTGGCCGACAATTTCATCCGGGGTATGGACATCCGGGAGCAGAATATGAAAATCGTCCCCGCCGATACGGGAGACTAATCCGCCTGAACCGATGCACTCGGAGAGCAGACTGCCGACTTTTCGCAGTACCGAATCGCCGACGAAATGACCGAGCGTATCGTTGATATTCTTGAAACGGTTGATGTCGAAGACAAGCAGCGCGAGCCGCTCGCTGTTTCTCTCCCGGTGGGCGAGTTCGCCGGAGAGACGGCTCTGGAACATCTCCTTGTTCGGCAGACCGGTGAGATAGTCGTAGTTGGAGCGGAGCTCTATCTGGGCGTCCTTGAATTTCACCTCGGAAAGGTCGTTGAATACGGAGATATAGTGCTCCGCATTCCCCTCCTCGTCGTAGACGGCGGAGCAGACCATCCACTCGGGGTAGACCTCCCCGTTCTTTCTTCGGTTCCATATCTCCCCCTCCCACTTCCCGTCATTGATGAGCCGCTTCCAGAAGTTTTCGTAAAACTCCGGGGGGTGCCGGTCGGACTTCAAAATCCGGGGGTTCTTGCCAAGCGCCTCCTCCGGAGCGTATCCGGTAATCGTCGAAAAGGCCGCGTTGACCATCCGGATTATCCCGTTGGCGTCCGTGATAACGATACCTTCTACGGTATTGTCGAAAACAGCCTTGATAATCTGGAAATAGCGGCGCGTCCGGGCAGGATCGTCGCAGAAGAAGAACATCTTCTCCCACTCCAGCTTCATTTCTTCCGTTTTTGCGGCATCGTCTCGGGAATCCATCGGCCGGTCACCTCAACACGCCCGAAACGACCGCGGAAGCGGCGTTCGGGAAGGCGATGGAGGCTGCGGCGCGCTGCATCGAAGAGAGTGTTGAACGATCGTCGTAGAAGCGACGGACAAGCCCGCCGACATCCTCGGGAGTTCGGGCGAGGATCCCCGCTCCTTTCGATTGAAGGTACGCCGAGTTGTTTGTCTCCTGCTTGGGGATGGGGTTCACAAGGATCATCGGTATGGAAGCGCAGAGGGCTTCGCTCACGGTGAGCCCCCCCGGTTTGGTGATCAGCACGTCGTGCTTCGTCATAAGCTTGTCCAGCGTATCGACGAATCCCAGGACATTCAATGATAGCTTGGAATTGAATGAAAAGCGTTCGAGATCGTCCGCGAGATCGTGGTTCCGCCCCGTCACCACGGTGACGTCAAGAGGGAGCCCCGTGCGCTCCAGTTCTTTAAGTATACCGACGACAAGCGTGTTGTAAATGCTGCTCGCTATGAAGAGCACAGGGAGACGCCTTCCGGAGAACGACCGCTTCCCCTCGCTGATTCGTGCAAACTTGGGGAGCACCGGTATTCCCGACATGATGATCTTCTCCTTGGGAACCCCGGACTCAAGAAGCCCCTCCCGGACCATTTCGCTCGGGATAAAATAGCGGTCCACATACTCGTTGACCCACATCTTATGCAGGCCGTAGTCGGTAATAACGGTATAAAGATCCCCGCCGTAAAGCCCGGCCGCCTTCATCCGGGAGAGAACATTCAACGGAAAGAAGTGCGTGCAGATGCACTTCTCCGGTTCGTTCTCCGCAATGTACCGCATGAATTTTTTCACGTTTTCCAGAGAAATCTTTTCGTACATGCGGAGGACGATACTCTCCTCCCGGTTTTTATTCGTGAGATCGTACATGATCCGGCAGGCAAGATGCGAGTGCTCGCTGACAAAAGCGTACACATCGCTGTACGACCACTTGAAAAGGTCGCTCGAAAAATCGAGAAGATCCATGACGACGTTCGGCACGTCCTCGCGGTCGAAAGCCTCCCGAAGAGCGCGGGCAGCCATACGATGGCCGTTCCCCGCCGTGACATACACTATATGAACGGGACGCACTGTTTTTCCCTCCGATGTCTGAGCATTCCCCTCGCTGCGCACTTCATTCAGCAACGGAAAATACCCTGTGGATTCTCTTTATTGTACCGTATGAAATGAGAAGGAGGAACAGGAGGAAAAAAGAAATTCCGGGTTGAAAAGAGAGAGGGCCGCCAAGCCGTACACTTGAAGGCCCTCTCTCTCGTGGAATTACGTTGTTGTGAACTACTCCTCGACAGGCAGCACAATGCCGGCCTGGGGAATGACGTACGAGGTAAAGTCCTCGCCGTACTTCCGTACGAGGAAAGGAAGCGTGTCGGTCAGATCGCACTTCTCGCAGAACATGAGACGGCTGTCCTCCTCGCCGGCTCTGGAGTACAGAAGGATTGTACACTCCTTTGCCAGCTGGGCGAGGTAGAAGAGCTTGTGCGCGCCGAAGCGAAAATCCGCAGTGAACGCGGCGATGACCTCGTCATGCGTCATTCCGCGCCGCGCCCACTCCTCGAACACCTTATGCCCGTACCCCTCGGCAAGTTCGGCGAAGAAGACGAGCGTCCCGCCGGGACGAACTGCTCTCGACGCCATATAGAGCGCCTTGTGCGCCTGGTACATGTTGATATCCTTCGGGTACCCTCCCGCGGAGAGGAAGACCACGTCGGCCTTCCTGGAGACCGGGGCGAAGTTGTACTTCCGGAAGGTGGCGATCCCTTCCCGCCACGCGTCGTACCAGTGCCCCCCGACGACCCGGACGATGTGCTTGGAGCTGTCCGAGACGCAATTCAGGATGAAGTGGAGCGGACAGAACTTCTCCACCGCCTCCACCATCTCTTCGCTGAGGCGATTGCCGTCCACAACGCCGATACCGACGCCCGGCTCGGTCATCATCTTGTGGTTGTTCATCACCGTCTCGCGCCCTGCAACTCCGGGAAGGATGCTCTTCCGACCGCCGGCAAATCCGGCGTAGTAGTGCAGCAGCACCTCTCCGATGGCGATCCTCAGATCCGCTTCCGCAACGGTTTTATTAATGAGCAGCCGGTTCCCGGTGGAGAGGATTCCCATATCCACCAGGTCCGGGGAGTCGCAGTCGTGATTTTCCACCTTCACCGTCCCGAAGACGGCGTCGCCGAGAACGACGCGAATCTCATCGTCGGTCATCGGCCGGTGCGTCCCGGTGGCGACGACGACCGTCACCTTCTCGCGCCCGACGCCGAGACGCTCAAGCTCTTCAAGGAGCGGCGGAAGCATCGAAGCAGTCGGCGTGGAACGGGTCATGTCGTTGACAATCACCGCCACGGATCGCGCCGGACCTTTCAGGACAATCTCCTCAAGAGAAGGCCCCGCGGTCGGCGCGGCAAGCAGCCTGCGCACCTCTTCCCCGAGATCCCCGACCGGACTCCCGCCCGAAGGTTCAAGGACCGCGATGACGTTCTTATCGGGGATGGAGAGAAATATTTCTTCCCTGCCCGATTTCATCTTTGTTTTCATTCCGTACACCCTCCCTCATCTCACCAAGCTTCAGAGGGCGCGCGAACGAGCCTGCATCCTCTGCCAGAAGAAAACTGTTCCTGTCAGCGCTACTCCGGCGATATCTGTGGTCAATCCCGGGAAGATAAGCAGCAACGCGCCGAAGAACATTCCCGCCCGTTGGATCAAATTCATCCGGACATACAGGAAATTCTGCAGCGACGAAGCGAGCGCGATAACCCCGATGATGCTCGTAATCGTCGAGATGGTGATGGAGACATAATCGCCCCCCACGAGCAGAAGTTCAGGGTTGAAGATGAACGTGAAGGGGATAAGAAAACCGGCAAGCGAAATTCTGAAACCCGTCCAGCCCACGGCGGAGGGGCTCTGCCCCGAAAGTCCCGCGGCCCCGTAGGAGGCGATGGCCACCGGAGGCGTCAGGTTCGAGAGACAGGCGAAGTAGTAGGTGAACATGTGCGCAGCCAGAGGATTGACGCCCAGCTTCATCAGCGCGGGAGCCGCTATGGTCGCGGTAACGATGTAGCACGCGGTGGTCGGAAGCCCCATGCCGAGGATGACGCAGACGATCATCGTGAGGAAGGTCGTGATGAGGACGCTGCCGCCCGCGAGCGAGACGATGTTGTCGCCGAGCACAAGCCCCAGCCCCGTCAGGTTCGTAATGCCGATGATATTGCCAACGACGGCGCAGGCGATACCGACGCCGACGCTCTGCCTGGCTCCGGATTCCATCGCCTTGAAGAAGGATTTCCAGGTAAGGCGGGTCGCCTTCGTCAGGAAGCTGACGGCGATGGAGGAGATAATGCCGTAAAACGCTGCGTAGAGCGGCGTCCGTCCGATGAGCAGAAGGTAGACGATCACTATGATGGGGACGAGAAGGTGCCCCCGCTCCCTCATGACCTTCGTCAGGGGAATGATCTCATCTCTGGGGATAGGCTTCATCCCCATCTTGACGGCCTCGATATGGATGACGGCGTACTCGGCCAGATAGTAGAGCACCGCCGGAATGGCGGCTGCGAGCATGATGACGCCGTAGTGCAGCCCCAAGAACTCCGCCATGATGAACGACGCAGCCCCCATGACCGGAGGCATGATCATTCCGCCCGTCCCGGCGACCGCCACAACTGCCGCCGCGAAGACCGGCTTGAATCCCGCCCCCGTCATCAACGGGATGGTGAACGTCCCCGTGGCGGCCACGTTCCCCACCGCGCTGCCGTTGATCATTCCCATAAGGCCGCTGGCTACAATGGAGACCTTTGCCTCGCCGCCGATGGTGCGGCCGGCGAGCGACATCGCCAGATCCTTGATGAAACGGCCCATTCCCGTCTCGGTCAGGAAAGCGCCGAAGAGAATGAACAGGAAAATGTACGTTGCCGACACACCGAGGGAGATGCCGAAGATACCCTCGGAAGAAAGAAACAGCTGGTAGACGATCCGTTTGTAGGTGAACCCCGTGTGTCCAAGAACGCCGGGGATGTATTCGCCCCAGTAGCCGTACGCGAGAAAGAGCAGCGCGAGGATCATCAGCTCCTTGCCCACGGAACGCCTCGTCGCCTCGAGAACGCAGACGACGAGGATCGCACCCATCGTGATGTCCAGCGGGATGGCCGTTCCGCGTATGCTGAAGGCGTCAAACGCGAAGAAAATATAGAGGCTCGATGAAACCGAGAGAATAATCCAGATCCAGTCCACTACGGACGGACGAGTGCGGGGCGCTCTTTTCGACCCGGGGTACAGAAGAAATGTAAGGAGCACCAGGAAGGCCAGATGGACGCTGCGCTGTTTCATGGCCATCAGTGTTCCGAACCCCGAGGTATAGAGATGGAAGATAGACATGGCTACAGCGATAACAGTCACCGCGACGGCCCAGCGACCGCCGTACTTCCGGAAACGCGCTTCGGCGTCGGCCTTTTCGAGGACCTTTTCGGCAGCGCGCTCCGCGTCGAGTTCAGGGAGTTGCTCAAGAAGATCGTTTTGTTGTGTCACACTCTCTACCTCCGAATGCACAGATGGGGAGAAGGCGGAGCCTCCTCCCCGCTTTCAATCGGTTGCTATTTCACAATAAGCTGCTCAGGAACGTCGACGCCCATCTCTTTGAAGTACTTCACAGAGCCCGGATGCAGCGGAATGGTCATTCCTTTCAAGGAGTTCTCGAGAACGGTGTAGGCGGTCGCCCTGTGCGCGTTCACAAGATCCTCGTGGTAGTCGTACGTCGCCTTGGTGAGCATGTAGATAAGCTCTTCATCCTGCTTGGCGTCTGTGAAAAGGATGTTCGCAAGAGCAAGCGTCTTGATTTCCTTTTCCTGATTCGGATAGGTACCCGCAGGAATTGTGAAGGGGAAGTACCAGGGGTATTTCTCGCAGATTTCTTTGATCTTGTCCTCTTCGATGGAGATCAGTTCGGCCACTCCGGAGGAGAGCGCATCCATGATCGCGGCCGTGGGCAGTCCGCCGGCGATATGCGTTCCGTCGGTCTGGGCGTTCTTCAGAAGGTCGGCGGCTTCGTTGTATCCGACGAAGTCGGCGGTTACGTTCACTTCTCCCGCGTCCTTCATATAGTTCAGGCCGTAGGCTTCCATCATCTCCCGGCTGTTGATCTCCGTTGCGCTTGCAACCTGCCCGGGAACGAACTTTCTCTCCTTAAAATCGGCGATCGACTGAATCCCGGACCCCTTCCGGACGAGCCAGTGCATTACGTTGGGGTAGAGCGTGAACATACCCCGGAGGTCGGTGTACGGGGGCTTACCGTCGTAGATTCCCTTGCCGTAGTATGCATAGTAGCAGATACCGTTCTGTCCGAAGGCGATCTGCACTTCGCCGTCCTTCATAAGTTCGACATTCTGCGGAGTGCCCGCTGTAGACTGTGCGGACGCCCTGCGGACGTCTTCAAGGTTTCTGGACCAGATCTGCGCCATCGCGTTCCCGATGGGGTAGTAGGCTCCGCCGGTAGTGGCGGTCGCGATGTTGATGCGGTACGATTTCGCCTCGGCCTCGCTGGTCATACCACCGATTGCCGCACACAGAGCAAACAGGACAAGAACTGCAATAAGAACTTTTTTCACAACGATTCCCTCCTTCTGATGTATAACTTCTTCGCCATTCAGTTCGGGCATGCGCACCCTGCCTTACGCCCCGGCGCAGGGGGCCGCAGCCTTCACTCTCCGGGTCGCAACGACCTCGGTATCACAGCCGGCGGGGGACGCGAGCACCACGCTCCCTATCTCCACCGGAGCCTCCAGAGACAGCGTACGGATTTCCTCCATCACCTCCCGTATCTTCGTCAACGGTATCGGCCGAAGCGTTCTGACGCTGACGAGAGGAAAATCTCCTCCACGCACCGGAACGCTTGACGCAATGGTTCTCATGGGGTTTTCCACTTCCTGGCGCGCCCACGCCTCTCCGCGAGGGCAGTTGTTCCCCTGTATCCTCGTAACGACAGGCGTTTCGTCGTTATCGACATCGACGACGATCGTGCAGCCGCCCGGACAGACGACGCAGGTCAGCTCGCGGGTACTCATTCCACGGTCACCTCCAGCGAAGAACAGCCCGAAAGCGCTTCTTTCTTCAGCGGAATACGGATCATCTCGGCGGGGTGGAGGCGCATCTCCTTCTTCCGGGCAACCTCCCGCTCGCCGCTCTTTACTACTATACACCGATTGCGCCACGGGGCGGCCACCCTGAGGGAAAGTATACAGTCGCGTTCCCCCGAGACGCTCTGCGGCAGCGTATAGCGAACGCCCGAACCCGGCCTCACCGGGATACGACAGGACGACGCCTCCCGTCCGCTGCGAACGTACCCGGCCGCAAACTTCCCTGCTTCCGCGGCCTCCACAGAGACCCAGTCGACCAGGTCGTGGACGTGGAGCACGTTTCCGCAGGCGAAGATACCGTCCACGGACGTCATGAAGGAGTCGTTCACCACGGCTCCCCCTGTGACGGGATCCATCGCGACGCCCGCATCCCGGGAGAGCTCGTTCTCCGGGATCAGTCCGACGGACAGGAGCAGCGTATCGCAGGCGATGAAGCGTTCCGTATCGGGTATAGGCGCGCGGTCCTCACCGACGGAGGCAACCCGTATTCCCTCAAGGCGCCCCTTGCCGACGATTTCCGTCACCGTGGTATTCAAGAAAAGCGGAATATCGTAGTCGTTCAGGCACTGCTGGATGTTCCGGGGCAGACCGCTCGAGTACGGCAGTATTTCAAAGACCGCCTCGACAGAGGCCCCTTCCAGCGTCATTCGCCGCGCCATGATCAGTCCGATATCTCCCGAACCGAGAATACAGACTTTCCGCCCCACCATGATGTTCTCCAGGTTCATGAAGTTCTGGGCGGCGCCTGCGGTGTACACGCCCGACGGGCGGTTTCCGGGAATCGAGATGGCGCCCCTGGTCCGTTCGCGGCACCCCATCGCGAGGATAACCGCTCCCGCGCGGATGCGGCGCAGCGTGCCGCGGGTGCTCACCTCGACCACACGGTCGGAAGTCAGCGAGAGGACGATCGTCTCCTCCATCGCCTCGATGCCGAGTTCGTGGAATCTGTCGATGTACCGCGCCGCATACTCCGGTCCCGAGAGAGCTTCCTTGAACGTGTGCAGCCCGAACCCGTCGTGGATGCACTGGTTGAGGATGCCGCCGAGAATCCGGTCGCGCTCGATCAGGAGCACGTCGCCGCACCCCGCCTCTTTCGCCGCGATGGCCGCGGCAAGGCCCGCAGGTCCTCCGCCGATAACCACGACGTCTCGTTTCGTCGTCTCTAATGTCTTCACGTTCATCGGGATACGCCTCCTTTCGGCCGGACGTTGCCGACGAACATGGGCGAGGAGCCGCCCCGCTTCAGAAAGTCCTCAGGATTCCAGCCGAACTCGTCGCGCAGGATCCGGGTAATGCGCGGCACGCAGAAACCGCCCTGGCAGCGCCCCATCGAGGCGCGGGCGCGGTACTTTATGCTCACGAGCGTCCGTGCGCCGAGAGGGTTATTGATAGCGTCGAGAATCTCCTGCTTCGTGATCTTCTCGCACCTGCAGATGATCTCGCCGTAGTTGGGGTTTTCCGCAATCATCGCCGCACGCTCATCGGCCGGTAGTTCGGAGAAGAAGAACGGACTGCCGGGTCGCACAGGGTTGAACGCAGGGTCGGGAAGGAGCGGGATATGCTTCTCCACCATTCCCCGCACCATTTCGGCGATCGCGGGGGCGCTCGTCAAACCGGGGCTTTCAATGCCGACGAGATTGACGAACCCCTTCGCGTCCTTTCTGTCTTCGATGACGAAGTCCTTATTACCGCCGACTTCGGGGGGCGTCTGCTTCGGGCGGATACCGGCGAAGTTGCGGATGTAGTCCGTCATGCGTATCTCGCCCAGAAGTTCCTTCCCCTCGCGGCGCAGCTCCGCCATAACGTCGTACGTGCAGGAGTGGTCTTCCGGATCGTTCAGGTATTCGGCGCTCGGGCCGATGAGGATGTTCCCGTCCACTGTGGGGGTGAGATGAATGCCGAGACCCGGCGCGTTCTTTTTTGGCGCCGGGTAAATGAGCGCCCGGAGGGTTCCGTCGAGCCGTTTGTCGAGGACGTAGTATTCGCCCCGGCAGGGGTAGATCGAGTATTCGGTAATCCCGGCCATTCTGCAGACATCCGCCGCGAAGAGCCCGGAAGCGTTCACCAAAACCGCACATGTGAAACGCTCCCCCGACTTCGTCCCGACCTCCCACCCCTTTCCGGCGAGCGGCGTGACCGAGACGACCTGCTGCCCCAGGTGAAAGTTCACCCCGTTGGCCAGCGCGTTTTCCGCAAGGCCGATCGTAAGCGCGTAGGGCGAGATGATCGAGCTGGTGGGCGAATAGAGCGCCATAAACCCCTCCACACCCGGCTGAATAGCCTGCATCCGCTCCTTGCCGATAATCTCCAGACCAGGAACGCCGTTTGCCCGCCCCTGTTCGAGAAGACGCTGAAGCGTTCCTTCGTCCTCTTCGTCGAGGGCAACCGTCAGCTTGCCGATACGCTTGATCTTCACCTTGAGATCGCGGCAGAGATCATCCATCATCGAGTTTCCCTTCACGTCGAGAATCGCTCGCAGCGATCCGGGCGCATAGTTGAATCCGGCATGGAGCACGCCGCTGTTCCGGCAGCTTGTACCCAAGCCGACATCCATCTCCTTCTCCAGGACCGCGGCGCTTACTTTGAAGCGCGACAACTCCCGGGCGATGGCGCACCCTACTACTCCTCCGCCAACGACAAGTACATCGTAGTCTTGCGACAACCTACAACACCTGCTTTCAAAGAAAAAAGACGTTTTTTTCGCATGCTGGTCGACCAAGGTATTCCAAATATCCGGCGACTATAGTATCATAGCCTCCAAAGCAAGACAAGATAAATGCACTGAAAATTTCAAGTTCTTTTTTTAACAAATCGATAGTGTCATGTCGATATCTGCTTGGGGAGGCCTCCATGAACAAGACTCGAAAAGAATTGATCCACAGGTTATCAGATTTGATCACGGAGGGGGATATCGTTTCGGAGGGCAAGCTCCCCCCCGAAAGGGAGCTTGCCGCCATTCTGGGAACGACACGGCCGCTTCTCCGGGAGGCGCTCATCGCTCTCGAAGCGCTGGGCGTTCTGGATATCCGCGACCGGCAGGGTATTTTTCTCGCCGAAGAGAAGGTCGGCGAGATCGGGCGCGTCCTGGGGCAGGCCCAGGTGTGGCCCCTCGAGCTGCTCTCCCAGGTGATGGAGATCCGCCAGCTCCTCGATCCGGGGGCGGCCGCGCTCGCCGCGCTCCGGCGCAAGGAGCGCGACATCGCCAAGATGGACGAGTGCATCTTCGTTCTCGAAAAGCTCCACGCCGACCGCGATCCGCAGGAGGCTTTGCTTGGAGCCTACTGGAACACGGTGCTCCACGCGACCATCTTCAAGGCGACGGGGAACACCCTTCTCACACGGCTCTACGAGAGCCTGCTCGAAATGTCGGAAAAGGGGATCTCGGCGATGCGGATGGAGGTGCTCGACTCAGCCGCGCCTGAGCGGACGGAACAGATCCTTGAGCAGCACCGCCTGCTCGTCTCCGCCATAAAGGAGCAGGATGTGAAAACAGCCAGAGAGGCCTCGAAGAAGCATCTCAAGTTTACTATCGACACGCTGGTGGAACTGAGCAGGGTCTCTCCTGTTTCGAACTTTTTTGCCGAGCGGATGGATTCCGCCCTGGAGTGATGGAGACGCCGAAGTACCGGCCGGAGCGCATGAAAAAGGAGCCCCTCATCGCAAGGGCTCCTTTTTTTCACACGATTGTCCCGGTTCTAGTCGATCGGAGCAAGCCCCTTCTCGCCCTCGGAGAGAATGAAGCGGGCGAGAAGTCGCTGCATCCTCTCGGCGCGCTCCGCCATTTCGGACGCTTCGCGGGCGACTCCTTCGGATGCGCCCGCCATTTCGCCGGAGGCGCTTTGAATCGCTTCCACGCGTTGCACGACGTCGATTGTCGAGTGCGAGACCTGGTCGATCGCGCTCGCCATCTCCTCGCTCGACGCGGCTTGATTCTGCGCCACGGAGGCGATGTGCGAGATCACTCCCGAGATATTGCCGATCTCGCTGAGAACGCCTGCGAGACGCTGCCGGACGTCGTCGGCCTTCACGGCCGTCCGCGACATGATCCGCTCCGATTCTTCCGTCGCGACGATGGATTCGCGCGCGCTCTCGTCAAGCCCGGAAATGATCGCGGCGACTTCGCGCGCGGCCCTGTTCGACTCCTCCGCAAGCTTCCGCACTTCGTCGGCGACGACGGCGAACCCGCGCCCGGCCTCTCCCGCTCTGGCCGCCTCGATCGCGGCGTTCAGCGCGAGAAGATTCGTCTGGTCCGCTATGGAGCTGATCACGGTGACAAAACGAGAGATGTTTTCCACGGAGGCGGCAAGTGCGCGAATTTTCTCCATGCTCTTCTGCGACTGCCCGCCGACCGAGTGCACATCGTCGATGACGTCCGCCACTCTCTCCACGGCCTCTTTTGCGACCGCCGCCGTATGTTCCGCCGCGGCAACTCCCTCCGAGGAGGCCTTCGCTGCGGCCTGGGCGCCGGCGGCGACCTCCTCGACTCCGGCGTTCGACTCCTCCAGCGCGGCCGAGTTGCTTTCGGAAATGGTGGCGACCTGTTCCAGCGAGCTGCGCACCTCCTCCACGGCGGCGTTCGTCTCCTGAGAAAGAGCGGCCAGAGCGCCCGCCCCATCCGTAATTTCATGGGCGGCGGCGACCACCTCGCGGACCGAGTCCGCCTGGTTCTTCACCATCGTGGCAAGGGCGTCGGCAAGTATGCCTATTTCGTCCTTCCCCTCATGGCCGAAGTCCTTCCGCTCGATGGTAAGGTCCCCGGCTCCCGCTCTCTCCGCAAGCGCGACGGCCTTGTGAATAGGACGAGTGATCATGCGCGTGATAAGGAACGCGACGACAATGCCCGCAAAGAGCGCGAAAAGAACCGACGCGATCAGCATCCTCGATACATCGCGCGCCTGTCCGGTAACGACCCCGGCGACCTGCAGCGTGCGCTCCAGGCTGAAGTTCATCACCCCCGCCGCGGCGGCCAACACCCCTTCGCCTGCGGTCGTCCTGGTTTTCCCCATCTCGTCGAGATTCTTCCAGGCTTCGCGGAAGGACGAGATCGCCCCCTTGTAGGAGACCGCATCCTCAAGAGCTTTTTTTAGTTGATCGATCTGCCGCTGCTGGAACGCGGTCGACTGCACCTTCTTCAGCAACGATTCCACCCGCTTCAATTCATCCTCTACACGGTTCAGCAGCTCGATCCGGCGTTCGGCGACAGAGCGGAGCGTATAGCTCTCCGCTTTGTGCACCGCCTCGACAAGGTCGTCGAGGAGCAGAATATTCTCCTGCCGATACTGCAATGTTCCGGGACTGGCGCCCTCCTCGATCTCCTTCTCCAACTCGTCCTTCTCGTCGAAAAGGAGATCGTAGGCGATGGCCCCCATGGATGCCGCCGCTTCGGCCGCATGCCTGCGCTGCGTTGCGATATTGGCCATGAGCCCCTGCGACTCCAGAAGAAGCCGCTGATAGAGCGCTACCTGTCCCTCCGCCTTGTTCATTCCCTCGGCGAGCTGTTCCAGCCCGGGGTGCTTCGAAGCGTGTTCCTTTCCCCGCGCGAGCACGGCAAGAAGCTCCTCGAAATTTTTCTTCGCGGCGTCGAGATCGGCGAAGCTCTCTCCGAGGACATACGTACGGACGTTCAGCATGACCGCCTGCCCGAGATTCTCCACTTCGTTGGAAAGATGAATGCCGGGAAGATAGCGCTCCTCGAGCGTTCCCGTCTCTTTGATGACCTCGTTCATGTTTCTCCACGCAAACCATCCGGCGGCTGCGAAGATGACCAGAAGAAGAAAAAAACCCCCAGCGAGCTTTACGCCGATCTTCATATTTTTCAGCAAAACCCTCACCTCTTCTAAATTGGAATAACAACAGGGTCTCCTTCTGCCGAAAACACCGACAGGATGACTGTCCGTTACTATAGCATAAAGAGGGATATCAAAAAAACGCCGAGAGTCTTCGGCGTTGTTCGCTGGAGCACAGTGAAACCAGTCCGTCAATTTCCGCAAAGGGATATCGCGGCGCCCTCCGCATATGCAGAAACGTTCCTTGCGCCTCAGGACGAATGAGTACTTCCGCTTCGCCGGAGGAGCGCTCTTATTTCTTCCGCACCAGTCCGAGAGCGATAAGAATCGCGCAGACCGAAACAATCTGAAGAGCGAGCACAAGCGTCCTCGAAGCCTCGTACGAGCGTTTCGTCAAGCTTCCTGAGAGCCCGAGCGCATCCTGGAGCATGGTCTCGCGGATTCCGCCGATAAGATCGACGAGCGACTCTCCCGAAGCGGCCGCACGCCGTTCGCGATCTCTCCCGCCGACGGCGGCGCGCACAAAGCCGTCAAGAGCCCCTTGCAAGATGTCCAGGGCCTCCGTCATGGAGTCGATACGTTGCAGACGCTCATCGTCGAATGTCTCCATCCGGACATCCCTGAGCGCGACGCGAAGCAATGAAAGATCCTCCCGGACCGCTTCGGCGCGCTCTTCCCCCTCCTCGGAAAAAAACGGGACGAGCTTTCGGGCCAGGCTCTCGACGGCATCGTCAAGAGTTGCTCTTCCCGCGATAGCGGCGAGGACGG